>Ga0209313_1000380_pt1 | contig 41034 bp, 36 predicted proteins | sample BioC13SIPDNA_3_FD_185748 | JGI IMG/M metagenome (GOLD analysis project Ga0209313, IMG submission 185748) | Anaerobic biogas reactor microbial communites from Washington, USA - Biogas_R2_B C13 SIP DNA (SPAdes) (version 2) | ecosystem: Engineered > Bioreactor > Anaerobic > Unclassified | place... | reverse complement strand
AGTGACTTCTCCTCCTTCGGATGGTTTGTTTAGTCACTTACTTATTCGGCAAAATAGGGGGTGAAGTCCTTTTTCTGCCCTCGAAAAGTGTGGATATTTCTAGGCTAATCAATATGCAAAACTCTCATGTATATACCATCTACAGAGGATTCTCCTTTTATAAGACGATTAGCGTATCACGGAGGAATGACTATATTGGACCATTCAGTTAAATTACCGGGAATTGCTGTAATAGCCTTGGGCTTTTTGCTAGTAGCATCTAGCTTTAATACTTCTTTACTTTCCAGCATTAAACTAGTTGGCTTGTCATCTATAGTAATATTACTGTCGGTATCTTCTCTTATCCTTTTGGTGAATCTAGCAAGAAACCATCGTTTACCAAGGAAACTGCTTGGAATATTAATTTGCTCAGCTATTCTAATTACTGTATATTTGATTGCTCTTCTCATAGAAGGGATTACAACTCGTGGTGTTATTGTTTTTGGCCAGCTTGTTTTAGTAATTATTTTTTTTATTTGTATGAGCTTTATTAAGTGGGACAAAAGAAAGATTCGAATTATCGCAAACATTATTGCTATTTTCGCACTAATAAACTTAAGCTTGTTTGCGATAAGCGGTTTTATAACACCTTTTAAGTCTTTTACAGGTAATAGTAATGCTTTTTCGGCTCTCTTTTTATTCCTGGGTTTTTTTCCATTATTATATGCCCTACTTATTAAACAACCCATAAATAAGATAATATGGTTAGTTATTTTTAGCATCAATATTTTGCTTGCATTTAGTGGACAAGCAAGATCAATTTGGATTGCCTTTTTCATTTTTGTTATGGTTTTTATTTGTTGGCGTTTTATTACCGTTAACAGAATTATGTTTTACGGAACGTTTGCAGTGATAATTGTCTTTCTAATCAGTGTTACCGTGTTTTACCCAATGATAGGCAATCATTCAGATGCTGTTATATGGAATGAAATCATACGCAATTATACGGGGAAAAATCTTTTTTCAGGAAGAGAAGATATTTGGTTAGCATTGATTGAATTAATAAAACAACGTCTGCTGATTGGATATGGCGCTAGTGCCAGTCCTCAACAGTTTTTGCCAATTGGGTTGTCGTCACATAATTTGTATCTGCAGATAGCTCTACAAAGTGGATTAACTGGATTAGCATTATTGATTTTGCTATTCTGGAATATATGGAAATTATTCTATAGAAAAGTAGATAGTATTTATGTAAAATTAGCTGCATCCTTTTTTGTTGCTGCAATGGTGTATCAATTATTCGAAGTTAGTTTAACCCAGAATAACCTGGCTATAGGAATTCTAATTTGGCTTATAACATCAATTGGAGTAAGTAAATCTATAGAAAGAAATTACGCAGATGGAAGGGAACCCACATGAAACCGAAAATGATTTTTCATCATCCTTACCCGGTTTTCCCCGAAGGAAAATCTGGGAGCCAAGTGCGACCCTATAAAATGATTAAGGCCTTTGAGACGATAGGGTATGACATGGACTTGATTGTGGGTTATGGGGCAGAACGCCGGAAAGCAATTAATAGAATCAAACGGAACGTAAAACACGGAAAGCACTACGACTTTATCTATTCAGAATCTAGCACTATGCCAACACTACTTACGGAAAAACATCATTTTCCTACTTACCCGTTTTTAGATTTTGGCTTTTTTCGCTGGGCTAAAGGGAATTCTATTCCGATCGGATTATTTTATAGAGATATTTACTGGAAGTTTCCAATGTATGCTGATGAAGTTTCATGGATCAAGCGTGCTGTATCTATTCCAATGTATAAATACGACTGGAGAAAATATAAACGCTTACTGACCCATCTGTTTCTACCATCAGTGAAAATGCAGGACGTATTACCAAATGAATGGAGTGCAGAAATAAGTGCGTTGCCTCCTGCTTGTGACTTTAAACATAATGTTAAGCGTAGGATACGAGGCATAAATGATGAGTTGAATTTATTTTATGTTGGAGGGGTTTTACCTCCCGGATATGATCTGAGACCACTCTTTCAAACGATTAAAGGGCTGGACGGAATACATTTAACCCTCTGTTGTCGTGAACATGAATGGGAGGCGACTGGTAGTTTATACGAACCCATAGACAAGAGTATAGTAGAAATAATCCATATGAGTAGTTCTGCATTACAACCATATTATGAAGAAGCAGATATTTTCATCATGATTAGGAGCTCTCATGAATACCTGGATTTCGCCATGCCTATTAAGGTCTTTGAAACTTTAGGATATGGCGTACCTATCTTAACATTAGATGGAACAGAGGCGGCACAGTTTATAAAGCAGGAAGGTATTGGGTGGGTAGTGCGATCCGTTGAAGAAGCATCCAGGTTATTGGATTTTTTAAGGAATCATCCTGAGGATGTGGACTTAATGAAACAGCATGTCTGTGAAGCACGCCTACGACATACATGGGAAGAGCGTGCTCGTCAGGTAGTGCAAACCTTGACCAAAAATGATATTTGTGAGGTATAAGTGAATTATGAAAGTAGCCTTTCTAGCCGGACACAGTTCTATACATACCGTGAAATGGGTGAATGAGATGGCATTACGGGGGCATGAAGTTCACTTGATTACTATGCATCCTGGAACAGAAGCTTTGCACCCGAGTATCAGGATACACCAGCTGCCATTTAAGCCTCCCTATGGGTATTATCTAAATACTAGGCATGTAAGGAAGCTTTTACACCAAATTCAGCCTGACATTCTCAATACCCATTATGCTAGTGGATACGGGACATTGGCACGGTTATCCGGATTTCATCCTAACCTGTTGTCAGTCTGGGGGAGTGATGTTTTTGATTTTCCTTATGAATCAAGAATAAAAATGAAGATCATGCAACGGAATCTGGCTGCAGCAGATCAGATTGCTTCTACCAGTGATGTCATGAAACAGCAGACTGAGAAGATATATAGACCTAATAAGGAGATTTCCATAACTCCATTTGGAGTTGACTGCGAGCGATTCAGGCCGATTGAAACCAACAAGATTAGTAACAATAACCGAATTAGAATTGGTACGGTTAAAAAAATGGCCTCCAAATACGGAATCGCTACGTTAATAGAGGCTTTCGCCATTGTAAAACGTAAATATAAAGGAGATATTGAATTAGCACTGATAGGTGGCGGACCAGAGGAAGATAAATTGAAAATGCTGGCACAAAGGCTTAATGTAGACAATTACGTAGACTTCGTCGGTCCGGTTCCTCATCATTCGGTACCTGACTATCTGAATAGTTTTGATATCTACGTTGCGTTAAGTACTAGTGAAAGTTTTGGAGTAGCTATTATAGAGGCATCAGCCTGTGGTGTGCCAGTAGTGGTATCTGATGCAGGGGGGCTGCCGGAAGTAGTTGCGGACGGAACAACAGGATACATAGTATCAAGGAATAATCACGGAGAAGCTGCAGATAGAATACTACGATTGCTGAATGACACATCAGTAAGAATGACTATGGGTAAAGCAGGTAGACAATTTGTTCTCGATAACTATGAATGGAAAGAAAATGCGGATCGCATGGAGAACTTATATAGGACGGTTGTCAAAGAGTACAAAAATGTTCGAGGTAATGTATGAAAATATTAACTATTGTCGGTGCCCGGCCCCAGTTTATCAAGGCGGCGGTGGTGTCTCGGTCTATAGCGAAATATAATAAGGAAGCATCCGATAGAGAAGAAATCGAAGAGTTGCTGGTTCATACCGGACAGCATTATGATGACAATATGTCGGATGTTTTTTTTCGGGAGATGCAGATACCAGAACCTAGTTATCATCTGGGAATTGGCGGAGGTAGTCATGGAGCCATGACCGGCAGGATGTTAGAGGCTCTGGAGGAGCTATTGTTGAATGAACAGCCCGACCTGGTAATGGTTTATGGAGATACCAACTCTACACTGGCAGGAGCCTTAGCAGCAGCTAAACTACATATTCCCGTAGCCCATGTGGAAGCGGGGCTCAGATCTTTTAACATGAGTATGCCAGAAGAAATCAACCGAATTCTAACCGATCGGGTTTCGCAGTGGTTATTTTGCCCTACCGAGACCGCGGTAAAAAACCTGGAGAAGGAAGGAGCGACATACTGGCCGAAAGCACAGGTACATAATGTGGGTGATGTTATGTATGACGCAGCTCTTTTTTATCGTGAACTAGCGGTTCCAGACCAGTTAGTGGCTAGCCTCTTGGAACAATACCAGGATGGTTTTTATCTGGCTACTGTGCATCGACAGGAAAATACGGATGATTTAAATCGTTTACGAAATATAATGATGGCTTTAGAAGAGATTGCTGAACGGGTTCCGGTTATTCTGCCATTACATCCTCGCACCCGCAAATATCTAAGAGAAGCCGGGCTACATCTGCAAAATGTATGTTGTATTGAGCCAGTGGGTTATTTCGATATGGTCTGCCTCTTAGACCAATGCCAGGCAGTATTTACAGATAGCGGCGGAGTGCAGAAGGAAGCCTATTTCTTTCACAAGACTTGTATCACTCTGCGAGAGGAAACCGAATGGGTGGAATTGGTAGAGCATGGATATAATACATTGGTCGGGGCTGATAAAGAACGGATTTGTCAGGCTGAACTTGATCTCAAAAGGTTTAAAGTTGATAATTGGGAAACTTTATATGGAAATGGCGATGCTGGATACCGAATTATTAACAAACTGCTAGCTAATATTGGGAGTAATTAAGAAGGAATGCTTATGAAATTATTGATTATTAATCATTATGCAATACCTCCTTCAGAAGCAGGGGGAACACGGCATTATTCATTAGCCAAGGAGCTAATTGCTCGGGGTCACCAGGTAAAAATAGTGGCGGCTAATTTCAGCCATCAGACCAAGACTACGGTTATACAGTCTGACAATAAGATGGTAGTGGAAAGGGAATTTGATGGGGTTCCTTTTATTTACATTAATGCACCTGCTTACCAGGGTAACTCCCCAGCTCGTCTGTACAATATGCTCTCGTTTGCTAAACAACTTTTATGGAGCAAATATTTTAAGACCATGGAATCTCCAGATGTAGTATTCGGCTCTTCTCCCCATCCGTTTGCTGCCTGGGCTGCTCAAAGGCTGGCCACTAAATGGGGGATACCATTTATATTTGAAGTTAGAGATTTATGGCCACAGTCCTTAATAGATTTGGGAAAAATCAGTTCACGACATCCAGCTGTTAAGTTCATGGCCATGCTAGAGAAGCACCTATATAAGCGCGCAGATAAAATTATTACTCTATTGCCTGGCGCACATGAGTATATAAGATCTATTGGCATAAATGTTGATAAAGTTGTCTATATACCTAACGGTATAGATTTTTCAATATATAGCGAGCCCACTGATCGGTTGCCAAAGCAGAATTCTGATAGATTTACGGTCATGTATGCGGGAGCCCATGGGTTGGCTAACGGTCTGGACAGCATTATTAAATGTGCTGACATTTTGAGGGGCAAATATGGGGAAAAGATAATATTTCAGCTGGTGGGTGACGGTCCTCACAAGGGATATTTGAAAAACATGGCGGCTGAGATGGGGCTAAGCAATGTACAATTTATTAATCCCGTACCTAAAAGCCAGGTACCCGCTATGCTAAGTCAGGCAGACGCCTTTATTATGCTATTAAAAGACTCCCCCGTCTTTCGGTGGGGTATCAGTCCCAACAAGCTCTACGATTATTTGTGCGCAAGTAGGCCGGTAATATATGGTGTTAATGCTTTTAACAACCCAGTGGAGGAAGCTGGTGCAGGTATTACTGTTGCACCGGAGAGCCCAGAGGAACTAGCTGCAGCAGTTATTAAGCTTTACAATATGAGTGAACAAGAAAGAAAACAGATGGGTATCAACGGCCGAAAATATGTAGAAGAAAACCATGATTTTCGTAACCTGGCAATAACGTTAGAAGACATCGTTATGGATTTAATTCCATATCACTAGAAAGTTAAGTGAAATTAAGAGTGAAGAACATGTGTCCATTTATTAAACGAAGTGTGGATAGCATAGGGCTGATTGTGCTGTCTCTTCGTTTAGCAGTCACAGATTGAATACAGATGGAGAATCCCTTTCAATTGCTATATGGCTCTAAAAGGGGAGTATGATTGTATTTAAGCAAATGTGGAGTTGATTTAGGGGATGGAATGATTAGTCGAGAGTGGGTCAATGACAGGGGATGAGGAGACATGGCAGGTAACTTATTCTCGTGGGAAACATTGATGACGTTGTCCGGGGCTGCAATGATAACTTTTTTAATCGTACTATATACTGGCAGAATAGTAGACGACTGCAAGTGTTGGAAATGGGGAACGGATTTATACGCGGCCTTATGGGCATTTGTAATACTGGTTATTGCCAATATTGCTGCCGGAGCTAGTTGTACGGATTGGAAGATGTATGCTCTGTCATTCTTTAATTCATTCCTGGTAGCAGCATCAGCAGGGAAGTTAAGGGATAAATCATTAGGTGAAGCTGAAAGAAAGAAGGAGAAAGATAAAACAGGATCCAGAACAGACGGTAGTGAAGGGTTAGACTGAATATTGGCGTATTACTATTATTGGGGAAGAAATAGAAATTGCTCTAGAGCAACTGATGGCCATTAATATTTTAAGCTAACCTTCAATAGGTCCGGGGGACGTTTCTCAAACTTTTGGAACATTACGATGAGGCAGGGGGAGAGTATGTACCTTTTTATAAAACGATGTATGGACATGGTAGGCTCGGGACTGGGATTGGTGATATTTTCTCCTATATTGATGGTTTTGGCAATCCTGATATGGATACAGATGGGCAGACCGATTATGTTCAAACAGATGCGACCAGGTTTGCACGGTCGGTCTTTTTTTATGTATAAATTTCGCACTATGACAGATGAGCGGAATGCAAATGGTGCGCTATTAGCCGACGAGCAACGTATTACTGGCCTGGGAAAATTTTTGCGCAGCAGCAGTATGGATGAGTTGCCCGAGTTATTTAATGTACTAAAAGGTGATATGAGTTTAGTGGGGCCTAGACCACTTTTGGTACAGTACCTGGATCGGTATACGCCTGAGCAGGCCAGGCGTCATGAAGTGAAGCCGGGCATTACCGGCTGGGCACAGGTTAATGGGCGCAATGCTATTACTTGGGAAGAGAAGTTTACCCTGGATGTATGGTATGTGGATAACTGGTCATTGTGGCTGGATATAAAGATACTGGCTATGACAGTGGTAAAGGTGTTTAGGCGGGAAGGGATTAGTGCTGCAGGTGAGGCGACCATGACGGAGTTTAAGGGGAACTATGAGGAACAGTATGGTGATCAGAAGCAGAGCCATTTACAGGCAGCTGCGATGCTAGATGAATGAAATGAGAGGGTACAATGAAAAAAGCGGATGATAAAACGAAGGATTTAGTAATTATAGGAGCAAGTGATTTTGGCCGTGAGGTTGCAGCGTTGGTTGCAAATATTAATGATGTCAATTATACATGGAACTTCAGAGGTTTTGTTGATGATGGCTTGGAAGGGAAAACCATCGAAGGTTTCAAGATACTTGGAATAGTAGACTTACTTTATTCCATGGATCCAAAACCGAATGTGGTAATTGCCATTGCGAATACACAGGTGAAAAAGAGAATTGCTCATGAACTAGAAAAGAATAATGTTCCATTGGCCACTTTGATTCATCCTTCTGTAATAATTTCCGATCATGTCGATATTGGGCCTGGTAGTATTATTTGCGCAGGAACTATCTTTGCTATAAATACAGTGGTAGGTAAGCATTGCATCCTTAACCTTGGATGCCGAATAGGGCACGATACGGTTGTTAAAGACTATTCCAGCTGTATGCCTGGGACAAATTTGGCCGGAAAAGTAGTTGTTGGCGAAGGATGTTATTTTGGACTCAATGCTTGTGTAATAAATGGGAAAGTTATTGGTGAATGGACTACTGTTGGAGCAGGAGCAGCCGTTATAAATGATATACCTGACTTTAGCGTGGCAGTCGGGGTACCGGCCAGAGTCATAAAACATAGGGATATGGAATGCTGACAAGTGAGCTATTTAGCTTAATTTTTTACAAACGCTAAGAATGTGGTTTTATGTCCTTTTTGCAACGGGGATTACCGCATAGTTTACGCTTCTGGTTATTATCAAATTATCACCGTGATGAATGTTTACAGTTTTAGAAATGAGATTGTCACGTCCCCTGACGTGGACTCACAATGAAACACGATTAGTATTTCACGCATATACAAGGTATCTAGGAGGATTCTGTAATGAATAAGCACCCCCGCATTTTACTCTCCCCTCCCCACATGAGCGGGCGAGAGCAAGATTATATAAAAAAGGCTTTTGATAGTAACTGGATTGCTCCCTTGGGGCCTAATGTGAGCGCTTTTGAAAAGGAAGTGGCGGCTTATGCGGGCGTAAATGGTGCCTTGGCAGTGAGCTCGGGGACAGCTGCTATTCACATGGCTTTACGTTGGTTGGGAGTTGAGCTGGGAGACATTGTATTTTGCTCCAACCTTACCTTCATCGGCAGTGTTAATCCTATTCTCTATTTGGGCGCTATACCGGTTTTCATCGATGCTGAGCTAGATAGCTGGAACATGTCGCCGGTAGCTTTGGAAAAGGCGTTTAAGTGGGCGCAAGAAGCTGAGAAGATGCCTAAAGCAGTTGTTGTTGTTGACCTATATGGACAGAGTGCCGATTATGAACCGCTGCTGGAAATCTGCAATCGCTATGGTGTTCCGGTGGTGGAAGATGCGGCAGAAGCCATGGGGAGCACATATAAGGGTAAGGCCTGTGGTACTTTCGGAAAGTTTGGAGTCTACTCCTTTAATGGTAATAAGATTATCACCACCTCGGGTGGGGGTATGCTTTTGTCAGATGATACACAAGCATTGGACAAGGCTCTCTTTTGGGCTACTCAGGCTCGGGATAAGGCTCCCTGGTATCAGCATTCGGAGATGGGCTATAACTACCGGATGAGTAATATTGTAGCGGGGATTGGCCGGGGGCAGTTGACAGTATTGGATGATCGGGTTAAAGCACGTCGGGAGGTTTTTGGGCGATACAAGGAGGCTTTGGGGGATATTCCCGGTGTGGGATTTATGCCAGAAGCCAGTTATGGACAAGCTAACCGTTGGTTAACGGTAATGACCCTGGATTCGACTCAAACCTCGACTACCCCCATGCAGGTTATAGAGGCTCTGGAAGCGGAAAATATTGAAGCCCGTCCGGTATGGAAGCCTATGCACTTGCAGCCGCTGTTTGCGGATAATATGTATTTTTCCCATGAGGAGGGACTAAGTGTATCTGATAGACTCTTTGACCGTGGAGTTTGTTTACCGTCAGGTTCCAGTTTAACAGTTGAAGAGCAGCAGCGGGTGATACAAGTAGTAAGACGCAAACTGTTGGGGGATTAGGTATTATGCCATGCTGAGAAAGCGATGGAAACTGTTAGTCGGGGTAATACTGCTGGCTTTATTGGCAGTATTTTTCCGTTATGCTGGAACTCTCATAGTTGCCGAGGATTCCCCGGAAAAGGCTGACCTTATTATTGTGCTTATGGGCAGCGGGCCGGATCGTATCCTGGGGGCGGTGGATTTGTATAAAGAGGGGTATGCCCCACGTATTTTGATGGTGGAGAACTGGGAACCTGGTTATGCACTCTTAGAATCCCGCGGAGTAAAGGTGCCGCGGGATGCGGAGATAGAGGCCATGGTGGGGACTCAGTTGGGAGTACCGGAAGAGGCCTTTATTATTCTACCGGGGGATGCCAGGAGTACCCAGGAGGAAGCCCTGATAATATCCCGGTATTTGCAGGATAACCCGCACATAGATAAGATCTTGCTGGTAAGTTCGAAATATCATTCCCAGCGCTCAGCGATAATTTTCCGTTGGGTAATAGAAGATGCGAAAGTTTTATCCTGTCCCACCCCCTATGATAATTTTAATGCCGATTCCTGGTGGCGAACGCGGCAGGATGCTAAATCGGTGGTAATGGAGTATGCGAAATTAGCGAATTTCTATCTGTTGGATCGGTGGAGATAGCTTAAATGTAGCTCTTAACTGTGTAGACCAGATAAGACCACGGATACGAAAAACAAGGCCGCTGTTCCGATAAGACTAGGCCAGTCTGCAAATCCATTAGGCCTGTGAGCTAGGGTCAAAGATAACCGTATGAAAGGAGGCCAACCAATGAACAAATTATCTTTCAGAGGTGTCATTATATCAATCCAGCCACGGATAAGACTAACCCGTTCCTTTGATGAAGCCTCTCATACATATTTGGGATATGCTATCAGAATCACTGGAACCATTGATAACCAGCACACTACATTCTCTATCGGCATCGGCAAAGCAGCCCAAGCTAAATTCAATTTCAAAGTTAATGATGTTATCTCTGGTGCATGCCTCCCGGTTCCCAATCCGGACATGGAACCGGTAGCTTACTATAAAGTTTCCAAGTTAGCCAAGATATCTGCAGGAGAGCCGGCCAGTACATCAGCACCTTGGGAACTGGTGCCGCCGAAGCTGGAAGTTTACAGGGAAAGAGGACATCGAAGGCTGGCTGCCAGGACTTATGAGAGTAAATGTAGTACTTGCATGTGGGGCTGCAAAATGCCGGTGGAGATTATTGTTGATAACTGGAATCCGAGAGGCCTGAGGAAATATCGATTTGAGACCTTCTGTTATGGCCCTTTGAGCTGCAAGCTATATAAGGCTGGGCCCAATCGGAAGGTTGAAGGTCGTAACGGGATGGTATATGTCGAGGAAGATTGGGTTGATGAAATGATGACTGAGCATAGGGATCCGGATGAATAATCTGGTGTTGCAGTCAACCTGAGCTTCCGATTTAATCAATGAGTATGGTACTATATTAGGTAAAATATGGTTAGTGTGGATGGTTGGTATGGTGGATTCCCTTTAAACAAGGTCGCGTAAACCGTACCCACCAAATGAAGGGGATATTACATATGAATGGATAAAATTAAACAATGACAGATAGGAGTTTGTCATTAAGTATTGAAGCATATACTTAACCCTCTTTATGTATTATCTAATATTAATTCACTACTGTATTTTTATAATTCATCAAGGTTGTTTTATTATGAAATTGATAGAAGTGGTGATTTTATGCTTCCGGAATTAACTGAAGAAACAGCATTAAAAGCCCTACAGGAATTTTTTCAATCAAAGCCTTTTGTTTTATTTGGTACGGGGTTATCTTGTGCTGTTGATCAGGATTATGGGATGGAAGGGCTGAAAAATCACCTTTCTAATTGTATTCCGAATGCTGATTTAAAAATAGAGCAAAAACAACAATGGGAGAAAGTTATTGAAAAATTAAACAACGGCCTAAATTTTGAAACAGCCATGAATGATGTTCAGGACAAGGATTTGATCAGAATTATTGTCAATGAGACCGCTAAATTGGTAGTATCGCTGGATCAGAAATATAGTCTGGATATTATGAATGGCAATAAGATATGGCCAGGGCAATTACTTTTTAAACGCTTGGTAGAAACGTTACCGGAAACTGACCGTACACTGCATGTTGCGACCACGAACTATGACATGCTTGCCGAATATGCATTTGAACAAGCGGGCATACCTTACACTTCCGGTTTTGTTGGAGGGATTTGCCGTTACCTTGATTGGAATCAAGCTGGACGATGCCTGACATATCCATGTAAGAGTCTTGTTGGGAGAAAGCTAAAACGTAACACCGAGATAAGAAAACATATTAAATTATACAAAGTTCATGGTTCACTTAATACTTTTATGGTCAATGGCAAGATTGTGGAAAACAACACTTGGGTTCGTGAGAATCCGATGGGTATTGAAAGAGTAATGATTACACCCGGGATGAGCAAATACGAGGAAATCCATCAATATAGAAGCGAATTGATGCTACAATGTGATGAATCATTGAGGAAACATAGCGCGTTTCTTTTTTTAGGATTCGGATTTAACGATAATCATTTAATTAACTTGGCCATGAACCAAAAACTGCAAAACTATCCAAGCTTAATTATAACCAAGAACAGTAATGAGCGAATTAACGAGTTGGTCAAAGAATGTGAGAATGCCTGGCTGGTATGTGAATTTGGCAACGGAACTTGCATTTATAATTCACGTTTTAGTAAAGAATTGATCATTAAAGATAAAAGTTTATGGAACCCGAGAGAGTTCGTTAAGGAAATACTGGGAGGTTGATAAGATGATCTTTAATTTTGAACAAGCGGATCTTATTGGCACTGTAAGAGCTGTGGATACACGCAAGGTTTCAATCATGGTTGGCGATGAGCAAGATCTGAGAAAAGCCAAAGTGGGGCATTTTGCTGCATTGAATCTATCTGGCGCCTCTGACGATTGGCTTATTGGCATTATTGAAAGGGTGATCAAATCAATCGGGTATCAGGACGAACCGGATAAAGAGCAAATCAATGATGATGATAATGATATAGACGAAACGGATGAAGAACCAAACAAGGTCATTAATACTGTTCTAATAACCCTTGTAGGAACGGTGCGCTGGAATGTGATTGAGAAAAACTATCAGTTCTCCAGATCTATTGTGCAAGTACCGGAGATATCAGCAAAATGCTATATTCTGCAATATAAGCAACTGGAAAACTTCATGAATTTATTGGTTCAGGAAAGCGACCAAGATCATTCGTTGGAGTTAGGGAAGTATTCTATTGATGACACTGCGGTGGCATATTTGGACGGCAATAAGTTATTTCAGCGTCATGCTGCGCTTTTAGGAAGTACCGGTTCCGGAAAGTCATTTACTGTTGCATCAATTCTAGAAAGAGCAGCCAAATTACCCACAGCCAATATCATTGTTTTCGATTTACATGGGGAATACAAAGAGTTGAGTTATGCACGGCATTTACGCATTCCTGGGCCTGATGAATTAGGAGCAGCCCGGGAAGATTTGTTGTTTCTCCCCTATTGGCTCTTAAATGCTGAAGAGATGCAAGCTATGTTTATTGACCGATCTGAGTTTAGTGCGCACAATCAGGTAATGGTTTTTCAAGATGCAGTAGTGGAACAAAAAAAGGCGACTTTATCAATGCTAGATAAGGACGATGTTTTGGCCGCTTTTACTCTCGACAGTCCGATTCCGTTTTCCATTGGTAATGTAATTAATACCCTGACAGATCTTAATCAAGAAATGGAACAAGGAGCCAGGGGGTTGAAGCAGGGCAAATTCTTCGGACAGTTCAGCCGTTTGTTGGTACGAATAAAAAGCAGATTAAGTGATAATCGGTATGGATTCCTATTCCAGGCACCTGCTTCAGAACATCAATATGAAAGTATGGCCCAAATTGCAGCCAAATTAATGGATTACAATCTTCCCCAGTCCCAGATAAAAGTAGTGGACTTTTCCGAAGTTCCGGCAGATGTACTGCCAGTCATTGTGGGCTTGGTAGCGCGAATGGTCTATCAGATCCAGTTTTGGACAGACCATGATAAACGGAGGCCGTTGGCATTTATATGTGATGAAGCCCACTTATATCTACCCAAAAAGGAAGGGCAAAATCCCATTGAGAGAAGAGCGGTTGAGGCTTTTGAGAAAATTGCCAAGGAAGGAAGAAAGTACGGCGTAGCCTTGTTTATTGTCAGCCAGAGGCCGTCAGATGTAAGTCCGACTATATTAAGTCAGTGCAATAACATTATTGCATTACGTTTGTCCAATGCTGATGATCAAAATACCGTGAAAAAGCTTATGCCGGAAAGCATGGGAAACCTCCTAGATATCTTGCCAATAATGGATATTGGTGAGGCATTGGTTGTTGGCGATGCGGTACTTCTCCCCAGTAGAATAAGAGTTAATCTACCATCTGAAGAACCTGTGAGTGCGACAGTTGATTTTTGGTCAGAATGGCTAAAGAAAGCTGAAGATCCTGACTTTGAAAAAGCGGTTGAAAATATGCGTCGTCAAGGGAGAAGGTAAAAACGATGAAGCGAAACCGTTTTGGAGTAAACCTTGATGAAGGGCTTCCCCTGGTCACTGAGGAGGACTTCGATATATTATATGTAGACTGTTTCGGGGAAATCGAAGCCAAGTTTACAGCTTGGTTAAAAAAAGGAAACAAGCCGCTGTTATTAGGTGGACAAATTGGTTCTGGGAAGAGTACGCTGATCGAAAAACAGTTGCATGAGAATAAACCAGATATTAGACTCGCTTACGATACAGACGGTATTGATTTGGATGCAGGAGATTTCTTAGCGATTACATTGGCAGGGTTTGTGGCAAAAGCACTTGAAGAGAATATCGATCTGTCCTTTTCCGAACTTCCTAATGAATTAGCCGGGCTTGAAAACGATGATTGGGCGAGTTTGCTGGAGTATCTTTTGCCCACAAGGTTTTCGCTCGTAGCATTTAAAAGAAAAAGAGAACTATCTCGCAAAATGACAGAAAATATTGATTTTGAAAAGTATATATCCGCAGTCATTAATGAAATTGGCGCTAGGATTGAAACCAAGTTAAAGCGCTCCCTTTTTGTGTTTGCATCAGGGATTGATAAATTTAACTGGCAAAGTACTGCATTTATCCAGATCCAGGAGGTCATGAGGACTATATCCGCTTATAAAACATTATATGAAGTGAACGCGGTACATCTTTTTTATAATCAAGGCATTATACCTTCAATTGAACGGCTGTTTATTCCTACCATGAGCATTGAGAATATAAAGAATATAATAAAAAAACGGTTAGGAATCTATAATAGCAAATCGTTAGAGAAAGAGATCGATTTATTAGCTTGTTGGTCTGGCGGGAATCCCCGACAGGCAGTTCGTCTACTGGAAGCATTTTTGTCAGGTAAAATAGAGAATAGAAATCGTTTTACACAAATTATTTCTGCGGTCAAACAAGTAACCAGAGATTATTTTTCGTATGCCCATAGGCCTGCTGAAGAATTAATTCGGTCAATTGATAAAACAGGTACCCTATTATCATCGCTAATACCTCTTCCCGGCGATAAAGAAACAGCACGCAGAGCTTTACATGGGAATTGGATTTTTATAACCGGGCAGCCCGAAGGTGATAGTTGGCCAACAGAGGTGAATCCTTTAGTAAAACCTCTTTTTAACAAGGAAAAGATTAATGTTGAATCTCCCGAAATAAGGCTTATTAAGGAATATGCAAAGGTTTATGAAATTAGTCCGATTGGTTTGGAAATTAACTTATTAAACAGTGACGGACATACTGATTATTTAAATAATAACCAAGAGGATCATGGAACCACTACTGAAAAGAGCGGAGATCAGCTATTAATGGAATTGTTGGCAACAGGTTTGGAAGAGCCTTTACATACCAATATTGGTGAGTTGCTGGACTTACTAAGAGCGGCTCTTTTTTCAAAGGACCGGGCTGATCGTTCAATAATAACGTATAAAAATAGAGAAGTTTGTAATGCTGTGCGGAATTACCTCTTTGCCAAAGCCAATACATATGAGTTTCAAAAATGTGAGCATTTTTCATTAACAGGAGGAGGTGATAGGAATCCTGCAGAGCAAATAGCGGAAATCCTTGATTCGAATGCGGACATCATCTCAATTGAGTTTGTCGGTGAATGGAACAATACCCAAATAGAGATCCTGGATAAACTTAGGGATAACTTTCTAGAACGCCAGATGTTGTGGTGGATACACTTGGATGATCTTAAAAGGTATATTCCCTATTGGACACACTTGCGCCAGTTGTTTGAGGTCTTTATTTTAGAGGATGAGCTCAACGCGGGACTTACTGAAGAGGATGTGCAAAAAGATTTAACTTACTTCAAGGACTTGGCACAAGAAGAAAACAGTGCCGAAGCAAATGTAATGAAATATCTCACTATGGTATTAGATTACTTAACGAAAGCTAAAGGGAGAGGGGTTAATGGATAGCGAGATAATTCGCGCATACCTTTGGCAGGATGTAGTCAGATTAGGGTTTTGTCCTGCCAGTACAGTTGATAAGAAGACGTGGCTCAGGCAATATTGCATGAGTCTTAAGGACTTTTGGGAGGTGGAGTCCTACCCTCCAGAACCAGATCTACTTTCCAACCAAGCTCTGCAAATAAAGATTAATAAAGCAACAATTATTGGCCTTGATATAGATTGCACCATACACTCAAATACAAAATTTAATGCTCAATTTTTATATAGTCCGTCTGGAAACGATCCTTTTTTAATGTGGATCCATGACATGGATGACAGCTATTTTAGTTTTCCTAACCAGAAACTACTTACATCGATAAATAGTAGAAATGGTAATAGGGGAACAGCTGTGCGTGAACTTACCACAGATAATATACGTTCTATAATAGACGGCTTACTTCTTCATCCAGCCGTACATATGCATTTAATATCTCCTATAGAAGATCATGAGATTCGAATAGGTAGTGGCATCGGTAATCCTTTTCAATTCCTTTTTAATCTCCGTTACCAACTTTGTCCGATCCAGGAAAAGAGAGCGGCGGAAAAAGAACGCCTGGTTGAAATATTTGCAAAAGCAATCAGAGGGAATGTCAAAATCCCACCATGCGAGTTAATGGCACAGCCACAGTGATGGGATAGAATTAGCTTATTCACAGCTACGGGCTATAACACCGCAGGCTTCTCATAGTCAGGTAAAAAGGGATCTGCGCAGCATTACATTAACTTCTAGACAATATGTCCGTCAGCTTTTGGACATTTAACACTGTCTATTGCTGGACATTATGGGGTGGCAGTAACACTTTTGGACTTTACACAAAGTTCGGGATACACCCAAAAAAGAGGGACAGTTAAATACCATCGGCTTTTACCAGTAGATAGCTCCGCTTGATAAACGGCTTGGCTTCACCTGATTGGTTTGACAGAGTAATCCACTTACGCTAGCATTGTTCCTTTTGGGTTTACTTTATTTATAGACTAAATAGTCTAGTAAACGTTGTTTCGCTCATATTGTTATATACTATATTGCACTCACAATCTGAACTACATTTCCTCTTATTAATCTCTACATTTACTTGTCCTCTAGTAGCTGCTTCCTTCAGTGCTTGCAGAGCCTGGCTAAATGCATCTTGCCCATTTATCTCTCGACAAGGGTCATCCAGGATAACCTCTTCTAAATAGTCTTCAAAGAGCAATATATCCTTAGTCTGTCGAAATGTTAGCATCTGGGCAAAAGTACCATATGAATAATAGTTCTCTATTTCTTGCAAATCGACAAAATAACGGTCACCTTCAATCTGATTCTCATCCCAACTCTGCGGATTACTTTTAGTTACCCGTACGTTGGGTAGGTTCGACCTCTGTAATATAGCAAGATTAAATACAAATAGAACCGGTCCATAATAATTAATTTTCTTAGTCCTATTGTGTATATCACAGTCATCCAAAAAAATATCGTACCATACCCCAAACTCCTTATCGGTATCATCACTTTTCTGCCAGGTTTGTTTTAATCCCTTTTCTTCAACGGCGCCTCTTGACAGGAGTCCACTACATCTCAAAAATGTACAAGCTGTTTGTACACTGTTGGAATGATACAGATAATTAACCCCTATTCCATTTTTAAGGACCTCTCCAACTAACCTACTATCGAGATCGCAAGGCATAATCCTCCCTCCCTAAATAAACTCCCTATTAACAGAAATAACCAGCTTTAAATATAATAACGCATATTATCATAAATAGCACTTATTAAAAGGTAAATTAGGGAAATGGAGAGAATATATAAGAAAACTGGGAAAATAAAATTCATGAGTATGGTGGGGTGTTTTGTCACGTTAGGGGTGAAAAAACTTCTATTATTTTCGAAGGGGGCTAATTGCATGGAATGGGATAGTCTTTTAAGGCCTTTTCGATTAGGATGCCCAAAAGAATTGGGTCAACCTGATCCGAATAGAAATGAATTTCAAAGAGACTTTGATAGGATTATTTTCTCAACTGCATTTAGAAGATTACACGGAAAGACACAAGTATTTCCTCTTCCTAATTCAGATGTAACTCATACTAGACTGACACATAGCCTTGAATGCGCCTCTGTAGGTAGGTCCTTAGGAATATTTGTTGAAAATGAATTAAAGAAGAAATATAAAGGTTTTAAAGGTTCCCACCTTGGGGATATTGTGAGTGCAGCCTGTCTTGCACATGATATTGGGAACCCACCATTAGGTCATTCGGGAGAGAAAGCGATTTCTGAATTTTTTTTGAGCCAACGCGGACAGAAAATAATTTCTGAACTATCACCTGAAGAGAAAGCAGATTTTACCGATTTCCAAGGCAATTCAATGGGATTTCATGTTCTAACATATAGCAGTCCAAAAATGACTGAAGCAAAAGGAGGTTTGTGTCTGACCTACCCGGTTTTAGCCTCCTTTGTAAAGTATCCTAGAGCTTCACTAATCAAAAAAGGGGAAAAGGATCTGGTGAGTGAGGAGAAACCTGGTATATTAAAAATCGATATTGCTACCTATACTGAGTAGCCAATGAACTTGGAATACCTCTTAAGAAGGAAAATGATAGGTGGTATAGACATCCATTAGCTTTTTTGACTGAAGCAGCCGATGATATATGTTATGGCATAATGGACTTGGAAGATGGATACAAATACAACTTATTGGATTATAATACCGTATCAAAGCTGATGACTGCTATTTGCAATGCAGATTCTGGAGATACCCAAATTAATGATTTGAAAAATATTATTGATAAAAAAGAGAAAATTGGATATTTGCGAGCAAAGGCAATAAATAGCTTAATCCAGCAAGTAGCAAAGGCTTTTGTCAAAAATGAAGAAGACATACTTAAAGGAGAGATGGAAAATCCTTTGTGCGATTTGATTGAATCAAGAAGTATTATGAAGAAAATTAGGAATGTATCCAAATCAAAAATTTATGCTTATAAGCCAGTTTTGCAGGTTGAAGCCGCTGGATTTCAGGTTCTTCCTGGTTTATTAAATACTTTTCTAACTGCTGTAATTGATAGTAAAAAATCAAGCAGTAAAAAAGTACTTCAATTAATCCCTGAAGAATATAAAGGTGATTCTAATACGAATCTTTATGAAAAGATTGTGCTTATTACCTCCTATGTAGCAGGAATGACGGATACATTTGCGATAGACACTTATAGAAATTTACGTGGCATTAGTCTTCCCAATTATTAGGACCGTGGATTAAAATATTGGAAATGTTATTGTTTTTTTATTTTTCAGTTATTTCTAGTCATGATTGTCATCTGTGGTGCAGGTCACGATAATGAAAATTTTATGGGAATACTAGCCATAACGGCGACTAAGCTATCTGAACACCAGGCAGAGCCAAAAGGACAATCGCATTTACCCATAACATGAGGGTATCTGAACTTGTTTACTCCCCGGCAGGAACCCCAGTATACCATCTGATAATCGGCAGAACAGATGGAAACGAAGAGCCGGGAGAGTCAGGCTGAATCTATCCATCAGGGCCTAGACCCCGCTGAGGAGCATGACTGACATTCCACCTCTTGGGTAAGCAGGACGAAGGAATTTAGGGCGAAGACCCAGGAAGACATGGGAGGTTTGCTGCCAGGAGTTGATGTGGAATCCCAACGGCCGTTAATATTAAGAACACGCGGCTTAATGGAATACACCCATCAACGCCCGGAATCACGAATAATTGCGTTGACCAAGAGGATATTGCTTCGTAAACAAAATGGAATACTGTGAATTCAAGAGTTATTGAGTGAAAATGAAAGTTTATTAAGGGAGGCTACACAAGCAATGGCCAAGTTAAGTTTCCAAGGAACCATCATATCAATCCAGCCGCGGATAAGACTAACCCGTTCCTTTGATGAAGCCTCTCATACCTATTTGGGATATGCTATCAAAATTACTGGAACCATCGATAACCAGCCCACTATATTCTCTATCGGCATCGGCAAAGCAGCCCAAGCTAAATTCAATTTCAGAGTTAATAATGTTATATCCGGTGAATGCCTCCCGGTTCCAGATCCGGATCTGGAGCCGGTAGCTTACTATAAAGTATCGAAGTTAGCTAATATTTCTACAGGAGAGCCGGCCAGTACATCAGCGCCTTGGGAACTGGTGCCGCCGGAGCTGGAAGTTTACCGGGAAAGAGGACATCGCAGGCTGTCTGCCCGGACTTATGAGAGTAAATGTAGTAGTTGCATGTGGGGCTGCAAAATGCCGGTGGAGATTATTGTTGATAACTGGAATCCGAGAGGCATGAGGAAATACCGATTTGAGGCCTTCTGTTATGGCCCTTTGAGCTGCCAGCTATATAAGGCTGGATCCAATCGGAAGGTTGAAGGTCGGAACGGAATGGTATATGTAGAGGAAGATTGGGTTGATGAAATGATGACTGAGCATAGGGAGCCGGATGAGTAATTGACTACATCTTATAACAGGAAAACGAACATGCTTTCGCGAATAAATTAATAATTATCTTGGGGGAAAGTGATAAGAATAACTAAAGAGATTCAGAAGAACTCAATGGTTTGTTAGTGAAAATATCCGCCCCTCATCCCCACTGGAAAAGGAAGGTGAGTTACATATGAGATTATCTTCTAATGAAATAAGCTCTATTAGGAAAACGGTTAAAAGTAATGATAAGGATGCACTGATATATTTATTCGGCTCCCGAGTTGATAATGAACAAAGGGGCGGCGATATTGATTTATTGATATTCTCTCAAAAGCTGCAACAGGAGGATAAGTTCAAAATCAAGAAAGCCTTATGGGAACAAATTGGGGAACAAAAGATTGATCTTGTCATTGTCAAGGATGAATTAGATCCTTTTACTAGGATCATCTTAAAGGAGGCAGTTTTGATTTGAGAAATGATAAACGGGAATTACTTCTAAGGGAGTTAAAGCTTTTGGATGAAGCTAACAAGATATTAGTATATTCTTACGAAGCATGCTCGGAGATAGGCATTAAGGACAATTACACACTGGAGGAATTAGATAAGTTTGAAGCCTTAACTAGTCGATTTGCTAGGATAAGCGACATTTTGATTCAGAGAATTTTCAGATTAATGGATATTTGGGAATTAGAAATGCCAGGTAGTGTGATTGATCGCATAAATCGGGCAGAAAAGCGAAATCTAATTTCTTCTGCTGAAGTGTTTAAAGAAATAAGGTATTTGCGCAATGAAATTGCCCATGAATATATCCCACTGGCGATAGAACAAATATTTAAGGAAGTATTAAGATTAACTCCCCATATTATCGATAGTGTTGAACGAATCCGGCAGTGGAAACCGGATTTGTAAGCAGGCCTATCCCCAGAACAAGTAGCAGAAGCAGCGGAACTGCTTATAGAGAAATTCTTCTAACAAAACCATAATCCTCTTGCAATTGAATGACAAAATTGAATATTTCGGTCGTGACAATTAAGGACGTATGGGTACTATAAGGTAAAATATGGTTAGCTTGGATGGTTGGTATGACAAATTCGCAGTTGGAAAACTTATAGTCACCTTAATCGCTATTATATTGTAGTTTCAAAGAATCCGATTTTTGCTATTATGCAAAAGTATCGAGTATCTAAAGAGGCAATGTAATACTATTATTCTTTGATAATTGATCTATAAAGAATTGTTTCGCGGTGACATCGTCATTTTTGCCTAGTAACTCCTTAACATCATCAATTGATTTTAGTACATAAAACTCCTTATCGGGAGTGTAGTAAACCAGAACTTTTTTATTTAATAATGTTAAGTTAATGATATTATTTAGTGTTCCTTTACTCTTGCCGTTCCAGACCATGAAACCATAATCTGCTTCATTAGCCATTGCTAAGTCTTTGGCTGCATAAAAATCAAAGCCTTTGATGTGGTTTTCTATTTGTATCGAAATGACCTCCCACTGGCCTATGTTATTTCTCGCTTTACCATTTGAAGCATATACTTTAACATTCCTGTATTGTTTTTCAGAACAATGATTTTGAACTGCTTTGTCAACACCGGCTGCATCACCAACTAAAATGGTGAATTGCTCATTGATAATATTATCGATCCGCTTGAGCGCTTCTGAATTTAATTTTGATATGGCCCGCGGCCCTGCGATAAAAACCTTCATTTATTTATCTTCTCCCTGTTTTTGTCATCGTCAAAACATAAACATCAGCTACGTTGATATCGCTTTTTAACACATCTACAGCTTCATTTAATGTTGCGCCGGAATCGAATAAATCATCTACTAATAGTATGTTAACCTTCTTTCTAAAATTTCTATCTTTGATGATAGATCCTTTAATCAGACCAGTTTTTTTATCAGCACTGACATTTTTTAGCTGTTCATGTTTCGATTTTGTTAGAACTTGAGTACTCATTCGAATATTGAGATGATCTGATATTGCTTCAGCAATTAAAAATACGGGCTGAAACGTCCGGCTAATATCGGATGGTGGTATTGGTATAATTATATCAACCTTCGCTCCAATCTGCCAGTTATCCAACACAGGCTTGACTAACACCATAATATCACTAATGATTTTTTCCTGTTCCTGGTACTTTAATTGGTAAATTAATTCCCCTATCTCACTTCTCTTTGTATCAAACATTGGGTGACCGTATTCATTTTCTCCTATATATATACTGTGAAGAGTATGTTTATCTATTGCATATCCCTCTGTCCATTTACCGCTCAATTTAATAACCATATTAATTTCCCCCCATTCCAATTAACATAGATGAAATAATTAAGATATAATGTAAAATTCTTCAAACAAAACTATAATCCTGTTGCAATTGAATGACAATCGGGGACGTACATTTTTTGTCCATGCTCCTGTGCTGCTTTGGGAAGGATGAGGGGAATTAAAATATCTGTCAATACGATGAATGCGGTTGGAAAGATGAAACAAAAAAAGTTTGTTCGCATTTTCTATTGCTGGCAAATATAACCTGTGCTACAGTTTGGTACAGAACGAACGTTTGTTCAATATTAGTTGAGCAGAACTTATTAGAATGCAGGAACTGAAGGAGAATTACCAGGGTGAAAATTATTATTTAGATGATAAAGCTTCTACGTCGTGGTATAAATTAGATAAAGATATTTTTATAAGTGTGAATGATGGCCAAACTCAGCCTTTAAGTGAAAAGTCAAGTATCGTAAAGGCCATGATTGAAAAACCAAGACTTCAACGGTTTTATGTGGAGCAGCCGAAGATGGCCGAAAGAAAGTGAGAGATTATAATGGTTGATTTAAGCAAACGTATGGGGGTCATTTCTTCCATTGTAAAGCTAAGACCCGGACTTGGGAAAACCGCGATGATGAAATATATGTTTTTGTTGCAAAAGGTATATAAGGTTCCTTTGGGTTATGACTTTGGGATATATACCTATGGTCCTTACGCTTCTGAGGTTATGGAAGATATAGATTATGCAAACCATCAGGACATCATTAGTATTGAGAGAGAAATTTATCCCACTGGCCATAGTGGGTACCATTTGTTACCTTCATCAAAAATAGAAATGATTTTGGATAAAGAAAAGGAATTTATCTCTAAGTATGAAAATAGCGTTCAAAAAGTCATCGAACTTTTTGGTGATAAATTGGCTAAGGAGTTGGAACTTACGACAACAATAATTTACTTATATGGAACATATATTGCGAACGGTTGGGAATGTACATTAGAGACGATTTCTGCCAATGTACGCGAAATAAAGCCGCATTTTAATATAGATACTATCCGGAATGAATATCAACATTTATTTGAATTAGGCCTTCTTGACTAAGGTCGGTGCCAGGCAGCAACTTATCAAATACTTTGAATATTCTGGCAATACCGGACTGGATGGACACGCTTGCGGAGGCACATACCTCTTATTATCAGAACAAGTCAATAGATGTTTTCTTTTGTCGATAACATTCATAAAAGTATCCGCCAACATAAGGGGGTTGGGCGTGTCTATATGTAGCAGGGTTGCATAAACGAAGTTGAGATATTACTGAAACGAAGAAGACCGACAACCGATCCGTAACCGCTTCATAGTAAGATGCCATTTCTCATGTCTCAGATCTAAATAGGCAATTTGGGTGCCGGCTCAATCTACTTTCAGTGATAGAGCCGGTTTGTGTTCCAGTCGAATAGTTGTCTTATAGGGAAGGAAAACGGGTTTGAATTGAATTACTAATCTGAGGGGCAATTAGTGAAAAACCAATTGAACACGCGACTGAAGAGCGTCACAAAGGCGTATATTAGATCACATCCCAAAGTTGGCATGAATGAATCATGCCCGTGTGGTAGCGGGAAAAAGTTCAAGAAATGTTGCCGTGGTAATGGCCGGTTTGATTGAGAGAAGAGCATGTAGGCTAACCCGTTCCTTTGATGTAGAATCGCTTGTGGACTTCATGGTATTGTAAAAATATGGTATGATTTAATAAAATTCATTCTAATTACATCGGGTTAACCTAACTGCAGAAGCCAAAAGGGGGGAACCGCTTAATGATTGAGGAAATTCGAAAAAACCACCGGCTGATGGAGCAAGAAAAAAAGCAAAATATTGAGCTGAGAAAGCAAAAAGCATTAAAAGCAGCCAATGATATTGCAGCCATGTTAAAAGAGAAATACTGCGTATCAAGGGTAATGTTATTCGGTTCTCTGGTAGATGGCAAGTTTGATGATTATTCTGATATCGATCTCTATGTTGAGGAGCTGAGCGAGGGCTATTTTGCTGCACTCCATGAAGCGCAAATGATTGCAGGAGATATTGATGTAAGCATAGCTTGCAGCACGGATGTTATAGAAGGTTTGCGATTAAATATAGAGAAGAAAGGGGTGCAGCTTTGATGAACAAAAGTGAATATATAGCCTTAAAGGCCAGGATAGAATATGAATTACTCAATATTGATCTAATTGAAAAGACTTTGGAAAAAGAAGGATTATTCCCAGAGCCAGTAAGCAACAGCATTTCTGGATTGGATATAGCCAGTGATCTTGCTCGTAGAGCTATCGGCTCCTATCTGCATGACTATTATAGTGCGGTAGAAAAAATCGCATCCCATGTATGCAGAGCAACTGGAGAAGGTATGCCGAAGGGTGATGATTGGCATTACCAATTGATTTTTAATATGAGCCTGGAACTAAATGGCTTGAGGCCGAGGTTGTTTTCGGTAGAGCTACTGAATTTGCTAAACGAATTCAAAGGCTTCAGGCATGTGTTTAGAAATGTTTATGGTATTAACATTGACTCGAAAAAAGAGATAGTGCTTCTAAAAAAACTGTCCAAAACATCAAAGCTCTTAAGGAAAGATATAGCTGCTTTTTTGTCCATCATGGATGAGGCTCTTTTATAGACTTAGGTGTCTGACAGCAGACCTCGTTACCAGGCACTAAGATATTAAGTTATTGAACTGGTGTTGCCAGAGCTGGAGGTTTATCGGGAAAGAGGACAGCGCAGGCTGTCTGCAAAGGTGATTGAAAACAAATGATATTTAGCTATAGTAGCATCTGAAATAGCAGGTGCTTTTTAGTATCTATGTGTCCTGAGCTTTCGACTTAATCGATGAGTATGGTACTATATAGGTAAAATATGGTTAGCTTGGCAGGGTGAGTATGAAAAATTCGCAGTTGGAAAACAAATTAAAAGAGTTTATTAATGGGGTAGATCGGGAGTATCCTATCGAGTTGGCTTATTTGTTTGGCTCCTATGCCAGGGGAACTGAGAATAGCCAGAGCGATATCGATATAGCCCTCCTATTCCAGTATCAATATACGAAGTATGAGGAGTTAATAATTCGGGGGCAGATCATAGATAAGGGGTTAAGTGTTTTCTCACGACCAATTGATCTGGTATCCCTTAACAGTGCTCCGCCTTTACTAAAATATGAAATAATTGGCGACAGTCTAATCTTAAAGGATAGTAAAATAAGAAGCTCCTTTGAGTCTTTGGCTATAAGGGAGTATTTTGATTTTCAATATTACAGCCGCATTTATAATGAAGCAGTAATTAGCCGCATCCGCAACGATGATTATTTTGCAAAGAAGGTAGAGTAATAATGGTAAATAAAGACCTGTTAGTTACCAGGCTAGATAAATTAAAAGGATATGTGGATTTCTTAGAATCGGCGAAGACCCATGGCCAAGCTCGGTTTGTACAAGATCCCTATATTTATGGAGCCAGCGAAAGATTCCTGCAGCTGGCTGTGGAATGTGTAATCGATATTTCCAATCACATTATTTCTGATATGCGTTATCGGAAACCGGAGAGTAATCGGGATATTTTCAACGTGCTGCATGAAAATGGAGTTATTCCTTTCGATCTAATGGAACGGTTAAGCGATATGGCTTCATTTAGAAATATTCTTGTTCATGATTATATTAAATTAGACCGGGTTATTGTGTTTGATGTTATTAAAAATCATTTGGATGATTTCAGGACTTTTGCTCGAATAATTTCTGGTATGTGTTAGCGCAGGGGATAATGATAGCTTCTGAGGGGGGCATTGCACTTTACAGTACCACTGATGCTTCCACGGGTCGCTATTTATGTTGCGAGCCGAAGGTGTGGCAATCTCTAAGCTCAAACCGGAACTTCACTGAGGAAAGGGGAGGCCGATGGATAATCAAAATATCCGCTGGATACGCCGGTGGGGAAATTATCAGAAGGCCCTGCAGCAGCTAAAAGAGGCTGTGGAGCTGAAGCGGCAGAGAGAATTATCCAACCTTGAAAAGCAAGGTATGATTCAGGCTTTTGAGTACACTCATGAGCTAGCCTGGAAGATGCTAAGCGATTTTTTGAAAAGCCGTGGAGCTGCAGAAATATACGGATCCAGAGATGCCAGCCGCCAAGCTTTTCAACTAGGGCTGGTAGAAGACGGGGAACTGTGGATGAAGATGATTCAGAGCCGCAACCTAACCAGCCATGTTTATGACGAAAGCATCGCTGAGGAAATGATCCGGTTAATAAGTGATCATTATTATGAAGCTTTTGAGAAGTTAAGCATGAAAATGCAGGAACTTTATCAGCAAGAGGTTGAAAAATGACCTACGGATTGACCGAAGATACATTGCCAAGAATGGCCGAAGTGTTTGCCGGGATGCCCAAATTAGAGGAAGTTATTCTATATGGATCAAGAGCTATAGGGAACTATCAGGCAGGCTCTGACATCGATTTGGCTTTAAAGGGCGATAAACTGGATATCAATGATTTACTTAAAATAGCTGCCGACTTAGATGAGCTGGGCTCACCCTATTATTTTGATTTACTGTTATTTGATAATGTAAAAAGCTCAGACCTGCTGGAACATATCCGCACCGCTGGGAAAACCATTTACCGCCGCACTTCTATGCTGCACAGATAAAAGAGGATACCATTGCCGCTGCACTTCCTAATTATCGTTATATGTATGTCATTCACTTCTTTGACTAACTTTCCTTTCGCAAAACCGGAACAAAACATAGTGGCATTACGTCTTAAATAACAGCCATGATTGTTAGTGGAGTAAGGATGGCTATACATAAGAGCTCCACTGATCACCTGAATTTTAACTCTTTGTTATTTAACGAAAGGGGTGAATAGATAAACCAATAGATTGACCGTATGGTCGATTACCTCAACGAATTTATAACCATTTATTAAAGGAGGAAAGAACATTGCTAAAAGCAAGAAGTAGAAAATTATCACTGATACTCGTTCTTGCCATGCTGATGACCATGTTCGCGGGTCTAGGCACAGCCAGTGCCGCTGTAGTCGACTATAGTGCCTATGGCGTACCCACGGTTCAAACTGAAAATCAATTTAACAAAACCTTAGGAAATGTTTTGATTGAGATCGATCAAGCCAGATATTTAAATAGTAGTCCTAACTGGGTAACCTTAAAAATGCCTTCTGGGGTAAAAATACTGGATGATTCTGTGGAGGTAGAAAGCGTAAGCGGCGATGTATATGGCGCCTATCCAAGCAATGCAGCCCGAGCAATCTATAAAAATGAGACTACGGTTGATTTACTTATTGATGGTACTAAATTTACCGACCTTAATGAAGAAATAAAAATCGTACTTACTTTTACGAAGGTAAAAGTGCAAAGCGGTTCCGGTAATCTGGATGTAATTTTCCTGCCTCAGGGCGGCAGCGTTCTGCCCGGTGGCACTGTTACTGTAGCTAACATAGTATCCAAAGGCGCAACTCAGGCTATGGTATCTTCAGTAAAAAGCCGGGGCGACGGAATAGGCACTATTGATACTATCAGCATTGCTGAATTGAGCCCGGGTGTTTTCAGTGACAGCGATATAAATTTCCCGGCTGTTATTGAAATAGAATTGCCGAATGGCGTTGAATGGGTAGATCCAGCCAATGTAATTGTCGGCGGCGGATGGTCTTTTGCTGAATTTGGGGTTCTTAATTCAGGCAGCGATCCTTATGTTACATTAAGCAGAAACAAGGATAGAGACATTTTATATGTCAAAATCAACAAAGCTCTGAAAGCGGAGAAAGCCGGGAGAATAGATATCGGCGGACAGGGAATGTTCCTGGAAATCGATATCGATGAAGACGATGCCAAAAAGGGCGACATCAAAGCTGAGATTTCCAGCGATGATATTGACGGTGTTACCGATCAGGATGTCATCATAGCCAAATACGGCGACTATGACACCGAAGTCAAAGCTAATGAAACCACTCAGCTCATCGCCGGCCAGGACGATCAGGAACTGGGCAGCTTCTATATCGAAGAAAGCCTGGGACAGAGCCTGATAAAAGGCAGAACCATAGTTCTGGAACTGCCCTCCGGGGTAAATTGGACTAAAGTGCCTGAGCTGACTATTGAAGAGGGAGACTTTACTGTAGATAAATCGGATATCGTGCTATATTCCGAAAGTAAGGTCAAAATAAATATTACCGACGGTTCTACAGACACTGCTGCCAAGATTTTGGTTGAAGAAGGCGAAGTCTATGTAGAGCCCAACTTCTCCGGCGACGTCGAAATTGAAATAAAAGGCACCGGCGGAGCTGAGGGCACCGTTAAGGTGGCTGAGGCCGTCAAGGCTGTAGAAATAAGCGCCAGCAAAGTTCCGAACATCATCATTGGTGAGCAGAATGTGATGGCGGGCGACATCGTTATCAAAGAAAATGTTGCCGAAGCGATTCAGGAAGGTGATATCGTTATTGAACTGGCCGGCGGCTACGAGTTCTACAAAGAGCCTACCGTGAAAGTAACCGAAGGCGACCTGGAGATCGACGATGTGGATATCAACTCCGACGAGCAGTTAGTCATCACCATCGACAAAGAGAGCAACGACGCTAGCACTATCACCATTTCCGATGTCTACGTAACCGGTTACAGATATGCTCCCACCGGTCCGGTGGTAGCTAAGTTCGTCGAAGCTGAAGGCGATGCAACTGATTCCGAAGGAAGCACCGCATTAGATAGTCTCTATAAAGACCCCAAATCAAGCGATCCTGCTGAATATAGTGAAAAATCAGTTGGCGAAGTAACCATTGCTAATTGTGTAACTCCTGCGGAAGGTGCCGGAGTAGCTGAATTCAAGATTGGCTCCAACGTCTACTATGCAGGCGGCGTAGCCAAAGTTATGGATGTTGCTCCTTACATCAAGGGCGACCGCACTTATGTACCGATGCGTTATCTGGGCGAAGTCCTGGGCGCTGAAGTAGTATGGGACGATGCAGCCCGCACCGTGACCCTGACCAAAGGCGATGCCACGGTAGTATTCACCATCGGCAGCACCAGCTACACCGTAAACGGTGAAACCAAAACTGCTGATGTAGCTCCTGAAATCGCCAGTGACCGCACCATGCTGCCGGCTCGCTATGTAGCAGAAGCATTTGGCGCAGTAGTTGGTTGGGATGCTGTAACTCAAACCGTTGTAGTGCAAATAGCACAATAATAGCTTAAAGCTAGAGCCGGGTCCTTCGGGGCCCGGCTTTTAAAGTTTAAAAGACGCAGATTAACGCACCCTTTGGGTACCACTCATGCTCCTTACAGTCGCTATTAAGGTTGCAGATCATTATGATCCTTTTTCTTTTTATAGGCCAGCCGCCACGCCGCGCATTCCGTAGAGGAGACTTCAGTCTCCGGCTCTTTCAGACGCAGCGGCCTTAATAGCGGTGTAGTAGATACTTCAGCAGCTCCAAGGGGATTGCCACACCCCCTGCCGGGGTTCGCAATGACCAGCTTAGCTATATTGGGTCATCAGCATCTAAAAAAAGGTAATAATAATCCGCGTCAATCTGCGTCTAAAAATTAAAATACAAAAATAATAATTGCGTTTTGGGACAGCTTCAGACGCGATTCTATAAATAAAAAAATTGACAACGATTCTTGGTACACCCTATAATTTAGGTATCCGACCCGTCAGTCAGAAACCTGGAGGTAATGAAATCGTGAAAAAGTATTTTCGTCTCAGTATGGTTGTTTCTTTATGTATGTTGCTTCTGTTCCCTTCCTTTGCGTATGCCGGGGAAGAGGCTGTACATACGGTCACTCTTGAGGATGCCCTGCAAATGGCCTATACCAGTAACCCGGACATACGCAAAGCCGATCTGGAATTAGAAAAGGCCCAGATAAACCGGGATGACGCCCGGGATACCCTGGACTGGATACCGGCCGGCGGCTTAATAGATCCGGCTGTTAATCAAGTTTTTAATATTTACCAGCAAACCGAGATCGGCCTAAGCACAGCCAAGAAAGCGCAATCGTCGGAAAAGGACCGGATAACCCAGCAAGTTATCACTACATATACCAAGGCTCTAAAGGATTTTAATACCATGGAGAGTACCCAGCTAACCCTGGATAACCTGGAGCAGCAAAAGCGCATTGCGGGAGTGAGCATGGGACTGGGATTAATGTCCGCATTCGATTATCAAAAGCTGGAGAGCAGTATAAAGCAAGCTCAGGAAGGATTTAAGGCCGCCCAGGCGGGCTATGAAAGCTCTATGGCTGCGCTGCGGTATCTGCTGGGCCAAAACGCGTCCTGGAATCCGGTATTGTCCAGCCGGGCCATCCTGGATACCTATACCCGCCATGAACTTAACGTGGAATTAAACCGGGGCACTTCTGAGTCGGTACTGGTATGGACGAAAAAAGCTCTGCTGGATATCGAAAAAAGCAAAGAGAACTGGTTCCTGCCTAATACTTCGTCTGACTTGAAAAAAGTGGACCTGCATATGGCGGAGGTAAGCTATGAACAGGCTAAAAGAGATGCCAAAGCCATGATTGAGCAGTTATATTATGGGATAGACGCTGTCGAAGGCCAGATCCAGGCGGCCGAAGTGGCTCTGGCCGCAGCTCAGAAGGATTTGGAGATAGCCCGGCTGAAATATGAGGTGGGGGCCATGGCGAGATACTCCCTGCCGGGCGGCGAGTCTTTGACTAATGCTGAAGTAGCGGCGGAAACGGCGCGGCTGAAGTTGGAGAACATGAAAGCGGACCTGGCGCAGATGAAAGCCCAGTTTGCCTATCTGACCGGGCAGACGCCTTACAGCGCTGAAGATTGGACTACTGCCGACCAGGAATCATAAAGAAGGTAGTGCGCGGGCGGAGCAGAGGCTACGCTCTTTTTTTCTCGGACGCGGGTTTAGACGCAGATTTACGCAGATTATTATGATTTTTTCTTTTTTTGATGCCGCGAGTGATAACGGAAACTAAAGTTTCCTCTACGGTGGAGAAAGGTATTCGTCCCCGTAGAGGGAACTTCAGTTCCCGTTTTATTTTTTAAAAATCCGCGTAATCATAATGATCATCGTAAATCCCCCTTCGGGGACCACTTATGTTCGTTATCACTCACTATCAAGGTTGCTGTGTCTAAAATAAAAAATATCACAACGGCTGATGTCGAATAAACGCGGGGTTTTTTGCTAGATTCCCTATTGACCGCTGGCTGGTAATATAGCTATACTCATATTGTGCATTGTGACCGACTCGTCGGTCAGAAAAGAAACAGGAGAATAAATAATAGATTAACTGGGAGGGACATCGGTGAAAACCAGGAAACGGAGTACATATTTAGGTTTGACGGTATTGCTGCTTGCGGCGCTGCTTATCGGCGGGTGCGACAAGGAGCAGGAAGTGATGAAAGAGACCGAGATCAGTGTCAACACGGCCCAGGTGCAGGAGCGCGGTATCGCGAAAAGCGCCCGTTATTCCGGAATGGTGCGGGGGCAGAACGAGGTCTACGTTATCCCCAAGGTTCCGGCCCGGGTGACGGCGATTTATGTCCAGCCGGGCGACCGGGTGGCGGCGGGCCAGACCCTGATAGCACTGGACGGCAGCGATTTTCAGGCCACAGTAGCCCAGGCGGAAGCGGGGCGCAAGGCGGTGGCTATTCAACTGGAAAATGCTGGTCTGGCTTTAGAACGGGTCCAGAAGCTGCATGAAGCGGGAGCGGCTTCCGATCAGCAGTTGGAACAGGCCCAGAGCGGTTATGACGCGGCTCAGGTAGGCCTGGAGCAGGCCAATGCGGCTCTGGCTCTGGCTTCCCTGCAGATAGAGCACTGTTCCGTTACTTCCCCCATAGGCGGAGTAGTGGGTTCTATAAATCTTTCTTTGGGTGATATGGCCAATCCTGCTTCACCAGCAGCGGTGATCAGTGAAACTTCCCAGTTGGAAATAGAAGTAATGGTCAGTGAATCGGAAATCAGCTTCATCGAGGTAGGCAGCCCGGTAGACGTTTATGTGCGGGCGGTCAGCGAAGAAGCCTTTAAAGGCCAAGTAGCCAGTGTGGCTACCGTACCGGACCCAGTTAAGCGCAACTATGCGGTGAAAATCAGCCTGGATAATCCAGAAGGCAAAATTAAATCTGGTATGTTTGCGGAAGTCGCGGTTAACACCATTAGCAAGGATAATGCGGTATGCGTACCTACCAATGCAGTAGTTCCCAAGGGTTCCCGTACCGTGGTTTATGTGGTTGATGGGGAAAAACGAGCTCGGGAACGGGAAGTAGAGATCGGCATTGAAAATACTAGCTATGTTGAGATAGTCAAGGGAGTATCTGTCGGGGAAGAGGTCATTACCAAGGGGAGTACATTGGTGGCAGATGGTACCCTGGTACGAGTGATAACCGGGGGGGCTAAATAAATGAAGATCATTAAATTTGCGGTCAACCGCCCCGTCAGTATGGTCATTCTGCTGTCGGTGCTTATGATTTTAGGGGGATTCACCTTAAGCAAGCTGTCGGTAGACCTGCTGCCGGATATGGAACTGCCGGTAGCCGCGGTAATTACTACTTACAATGGCGTAGGTCCGGAGGAGATCGAATCCCAGATCAGCGAACCGATGGAGAGCGTATTAGCCAGCCTCAGCAATATCGATACTATGCAGTCGATTTCCGCGTCGGGGCAATCCATTGTCGTGGTCCAGTTTAAATGGGGAACCAATATGGACACCGCGGCCATCGACATCAAGGATCAGATCGGTATGATAGAGGGCTACCTGCCCGATGGCGCCAATAAACCTATGGTAATCAAGCTGGACCCCAACATGATGCCGGTCATCCAGATGGCGGTTCGGGGGGAGAATCTGGCTCAGGTCCAGGTTATGGCCGAGGACGTTATCGAGCCCCGTTTATCCCGTCTTCCGGGGGTGGCTTCGGTCATGATCACCGGGGGTGAGGAACGGGAAGTCCAGGTGGAAATCGACCCGTCCACCCTGGAGAACTACGGCTTGACTCTTACCCAGGTGGCCCAGGTGCTGCAGGCGGAAAACTTTAATATGTCTTCGGGCAAGGTGACCCAGGGCAGCCGGGAATACTACGTGCGTAACATGCAGCAGTTTGAGAATATAGAGGATATTCGCAATGTAGCTGTTTTGACCCCAACCGGGCTGAACCTGCGCCTGGGTGATATAGCTACGGTTACTGACGGCTATAAGGATATGACGCAATTGACCCGCGTGAATGAGGAAGCGGCGGTGGGCGTCCATGTCATGAAGCAGAGCGACGCTAATACCGGCGAAGTCAGCGAAGCGGTGCGGGCGGAAATGGACAAGATTCAGAAAGAGATGAACCTGAACTATGAAGTCATTCTGGATCAGGCTGATTTTATCAACGACGCTATGAGCCATACCACCCGTATGATATTTGAAGGCGCTATACTGGCCATGCTGGTGCTGTTCCTGTTCCTGCGCAATATGCGCAGCACCCTGGTTATTTTTACGGCCATACCTTTATCGATCATTGCCACTTTTATTCTGATGTATTTTAACAACACCACCCTCAATCTTATCACCCTGGGCGGTCTGGCCCTGGGGTTGGGGCGTATAGTGGACGACTCCATCGTAGTGTTCGAGAACATATACCGACACCGAAGCGAGGGACTGCCGCCTATGGAGGCGGCGATAACCGGGGCTTCGGAAGTGAGCGGCGCGGTCATTGCTTCGACTTTGACATTGGTGGCGGTATTTGCTCCCATTATCTTCTTCTCGGAAGGGATCGCTTCCATACTGTTCACCCCTATGGCGCTGACTATTTCTTTTGCTATTTTGTGTTCGCTGTTGGTGTCCTTGACGGTAATTCCGCTGCTGTCGTCGCGCATATTGACCGACGCCTCTATGGAAGGAGCGGCCCGTACCGGGGGCGGACGCATCAGGACTGCGGTCCACAAATTTGGGGGTTGGCTCGACGCGCTGGGTGATTACTACAAGCGGCTTTTACAGGCGTGTCTCAGACACCGCCGCCGGGTGATCGTGATAGTTACCTTGTTAATGGTCGGTTCACTGGCAGCTATACCGCTGATAGGCGCTGAATTCATGCCCAGTTCGGATTCCGGGGAAATATCGGTAACTATTGAAACCGACCGGGGCAACCAACTGGAGGCTACCAGCGCCATAACCCGGGAGATGGAATCGCGCCTGCTGGACATACCCGAAGTGGAAACGGTTTTTGCCAGCGTGGGGAGCGGGGGCAACATGATGATGAGCAGCGGCGAGAGTCACATGTCCACGCTGTATGTCAAGCTGACTCCCAGAGCTGAGCGGCAGCGGGACGTGGAAACCGTGGCTGAGGACATCCGCCAGCAGTCTGCCGGTCTGGCCGGGGCCAAGATAACCGTTTCCGCTGCGAACGCTACCGCCGGCATGGGCAGCGCCCCGGTCGTGGTGCAGATCAGCGGTGACGATCTGGATATGCTGAAAGAGCTGTCGACGGAAATAGCCGCGATGATGCGCGCCACCCCGGGAACCCGGGAGGTTACCTCTTCCCTGACCGACGGCAACCCGGAAATGCAGGTCAGAATAGACCGGGCGCGGGCGGCGGCCTATGGGCTGACCCCCATGCAAGTAGCCGCTGAGATCAAAAACGCTATGGATGGAACCGTGGCTACCCGTTACAAAGTGGAGGGCCAGGAAATCGACGTAAGAGTATCCTATACCTCCGATGAATACGACGATGTGGACTATTTGACCAACATGACCATTATGACTGCGCAGGGGGCGGTAGTGAAGCTTTCCCAGATCGCCACCTTCGAACTGGCCCAGGGACCGGTGCAGATCCACCGCGAAAACCAGGAGCGCAAGGCCGAAGTCAGTTCCGAATTGTTCAATCGCGACCTGAGCAGTGTAATGACTGATATTCAGGCGGGGGTTGCGAAAATGAATCTTCCGGCCGGCTATGAGGTTACCTACGGCGGCCAGAATGAAGAGATGATGGAAAGCTTCGCCAGTCTGGGTATTGCGTTGCTGCTGGCCTTGATACTGGTTTACGCGGTCATGGCTATACAATACGAGTCGTTCTTTAATCCTTTTGTTATCATGTTCTCCATTCCTACCTGTATAATCGGGGTGGTGCTGGGACTGCTGGCGACCAGAAACAGTTTCAGCGTTACCGCTTTCATCGGTATTATTATGCTGGTGGGCGTGGCGGTCGCCAATGCCATCGTTTACGTGGATTATTTGAAACAACTGCGGGAACGGGGCGTAGAACGTAACGAAGCTATTGTCGAAGCCGGCCGGGTACGGCTGCGGCCTATACTTATGACCGCTGCCGCTACTATTCTGGCTATGCTGCCCCTGGCGGTTGCCACCGGGGAAGGCAGTGAGCTTATGGAGCCGCTGGCCGTGGTGGTGATCGGCGGACTGATATTTTCTACTCTGATCACTCTGGTACTGGTACCGGTAGTTTACAGTATATTCGACGACTGGGGCCGGAAAATGGGCGCTCGTTCCAAGAAAAAAGGCGGCGCTGCGGCAGGCCCAGATATGAGCGCATCGTAAGCTGAGGAAGCGGCAGGGGTGCAAGCATGCAAGTAAGGGGACGGTCCTTCGACTTGCGCTTTTGCACAAACTCCATCTAATAGAGGAATAATCTTGAAAGCGCAAGTCGAAGGACCGTCCCCTTACTTGCGCCGAGAAATAATCTTAAAAGCATCGTCTCATTCTGAGGCGTAGCCGAAGAATCTTGACCGGTATCAGAGGGAAAGATCCTTCGGTCGTTCCTCCCTCAGGATGACAGTTTACGTGTAAGCACGTGCAAGAGGGGAAGGTTCTTCCTTGCATGTCCAGCTTGAATGTTTTGTAGAGTATAGTTTACTTAGACGTGCAAGGAAGAACCGTCCCCTCTTGCACTCATCATTCTTCAGGAGGTACGGGGAGTGAATGAGGTTCAAAAACCGGGAGGAAAAAGGCCGGCCATTATTGAAGCGGCTGTACAGGTATTCTCAGAAAAGGGCTATCACAATACCCGCATGGAAGAGGTAGCCGTTTCTGCCGGGATTGGCAAGGGTACCATCTATGAATATTTTGACAGCAAATTACACCTTTTTCAGGCTGTTATGGAAAATTCTGTGCAGATATATTACGATAGTATTGTCCCAGATGAGACCAGTGGTATCTCTTTTGAAGAACGGTTGCACCGACTGATAGAGAGCCACGTGCGCTTTTGTCAAGCTAATCGGGATTTAACCCGCATTGTTTTCTGGGATACCGAAATTATGGATAGTGAACTGAAAGATTGGTTCCTATCTATACGTAAGGAAAAAGAGAACCAGTTAACCGAGGTTATTCGTCAATCCATACATAAAGGTGAACTGCGCCAATTTGATCCCTATTTAATGACCGTAATGCTGGGGGGGATAATAACCTCCCTGTGGGGGCCTATTACTCTAGACAACTGGAGCATAGACGCAGCGGAACTAGCTTCCTCCATAACCGACATGATAATGCAGGGCGTATCGGCATAAGGGTGGCGATCTCTAACGAGGACTTACGGTTTGAGCTTTGAGATTGCCGCGTCGCTTCGCTCCTCGCAATGACAAAAGCCATCTTGTGTGTCATCGCACCCTAACGGGCACTACTTATTATAGTCCCTACGGGAAAAGGAATTAGGTTGCGAGCGCAGCGTGGCGATCTCTAACGAGGACTTACGATTTGAGCTTTGAGATTGGCGCGTCGCTTCGCTCCTTGCAATGACAGACCCAGAAGCCATCTTTTATGTCATTGCGAGCGTAGCGAAGCAATCTCGTAGAAATAAACCTAATTTCTTATTACCGTATGGCAGGTATTATAATGACCTTTTATAAACACATAACTACTACACTGCTTATTATCATATTTATTGCAATGGCACCGGGTGTTGCCCTGGGCTTCTCGGATACCCGCGCCCATTGGGCTAGACCCCAAATCGATCATCTGCAAAGCCGGGAGCTATTGTCTGGATACCCGGACGGTACCTATCGCCCCGATGCTTTTGTGTCCCGAGAAGAATTTGTAACTCTGGTAATCAAAGCCCTAAATAAGGAATCGGAAGCTCGGCAGTTGGAAAAAGGCCAGGGCTTTTTTAGCGATACTCACCAGCGCTGGTCGCGGGGGTTTGTTGACTTGGCCCAGGAGTTAGACATCACTGCTGGTGATGGTATGGGCAACTTTCATCCTCAGCGCATTGTAACCCGCCAAGAAGCGGTGACCCTGCTGGTCAATGCTCTTCACAACGGGGAAGAGCTTACCGACGAGGGTGAGAATTTATTTTTTGACAGCGATGCCATACAGGACTGGGCCCGCGCTTCAGTTACCTATGCGCACCACCATGGTATTATCAAAGGCTTTCCGGACGCTACTTTTCGCCCTGGGGAACCGGTTACCAGAGCCCAAGTGGCGGTCATGTTGGAGCAATTCCTGGATCTGCAGGGGCAGAAACACCACATGACTGGGAACCTGTTGGATATCAACCTGCCTCTCCGTCAGGCAGTTATTGAAATTGATGGGCAGCGGCATACTTTTGAATTGGTTCCCAATCTGGTGGTTTATGGACAAAACTCGCCCGAGCCCCTGACTGAATTAAGCCTCCCCTCCCCTGGTTGTTTTGACTTGAACCCGGCAGGGAAACTAGCCTATGCTTGTTTGGTGAGCGATCTCCCCGACTCTCAACTGGAAATCACCACTAGCAGGCTTACCCCATCCCCTGCGCAGCCCAACGGTTCTGTCAGGACCGCCTCGACTTTGGTTCAACTTGCAGATGAGACCGATAAAGATATGGCGCAAACTTCACTGAGTAATCCTGGTACTAGTCTGAACAATACCCGCCAAGCGATGCGGGTGCATGAGTTTGTGGCCCAGAGCGGTGCTACTGGGCGGGGGCAATTGGTGGCGGTGATAGATAGTGGGATTGATCCAGGGCATCCCGACCTGCAGACTACGGTGGATGGATTCACTACCCTGGTAGACTTCATAGATTTTACGGATGATGGCAAAGTTGATCTTTCCCGCATAGCAAAGCCAGTTAATGGTGTGATTACGGCTGCTGGTCAGAATGTAAATGTGCAAGGAATAACCAATACAGCCGATGAGTTTCGCTATGGATTTTTAAGCACCTCTGTTTTGCCTGCTTCTTTCAGTGCCGGCTTGCCAACCGAGCAGATCTTGGTAGTGGCTGCTGCCAGCCAGTATTGGTATATTTACGATACCATATATATCGATACCGACGGTGATGGCGATATAACCGATGAGAAACCCTTAAAACGCTATACCAGCGGAGAATATACGAGCATAATCGGTGCGGGGGATAAACGGCTGAATGTAGTTGTCACGGAGATATCCAATGATCCATTCTACGTGAAGCTGGGTTTTGATGGTTTGGGACATGGCACTGAAGTGGCTGGCGTGGTAGCTGCCAACGGTGAAGTGGAAGGCATAGCACCGGGTGCCCAGCTACTGGGCATTAAAATATTGAATCGTTTAGGGCAAGCCAGCATACCTGTACTGCAGGAGGCCCTGGAAGTGGCGGGACAACGGGGAGCCCGGGTGGCGGTAGTCAGTCTGGGGCAATACCAGCTCAGCAACCGGGATCATGATAAGCTGACCGCTACCGCCGAGTTGATGTGGAAGAAATACCAGATGATCATCTGTATGGCTGCCGGCAATAATGGGCCGGGCATTAATACGGTCACACGTTCCTCAGCTCTGTGCAATGTGATCAGTGTGGGCGCTTATGCTACTCCGCAGATGTGGTATCGGGATTATGGCTGGATGGTGGAAGAGCCCACCCTGTGGTATTTTAGTTCGGTGGGGCCTTCAGCCGATGGATTGCTGGCACCAACCTTGATAGCACCGGGTAATGCCATTTCTACCTACCCTTTGTGGGGGGATTCCATATATCGACTGGAAGAAGGAACCAGTATGGCTGCACCCCATGTAGCCGGTGCGGTAGCCTTATTATTGGATGTGGCTGCTCACCAGTTGTACCAGAACGACACCCTGGCAGTTTATCAGGCTCTGATCAGTGGAGCTGTTCCCCTGGACAATTTACAGCCGGTGGAACAGGGATTTGGCGCGGTAAACATGATGAGGGCCTGGCAGGAATTAAAAGATATGAAGGACTCTTTTACCGCTTATGAAGTGAGTCAGTATACACCTGGGTTCGGTTATGGGCAGGGCCTCTACTCACGGGGAATGGTGCCGAGCCAAATGTCGGTGCAGATCAAGAATACCAGTACCACTGGCCGCCAGCTAGCGGTGGGGGGGCTGTCCGATTGGATCCAACCCAGCCAATACTGGCTGCAGATACCGGCCGGCAGTGAGCGCCGCATAAATATCGCGTATCAGGGATTGGATGAGCCGGGGCTGTACAGCGAGTTTCTGGTAGCTGATGATATGGATACTCCTGGAACCGATTTGAATATCCTGCAAACTGTTATTGTGCCCCACGATCTGGCTAGTCTGCCTCAGGATACTCTTACACAAACTTCCAACCTGCCCGCTGGTCAGTTTAAGCGCTATTTCCTGCAGGTGCCGGAAGGCAGTGGCCAGCTGCAACTGAAACTGGATGTGGGCCAAAAGGGCCGAGCGCGCATGCATGTTATCTCTCCCTGGGGATGGCAGGAAGTGAGCAGCTATGCTGGGGTAGGCGAGACCATGGTGCGTGAGCAAGCCAGCCTGACCTTTGATAAACCGGCAGCGGGAGTATGGGAAGTGGTTATCTACAGTTCCTCTACCCTAAGTACCTTTGATTTGAAACAGACCAACTACACGTTGGAGGCGTCTTTGAAAGATGTAACTGCGGTGGCCCAGAAAAAACCGATCGACCGCTATCTGATCACGGCGGTGCCTTCATCCTATCAGGAAGAAGGCCAGCTGACTGCTACTCTGCATTTTTGGCACTACAATACCAAAGTTCCCGCCGCTGGAGTGGTAATGATCAACAACCGTCTCTACGAACTGGAACAGGGCACCGTCACCCTAACCCTCCCCCTCAACTCCACCCCCATCCCCTTACACATCTCCTGGTAGAATGCAAGAGGGGACGGTTCTTTCTGTCATTTTACGTAAACTAATCATTGTCGCTTAATACCTTTTTGAAATGACAGAAAGAACCGTCCCCTCTTGCATTCAGGGGGCCGTTCCCTACTCTAGAAACCCTGTGCCTCCCCGTGTATAGTCCCCTGACTGCCTGCTTTGACTTGTGATTGGTAATAGTTTACTATGAGGCTAAACGACTATTGGTTATAATGCCAAAAGGAGGATAAACCATGGAGGCAGCCTTGGTCAATAAGGCCCGTGAGCTGTTGAATGCTAATTATATCTCTACCACTTTGAGTACGGTGGATCGGGATTACAACTGCAATATTGCGGTCATCTCGGTTTTGGAGATGAT
>Ga0209313_1000374_pt1 | contig 41576 bp, 36 predicted proteins | sample BioC13SIPDNA_3_FD_185748 | JGI IMG/M metagenome (GOLD analysis project Ga0209313, IMG submission 185748) | Anaerobic biogas reactor microbial communites from Washington, USA - Biogas_R2_B C13 SIP DNA (SPAdes) (version 2) | ecosystem: Engineered > Bioreactor > Anaerobic > Unclassified | place... | reverse complement strand
AGTTCCTGAATACTGGCAGTTATTTGTTGGGTTGCAGCAGCCTGATCTTCACTAGCCTTCAGGTTTTCCAAAGATACCTGTTGGGCAGATTGTACTAGTGATTGAATGTCGCCAATTAAACCAGCAATTTGCTGGGCGACATCCTTGGATTGATCTGAAAGTTTTCGAATCTCTTCTGATACCACTCCAAATCCTCGTCCGCTTTCTCCAGCCCGAGCCGCTTCAATAGCAGCATTTAAGCCTAACATTTTGGTTTGACTGGCAATTTCAGTGATGAACTTTAAGACTTCGATTATTTTTTCAGCTGCATTGTTAATATCCGCGATAGCTTGACTTAGCCTGCGTTCCCCGCTATTGATATTACCGGCTGAGGTTGCAGTATCTTCAACAGCTGCAGAAATCTCTTGCATACTACTGGACATAATGTCTGTTAGTCTTTTAAGCTGCACAGCAGTATCGCGAGGAAAAGCAATGCCTAAACAGCCCACTATTTTATCTGGATCTTGATCATCGAACAAAGGAATACCAGTAGTTCTCATGGCAACCCCAAATATCTCAGCAGGTAAATCAATATGCAATGTTTTTCTCTGGGCCTGGCATTGATAAGCTGGGGATTGAGGATCCAAGTTATCACCAATAATAACACCCGGTACTGAAAAGTCGCGTTCATGTTTGTAAAGGTTCTTTTCAGTATCTGATAAGGCATAAGCCACTGCCTCGTGGGCTTGCGCCATAATCGGCAGTATAATCTCCGCATTCTCCAGTATTATATTTCCCATTTTCTTCTCCTCTCTTATACTCCTATTTGTTACCAAGTAGGTTTATTAGCCTTGGGTTGAACAGTATCTGGGCCTTACTGGCTAGCTGTCAAGTAATGGAGTTAAGCGTATCCCAGACCTGGATTGCAGCATAAAGGTTTACTCGTGTACTCATTTGAGATAAATCAGAACCCAGCAGTTCCTCAATTTTATTCATCCTGTAGTACAGGGTATTGATATGGATAAAAAGTTTGTCAGCAGTTGCCCGGCAGTTGAATCCGGTATTAAGTAGTTGGCGCAGCGTGTATACCAATTCACCGTGATTGCTGTTGTCATGTTCTATAATCTTTCCCAGAGTTTGCGAACAATAGGCTCTTAAGACATCAGTATTGGTTGAAAACATTTGGGTCAAAAAGCCCAAAGCCTGAAAATGTTGTATATACTCTCTTTGTCCTCTGAGGGCAGGCACTGTTACGGCTATACGAGCTTCCTGGAAACTGCGCCTAAGCTGCAATGTAGGATAAGTTCCTCCAATACCCACTGAATACTTGAAGGGCAACCTGCTCTTAATTGCTTCGTGATATAGGTGCAATTGAGGCAAATCCATACAGTCGTTCACTTCATAGATAAATCGATCTGGCCAGAGTACAATGAAACAGTTGGGTCCGACCATCGGTATGGCTTCAAAGCGAAGCTGCCTAAAGTAGCTGAGGGAAAAGCTGTATACTTCGTCCCATTGTACATCTTTTTCATTTTCGTCCGCCTTGAATACAGCTACATAACAGGTTGAATTGATGTTCCAGTTGCTATCCAGCAGTTTAGCTATGTCCTCCATACCTTCATCATTATCGGAGAATAGATAGCTAATCAGTTTGTTTCGCAAAAAGGTCTGATCGGCAATAAAACTGGTAAGATTGGCGAAGTAACACTTAATAGCCAGTCTGGCCTCTCCTAATATGGACAGAGTACGGAGAACCGACTTTTGCTTGATCTCAGGCACAATGACCCAGGCAGTATCTCTGCTGTAATCCACCCGATAGAATAGGTATTTACGTGTGGAATCATAATGATAATTGTGAGAGGAGTTACAGGAGGAAACAAAATCAAAGTATACTCCTTCATGAGCTGGGTTGGGATAATGGATTAATCCTTCCCCATCGGTGATCATTATTTTGTGATGAATCATCTGCTCTAAATAAGATGCCACAGAAGGAAGACCTAAATCCAACAACTCATCTACCAACTGGTGCGCACTTCTTAATGCTAACGCCATTGATTTCACCTCACCATACTGTAGTCTATGGATCTAAATTGCAATTAACGTGCCAGTTGAAAATACCAAGCCCTTTTTGCACATTGTCAGCAATACCGGGCTATTTTTAAATAAGCACTCTTTCCCAAAATGGTACGCTCCCTTTAATTTATAGTTCGGTTTTGCTATTCAGCGTGCTATACTAAGAGCAACCTAACTGCCGCTCAGCAGTAATTTACCTGGAGGTGTTTATGTACCCATCTGAACAGATGATCAGTCCTTTGATTAGAAACCGGGAACAAATTACAAATCAAAACCTGAATGAAAATGATATTATCCTTATGGAGAGGATACGCAAGCAAAAAATGGATCTAATCAACCATCGCATTTCTCCGGCACAGGTTGATCTGGTCAGACCTGAAATTGTTCAATCCTGGATTAGATCCTATAACAACGGCCTGGATCCTTATGACTTTTGTTATGGCACCTCCATGGATGATCTGCAGTTACAGGAATTATTGCATGAGAAGGAGTATTTGCTGACAGCGGCTGATCCTTATATCAAACAATTGGAGTCCATGCTGTCCGATACCCGTTATTTGATCCTGTTATCAGATGAAAAAGGTACTGTATTGCAAATAAATCCGGTGGGAAATCAGATTTCAGGTAATATACAGAAGACCTTTCGCCTGGCAACGGGAACGGTTTGGAACGAGGAAACAGTGGGTACTGTCTCACATGTAATGAGCTTGATGTTGGGTAGCCCTATCCAATTATGCGGCCCAGAGATATATTCGGAAGCCTGTTCACATGTAATGGGTCAGCTGCTGGCCAGTTCAGGAGAAGATTCTATGCGGCACGAGTCTTTAAACCAGACTTCCTGTTCATCAGCTCCTATTTTCGATGCCTATGGCAACCTGGCGGGAAGCATAACCATAATCAGTCCCTATCTGCACCACCAGAGTTCCCATACCCTTGGTTTGGCAGTTTCCACGGCCTGGGCAATTCAGAACCATCTGCAGTTGGCATTAAACAGCGAGTTGTTCGATATTACTATTGATGCCGCTGATGATGCGGTTATCACCATCAACCAAAGCGGTATTATTACCAAAGCCAATGTGGCTGCCCAACAGCTTTTTGAAGCAGTCTTAACCGGGTCATCTGCTGATAAGGTGTTTGGCTATCAGCCCCTTATTGCTTCGGTAATGAAAACTGGAGAGGCCGTACAGGATACCTACTTAAATATTGATGGCGGTCAGCAAAGAATACTGCTCCGCTCAGCTCAGCCACTCCAGGATCATTCCGGGAAAAGCCTGGGTTGTGTTCTGACCTTCAAAAAATTAGCCCGGACCAGGAAAATCAAAGGACAGGTTACTGGTCTCAATACCCGTTATAGTTTTGATGATATAATTGGCTTTTCGTCGCCTCTGACCAAATCTGTTTACCTGGCCAAGCAATACGCCTGCCTGGATGCCAACATATTAATCCAGGGTGAGAGCGGTACCGGCAAAGAAATGTATGCTCAAGCAATTCATAACAACAGCCGTCCTGGAGGTTCTTTTATTGCGGTTAATTGTGCTGCTATTCCCCGTACTTTAATAGAAAGTGAATTATTTGGTTATGAGGGAGGTTCCTTCACCGGTGCCGAACGGCAGGGGCGTCCGGGAAAAGTCGAATTGGCTCATGGCGGCACGCTGTTTTTGGATGAAATCGGCGATATGCCTTTGGAACTGCAGCCGGTTTTGCTGCGAGTTCTGGAGGAAAAGATGATTATGAGGGTGGGAGGAAGTCGCTATATACCAGTAAATTTCCGGCTGATAACCGCTACCAACAAAAGCCTGTCCGAATTGGTTGCCCATAATTTATTTCGCGAAGATCTGTATTATCGTTTGGCTGTACTGCAGATTCCTATACCTCCACTGCGCCAAAGAGGCTCTGACATAATTGAACTAGCCAAACACTTCGCCGGACAGATTGCTCGCCAACAGCATAAAGAAATTCCAGAATTCAGTGATGAAGCAATATTTTACCTACTGAAGTATCACTGGCCAGGTAATGTAAGACAGTTGGAAAATGTATTGCTATGTGCAGTAACCGCTAACCGTGATGGTATAATCAAGCCAGATGACTTTCCCCTTGAGATTATGGAAGCCTGTACCCACAATAACTCTACTACTGATAAAACATCGGTGGAATTGACCTCTATACCAGGCAGCCTGTCTCTTAAGGAAATGGAAAAGATCGCCATAATTCAAGCTCTTCAACAAGTCAACTTTAATATTACCCAAGCTGCCCGGATACTTGGAATGAGCAAGTCAACCCTCTACCGCAAGATCAACGCTTATAACCTCTTAGAATCAATCCGATCTGATAACTAAGAAGGGAGCCATTCCCTTGAGGTTGTCAAAATGACAAAGAGCCGTCTTTCGTGTCATTGCGAGGAACGTTAGCGAAGTGGCAATCCCTTTTATTCCCTTTATCGACAGTAGAAGGGAGCCTGAGCTTCAGGCTCCCTTCTTAAAGTATGGAGAAGGATAGGGTTAGTTTTGAGCTGCTGCTAGTCCAGCCAAACGTCCAAAGGTAGCAGTTCTTCCCAGAGCAAGTCCTCCCAGCATTTCCGGGTAATTCAAGGCAAAGAAAGATCCACTGTCATTGCCGGCTGCGTACAAACCAGGAATCGGATTAAGTTCCTGATCAAGTACCTGCAGGTTTGTGTTAATTCTGAGCCCGTTTAGGTTGCAGATTATCATTCCTGCCAAATTAGCGGCATAATATGGTCCCTGCTCCAGAGTTGACATGCGGAAAGGTACCTTGCCGAAGTCTTCATCTTTGCCCTGTTGGGTCAATTGATTGTACCGTTCGACGGTAGCTTTAAAGGTAGCAGCCGGAACACCCATTTGCTCAGCCAGAGCCTCGATGGAATCTGCTTTCTTGATAATGTTCATTTCGAGCAGCTTATTGATGTCGGCCTCCATTACTTCCAAACCGGCTCGGGGAGGGGCACCTGGCTGATTAATGATCCGAGAACAAATGGTGGTATGAAACTTCTCCACATCCGCTTTCCAATTGGCATCCCATACTTGCCACCACACCTGACCAGGTTCCATCAGGGCAGCATCCCAGGCATAATCATAGGGTAAATCCTCATTTACAAAACGCTCTCCTTTGGTGTTCACGCGTAAGAAGGGCTGACTGCCCAGTTGCAGAAATCCGCCCTGCCAGGGAGGACCGATTTTTTTGCCCGGCAAAACCACTCCGCGGTCAAACACCATCATGGCATGAGTGGGATCCATGGCTGCTCCTACCCATAAAGCAGCCTTTATACCATCGCCGGTGTTGGTTGGGGGACTCACGTTCATGCTGGTTGATAAAGCAGTAGGACAGAGTTGTTCCACCATTTCTGCATCCCTGGCATACCCCCCCGTACAAAGTATTACACCTTTGTTGGTATGGAAACGAACATATTCACCTTTCTCATTTTGGGCAATAGCCCCGGTTACTCGTCCCTTTTCCTCCCGTAACAGTTGGACTAAAGGGATGTTGTAGCGGATATCTACTCCCATCTCCTGGGCTTTTTTGACCAATATCGGTATGTAGTAAGCCGAGCCAATACCGCCGGTGGGAAACATCTCCGGTTTTTGATCAGGAGCTATGGCTATATGAGCTACAGGATAGCTTTTGTAAAAGCCCTCCTTAATATCGGTTTCCACCATAACCTGCATACCGGCAGCTTCCACTATCGGTATAAACCAATCCATTACCTCTCCGCTTTTATCAGCCCACAGACTTACAACTCTCTGGTCAACCAAATGACCTCCGTATCGGCAGATTTCTGCCACTATTTCATCTCGGTCAATTTTGACCCCTATCTTCTTCTGCAGGCTGCTGTTTACAGCCGCCATCCATCCAGGGCCCACTGCACTGGTGGATCCTTTTTCCAAAAGAATCGTTTTGGCACCAGATTCGGCAGCAGCCAGAGCTGCGAACATGCCTCCGGTACCTGCTCCAACTACCAGCACATCAGTAGTAACGGTCTGCTTTATCTCCTTTTCAGGTATGGGGGGTGGAGCTGTTTCGAAGCTGGTTACTGTCTGAGTTTCAGGGGGTGATTGCGACTCGCCCTGACCTCCTCCCAAGCCGCAACCAGCCAGAATACTGGCTGAAGCTACTCCCACCGCTCCCACTGCAGAACCTTTAATGAAAGCTCTGCGAGTAAAGCCGCCATGGCTCTTTTCCTGGTTGCTCATAATCTACCTCCTTTTTACACCCTAATGCTAGCTCTTATCAAAGATAAACCAACCTAGGCTGGGTTCTCTTGAGTCAAGCAATGGTAATCTTACCGGGAGTATAGCATGGCTGAACGCTGGTATCATTGGCAGCAATTACGAAAATGATTGTGAAGCTATCCAAAGACAAGGTTGCTTAGTAGATATATCTTGATACCAAGTGAGTATGGATCTAAATGCTCATATTTACATCAACAGATCTAAACCGAATTAATATCAGGAGGGTTGGGCTTGAAGCACAAGAGTATTCGTAGCTATTTTAATAGGAAAGCGATTCTGATCATGCTTTCAGCAATAGTAATAGTGGGAGCAGGTGCAGGGGTTGGTTTACTGAAAGCCAGTGCCAATCCTACGTTCTGTGGCACCTGTCACATTATCAAACCGTATTACCAGTCCTGGAATGAAGGATCTTTATTAGACCACCAGCACGCAGAAGCAAATGTGACTTGCCAGGAATGCCACCACAGTACTATACCAGAAAAGGCTCAGGAGGGCTTTAACTATATTATTGCCAACTATGTGGTGCCTTTGGAGGGGGGGCCAGACGGCGGACGAGATTTTTGTCTGGATTGTCATTCTGAAAATGGGAACGGCTCCAGCTGGGCTGAAATTAGAGCAGCTACAGACTTTGAGGAAGCCAATCCCCATGATTCGCATAATGGTGAACAGGAATGTAATGAATGCCATAATATGCACCAGCCTTCGCAGGTAATGTGTTCCCAGTGCCACTTTTTCAAGTGGGTTAATGATCTGGATAATGAAGCCTGGGCAACCGCTTGGTAACGCCAACGTAGTTTCACACTTGAATCAGTTGGCCTCCTCTTCCTCTAATCCTTTTAAAGCGTATCCAAATCACTAATTGGATGCGCTTTGTATTTTCTAATTTATTGATTGACTTTTAACGATTACATATGTAAACTATCTTTAGGTTTACAGCTGTAATCATTAAGCAAAGGGAGGCAGAACTTTGACTATTCCTAAAATATCTGACTCAGAGTGGGAAGTTATGAAGTTGGTCTGGAAAAACCATCCTTTATCTTCAGATGACATTGTCTCTTCTTTAGTCCATAGGATGAATTGTTCCCCGCAGACCATAAAGACCTTTATTAACCGTTTGGTAAAAAAAGGGGCTTTGGGATATGAAAAAAACGGACGCAGTTATTCCTATTTCCCTTTGGTTTCCGAGAAAAAATGTGTTTTAGCTGAAAGCAAGAATTTTATTGAGAGGGTTTATGATGGTGCAGCGGCGATGCTCTTGGCAAACTTTATTGAGGAGAAGGTTTTATCTGATGAGGATCTGGTCAAACTGCAGGAGTTATTGGAAAGCAAAAATGACAACAAGGGCAAATAACTCCAGCAACACCGGACAATTCTTATTAGTGAGGTGAAATAGGTTGGACATGCTGACCAATATATTCGTCCAGGTTTGCTGGGCTTCGTTAGCTGCCAGTTTCATTATTATTCTGATGTTTCTCATGAAACATTTCTTAAGGGATCGCTTGTCGGCCCGGGTATACCATATGATTTGGATACTGGTATTGATCAGGCTGATAATACCCTTTCAGATTGAAAGCCCCTACAGTATTGCCAGCATCCTCCCGGATATTTACCGAATAATGGATCATGCCCCTCAGGAGGAGGAAGCAAATTACCAGACCGTCACTGAGGGCATGGCTCTATATTATGCTGAAACTGTAAATGGTGAAACTGACCAGCAAACTGCTGCAGACTCTTTTGGGATGATATCAGCGTTCAGTGCTGTTTGGTTAATAGGTTGCGGGATAGCGGCTGCCTTCTATTTTTTGGTTATTGTTAGATTGAAACGCCAAAGTAAACAATTTAGCAGAATTCAAGATCCCACTATCAACGCTATGGTTGAACAGAATTGTACCAGGCTGGGTATCAAGAAAACAATTCCTGTTTATATTAATACATACTATCCAAGTCCCTGTATAACTGGTATCTTCAGGCCAAAGATTTATCTTCCCCAGAATATTATAGGACAAATTTACTCCCATCAATTGGAGCATGTATTACTTCATGAACTAGCCCATTACAAAAGAAAAGACCTTATTTACAGTATGTGGGCAGCTATAGCTGTTATCATACATTGGTTTAATCCCCTGGTTTGGTTGGCCATTAGAGAAATGCGCTATGACCGAGAGATAGCTGCTGATCTTTATGTGATGGAGTTACTGGGAAAATCAGCCATGATTCCCTATGGTACAACACTTATCAAGCTAGCCAGCTTGTTTCCTAAAGGTTCGATCCCATTGAATTTAGTAGGTTTTAATGGGACTAAGACAGCTTTGGAAAGGAGAATTCACATGATAAAATCCTTTAAAGAAGGTTCCTACCGCATACCGATCCTTACCGTTATTCTTGTCCTTCTCTTGGGCACTCTGACTGTTTCGTTGACCAGTTGTGCCCAACAGTCTGCCGAGCCTCTTTTGGATGCAAAGGCTACTACGGTTAACCCCAGCCTAAAAGGCCAAGTGGTATTTATCGATCCTGGTCATGGCGGAACAGACGATGGTGCTGTATACCCCTATTCAGAATCATCGGAAGTGAAAGAAAAGGATCTAAACCTAGCTATAGCTATACGCTTGGCTGAATTGCTACAGCAGTCCGGGATGCAGGTGGTAATGACTCGACAGGATGATAGTACGGTTCAACTGGATGAGCGGGTAGAAATGGTAAACGGTTCCCAGGCAGCTTTATTGGTATCCATTCACCAAGACTCACATCCAGATGCATCTAATAACGGTACCAATACCATATATTATTCCAGCGATAAGATGTCGGAAAAAGAAGTTGCCAGTGAAAAAGCTGCACAAGTTATTCAGGTTAATCTAATGAAGCACTTGGATACCCAAGACCGGGGAACCAACCAAGCCAAATTTAGGATGCTTAGTGATACACAAGTGCCTTCTATTATTACCAATATCGGGTATCTCAGTAATGAATCGGATCGGGAATTGCTCTTGAATCCTGACTTTCAGCAGAAGGGAGCTCTGGCTCTGCACGACGGTATTACAGAAGTATTAGCGGAAATGTCCAAATGATTTTGCATAATTAACCTTGCCTGCATTATCATTGTAATTTATGAAATGTCATCCTCAGCGGTAGCGATGGAACTACTGCATTTATAAGACTCTTCGCTATCGCTCAGAGTGACAATATTAAAGGATTTATTGAATCGTTGCAAAATCCTCAAATAGAAAGCGAAGATAAAATAGGGACAAAAAAATGAAGTGCACCCCCAATGTTGACTAATAGTTTTATGTTTGGAGGTGCTTTTTTATGAAGTATAGCCACCACGAAGTTCGCTCCAATTTGGCATGGCACATTTCGATAAGAATGAAGGCCTATCAATAAGCGGTGATCAATACAGGCTTGATCCCGGGATGTACGGCTTGGGCGGCGAGACTGGTAGCGCCGTAGAGGGCGGTATGGGGATTGAGCACAACGGACACGGGTATTTTGGTCATTAGTTCCGAATAGCGACCTTTGGCGCAAAAAGAGCGCAGGAAAAACCCTTCTTGCAGCTTGGGTAATATTTTGGGTGGGATACCGCCAGCTAGGTATACACCGTCCATCGCTAAGAACTTCAAGGCAAGATTTCCCGCCTCAGCACCCAGGATACCGACAAAGTGATCCAACGCTTGTTGGCAAATGGCGCATTCCCCAGAAAGCGCTAGACGGGTGATATCTTCGGGCTGCAGCTGAGAATCGCTAGCCTCGCCGTGGTATTGTTGGCGGACAAAACGCTCCAGTTGAAAAAGACCTGGGCCGGACAAAATGCGTTCATAGCTGACATGGTCGTATATTTCATGAAAAAAGCGCCATAGTTTTACTTCGATCTCGGAGCGAGGGCCGAACTCACAGTGCGATCCCTCTGAGGAAATGACTTTATTACCCAGCAAAAAGGCCTCTCCTAGCCCGGTGCCCGGAGCAATAATGGCACGGCGCGATTCTCTTTGGGTCGGTGGAACGGTTGCAATGCTCTGTCTGGCGGGAGTAAGCATGTGCAAGTCCCTTGAGGGCAAAAGTTCCAATCCATAACCGGTAGCTTCCAAATCATTGCAGACCAGTATTTTCCGGATTTTGGGGAACCTCTCCTTTAGGCTCTGGATCTCCACTGTCCATCCTAAATTGACCAAAAAGCAACTTTCGTTGGTGATGGTAGCTGCCATACCGAAGCTGGCCACTTCTATGTCGGGTGCACAACCATGTGTAGAAGCATAATCGGCTAGGAAATTCTCTATAACATCCTTCAGTGAGGTAAAGCTCCTACTGGGATATTGCCGGAGATAAATAATTCGCCAAGAACTGCCCGTGGTTTCCCATAAAGCGAAAAGCGATTTTGTTCCTCCTATATCTGCTGCCAATATCATTAGGCTTTCCTCTTCTCATCTTGTCCCAATACGATATGCAACAGGTCTGGGAAATGATTGAGTCGATACGTGGCCTGGGGATGTCCCAGAGCATCTCCCATAACTGCACAGTCCATATTAGCTGCTAGGGCAGCTTCGACTCCGGCCATGGCATCTTCGATGACCAGGCACTGCTGTGGGAGGATCCCCAGATAATCACTGGCCTTGAGAAAAACTTCCGGATGAGGTTTGGAATGGACAATGTTGGTACCATCTGATACGGCGTCAAAAAAATCATCCAAGCCAATCCTCTGTAAAATCAGTTTAGCATTCTTACTTGAAGAACCTATGGCCAGCTTTACTCCGTGCTCCCTGAGAGAAACCATGGTATGGCGTATCTCATCGCTGAGGTCTTGAGTCGATAGCTCTTCCAGCAGTTGTTTGTAGCGTTGGTTTTTTCGCTCTGCATAATATGCTTTTTGCTCATCGGTGAGAGGTTCGTCATATGTTTCTAGCACTATCTCCAGGCAAGCCATGCGGCTCACACCCCTTAACCGATTGTTGATCTTCTCGTCAAAAGTCACACCCAACTCGTCGGCAATGGTTTTCCAGGCCAAGTAATGATATCGGTCGGTATGAACCAGAACTCCATCCAGATCAAAAATAACGGCTTGATACTTCATAGGTCACCTCCCGAGCGGTCTGCCGGGTCACTTCGATAATCAGCCGCATTATTGCGGGGAATGACCAGTCTGTCTTCCAGCAGATATTCCTTGCCGTACACCAATATTCTCTGGGCCGAACCGCTTTCTAAGGTAAAAATGCACTGCTGTGGATGAACTTCGACTCTAAGATGACTGTCCTCATAGCATATCTTGAAAAGATAACTGTTCCAGTTCACCGGGAGAATGGGGGCAAATGAAATGCCCTGCTCCTTAAGGCGGAAACCGCCGAACCCATAAACGACGGCCAAGTAGCTACCGGCCATATTTGCGGTGTGGATGCCGTCATCAGTGTTTCCATGCAGATCCATCAGATCAAGTTTGATCGAGTCGCCGAAATACTGAAAGGATTTTTCTATCATGCCCAAACGAGCTGCCACGATACTAAAGATACATAGAGAGAGCGAGGAATCATGCGTAGTTATCTTTTCGTAATAAAGGAAGGAGTTGCGCATCACCTCTTCTGGTTGGGCATCCTCTAATAAGAAATAGGCTAACACTGTATCTGCTTGTTTACATATCTGGTAACGATACAAATACAGCGGATGGTAATTAGATAATAGGGGGAATTTGTTTTTAGGAATAAGCGAGATATCCCATTTGCTTTTCTGGAGGAAAGAGTCATCCTGTGGGTTGATATTTAGTTCCTCGTCATAAGTCAAATACATCTGATCTGCCGCTAGGGCAAAGGATCTTATCTCATCCTCTGTTAACGCTATTTTTTCGGTTAGCTTCGTAAATTGGGGAACACCTTGGAGAATATAATAGAACTTTTCCGCCCAGCGCAGATGATACTGGGCCATTACATTGGTGTAGTAGTTGTTGTTGACTACACAGGTGTACTCATCCGGTCCGGTTACACTGTGGATATGAAACTTTCCCTGGTAAAAATTGCCTGTGTCCAGCCAGATACGGGCTGTTTCAAAAATGATCTCGGCACCCTGGTGCAATATGAAATCAAGATCTTTGGTGGCTAGGTAATAGGCAATGATGGAATAGGCAATATCTCCATTGATGTGGTACTGCGCAGATCCTGCCGGGAAGAAACCAGAACATTCTCGACCCATGATAGTTCGCCAGGGGTATAGTGCTCCCCTTTCGTGCCCCATTCTCCTGGCATTTTCTCTGGCTAGATCGAGGGTCACATAACGAAATTCGATAAGGTTTTTGGAAATAGACGGGTTAGTAATGGTAAAATAGGGTTGGATATAGATTTCTGTATCCCAGAAGAAATGGCCCTCATATCCTTCACCGCTTAGTCCTTTCGGCGCAATATTGCTGTGTATATCCTTACCGACTGACTGTATAAGCTGATATAAATTGTACCGCATAGCCAGATGGGATTCATCATCGCCATCGATTTCCACCAAGCAATTCCGCCAGTATTCACTCAGATACTCCTCTTGTTTACGGTAAAGCTGTTGGAGAGGGATCGTCATGGCTTTATCCATTTCTATGATGGCTTGTTTCCTGCAATTGGCAAAGCGTACGGAATCACAGAAAACAGCATACTTGATCATCTTTATGGGCTGTTCACGCACTGCTTGCAAACCAAATCGGCACAGAGCCGAATCGTTGTTCACCCAAAACTCGAATTCAGTATCCTGTGAAATCAGGTGTTTGACGCCACTGCATATTCGCAAGTTTGATTTGATGGTAGAAGTGCTGATATAAGAAGCATCGTCTTTGATCTCAACGCTAATTGGTTGTAGACATTCCACAGGCTCACCGAGATTGCGCGGGTCAGACGGGTCATAGAAGTTAGCAACGTCCACATCATGGCCAGACTCGATAAAAATACTGCCCGAAAAATTCAAGGGTGTTATCTCGTATTCGATGGTAAATAGGGTTAATTGATGAAATGAAGTCATGCGGGTGATGGTAAGCTCAAGTTCTTTTCCTGTAGGAGAGCGCCAAATTACCCGGCGCACTGTAACACCCTTTTCCATATGCAAGGAAAGGCTGCTTTCCAGTATTGTCCCGGTAAACATACTGAATTCTTCGCCATCGATGAACAACCGGATCGACTGGGTATCTGCTATGTTAAGCATGATTTGCTTTTCTCGGACTAGACCATGGAGGGCTTCCGGTTGGTTGACCGGAGCGAAATCATAGACACCGTTGATATACTGGCTTCGGAAATATTCAAAGCCATCATAATATCCTTCTTCAAAATCATAACGCACCCCAATATAGCCATTGGCATTATGAAAGAGAACCTCATTGAGTTTCAAGTTATAAGGATCCAAGGCGAAGTTTTTTAATTCGTAAACAGCTGCTGGTCTTTGCATGGACAACTCCTTTGGGCCTGTTACCCAATTTCATCGATCGGTCTCCCGGCTAAGCTCTATAAATCTTTTAAGCAACTTACGCATGGACTTCCACGATTTTAATGAATAGGCAGCATTAGTATTACCCAAGCCTATCTTGATGGAAAATCCATCCTCTGGAATGGCGGCAAATAGATCCTCATCTGTTGTATCATCTCCTACACCTAGACAAAAATCGTATTCATCGCGGCTGATAAAAAATGTGGCAGCCATTCCCTTATTAACACGGCTGTCCTTGAGTTCCAGCACTTTATTACCTTCCTGGATGGAGATGACGCTGGAATTAGTCATGTCCATGAGTGTTTCCTTTATCTCTCTTATCTTTATGGTAGCCATATTTGACTCACATTGCCTGTAATGCAGAGCAATGGAGAAATCCTTCTCTTCCATCAGTGCACCTGGCATGCGGTTTATATACATTCCAATGATAGGACGAACTATATCCTTCCAGGAACTGTCCGGTACCACGGTCATATTCCATTTTCGTTCTTCTGGAAGATAGACCCAGAGTCCATGACCGGCTACCAAATAGAGTCCGTCTATGTCTCCCAGCCATTTTTCCAAGGTGGATCTGTCTCGACCTGATATGATTATCACGGTGTTTTTCGAGTCCTGAGTCAGCTCAGTCAAAAGTCCTCTGATCTCTTCATCAGGTATGGCCGCGTCTGGTACTCCATGAAAACCCACCAAAGTACCATCATAATCCAGTAAAAGTATACGCCGGTCAGCATTTCTGTATGCAGACTCCAGCCTATGGCTATCTTTTTCAATACTGATTTGACGGTTAGTGCCGGTAGTTTCCAAAACAGATTTATGAAGCTCTTTTATGAAATCAGTTGCCCAAAACTCGACATTATACCGTTTCAAGCGTTGATGCAGGATGGTATTTCGATAGCGCTGCTCCTCCTGTGGCATTTCCAGGGCTTTCTTAAGGCCAGCACCAATAGCGTCATAATCATAGGGATTGACGATCACCGCCTCGGACAGTTCACTGGCTGCACCAGCCGTTTCGCTAAGCACGAGCATCCCTTTTAGATCGATATGGGAAGCGATAAACTCTTTGGCTACCAGATTCATCCCATCTCTTAATGGGGTTACTAGCATCACATCTGCATTTCTATAAAAATGGATCAACTGATCCTGGGTAAAAGATCGGAAAAAATACCATATGGGCATCCAGTCCAAAGTGCCATATTGTCCGTTGACTTCGCTGATAGCCTCTGTAACCGCCTTGCGCAGTTCATCATAGGTGCCTATTTCCACTCGCGAGGGTGCGATGATAATATTCCATCTCACTTTCTCGCGATACTCAGGGTACTGTGCTAAAAATTGTTGGAATGCTTCTATTCGCTGCGGTATACCTTTGGTATAGTCAAGTCGATCTACGGACAGGATAGTTTGCACACCGCTTCTTTGCTCCAGATTGGTTGGTTGTAAATCAAGAGAAGAATCCAAATCGATCCTAGCAAAACGATCGTAGTCAATGCCCATGGGAAATGCATCCACTCGAACATAACGGTCTTCATACACTAGTCGGTTAAAATTGTCTTCTAGTCCCAACAACCTGCGCACACTATTTAGGAAATGGCGAACATATTCATAGGTATGAAACCCAATCAGATCTGCACCCAAAATACCTGATAAGAGTTCTTCCCGCCACATGAGCAACCTAAATACTTCGTAGGAAGGGAACGGGATATGTAGGAAAAATCCCACCTCATTATCAGGGTGGCTTTCCTTGATCATTTGAGGAAGCAGCATTAGTTGATAATCATGCACCCATATGATATCTCCACTTTTCAATACCAACTCCGCACTGTCAGAGAATTTCTCATTTACAGCTTTATATATACCCCAATTATGACTTTTGAAATCGACCTTATCAATAAAGTAATGAAAAAGAGGCCAGATGGTGCTGTTACAAAAGCCATGGTAATACTGTTCAACTTCGTTGTAGGACAAAAACACAGGAAAACATTGGTGTCTTTCCAAAAGAACCCTCTGAATTTCAGCCTTTTCCAAAGGGGTGAGTTCTTCGGCAGCAATCCCTGGCCAACCTATCCACAGGCCTTCTGACTGCTTGTAAAGGCTGCTTAATCCGGTTGTAAGGCCACCAACACTTTCTGTATAGGTGATAGCCCCATTCTTTTTTTGAACAGTAACTGGTAAGCGATTGGAGATAATTATAAGTCTTGGCATTTTTGTACCTCCCCCATTGTTGCTCCTATAGTCTCTAGTGACAGAGGTGTGAGATCCAAAAACTTCGGACTAGAATCACCGAGAATATAAGCCTCTTAGGGTAGCGTGAACCAATTCTTTCTCTTTTGAATCACAACTCGGCCTGGTGGTTATCACCTGAATTGCCTTTACCCCAAATATATTATAGTACAAATTGGCTTTTTTGGGGTGTTTTCCTAAATGGACACCCCTGATCCGTCTTACTTTGGGCCTCCAAGATCTGATAGGCGGGTCTTCTCAAAGTAGTATCGCCCGGTAGTGGTCAATTGGGGTAGAATATTCCTATAGCTAATAATGAAAAGGAGAAGCATGTCTATGACCATTGCACGTGGCATACAAGAACAAATGGGAGGTTCTTCCTTGATTCGGAAAATGTTCGAGGAAGGCGCACGACTTAAGAAAATTCACGGAGAAGACAATGTCTATGACTTTTCAATAGGCAACCCCGATCTGGAACCTCCTCAGGCCTTTTTGGAGGGTTTGCGGGAGTTGGCTATGCAGCCGATACCTGGAATGCACCGTTATATGAGTAACGCTGGTTATATGGAAACGCGCTCGGCTATTGCTGAAGTGCTGGCGGAGAAAAGCGGTCAGCCCGTAACCGGTGAACACGTTATTATGACGGTAGGGGCTAGCGGGGCGCTCAATTGCTCCTTGAAAGCCATATTGGATCCCGGGGATGAAGTGATCATTCTGGCTCCCTTCTTTGTGGAGTACAAGTTCTACATTGCCAATCACGGCGGCGTACATCGCGTCGTGGACACTCAGGAAGATTTTCAGATTGATATTGCTGCCATTGAGCAAGCCCTTACTCCCAAAACCCGGGCGATAATAATTAACACCCCCAACAACCCGACGGGAGTCATATACCCATCCTCCTCACTGGAAGCTCTTAACTCGCTGCTGGAGACGGCCAGCCAAAAGTACGGACGTCCTATTTATGTAATCTCTGATGAACCCTATGCAAAGATTGCCTACGATGGCATGGAGGTTCCCTCGGTATTCCGGTATATCCGCTACAGTATTTTGGTCACATCCCACAGCAAAGACCTAGCCTTACCGGGGGAGCGAATTGGCTATCTGGCAGCCAATCCCGATATCCCGCAGGTAGATCTGCTTATGGGGGCTTTGACTTTGGCTAATCGGGTGTTGGGTTATGTTAATGCCCCAGCTTTAATGCAGCGTTTAGTTGCCAAGCTGCAGCGAGAATCCGTAGATATTGCCGCATATCAAGACAAGCGGGATCTATTTTACAATTCACTGATCCAGATGGGTTACCAGATGGTCAAACCCCAAGGAGCTTTCTACCTGTTTCCTCAAAGCCCTACGGCTGATGACATGGAATTCATTGAAATGGCCCAGCAAAAAAATCTGCTGGTAGTCCCGGGAGCCGCCTTTGGTAAACCAGGATATTTTCGAGTCTCCTATTGTGTGGATCGAAAAATCATTGAAAATTCTCTCCCCGTTTTCCAGCAGTTAGCTGAGGAACTGAATTTGAAATAATAACTTTTGTTAAGATAGTGGTCTGACTTTGAAAGGAGCAGTTTTTATGCCGTTTTATGAGTTTGAAGGTAAGATGCCCCAGCTGGATGAATCGTGTTTTGTTCATCCTGACGCCATTCTGATTGGGGATGTCACTGTAGGAAAAAAGTGTTTCATTGGTGCAGGTGCCGTTTTGCGGGGCGATTATGGCCGCATTGTAATTAGCGACGGATCAAATGTCCAGGAAAACTGTGTTATCCATGCGCGGCCTGATACTACTGCTCTGATTGAAGAGAACGTAGATATAGGGCATGGGGCCATAATTCATGGTCCCTGTATTATAAAAAGCAATGTTACTATCGGAATGGGTTCAGTAATATGTGATGGCTGTCAGGTGGGTACCGGTTGTTTCATAGGTGCAGGCAGTTTGCTGCCTGCAAATGCCGTCATTCCTGATAACAAATTGGCTTTTGGCAGTCCGGCAAAAGTAATCAAAGATACTACCGAAAACCAGCGTATTTTTACTAAAGCCGCGGTAGAAATATACCAGGATCTCTGTGATCGCTACAATACAACTTTTCAGCTAATTGATAATATCGACAAGCTTTATAAGAAGTAACACCATTTCGGATGTTATGTCAGACAGGCATGTCTAAAAGGCAGGGGGAAGTCATATGTCTCCCCTGCCTTACTGTTTTTGCTGAATTTGGGCTCCGAAGGGGATGAGGCCAAGCTGGGCCAATTTGAAATGCTGCAGGCCAAAAGGAATGCCGATGATGGTAATGCAGAAGAGTAAACCAATAATCAAATGTGCAATTGCAAACTCCCAGCCAAAAACGACCAGCCAGATAATGTTAAAAATAAGTCCGCCTGCTCCAAAGTGACCCAGCTCGATTTCCCTGCCGAAAGGCCACAGCACAAAACCGGCGATCTTAAAACACTGCAGACCAAAGGGTATGCCAATAATAGTAATGCACAAAATCAGACCTGCCAAAAACCAAGCTATTGATGCAATGATACCGCCTATCAAAAGCCAGATGATGTTACCAATAAACTTCATGACAACTCCTCCCACCAATATTTTTTTGCAATTGATTCCCAAAGCATCTTCTGTGAACCCAGCATTCTGGTTTAGCCTACGGCTTGCATACAGGTTCTTGGCTATTATCATATGCACCTATTTTGTAATTTCGACACCACCATCCTATTACCCTTCGGAGTGAGAAATCAATATTAATCAGATTCTTATGACCTTATGGTGGTAAGGCGACAGGTTTTTCATTAAAATAGTAGTAATATAGAAGTTCTGCATAATTAACTTTATTAACTTTTCTACTAATTACCAGGTAACTGTTAGAAATATCATCCTGAGCGGTAGCGAAGGATCTACCGCATTTACAAGACTCTTCGCTATCGCTCAGAGTGACAGTATTGAAAGATTTATCGAATTATGCAGAATTTACATATAGAACAGTACCAGGAAAAGAGAGGTTTAGATGTGAAGACAACCAACCCCATAAACAGAAAACCCGAAATAGATCCAGACAGTATCGACCTGGGTCCGATTCCACACTGTTTCAGTTCCATGCAGGCTAGAGTGCTGGATCATGTGGAAGGTGAACAATTGACTATTGGTTTTCCCGTGTTAAGAAATTATTTAAATCCGGCAGGATCAATGCAGGGGGGATTTATTACCGCTGCTTTCGACAATGTATTTGGGCCTCTATGCTATTCAGCTACGAAAAGTACTGCCACCACTATGATCGATATTATTACCAGCTACCATCGTCCTATTTTTGAAGAAGATGAGTTGATCATAACCGCTATGGTTAAGACACAGGGCAGAACCAAAATACATATGATGGCTGAAGCCTATAACCGAGATAATAAATTGATAGCTACCGCAAGCTGTGATTATATTAGACTAAATAAATAATGGAAGTTGAGTCAAGATTCGAGTATCAGTGCCAAGCAGACTATCACCAATAATTGCTATGAAAATGACATCCTTCTTTAAACAGCCACTATTCTCTCCGCAATGATTTGATACTTAGCTCGTCCGCTCGTCATCTCAGTGATTTCTCTTTCCCACTTGGCCCAACTAGTTAGAGACAGGGTCGCCGATATTGTTACCTGTTCACCGTACTCAATTCCCTGTGAACTTACTTCTGGTGCGGACAGGAAGCGGTGCTGAATCAGACCAAAATCAGTGTATTCTATAATCAATTTTATCAGTAATCCATTTTCATAGTTCACTATGTCAGCCTGTTCCAGAGCATGCCGGGTAGAATCTGAATAAGCTCTAACTAATCCTGAGGCTCCCAGCAAGGTTCCTCCAAAATAGCGAACCACTACTGTTAAAATGTTTTCCAAGCCGCTGTTTTTTAGGACAGTCAATATTGGCACTCCCGCTGTACCGGACGGTTCCCCGTCATCACTGCACCTCTCCATAAGCGGATCTCGAGTAATCCAGGCAAAACAGTAATGGGTGGCTCCCGGCCAGCGTTGCCGTGATGCTGAGATCTTTTGCTCAGCCTCGGACTGGCTGCTAACGGGGCTCACCCAAGTAATGAACCGGCTTTTCTTAATCTCCAGTTCGGTAACAACGTCCTGGCGAATGCTGGTATAGCTCATTATGCTCAGTTGTCCTTCCAGAGCTTGGCCAACCACTGGATGGTCAGATCTTCTCTCTGGGCCGTGTGCTGGGTAAAACGGTGGTCGGCTCCTGCCAACAGATGTAACTGGGCTTGAGGTAGTAATTGAGCTAAATGTTCGGCATTCTTAGTTGGTACCACTTCATCAGACAGGCCATGCACAATCAAAACTGGCCGATTGCCGATAGCCCTGATATAATCATCCATGTTATGATTGGCAAAATCCTGGAAAAGATCGGGGTCAAGTTTATAATTGCCCTTCTCGTCTGTCAAGATAATAGTATTTCCCTTCTCTAACTGATCAGCCAAAACCGGGTCTAAGCCAGTAAAGGTCTCTTTCAAAAAAATAGTAGTAGACCAAAATATGTATCCGGCGATGCGAGAATCCTGACTGGCTCCAGCTAAGACAGTGCTTCCGCCAAAACTACGCCCCAGCACAATGATCGGCAGTTGATATTTACGGTGGGCATAGTTGATGACATCCTGCAAATCACTGGCCTGGCGAGTGAGGGTCAGATTGCTATACTGTCCCTCACTCTGACCACTGCCCTGAAAGTCAAATGCTAGCAAGGCCATACCGATTTGGCTTAACTTATCGCCTAGGCTGTAGATCCTGCCGCCGTTTTCCTTAGCTCCTCGAAAGCCATGGCAAGCAATGATCAGGCAACGGGGATCAGCAGGAAAACTTAACAGCGCTGATAATCTAAGATCGTCTCGGTTGTTGATCGTTATTTGTTGCACCATTTCCTCCTATATAGGTTTTTTAGGTTTTTGTTGTTCATCTGCTTCATGGCGAACACGATAACCACAATGATCACAAATGAAGGTGGGTGCCGATGATTGACTGGCGGCTAGCTTGGCATAATCTTTATGATCTGTAGGTAAGTCATAGCTTTTACCGCACATCAAACAACGGGCTATTATGCTTTCCGGTTTCATATTCTTCCCTCCCCACTGCACATTATTGGTACCGGATTATTCTCTCATTATGAAGCCGCTTCAATCTTGAAGAAGGCTACCGATTGCTCCAGGCCTGCTATTACCTCGGTTAATTTATCGATGGCAACATCCATTTCTTCCACACCAGCCATCTGATCCTGAGCGATATCACTGATTTTATTAGCGGACTGGGCATTTTCCATGGCTGTTTTGGTAGTTGCTTCGATGGCTTCGATAGCGGTTTCAGCACTAGCCGCCATTTCCTGACTGGCTGCCGACATCTCCTGGATTTGCTGGCTTACCATATTGACCGCTTTGGTTATTTCCTGGAAGGCTTGCCCCGCTCCATTAACTACTTCGATCCCTTTAGCTACTTCTCGGGTGCCACCTTCCATCGACGTGACGGCTCGGCTGGCCTCATTCTGAATCTCCAATATTAGTCCCGCAATACGTTGAGTTGCTTCACTTGATTCTTCCGCCAGTTTGCGCACTTCTTCAGCTACCACAGCAAATCCACGTCCTTGTTCACCGGCCCTGGCAGCTTCAATGGCTGCATTCAAAGCCAACAGATTAGTCTGATCCGCAATATTGGTTATTAGATCTACAATCTGCCCGATCTCTTTGGATTTTACGCCTAGCTCAACGATGATATCAGCAGTAGAATTGACGGTGCGACTGATAGTCTCGATCTGCCCCACTGCCAGATTCAACTTCTGCTCTCCGGCTTCCGCTTGATGAGCAGCGCTGAAAGCTGAGGATGATACTTGCTGAGAATTTAGGGCTAGTTGTTCTATAGCAGATGACATTTCCGTTATACTTTGGCGGGATTGTCTGGTTAAATCAGCTTGACGGTGGGCACTCTGAGTCATCTCATTGGCTTGCAAAACCATATTTTCCATAAGCGTGGCACTCATCTGCGAACGTTGGGCCAGTTCTTGACTAGATGAGCTGACCGTAACTGTCAAGTTTTTAGATTGGCTTATTAATTCGGAGATTCGTTCTACGGTCAGGTTTACACCTGTTGCTACTCGGCTGATTTCATCCCTGCCCACTATTTCGATACTCTGAGTTAAATCGCCTTCGCCTATGTATTTCAGTTTGGAACGGATACGCACCAAGGGTGCATATACTGTATAGGCCAGTATAAAAGCTGCCAAAAGCCCAAGGGAAATACCAACCACTGAATAGCCAATCATATGGAGACGAAAATCATCAACAATGCTAACATATTTTGTGCTGGGTACACCAACAAACCATATGCCAATAATGTCACCATTAACATCTTTGATCGGCTTATAAGCTGCGTAATTGATGGTTCCCACCACATCAGCTTTGCCTAAAAAGGTTTCCCCGTTGTCCAAAACTGCATGTCTTACTTGCTCTGAAACTTGGGTATTAACCATGCGTTGACCATCTTTGGTCACATTGGTTGCCACCCGAGTATCACCACTGAAAATAGTAACTGAATCTCCGGTTAGATCACCTATATGGTCAACGATATCGTGCTTATTATTGATGAGAGTGTTCCCTTTATATAGCTGACCATCGGTAATTTTCCAAAGGCCGGGATAAGCTTGATCAATAATGTGTTCTCCCGTTTGTAGGTCGGACATAAGCTTTTCCTCAGCCGCAATTTCCAAGCGGTCAGAGACCACCGAAGTAGCATAGATGCCCATTAGTCCAGTAACCGCAGCCAATATTAAAGTGAAGACTACGATAAGCCGATAACGAACATCAACGCGGCGTGATATCTTCTCAAACCATTCCATCACCTTCATGCCCATCACCCTTCTCTCCTATTGAACTGTCTTACGGTTCCACTTCAGCAGGCAGTATGTTCATATACAATACCCTCTGATAATTAAAAACCCCCACTACATTTCCTTCCACATCATACAAGTAGTTCGCTGAGGAACCCCCTACATATACTTTGGACTCAGGATCAATAGCTAACTGCTTCACATAACCCACTAAGGTCTTATCGTCGGTAAATACGATCTCCACTCTGATCAGTTTATCCTGAACCTCTTCGTTAGGACGGATCAATTGGCTGGCATCGAATTGGCATCCGCTAACCATCATTCCCATCAGCAAAAGCAACATCACCCACCTAGTTTTCTTTCTTACCAAGCACTCCTCCTCCTTCGCACCGCAGCAGTTCGCGGCTTTTGGTCTCGACCCCAGCGGCGTTTATCATTCCACTCACTCAATTTACGATTTACCCTTTCATGTATGCTGTTTTCTGGGAATTGCCCGTTTTCATCAGCAACTCCAGCTGGTATATCGGTCAATATTTCCAAACCTTGGTCAATATGTTCCACTGCCCAAATGTTAAATTTCTTTTGTCGAACGGCTTCCACTATTTCCGTATCTAGCATTAGATTTCGCATATTCTGGCGCGGTATGATCACCCCCTGTTCTCCGTTCAGCCCATAGGCTTTGCACACCCGAAAGAATCCTTCAATTTTCTGATTTACTCCCCCCACCGGCTGGATTTCACCATTTTGATTAACCGAACCAGTGACGGCAATTCCCTGATAGATCGGCACCCCGGATAAACTGGATAATAGGGCATATAACTCCGCACTAGAGGCACTATCCCCTTCTATACCCTGGTAACTTTGCTCAAAGGTCAGACTGGCCGTAAGTGACAGAGGTTTATCCTGAGCATATTGAGCTCCCATATAGCCATTCAAAGTCAGCACTCCCTTGCTGTGAATGCTACCGCTCATGCGTATTTCCCTTTCAATATTGACCAATCCACTTTCACCCATAAATGTCTTGGCGGTAATTCGTACCGGTTTGCCAAATTGATGGTCACCTAATTCATAAACGGCCAATCCATTTATCTGTCCCACCTGTCTGCCATGCACATCTATCAAGATGGTCTCCTTGTTGATCAAGTCATGCATATGGTCTTCAACTAAAGATGCGCGATACCGCTTTTCCTTAATGGCACGCAGTACATGGCTACCAGTTACCACGGAAGCACGGGACTGTTTGGCCCAGCTATTGGCTTCATAAATAATCTCTACTAATTTATTGAACAGGGTGGTCAATTTATCCTGGTCATCAACCATACGGCTACCGTAATCTACAACCTGTGCAACCGCTTCTCTATCAAAATGGCGCAGACCCTCACTCTCACAGACTGAAGCTATCAAGCGCGCGTAATCATTGATATGCTTGCGGGAGCGCTCCATCTCGGTGTCAAAATCTGCTTTGATCTTAAAGAGCTTTTGGAACTCTTCGTCCTGGTTATAGAGCAAATAATAATAGATCGGTTCTCCTATGAGGATAACCTTAATTTTTACCGGTATGGGCTGGGGACGGAGAGTCTCACTGTTACTAATGCCAAACATGCGACTCATGGTTTCGACCTGTATTTCCCGATTCTTGAGCACCCTTTTCAAGGTATCCCAAACATAGAAATTCTTGGCCAAATCATACATATGCAGAACCAGGTATCCTCCATTAGCCTGATGAATGGTGCCGGCTTTGATTTTTGAAAAATCAGTAGCCAGAACACCAAACTCACTTTCATATTCGATTTGTCCAAACAGGTTGGAAAAAGTAGGGTTACTCTCAAATATTACGGGAGCATGATTCTGCTCGGAATTGTCCACCAATAGGTTTACCTGGTATCGGCGCAGCAAATTGCGTCGGTCGCTGCTACGCAAAAAGTTCCAGGGATTGCTTTCATCCTGTTTTACTATAATCGTGAAATGATCGAGCAGATCTTGCCGCAAATCTTTCAGGTACTTGATCAACTGGGGATAACGGCGATAACGATGCAATAACTCCTCAAAATAGGGAGTAGTTACACTATCGGCAGTGTCCTTTTCTAAGTTTTTCACCTGTTCTTTGATGGATTTTTCCAATTCCCTATATTGTCGAAATGATTCGGCCAGCTTTTCCTGCACCAAAGAACTACGTTTCATTAACTCAGCCCGTTGATCATCACTCAAGCTCATATAGTGTTCCTGGCTCATGGCTTCCCCTTCTTTTAAGGGGTAGCTGTTAATACCCTGGTCGGTTTTGGAAATACCAAAGCCCAACTTACGGGCTTCTTCTTCAGCCTGCAAATATAGAATATTAGTCTTTTCCAAAAACTGCCCCATTATCTGGCCACGTTTATAGTCGAACTCGTCTTCTTCCAAAGCCTTAGTTACTCGGGCAATGATCTTTTCCACCTGTTCCTCCAGTTCCTTCTTGAACTGTTTCCCCAGCCCGGCCGGAAGTTCTAGGGCATTTGGGCAGTCAGGGTTTTCAAAATTATATACATAACACCAATCTGAAGGCGGTGGCTCTTTGCGGGCTTTATCTTCCAGCATTGCCTGGGCCAAAGTAGTCTTACCTGTACCCAGAGCACCGGACAGATAAACATTGTAGCCCAGATGATCTATGCTGAGTCCAAATTTTAGGGACTGCAGGGCTCTGTCTTGACCAATGATCCCCTTCAGGGGAAGCAATTCTGCCGTTGTTTGAAACTTTAGACTGGCCGGATTGCAAGCCTTGCGAAGTTCCCCAGGTCTCAAGCGATACTTCTTTTTCAAATGCTTTATTCCCCCTCAGCTTAATACTTAAACACCATTCCGGTTTCTCCTTTTTGAGTCATGGTCGGTAATTCACGGTACAGAAGACTGGTGGCAGCAAAACCAGTACAATGGCATACAATGAGTTGATGCGGGTCTATTCGCTTCAGATCGGCAACGGTCTTTCTCAGGCGATTCTCATTGGCAGTATTCAGATGAGTTCCCCCAATGAAAGCCAAGACTTTACTGGCTCTGGTGCTTTCCAGAGCGTAATTTATCATATTTATCATTCCCGCATGAGCACAGCCACTGACAATAATCAAGCCCTGGGGATGGGTGATTACCAAAGCCATATCATCTTCAATAGGATCGGGTAACAGCTCACCGTTAACCTCCTTGATAAATGGTCCTCCAGCATCTTCGTAATCAGTCAGCCGTGGAATGCTTCCAGTAATGTATATGTTGTCCGTCATTCTAGTAAAGTTATCAACAGCAACAAACTCAGCTCCTGCCTGAAGCAGATCATCCTTGGTAAAAGGAGCGCCAATATACCTCGTCTGCGATGGGCCGCTGGAAACCTGGTGACGGGCAAAAACCTCCGGATGGGCATAGACAATAGGTTTTTTCAGCTCAGGTAGCAACTGCATAACACCACCAGTATGATCAAAATGGCCATGACTTATCACCAAAGCCTCGATAGTCGATAAGTCGATGCCAAGTTGACTGGCGTTACTCATAATTGCTTCTCCATTGCCGGTATCAAACAAAAACCGTTGGCCATCCACCTCTATTAAAGCAGAAAAACCATATTCACCCAGTAAACCTGGCACGGTAGTGGTATTCTCCACCAGAATTGTGATCCGTACATCCATTGCCCCGCCTCCTATATAAAGGCTATTTCCCCAGAGATTTAGCAATTTCCTGCCTAAGTGTTTAGATGGTTAGATTATAGAGCAAAGCCATAGCAATAATTCCTACTGATAAGGTTATGAAAAGACTACGGGTTTTTATAGCTATAAACATAGTGGGAATGAATGCCCAGATGAAAAGGTTGTCAAGTGCTAAATGCAATTCTCCCTCAGGAGCCAAGATGCTTAAAGCAGTCAAAGCCCCTAATACGGCTGGAGCAACATAAGACAGCCACTTTATCAGGAGCTTGGGAAACTCGAAACCAGAAAACAAAGCTACAGGCAGAATACGGGGCACTAAAGTGGCTGCCGATACCCCAATGATAGTCACCCAAATGGCTTCAGGACTCACGAATGAACACCCCCAATGTAGCTGCGATAATAGTGGCTATAACCATGTTGAACATGTTTCCCAATGACCAGGGCCACACGTAACCGATCAGCAGACATAGACCTGCTGCCACCAAGGCTATCAGCACATCAGATTTTCTATTTATCAGTAATACCAGCAGACAAATGTACATAGCTGGCAGAGCAAATGCCAAACCAAAACGGTCGGTATTGGTAACCATGGAACCCAGTACCGCTCCCAACACAGTGGCAGTGATCCAGCCCAGATGAGCGGTAAGATTCAATCCGGCCATATAACTAGATGAAGGTGGGTGATGTTGATATCTATTCATGGCCACTGCATAGGTCTCGTCAGTAACCCCATAGGACAATATAGATGCGGTAGTTGGATTAACATGGTTTTTCAGAAAGGGAACCATAGAGGTTGTGAACAGAAAGTAGCGTACATTTACCAGAAGATTGGCCATAACAGCAGTAATAATCGCGCCTTGAGCCTGGATAACTCCCAGGGCTATGTACTGGCCTGCGCCTGTAAAACAAAGCACCGACATGGCAGTGGCTTGTATGATAGTCATGCCAGCCTGACTGGCCAATACTCCAAAGGCAAACCCCAAGGGTAGGTATCCCAGCACAATAGGTACAGCATCCTTTGCTCCGACTTGTAATTCAACACGATCCATGATAACTCCTTTGCTCAGCGGTTAACTGTAAACAATTTTAAGCAAATTGTATCATTTTCCAGGTCTTTATACTACCGAAGTCAGAGCGTACCGAAAAAACTCTTTTTTTATGCACCCAAAAGGGTGACATCCTGAAGGCTAGGTGAAAAATCATTTCCATTACTAGAGAGAGATTCGATACAGCGGGAGTTCTTTAGGGCATTGAAAAGGCGAAGGTATTCCATAGCGGTGACCTAGAAAACGGTCATTGCAGTGAAAATGTCCATTGAACGTGTCATGGCACCCTATGAGTGCACTGGGGTTCGCTTCGGTTGTTCCTCCCTCTGGATCACAAAAACAAGATCCTTACCAGGGAGTCCATCGTTCCCACCAGGGTTCCTGGTGGTGTTCATCATGTTCATCAGGTAACAGCCAATCCAGACCAGAAGCGTGATAATAACAAATGCTGGCCGGCTCGGTATTGGGTAGAAAAGCCATGCTGCTGGTGCGTTCACAGGACTGGCTGGCCACCTGGCCACTATCCAAACAGATATTGATAAGCTTGATCTGGTCAGGCTGCACAAAATCTACTGCCCCATATTTACGGGCTGTGCTAGCCATAAAATTGGCCCAAATAGGTCCAGCAACCACCCCACCAACGGAATCAACATTCTTGCCACGATCATAGCCCACCCACACCGCACAGCAGATCCGGGGTGTATAACCCACAAACCAAGCGTCCTTGAATTCATCGGTAGTTCCGGTTTTACCAGCAGCTGGAATGCTTCCAATGATACTTCTTAAATGAGCACCGGTTCCACCAGGATCCATTACACCTTGCAGCATATTGTTGATAATATAGGCGTTTCCCGGGGATATGATCTGTTGAGGCTCAGGCTGATGTTCTTCCAGTATTACGCCATTAGCATCTTCCACCCTTACTATATAGGTCGGTTTATTATATCTGCCTTGATTGGCAAATACTGCATAAGCAGCTGCCATACTCATCGGTGTCACTTCGTTGGATCCTAAGGGTAAAGACAAAACTGGTTGTAGGTTTGGAAAACCGAATTTCTCAGAGTGGTCAGCCGTTTGTTGCGGATCCAAAAGATGATTGACCTGTACGGCTACTACATTATCTGAGATCATCACCGCCTCTTTCAAGGTGAAGGGTTTCCAGTGATAAGGCTCCTTACCGTAGTCGGTTGGTTTATAGATATCACCAGTCACTAATTCAAACTCCACTTCTTCGCATTGGATTTGATCAGCAGCTGTAAATCCTGCTTCGATGGCCAGGGAATACATAAAAGGCTTGAAGGTAGATCCTGGTTGGCGTTGGGCATAAACCCGATTATAATTGGAGGTGGCATAATCCCGGCCTCCTATTAGAGCGCGTATCTCACCATTTTGGGTATCAACTGCTACCAGGGCTGCCTGCAAATCGGGATCCCAGTTCTGAGTGCCATTATGGTAAGCCTGGTTGGCAGCTTCTTGTAACTGCAGGTCTAAGGTGGTATGAATACGAAGTCCACCCTGAAAAACCATACGCTCTCCATAAGTATTGATCAGGTAATCCTTGACCATAGCCATAAAATAAGGAGCATCTCCTCCCATGTAGGGTGCTCGCTGAAAGACCAACTCCTGCCTTTCCGCTTCATTCTTTTCCTCAACAGTTATTACTGCTTCTTCCACCATGCGGTTCAAAACAATTTTCTGCCGGCTGATGGCTGCTTGAGGATCAACGTAAGGATTATAGCCGTTAGGCCACTGGGGCAATCCTGCTAGAAGGGCTGACTCAGCCAAGGTCAATTCCCGAGCCGGTTTTGCGAAAAAGGTTCGCGCGGCAACTTCCACCCCATAAGCTCCCTGGCCAAAATAAATGGTATTGCAGTACATAGTGAGTATCTCATCTTTGCTGTACTCTCTTTCCAACTGAATGGCGTAGAACAATTCCTTTATCTTACGGGTCAAAGTTCGCTCATTGGTTAAGAATAGGTTTTTAGCGGTCTGTTGGGAAATAGTACTACCACCGGCGGCTACTTCTCCCTGGCGAATATTGGTGAGCAGAGCACGTAAAATACCTGTGAAATCCACCCCGTGATGGCTGTAGAAATTCTTATCCTCGACAGAGATAACTGCCAAGATAAAGCTGTCCGGGATATCTTCCAAAGAAATATTTATTTGGTTTTGTTCTGCCAATCCTCGAATAGGGGTACCACTTATATCGTAGACGATAGAAGCCTGCGGAATTTGTAGTTCCGGCCAGCGGATACTAAACCCCAAGGTTACTAACAGCAGCAAGGCCAAAGTCAATATGGTTAGAAATCTGCGCATTTTTCCCTCCTGCCGTAAATTTACCCATTTAATGGAGTATTTATCCAATTTGGTGTCTGGTGATTATGGCAAAAAACATAGCAAATAATCAGCCCAGCGGTTGACAACTCTGCATGAAGAGCGGTATATATTGATATTAGGAATTTGAACAAAAGGTGGTGGTGAAATGGAACCGATACCTGATTACCGATCGTGCCAAAAGATCAAATATCTGCGGAAGGTCTCTGTTGCACCACTGCTGGCGGCTGACTGACCTTCCGTCAAGGGAGGGAGAGTCATGATAAAGACTTATTACTACAACTATGAAGACGACTCCATGTATCATGACGTTGATTTGCACAATTGCGATCAACTCTTAGAAAATCCGAATAGTCTACTCTGGATCGATTTATACGAATGTTCTGCTGAAGAACTGCATTATATTGGGAAATTGTTTGACTTTCATCCTCTAGCTTTGGAAGATTGTCTGCAGCAGAGTCCTCGGGCTAAGTTAGATAAATACGACGATTATTACTTTTTTGTTTTTCATGCCCTGCGCTACTTTGAGGATGCTAAGGAAGAAGACGAAATAACCAGCATAGAGCTGGATGTTTTTATGGGGCAAAATTACCTGGTGACCATTCATCCCGTTGCCTTGTCGGCGGTGGGCAAAATAGCCCGCATAAGCCTGCGGGAGACGGAAGTAATGAATCGTAATCCCGAGTATTTGATGTATCGCATAATTGACAATATTGTTGACGACTGTTTTCCCATTATTGAACGATTAGGAGAACGTATTGACGACCTGGAAGACAATATCTTTTTGAGCCGTGGTCAGGAGATTACCGAAGAAATACTGGCCTTAAAACGAACCGTAATCCTACTGCGCAAGGTACTGATCCCTCAGCGTAGGATTTTCAGTAACATCAATGGCCACTATTCTTTTTTTGTGAATGAAGAGAACCGCCCTTATTATTTGGATCTGGTGGATAATCTCGATAATATCTTGGACACAGCTAACACTTATCGAGATCTGGTCAACAGCTCCACGGAAACTTATTACTCGATTATCAACGGTCGTACCAGCGAAATAATCACCGTGCTGACCATGATATCAATAATCATGATGCCTTTAACGGTGATCACTGGTTTTTTCGGTATGAATGTGCCTCTACCCGGCGCAGATAATCCTCATTACCTCTGGTTCATTTCACTGAGTATGATAGCGGTGGCTCTAGGAATGGTGGGGTTTTTCCGTTACCGCAAATGGATATAAAAAAATTGCCCTTCCCGGTATCTCAGGAAGGGCAATTATGTTATCTAAGAGTATTTAATACAGATGTTGCTGATCAGTTCCCCAACATCCTCAACATAATCCTGGGCGGTTTCTATATTCTCATATATCTCGCGCCATTTAATAATGGCCAGGGGGTCGTTTTCATGGTGTTCAAACAAATAAGCCATGCCATTGCGGTACAATAAATCCTGTTTTTTCTCCAATCGACCGATCTCCTGGCAGCATTGTAAGATCTCTTTTTTGTTGTGCTCGATGCGATCCAGCAGGTGAAAAGCCTGTTCTTGAAGCTGTAGAGCTTCATAGAGTACTTCTACCATTTCCTTTACTCTTTCATCAGGCTGACCGGCCTTATATAAAATCATGCGATCAATGATACCGGTAATATAATCCAGAGTGGTTGCTAGTTTTTGCACCAGTTGGAAAGCGTCCTCGCGATCAAAGGGGAGAATAAAGCTGGTATTTAAACGGCGTACCAGTTCTTGGATCATGCGATCGCCTTCGTGTTCCATAGCTGTCAGCTTAGCCATTTTAACATCCAGATCCGTATAATCATTCACTACGGTACGGAGTATATCACCGCCCCGTATGACCATACGGGCACTTTCACGGAAAAGCGCAAAAAGCTCCTGGTCTTTCCTGCCAAATAAGCGCACCAAACTCCCCCCTTCACCAAGCGGATACCTTTAAATAACGATGATAAACCATTTCCTTCCTTCTGACAACCTTAATTTTATAAAGCGCGCAGATAGTCAGGACGCAGATAACTTCGATCGTTCTTGGCAATAATATCTTTGATCAAGTCAATTATGGCCTGTTTATCATCTGGCAGGCGCCCCTTTATGGGTAGATAATTGGACGCATGATTGCTACGGAACTCACTGCCATCCAATTCCAGGTTTTCTATCATGATCAACATTTCATCTAGAATTTCAAACGGCCCGGGCAGTTCGAACTCACCTCGCTCCATACGGCGATACAACTCGGTTCTGGGCACCACCATCAGGGTCAAAGCCCCAATATATTCAGGTTTCATTTCATTCAAGATCTTGGCAGTGTTTTTTGCGTGCTCCAGTGCTTTGGGTGTTCTCCCGGCCAGACCCAGCAAAACAGTGACCGACAATTGGATGCCAGCTTGCCGCAAACGCAGTCCAGCTTGAACCATTTCATCATAGGTCACACCTTTGCGAATGTCTTTCAGCAGTTCTTCATCCCCAGTTTCCACACCCAGATAGGCAATGGTCAAACCAGCAGCTTTCAAGGCAGTTAGTTCAGAGATATCTTTTTTTAGAACCACATCCGGACTGGCGTAAACTCCAACGTGCTTGAGGCTGGGAAAAGACTGATACAGCATCTCTAATATTTCCAACAACTCGCTGGTATCCATAGCAATAGCATCCCCATCAGCTAGGAATACTTTTTCCACATCACCGTAATATTGCTTGGCCATCCGTATATCAGTTTTAATTTCTTCCAAGGACCGTACCTTATATTTTTTATCCTTATACATGGCACAAAAGGTACAGCGATTATGAGTGCAACCCACCGTACACTGGAGTATATAACTGCGAGCTTCACTGGGTGGTCTAAAAACATTACCTTCGTAGCGCATTTGCATCCTCCTTTTCCTACCTATAGTTTAATACAAAAAAATCATTTTAGTGAAAGCGTTTACAAATTATCGATAATCAACAAGCCATAAATTCGATCTCCAAAAGCCACAATAAGAAAAGAGTACGAGTTTTTTTCAAAGGGGGTTTTTAGTTTTGGCTAGAAGAGGCGGCCTTATGTCGGAGCAATTGAAATATGAAATCGCTCGTGAACTAGGAGTTGACCAAATTGTTGCCTCCGAAGGCTGGGGCGGAGTCAGCTCCAAAAACTGCGGTATGATGGTCAACAAAGCCATCGAAATTGCTGAAAGAAGCCTGACCCAGAACAACAGTGCCCTAAAATAACTCGTACTAACGGGGGATCAATCCCCCATTTTTTCTACAACCAGGAGGAGGTGATAGACTTTGGTTCAAGCCCAAACCCGCCTGGAAGAAGCCTTGAAAATTCCCGGAGCCAGCCAGGTTTTCCGCAAATATGGAATAACCTGCGGGGGATGAACAGGCTTAAGGTTTGAGACCATCGAGCAGGGTGCTCGAGCTCATGGAGTTCCTCTAGATAGATTATTGGGTGATTTACGCAAACTCCAAAGTTAGGCCACAAACCCAGGTTTTATGCTACAAAAAGCCGGCCGATGTAGCCGTTTAGAAGCGGGACATCGGTCACTTTTTTATGCTTGATAAAACTATATATTGTTGCTTTTGATGATCCTCATAGAATTAAAAACAGCCAATAATGCAACACCAGTATCAGCAAAGACCGCTCCCCACATGGTTGCCATTCCCAGCGCGCCCAAAACCAAGACTATTAATTTGATCCCTAATGCCAATGTGATGTTCTGATAGACAATTTGCCTGGTTCTATGAGCAATCTTGATAGCCGTGGCTACCTTGGAAGGTTCATCATTCATTATGACAATGTCCGCTGCCTCGATTGCGGCATCAGAGCCCAATCCTCCCATAGCTACTCCGATATCAGCTCGAGCCAGAACCGGGGCATCGTTGATCCCATCCCCTACATACAGCAGCTTGCCTTTAGCCGACTTATTTTTCTCCAGCAGTTCGAATTGGTGAACTTTATCAGCGGGCAATAACTCTGTATACACTTGATCTAAACCCAACTGGGTTCCGATTTTATTTCCTACCCCAGCTATATCGCCGGTCAACATTATGGTTTGTTTAACTCCCAGGGACTTGAGATCATTAATAGCCTGGGCGGCGTCTTCTTTCACCTGGTCAGCGATCACAATACAACCAGCATATTGTCCGTCAACAGCAACATATACAATGGTTCCTATGATATCCAAGGGTTGGTATTGAATGTTATGGCCGGTCATTAATCGTGTATTACCTACTAACACGTCTCTCCCGGCGACCGTGATCTTGATGCCCTGTCCAGCGATCTCCTCATAATTTTCAATGCGGCTCTGGTCTACTGCATTATCATAAGCCTTCAGAATCGAAACAGCGATGGGATGATTCGAATAGCTTTCCGCATGGGCAGCAAATTCTAATACTTGTGCATCAGTATATCCTGGCGACCCATGAATGGCGGAGACTTCGAAGATCCCTTTGGTTAAAGTCCCTGTCTTATCAAACACTACAGTTTCCACATAGTTCAGGGCTTCCAGATAGTTACCGCCTTTTACCAATATGCCCTTTTTCGATGCGGCACCTATCCCCCCAAAGAATCCCAAAGGTATGGATATGACCAAAGCACATGGACAAGATATTACCAGGAATACCAGAGCTCTGTATACCCAGTCAGAAAAGAGGGCGCCCGGCACAAATAAAGGTGGAATAACCGCCAGGGCTAGGGCAGCAAATACTACTGCCGGAGTATAATAGCGCGCAAATTTTGTGATAAAGTCTTCCGTAGGCGCCTTGCGGCTACTGGCATTCTCAACCAAATCCAGAATTCTCGCCACAGTAGATTCACCATAGCTTTTAGTTACTTGCACGGTTAGTAAGCCATTGGTGTTGATGAAGCCGCTGAGAACCTCTTGCCCTGCCTCCAATTGGCGCGGCAGCGATTCACCGGTCAAGGCCGAAGTATCCACCATAGATGTGCCTTCCAGCACTTGACCATCCAGGGGGACTTTTTCGCCCGGTTTAATAACTATGATATCGCCAATGGCTACGTCTTGCGGTGCAACCCGGTGCAGTTGATCGGCAACTTTCAGATTAGCATAGTCAGGTCTTATATCCATTAAGGAACTGATGGATTGGCGCGATTGGTCTACTGCCCTATCCTGAAACATTTCCCCCACCAAGTAAAACAGCATCACGCCAACACCTTCGGGATACTCCCCAATTATAAAGGCTCCTATGGTAGCCACACTCATGAGAAAGTGCTCACTGAATACCTGTCCCCGACCAATCCCTTGCAAGGCTCGTACCACAACGCTACTGCCTACTATGGCATAACTAAGTAGGAATAAAGCCAATTCCAGTTCATGACCTAGGTTGAGGATCAAGGCTAGAGCAAATAGTGTGCCCCCGGTTATCAGTTTAATTATTTGCTGTCTAAAATGGTTGTCGCCCTGCCCTTGGCGATCTAAGCCATGTTGGTGGCCTTTATGGATAACCCGAACATCAGGCTCGATCCGCTTCACGATTCCTTCTATTTTTTCTATTATTGCCGGCATGTCAATATTGGTCTCGATCTCTAGGGCCAGTTTTCTGGACAAGAAATCTACTGTAGCCCACTTAACACCCGGCACACGCTGAACTTCCCTTTCTATTTTAGCCGCGCAATTGGCACAGTCCAGGCCCTCTAAAATAAGTTGCTTAGCCACTCCACTGTCATTGTTTTCATTCCCCAGGGGATAATCAATGTAGCTTAATTCCAGTTCCCTGGTTGCCATTATCATCAATCCTCCATTATATGAATAAGTCCGATCTCCAGGATTTGTCTGATGTGTTCATCGTCAAGAGAATAAAAGACAATTTTCCCTTCCCGACGGTTTTTTACAAGTTTGGCCTGCTTTAGGACCCGCAGTTGATGAGATATTGCTGATTGAGTCATGTTTAACAGATAAGCAATATCACAAACACACATTTCTTCTTCATCTAGAGCCCAAAGGATTTTGGTGCGGGTGGAATCCCCAAACACCTTAAATAGTTCCGCCAAATCATAAAGTAACTCTTCCTGAGGCATTTTGTTCTTAACACGTTCAACAATGTCATTATGAATTACACTACAATCGCATCTGTCGAGCTCCGCTATCTTTTTAGACATCCGTCTTTCATCCTTTCTGACAATATTGAACACTTGAACACTTGTTCATATTTACATTAATTTTATTACCATTGTTGGGTTATGTCAATTACCATACAAAAATAAATCCCCTCTTCAGGTAACACTGGACTATTCCGTCTTACCTGCTAGAGGGGGAGATCACCTATATGGTTATAAACCGGACTTATTGCCTCGGGTAAATTTGTCCCGGCCCGTTTTAGACCTAGTTGATCCGATTTTTATACTGAAAAACTTTGTTTTCCCAGGTACGAATAGTTACTTCTTCTTCGTTCAGGGATATCATATATTCTGGCAGGATAGGGGTTTTACCCCGTCCTTCCGGAGCATTGATGATATAGGTAGGTACCGCCAAGCCGGATGTAAAACCACGCAATTTTTCCATTATACCCATACCGGTTTCAATCGGAGTTATGAAATGGGAAGTTCCCTTTACCTGTTTAGCATGAAATATATAATAAGGCCTTACCCTGATTTTGAGCAATTCTTGGTTGAGTTTTTTCATTATATGGATGTTGTCATTGATTCCCCTTAATAAAACTGCTTGGTTACCCAATACCACTCCCGCCTTGATTAACCGATCACAAGCCTGTTTGGCCTCGGGGGTTATTTCCATTGGTGAGTTGAATTGAGTATTGATATAAATGGGGGGGTGCTTTTCCAATACCTTGCACAGTTCATCGTTGATCCGCTGAGGCAAAGTGACCGGGATACGGGTGCCCAGACGCTTGATCTCCACATGAGGAATCTTATCCAATTCTCCCAGGAGCCAATCTAGAGTCTGGTTGCTTAACAGGAGAGCATCGCCGCCCGTAATCAAAACGTCCCTAATCTCCGGGGATTGGCGCACATAGGCCAGGGCTTCTTCCATTTGCTGACGGGTGCAATGGTGATCTTCTTCTCCAAAGTTACGCCGTCTCTGGCAGTGACGGCAATACATAGCGCACTGGTTAGTAACATTTATGATCAAGCGATCCGGATAGCGCCGAGTGATTCGGCTGGCGGGACTGGTCAGTGTTTCACACATAGGGTCAGCTGAACCATGATTATCCCATACTTCCAGTATGCTGGGCACGGATTGCTTATAAATGGGCGATTCCTGATAGTTGTCAAAATCGATCAGGCTTAGGTAATAAGGTGAAAGTCCCCAGCGAAATCGCTTGGTCACCTGTTTTAGTTCTTCTTGCTCCTCATCGGAAAGATGCAAAAAAGCATGGAGCTGTTCCACATCGCAGATCCGATGTTTCATCTGCCAGGCCCAATTATCCCAGTCTTCCTCAGAAGCATTAAAGTAGGCTAGGATTCTTTGTTTATTTCTTAAGCTCCTATCATGCACTCTAAAACCGGTTTCTATCGTAGGTTCAATTTTTAGATAATCACTGATACTATTCCGTAGTTCTTCCGCGCGTTCCAATGATAAGCTGCGATTTAAGCTTTCTTCAAAAGTCATAAAAAAAACCTCCTATACTTATTTATGCGGAGGGATACTAAACTGATAACATATTCATGTCACAGTACCCTCCCAAACAACGCTTACGAAGTTAGCTGACGGGTTAGGACTGTAGGGTAGCCCCTCAGACCAGAAGCCTGATTAACCCCTAAAATCGGGTCCTCCGCTCTGCCAAAGCAGACTCAGCGCTTAAAGATACTAATGATTGACTCTAGTTTAAATTATAAAACATAATAATGGTCGGCTCAATCTCCCTTGTCCAGCAATTTTGATGCTGTTCCAGTAGCCCAATATATTAATAAAACTATCAAAACAGCCGAAGTAGATATATGGCCCAGACCAGCCCCTATCAACATGCCCACAATAGCAGTCAGCCATAAACTAGCCGCCACAGATAGGCCTCGAACCTGCTTGTCTTCGGTGATCCATATCAGACCTGTTCCGATAAAGCCCAAGGCCGATACGATCTGCGCCGATAACCGCCCTGGATCGCTGAACCAGGGCCCCGCTATTTCTTTGTAAAACTCGGTGGATATAATGGTGACCAGCGCAGCACCCAGGGAAATTAGCCCAAATGTTCGCGCACTACGAGCATTGGTAGTGAATAGACCAATGACCAGACCAATCACACCTGCCACCAGAATACGGATCAAAAATGCCGACATGATTATACGACTCGATAATTGGGAGCCTCTTTGGTAATGAATACATCATGGGGATGGCTCTCGGTCAGACCGGCATTGGTAATACGGATAAATTTGGTCATTGTTTTCATGTCCTCAATACTCTTTACTCCACAGTAACCCATGCCGGAACGAAGACCACCAACTAATTGATAAATTGTCTCTGACACATAACCCTTGAAGGGAACCCGGCCTTCAATTCCTTCCGGCACCAGTTTCGGGGCATCCTCCTGAAAGTAACGGTCACTGCTACCTTCCACCATGGCGCCCAAGGAGCCCATACCGCGATAGACTTTATAGCTGCGCCCCTGCAGAATAACTGTCTCTCCTGGGCTTTCATCTGTACCTGCCAGGAGATTGCCTAACATTACCACATCAGCACCAGCGGCAATTGCTTTAGCAATGTCTCCAGAATACTTGATTCCTCCATCAGCTATGATCGGCACTCCGTATTTTACAGCAGCAGCTGCACAGTCCATAACTGCTGTGATCTGAGGTACACCAATGCCAGCTACAACCCGGGTAGTGCAGATAGAGCCAGGCCCTATGCCCACTTTTACAGCATCAGCGCCTGCTTTGATCAGATCTTCGGTGGCTTCAGCTGTGGCTACATTGCCAGCGATAATATCCAACTCCGGATAGCGACCCTTAATTCGAGCTACGATGTCAAGAACGTTCTTGGAATGGCCGTGAGCGGTATCGACTACGATTACGTCCACCCCCGCCTTTTTTAAGGCTTCTACACGTTCCATAGTATCCTTAGCGGTTCCTACTGCTGCTGCTGATAACAACCGACCCTTGGTGTCTTTAGCTGAGTTCGGATACTTTTGATTTTTCTCGATGTCTTTAATTGTAATTAAGCCCATCAGATTATAATCATCATCTACTAACGGCAATTTCTCAACTTTATAGCGGCGCAGTATTCCCATGGCTTCTTCCATGGTGGTACCTACCGGTGCGGTTACCAGCTTTTCGCTGGTCATAATATTGGAAATGGGTTGACTGAAATCAGTTTCAAAACGTATGTCACGATTGGTGATAATGCCTACCAGTTTGCGCCCTTCAGTTATGGGAACTCCAGAGATTCGATAATGCTCCATAATATTAAGAGCATCCTGAACGATGTTATCCGGAGAGAGGAAAAAAGGATCGGTTATAACACCATGTTCAGATCTTTTGACCTGATCCACCATTTGAGCCTGTTCCTGAATAGTCATGTTCTTATGAATTACCCCAATGCCACCTTCACGGGCAATAGCGATAGCCATACGAGTCTCAGTAACAGTATCCATACCTGCACTCATGATGGGGATTTCCAAATTGATATTCCGAGTCAAGCGGGTAGATACATCAATGTCACGAGGAAGTATTTCTGACGGTCCTGGAATAAGCAGCACATCATCAAAGGTAAGACCTTCCTTGCTAATTCTATCCATCTCCTGACGGCCTCCTTTGTGAAATTTAAGTAATCTTAACTTATCGACGACCATTTTTCAAGGTTTACCAGGGAGATCTACAAAAAAAGGAGGCTTAATCGCCTCCTTGAACTGATCCGATCCCATAATGGAAGAAATGATCTTGTAAGGATTCAATAGTTTTCTCGCTGACTTGAAACTGTTCAGACATCTGTGCAATGCTGGCCTGATTTTTTATTGATTCGATAAACTGATCAAAGTCAATGCCTGCTTCCTCGGTCATTTCGTTCAATGATTGCATACGGCTCCAAGGAGGCCATCGTCCCGTACCATTCTCACCAAGTAAAGCCATGTATTCACCCCCTTTTAGCCTTAGCCTTTCCATTGATCATTTGTTTTCATACTTGGAAAATGAAAAAAGAAAAGCCTAACGGCTTGGGGTTAGGCAACGCTGCATTAGATCGTATGATTCTTCATGCGCATATGAGTATTATCCAGATCTACTACGATCACTTCACGGCCAATTTTCATGACGGCTTGCCAGGGAATCACCAACTTTTGACGATCAGCCCAAAAGGTAAAGGCATTACCACGATTGGGAAGTATAATGGAGACGATATCACCGGTTTCTTGATTGACGAGCATATCTGACTCCCCTACTGTGCCCATGCGCATTCCATCAAATATGTTTACCATTTCTTTTCCCACCAGTTCATTAAGCCGCATTATCGTCCCCCCCTAAACCCCAGTATGGCCAAACCCGCCTTCTCCACGCCTGGTTTCATCCAGAACCTGCACTTCAACTAAGTCCACTTGTTGAACCGAAGCGAAGACCATCTGGGCGATTCGTTCACCTCTTTTCAAAATATACTCTTTGTCCCCCAGGTTTATGACCAATACTTTTATTTCTCCTCGATAATCAGCATCTATGGTTCCGGGGGTGTTTAGCAGAGTAATCCCATGTTTCAGCGCCAGCCCACTGCGGGGACGCACCTGCGCCTCCCATCCGGGGGGGATAGCTAAGGCCAAGCCAGTAGGAATAAGTTGTCTTTCCCCTGGTTGGAGGCACAAATCCTCCTGATGAGCGGCATATAGATCCACTCCGGAAGAGCCCGGAGTCATATACCTGGGCAAAGGCAGATCAAATGAATGCAGTCTTTTCAGTTCAATTCTCATAGCCGTTAACTCCACCACCGTTTAAACTCAGTCTCCAGGGTTTCCAAAGCTTCCTCTGTGCCAATGGCTGCCAGAGAAAAATTATCCGCCTGCAATGTTTCTGTCGCAAATTCATTGATCTGCTCAGCATTGACCGCCATGATCCTTTCAATAACCTCTTCTACTGATACCAGTTGGTCATACATGAGCATAGCCTTACCCATACGATTCATGCGATTCATAACGCTTTCCAACCCCATGTACATACCAGACTTGGCTAACTGCTGGGTACGATGAACTTCTTCTTTGGTTACGCCTTCCCGAATGAACTTGTCCAATTCGTGGCGAAGCGCTTGGAATAAGCTGCCTATTTTGCCGGGACCGGTACCTACATATATGGAATAGGCGCCCGTATCCGAGTAATTAGCTGGAGAAGAGAATACCGAGTAGGCTAGCCCTAATTCCTCACGTAAAGCTTGAAACAACCTGGAACTGAGTCCTCCACCCAGGATAGAGTTCATAATATTTTGCGTGTAACGCCGCTCGTCATGATAGTTGATCCCTGGAACCCCCAGACAGATTTGCACTTGTTCTGTATCCTTGACTACCATATTGGTGAATCGCGGTGTTGACTGGGGCGTTAATTTAGGAAGATAAGCCTCTTGCTCAGTTTTATTCTCTAAATAGGATTCAACTTGATCCTTTATTTGCTGACTGTCAACGTTTCCTGCCACCGCTATTATCATATTGGCGGGAACATAACTGGATCGGTAAAACTCATATACTTGTTCCCGATTGAATTGGGATACTGTCTCCAGAGTACCCAAAATAGGAGAACCCATGGAATGTCCCTGCCATAATTTCTGGGCAAATACATCATGGATCAAATCGTCGGGGGAATCCTCATACA
>Ga0209313_1000349_pt1 | contig 44146 bp, 32 predicted proteins | sample BioC13SIPDNA_3_FD_185748 | JGI IMG/M metagenome (GOLD analysis project Ga0209313, IMG submission 185748) | Anaerobic biogas reactor microbial communites from Washington, USA - Biogas_R2_B C13 SIP DNA (SPAdes) (version 2) | ecosystem: Engineered > Bioreactor > Anaerobic > Unclassified | place... | reverse complement strand
TGACTCATGCCCGCGGACCTCCTGATCTCTTCTTACCGGCCGTTGCGAGCAGTATACCAAATACGTATTTTGATGTAACTACAATTACCATAAATAAGTATAAATTAAATCGACAGCCCGCAAGCCCGGATGGGGGCGTCTATACCAACCGGATGCGTGCGTCTGATTCGATCTGTTTCAGGAGTCGTTTGCGGATCTCGTCGAGGCCACTGGTGGAATCTGTTTCCAGGACGCAAGACCGACGACGACAAGCCGGCTGAACCGGAGTCTGACGAATTGGCCATGCTGATGGCGGATGCCGAGACGCTCGAAGAGCGTCGGCTACGGCTGTCGACGAATTTCGCTGGCACAGAAGCCCGGCTTTTCCGCAACGCCGGGCTTCTCTCCGCCGCACAACTTCGGAACGCACACTTACCGTATCTTTGCATCTGGCAGCTGCTGCTTGATGCCCTCGTCCAGCGGCATTTTGTCCGTGTCTGGGGTCAAGCCTGTTTCCCGCATCAGGCGCGCTAGTTCCGCCTGCAGGTCCTTCACGACGCCGGCGTACTTCGGGTTTCCGATCAGGTTGTGGCGTTCCTCCGGATCGAACTCGACGTTGTACAGCTCGCCCATGTGCCGATCCGGTCCGCCGTCGCCGTGGGGGTAATGGATGTACTTCCAGGACTCCGTGCGCACACCGCGGACATTGGGCGTGTAGGGAAACTGCTGTTCGTAGTTGTAGTGATAGAACCACGACTTGCGCCAACCGGGGTCGCCGTCGCGAACCAGCCGCACCCACGACCGCCCGTGGATCTTTTCCAATTCCAGCGGCGGCGCGCCGCACAGTTCCAGGATGCTCGGCGCGACATCGACCGTCAGCACCTGCTCTTCGACGACCTGCGGCCGCTCAGCGGGCGCAAGGCCCGGATAGCGCACGACCAGCGGGATGCGGATGCTCGGCTCGTGCATCGTCCGCTTGTCCACCATCCCGTGCTCGCCGTTCAGGATTCCGTTGTCGCCCAGGAACACGAACACCGTGTTGTCCAGTTCGCCCCGTTGCCGCAACAATTCATACAACCGGCCGACGCTGTCGTCGACCGAGACGATCGTGCCCCAGTACGCGCGGGTCATGTTCTCGAAGTCCTTGACCGCTTCGGGCCGGTCGTCCGGGAACTTCTTCCGCCATTCGAACAGCGGCCCGTAGATGCCGTGCCAGGTGTACAGCCGCTGCCGGATCCAATCCGGTTTGTCGTCCAGCATGAAGGCGGTTTCCGGATAGGGCACGCGGACGGCGTCGAACAAGCGTTCGTATTTCGGCTCCGGAAAGTAGAAGCTGTGCGGCGCCTTGTGGCCGAGCATCAGCAGCCACGGCCGCTGGCCGCGTTGCCGGCCGAGCCACTCGGCGGCCATGTCCGTGACCACGTGCGTGTAGTACCCCGGCAACACCTCGCGCCGCTGGCCGTTGATGTTGAACTCGGTGTCGAAGTATTTTCCCTGGCCCTTGTGGGTCACGAACCAGTTGAAACCGGGCCGCGGCTCGTCGTTCTCCTCGCCCATGTGCCACTTGCCGATGTAGGCCGTGTCGTAGCCCGCCCCTTGCAGCACCATCGGAAAGCTCTTGAAGCCCCTCGGATACTCCGTAAAGTTGTCTGTCACCCCGTGCGTGTGGGCGTACAGCCCGCTGAGAATCGACGCGCGGCTGGGCGAACACAGCGACGTGGTGCAGAACATGTTGCGGAAGTGGACCCCTTCCTTGCCCAAGCGGTCGATGTTCGGCGTCTGCAGATACTTGGCGCCGCCCAATCCCATCGCATCGGCGCGCTGGTCGTCCGTCAGGACCACCAGCACGTTCGGCCGCTTGCCGGGCTGGGCAGCGGACAGGACCATGGATGGCAGCGTCGAAACGCTGGCGAAGAGCAGTCCCCAGATCAATTTCGTGTTCATGGTTTCAGCAACCGCCTGAGCAGAGGGAAGACAAAGCAGAACGGCCATCGACGGACGATGGCGGCCAAATCTGAGAACCAATGTAGACAAGGCGGCGGCATCTGTCCACAATGCGGCACGCGGCTACCAGCCTGTTGAAAAAGGGGGGACTGGCTCCGAGCGGCACCGGAGCGAAGCAAGGAACAACGACCGCTGCGAGGTGCCTGTCCCCCTTTTTCAACAGGCTGCGACGGCAGCCGGCCGAGCCTTGACTGCGAGACCTCTATGAACCTGCCTTCGTTCTGCAACGCTGACGGACCTCGCCCGGCGATGTCTGCCTCTTTCACACGCTGCTGGTGCGGCGGCTCGCTCGTCGTCGGGATGGTCTTTCTCTGGCTTCCGCCGCTGCTGGCACAGGAAGGGCTGGCGAGTCTCGCCGCGCCGCAGTCCGGCCGGAGCATGCGGGCCAGTTCCACCAGTCGGCGGGGGCCGGACGGCAAGTACGACCCGAAGGCGGAGCCCCTGGGGGACCTTACCCAGCGGAGCAACTTCGACAACCAATCCGTCCCGCCGGGCAAGACCAAGGTCCTGCTGGACGCCTCCGGTCCCGGCGTGATCACCCACATCTGGCTGACGTTCCTGGGGCCCGAACCGCACTCCTGGGCCAAGAACGGCTCGGCCGATCACCAGGAGATGCTGCTGCGCATCTACTGGGACGGACGCGAGCGGCCGGGCGTCGAGGCCCCCGTGGGCGATTTCTTCGCCAACTGCTTTGGCCGCCGGAGCGAGGTGATCAGTCTGCCGGTCGTGGTGGAGGACGCCGATTCGTACAACTGCTTCTGGCACATGCCCTTCGCCAAGTCGTGCCGCATCGAGATCGAAAACCAAAGCGAAAAGCCGATCAGCCTGCTGTACTACAACATCGACTGGATCAAGAAGGACAGTTTGCCCGCCGGCACGCCCTACTTCCACGCCCAGTACCGGCAGGAGTATCCCGTGGCGAAAGGCAAGGACTACGTGCTGCTGGAAACGCAGGGCCAAGGCCACTATGTCGGCACGGTGCTGGCTGTGCGTTCCCGCAGCCCGTCGTGGTTCGGCGAGGGGGACGAGAAGATCTACATCGACGGCGAAGCAAAACCGTCGATCTGGGGCACCGGCACGGAGGATTACTTCCTTTCGGCCTGGGGCCTGAAAACGACCAGCACGCCGTATTTCGGCGTGCCTTACTTCGACCAGTGGGGCATCGTGGGCGGACATACCAGCGCCTATCGCTGGCACATCCACGATCCGCTGGTGTTCAAATCGGGCATCAAGGTGACGCTGGAGCACTTCGGCTGGATTTCGCCCGACGAAAACCCGAAGTACGAAACGCACAGCTGGAACGAACGCGAGGACGACTACGCCAGCGTGGCGTTCTGGTACCAGACCGGCGAGCCGACGTTTGCGGACCGCGCGCCGCACGCTCGCCAACGGAAACTCCCCGGCCTGGAGCGGTTGACCGTGACAGCGCAAAACTTCCGCGACGAAAAGCACCACGGGGCCGGCGAAGCCGTCGCCCAGCAACTCCATCTGTATCCGGCGCCGCAACTGCTGTACAAGCCTCAAACCGCGGAGGACGCCTGGATCGAAATCCCCTTCGAGATCCAGAGAAAGGAACCCCTGCGACTGCTGCTCAACGCGACGTGCTCCTACGATTTCGGCAAGTATCAGGCGTCGTTAAACGGCGTCAAGCTGGGCCGGGCTCTGGACTTCTACAGCGAGCACGTCGTCAACCGCGAGTTTCATCTCCTCGACTTCTGGCCGGAACCCGGCCCGTACGCCCTGCGGCTGAAATGCGTCGGGAAACAGCCGCAGTCGCAGGGCTTTTACTTGGGTCTGGAGTCGGTGCGATTGCGAGCGCGTCGCCCGCGCGTCGAACAATACGGCCACGACCGCGACAAGGATTGGCGGACCAGCCCGGTGCTGTACGATTGATGCCGGACGAACGTTGGCGACACCCGTCGTAGGCCGCCCGCGGAGCGAGCGGCCTACGGTCGGCGCCTTTCGCTCAGAGGTCGGGACCGCCTTCGGGCCGGCGTGAGAGACTTGGCGACCTCCCGGACGGGCCGCGGTTCCTGCGCATCGGAGCGGATGCTATTCAACGTCCTCCGCGGCAGCAGAGACGGACGGTCCGCCGCGATGCAGCAGGCCTCTGCTGGTGGCGACAAACCCCGTGTTGACGAGCCACGGCGTCATGTCCGATGCACTCGGCCGGCCCCCGTCGATCTTCGTGAGGAACACCGGGTTGCCGGGTGCGGCGAGGTTGGCCAGGGTGCGTGCCAGCGTTTCTCGCACCTCGGTCTGCTGCGGATCGGCGTCGGGCACAAACGTCAGCAGTTGCTGCCTGGTGCGGCCCAGATAGGCGATCAAGCGGCCTTGATGGAGAATGACTCGCGCGCCGGCGGCGCGTTGCGGCCGGGCTTGGACGTCCTCTTTCGGCGGCCAGGGCAAGGCGGCGCCGTACGGATTGGCTGGATCGGTGGCTGCCAGCACGATGGCTTGCTCGCCGTCGTCTTGGCTGTCGGGTTCCCGCAGTCGTTCGCTGGCGCCGGGCGCGGCGAATTGGGCGGCCCCCAGGCCGGCGACGAAATAGCCTCGCCGCACGCGGCCGCTGTCTTCCATCGCCTTCAGCACCGGATACAGCCCCGCAAACCCGCCGGCGACGTTTTCGCTGGTCACCATCTCGCGCGTCAACACGCCGTAACGCCGGATCAGCTGCGCGGCCAGCGCGGTCTGCCGTTCGGTTGCGCTGGGCGTTGCGGAGCCCGGCTTGGCCAACAACGTCCAACGTCCTTCGGAACCGGGCGTCTTGGTCAAGCGGCGGGAGCGAAACGCGCGGCGGCCGTGGCCGGACGTCCGGTCTTTGCGCCGTGTCCCTCGGCGCAGCGAACGCAGCGGCGCCAACGTGTCGTTGGTCACCTCGCCCGCCCAGACCAGTTGCCAGAGGGCGGCCAGCACGTCGTTGCGGAAGCCTCCCAGCGTCGCGGCCAAGTCGTCGAAGAACAACGCGCCCCGTTCGGTCAACAAGTGGCGAATGCGGCCAGGCAATTCGCCGGGCACCGGCTCCGCAGGCACCGTTAGCTTGGGATAGTGATCGGTCAGGTACAGCGCGATCCGTCCGTCGTCCGGGCCCAGGCTTTCGCAGCCGCGCCAGGTGACTTCGCCGGCTGCGCACAGTTCGTCCAAGTCGCTGGGCCGATAGCCCTCGACGCGCCGTGGCAGGATGTCCTGCTCCAGCGCCGAGGCCGGCAGCGCCGCGCCTTGCAGTTGCTCGATTGCGTCCAGCAGAGCATCCAAGCCTTGACGCGGCCGGGCAATCCCTTGCCAGCGGATCAAAAATCGAGCCAACGTCTCCGGCGCGACCGGCTCGACTTGCTTGCGCAGCCGAGCCAGCGAACGCCGCTTGAGCATCCTTAACACCTCGGCGTCGCACCATTCCCGGCCTCGTCCGCCCGGCAGAAACTCGCCTTCCAGCACGCGGCCGCGGGCGGCCAACCGCAACAGGGCCGTGCGGATCGGAGCGGTTCCCAGTCCGAATCGAGCTGCGACGTCCTCCACGTGAAACGGCACGTGCGTCCGGGCGTACCGCGAGACGAGATCGCCCAGCGGATCTTCGACACTGGATAAAAACGCGTCCGGCAGTCCCGGCGGCGGGACGATGCCCAGTGCGTCGCGGAAGCGAGACGCATCCTCGGCCGCCGCGTACCGCGTCTGGCCGGCGATGCGGAATTCGATCACCCGCCGCGCGGCGAGCAGTTCGGCGAGCCAGCGGTCCAGGTCGCTCGGGGATGAGTCTTCAACGCAGGACAGTTTTTCGGGGCGGTCGCAGCGGGCGGCTGCCGGCACGGACAACGAGTAGTCCGTGCCACTTGGCGCGTCGCAGCGGGCGGCCAGTTCGTCCCGTCGCAGGTCGCCGAGCTTCAGCAGCAGGTCATGCACGCCGTCGGCGTGGCGGACCGGATGACGCGCGTCCAGTCGCTGCAGTTCCAAGGCCAATTCATCTACGGCGGAGGCATCCAGCAACTCGCGCAATTCCGCGTCGCCGAGCAATTCCCGGAGTTGCGCGTGATCCAAAGCCAGCGTCTGGGCCCGCCGTTCAGCCAGCGGCGCGTCCCCGTCGTAGATGAAATTGCCCACGTAGTTGAACAGCACCGACGCCGCGAACGGCGAGGCCGTCTTGGTCTCCACCATGCGCACCTGGACGGCCCGCGATTGAATGTCTCGAAGCAGGTCTTTCAGTCCCTTCAAATCGAACGCGTCCCGCAGGCATTCCCGGTAGGTTTCCAGCACGATGGGAAAATCCGGATAGCGCGTGGCCACCGCCAGCAGATCGGCCGATCGGCGGCGCTGCAGCCACAGCGGCGTCCGCTGTCCGGCACGCCGTTTGGGCAGCAGCAGGGCGCGCGCCGCGTTCTCGCGGAAGCGGGCGGCGAACAGGGCCGTTGTGCCCAGTTCGCGGACGACCAGGTCTTCGACTTCGTCCGGCGGCGGGAAGAACAACTCGACCGGCGGCGGAGCGTCGGATTCCGGCAGCCGGAAGACGATCCCGTCGTCGCACCAGAGCAGGTCCACTTCGCCCGGTGTTTCCTCCCGCAATCGAGCCGCCACGGCCGTAGCCCACGGCGCGTGAACCCGCGCTCCGAAGGGCGAGAGGATCACGATCCGCCAATCGCCGACTTCGTCCAGGAAACACTCCAGGACGATCGTCGTGTCGCTGGGCACGTCGCCCGTCGCGGCGGCTTGCAGGTGCAGATAGTCAAGCAGGTTCCTGGCGGCGCGGCGGTCCAGTCCGTGCCCCTCGATCAACGACGATTCGGCCTGGTCCCGCGGTTGGCGCACCAGGCGGCGGGCCAGTTGGCCGATCGCCCGGCCGAATTCCGCCGGCCGGCCCGGTCCGTCGCCTTTCCAGAACGGCATCTTGCCGGGTTCGCCCGGCGCCGGCGTGACCAGGACGCGGTCGTGCGTGATGTCCACGACGCGCCAGGACGAAGCGCCCAGCAGGAACACGTCTCCGGCGTGCGTCTCGAAGACCATCTCCTCGTCCAACTCGCCGACGCGGCTGCCCTTGCCTTCCGCATCCGCCAGGTAGACTCCGTATAGCCCCCGGTCGGGGATCGTGCCGGCGTTCAGAATCGCGACCCGCTGAGCGCCCTGACGCGCCGACACCACGCCCGCGATGCGGTCCCAATTGATCCGCGGCCGCAATTCCGAAAAGTCGTCCGACGGATAACGGCCGGCCAGCAGATCCAAAACGTTCTCGAAGGTGGCCCGCGGCAAGTCCGCAAAAGGCGCGGCGCCGCGGACCGTGGCGTACAGCTCGTCCACCGACATCCGCCCGCCGGAGATGATCGCCACCAACTGCTGAGCCAGGACGTCCAACGGATTGCGCGGGTAGAACGTCTCCTCGACTTCGCCGTTCATCATCCGTTGGGTCGCCGCCGAACAGGCCAGCAGGTCGCCGCGGTACTTGGGAAACACGATTCCGGTGGATCGTGCGCCCACGTGGTGCCCGGCCCGGCCGATGCGTTGGATTCCGGACGCGATGGACGGCGGCGATTCGATCTGGATCACCAGATCGACCGCCCCCATGTCGATGCCCAGTTCCAGCGACGAGGTGGCCACGATTGCCGGCAACTGCCCGCGTTTCAGGCGGTCTTCGATCTGGAGCCGAGTGTCCTTGGCAATCGAACCATGATGCGCCAAGGCGACTTCTTCGCCCGCCAGCTCGTTGATCGAGGCGGCCAGCCGTTCGGCCAATCGCCGGCTGTTGACAAAGATCATCGTCGAGCGATGTTGGCGGATCAACTCGACCAGCCGCGGGTGGATCGCGGGCCAGATCGAGGGCAGCGCCGGCCCGGCGGCGGCCGAACCGGATTGGAACTGCGGCTCGGCCATGCGCGCCATGTCCTCCACCGGGACCTCCACCGTCAAGTCCAGTTGTTTGCCCCGGCCGGCCTGGATGATCTGCACGGGACGCGGGCTCGGCGACTGCTGGGCGTCGCCGCTGGCTTCCGCGCCGCCGAGCAGGCGAGCCACTTCGTCCAGCGGGCGTTGCGTGGCGGACAGTCCGACCCGCTGTAACGGCGTACCGTTTTCCCGGTCGGTACGGCGCAGCACTTCCAGCCGTTCGAGCGACAGGAACAAGTGCGAGCCGCGTTTCGAGCGGACCAGCGAGTGGATCTCGTCGACAATCACGGTCTCGACCGTCCGCAGCGTCTGGCGGGCTCGCGACGTGAGGATCAGGTACAACGACTCCGGCGTGGTGATCAGGATCTCCGGCGGCTCGCGGGTCAACCGATGCCGCTCGGACGAAGGCGTATCTCCCGATCGGACGCCGACGGACGGCAGGTGATAGTCGATGCCGTCTCTGTCCGCCGCTGCCCGCACGCCGGCAATCGGGGACCGCAGATTCCGCTCGACATCGACCCCCAACGCTTTGAGCGGCGACACGTACAGGACGCGAACGCCTTTTTCTCGGGCTTCGTCGCGGGGCCCAAACATGATCCGGTCAATCGCCACCAGGAAGGCCGCCAGCGTTTTTCCGGAGCCCGTGGGCGCCAGCAACAGCGTACTGACTCCGCTGGCGATCACCGGCCAAGCCAGCTTCTGGGCCGCGGTGGGCTCGCGAAACGCATCCCCAAACCAGCGCCGCAACGTGGGGTGAAAATGCCCCAGTGCCAATTCGGAGTCCTTGGTTGGAGAGGCCGTCATACGAGTTTCGCCGCGTCAGAATTGGGACACGTCAGAATTGGGACAGGCGTTTCAATCCGCAACCTTGGCCGGCCACGGACCAACCGCCCGATTGACCGTCGGGCGCGAAGCCTGAAGCGTCTGTCCCCCGGACATGCGCCGGCAACTGCAAGGGACGAACGGCAGGTCCGGGGACGCGCCGCTTTGCCTGATTCTATCGCCCTTCCCGCCGATGGACCAAGACCCCAGGGCGACCGGTCAGGATGTCCGCAGGTCTCGACGGCGAATCGAGCCAGACACACTGGCGGGAAAACGGGCAGTCTTTGTCGACCGGTGCTGAGCCGTCGGCACGCCATCCTCTTTGCCCGCCGGAACAGTCGGCGGTGTCAACAGGCCGGAGCCCCCAACTGGGCAGAAGGAAAGATACGGCCTGTGCTGGCACGCGCGGGGGTGATCGGGTTAGAATCAAAGGAGTCAGAGGTTGGGGCCGGGGCCAGAAACGAGTCGCCGCTCCAGAAGTCCGGCAATTGGCAAGAGCCGGATTTCTCCGCCGGCAAGCCGCGGGCGCAGCTTGTGTCGAGCGGGGCTTCTTGGAACCACGCGGATGCCGGGATCAAGATCTGGATCATGAAGACTTTCGTTTGTGTCAATTGCGGTGCTGAGGTGCGGCGGCCGACTCCGCCGCTCAGTTGTCAGGCTTGTGGTCAGAAGCGGATCGGGCTGTTCCGCGAAAAACCGGCCGGCGGAGCGACGCCGACCGCTGGTCCGGTGCGGCCCGCGTCTGTCGGTGGCGCTCCGCCACCACCGGCCCCGTTGCCCCCGGCAGGGCCGGCGCCAACGGGCCCCGTCATCCGCAATGCGCCGCCCGTTCCCGGATCGCCGGCAGGCGTCGCGCCGACCGCGCCGGCGTGGACTCCGGCTGCGCCCGTGGCGCAGCCCGTCGCGCCGGCTCAGCCCCCCACGCCGTCCGTTTCGCCGGCGATTCCGCCGGCCCCGCTGCCGCCCGCCCCAGTCGGTGCGCCGCCAGCGCCGGCCGCTCGTCCGCCCGCATCGCCAGCGCCGCCCGCTCCGTTGCCGCCGTCGGCTGCCAGGCCGACGACCACAGTGCCGCCCTCTGCGGGCTCGGCTCACATCGAGAACGTGGTGCCCTCCGACGCTGCTCAACTGCCGCCGATGGCTCAAACGCCGGAAGCGGCGAAGAAGCCGCCAAAGGGCAAGACTGCCCCGCCGCCTCGCCGACCGGCGATGAAACCAACCGCGGCGGCCCCGCCGCCGGCAGCTCCGAAGGTCCCCGCGTGGACCGAGCCGGCGCCGAGCGACGAAGCGGACGACGGCGAGGAAGTAGTGGACTTGGAGGCTGTCCCGAGTTGGACGGAGCCGACGGTCGACGGCTCGGAGTCTGCGTGGGATGCGGAGCCTTCGGCCGTTGTCATCCCGCCCGTGTCCGCGCCCCCGTCACCGCCGGTTCCCAAATCTGTTCCGCCCCGCACGCCCGCGGCGTCCCGACCGGTTCCGGCCGCTCGCCCGTCGGCCCCCACGCCTCTGGAAACGGAAGAACAGGCGGCCCCCGAACCGGCTCCCAAGGCGGCGGACAAAAAAGTCCCCGGCAAGCCCATGTGGATCTGGCCCAAGCAGATCCCCGGCCAACCTTACTCCACAGCGCCCGTGCGCTGCTGCCCAGTGCAGTTCGGCAAGACTCAGTTTGCCGCCTGCTTCGGGCATCAACTCGTGGCCTTCGATTGGAAAAACAGCGGCCTGGAAGTGCTCTGGCAATACGACTGCGTGGCTCATGTGCCGGGTTCGCCGGTACTGGGCAGCGACGGCTTGATTCGCGTGCATTCCGGGGACGGCTGGCTGCATTGCGTCGATCAAGGCGGTTGTCGGGAATGGGATCCGGTGCCCGTCGGCGAGCCGCTGGGCTGGGCCGCGCCGGTCGTGGACGCCGACGGCAACACCTACATTTCCTCTTACACCGGCGGACTGCTGAAGGTGACGGCAAGGGGCAACTTCAAGAACACCCCGTTCTTGCGCTCCCGGCAGAAATTTGATTCTACGGGGATGATCTACCAGAATGTCCTGTACATTGGCTGTGAAGACGCCTACCTGTATGCCATCGAACTTGGCGACGAAGCGGGCCGCGTTTTGTGGGACCAGCTGGAGAACCGCGGCAAAACGGACTGGTTTATCAATTCGGCCCCCGCGGTGACTCCGGACGGCATCCTCGTCGTGGCGGGGCGTGACGAGAATCTGTACGGATTCCATCGTGACGGAAAACTAGCCTGGAAAGTCCACATTCCCGGCCAGATGCTGTCCTCGCCCATGATCGGCGGCAACGGCGACATTTTCATCGGAAACAGCATCCTGAAAACCAACCAAAAAGACTGTGGCAAAATGGTTTGCGTCGACGGTTCGAGCCATCGCGTCCGCTGGGAATACGATGCCCAGGGAGCGGTGGAGTCGATCCCCGTGATCGGCGATGACGACGTGCTGTATTTTGGCGACAACGGCGGCTACCTTCATGCCTTGCGTCTGGACGGTCACTGTCTCTGGTCCACCAACGTTCGCGTTGCCGTTCGTTCCGCAGGGATGATCGTCGGTCCCAATCGTCTGGTCTTCGGCGCGGACAACGGCACGATGATCGGACTGCTGTGCTCGTCCGGCGGGGTGTCGCGGAAGGGCTGGGCAAAATACATGGCAAAAACTCGCTAAAATGAGTACAATTCAAATGGCGAGGCGTTTTATGTTTCGGCGGCGAGTCGTTTCTGCGTTGATCGCGGAGTAGCCCTTAGCTCCATTACTACCAACCACTTAGGGCCGTGCGGCAGGGGAGCGAAATCCAGTGGCACGTGGATCGCGTAGCTTGACAGGAGAAGAGTCATGAGAGTGATGGCATTTGCTTTGTTGTTGGTCGGGATTCTGGCCACCAACGCTTCGGCCCGCATCTGGACGGACGCCAGCGGGAAGGGGAAGGTGGACGCCGAGTTTGTCGGGATGGAGGAGGGGCAAGTCAAACTGCAATTCCGCACCGGCAAGGTCGTGCTGCTGCCTTTGGGCACGTTGAGCGAGGAAGACCAGAAGTTTGTCAAGGGCGAGGTGGCGAAGCAGGAGGCGGCCAAAGAAGCGGAGAAGGGCCCACCCGACCGCTTTACCCAGGCGATCAACCAGGATCCGACCAATCCGGCGAACTACATCAGCCGCGGCATGGCGCGGACCAGCCGCAAGGATTTCGACGGGGCCATCCAGGACTTTACCAAGGCCATCGAACTAAATCCCCAGGACGCGACGGCCTACAACGGACGCGGCTTGGCGTATCAGAAGAAGAACGATTTGATCAACGCCCAAAAGGATTTCAACGAGGCGATCCGAGTTGATCCGAAACTGCCGTCGGCGTACAAGAACCGGGGCGAAAACCTGCGCAAGCTGGCACTGGACCCGAAGCAAAGCGTGCCCGAACTGGACGAGGCCATCGAGAAGTGGCAGCAGTACTGGAACTATGCCCGCCAGAGCAACTTGAAAGTCACGCCCTGGCAACCGCTGAACGCCACCAAAGGCGACGTCAGCCGCATGGCCGCGCTGCAGCAGATGGCGAAGATCGACGTGGAGTTTTCGGAGCGTTTGGTTCGCGATTACGGCGACTGGGGCCATGGCGGCGGGGGGCACGGCGGCTGGGGCGGCGGCGGGGGCGGTCCTGGCCCCGGATACGTGGCTCCGGTGTACGGTGAGGCCGCGGCGGCGCCCGGGTTGGGCGTTTATCCGCCGCAGTGCATGAAGGGCGAGAAGATCACGCTGGTAGCCAATCCCACCTTGTTGGCCCAAGGCATGCCGAGCGAGGCCAAACCTGGCGACAAGCGTGCGGCGGCCAACGGCCCGAAGGTGGCTGTGGATAGCTGCGATTTCTATCGCGACGTGGACGGGGACGGCAAGTTCAACGCGGAAGCCGACCAGTTCCTGGCCGCTGACAACGCTGGCAACGACGGATTCACCGCCGAAGTTTCGACGGACGCTTTTCCGCCGGGACCGCAAAGCTATTTTGCCGTGCCTCGCGGCAAGCCGGGTTCGGGCAGCGGTGCGTCGCCAGAGGAATTGCTGTCCGCGGCCGAATCGCTGGAAAAGGCGGCCGAGACCCAGAAGGGCCTGGCCCAGACATGCGAAGCCGGCAAGGCGCAGGGAATGAGTCCGGAGCAGAGCAAGGAGATCGGCCAGAACCAGGAAAGCGTCAACAGCGAGGCCGAGAAGGTCGCCGAAAAAATCGGGCAGGCTTCGCCGGAGGTCGCCAACCTGCTGAAGGACGCGGCCAAGCCCATGAAGGCGGTCAAGAACCTGATGAATACGGCGGCCTCGAAACCGGGCGAAGCGTGCAAGGGCGAGGCCGAAAAGGCTTGCGATAAAGCCCAGGACGCCGTGGCCAAGTTGACCGACGCCGCGGCCAAGTTGCGTGAAGCGGCAGAGGCGGCTAAGGCAAGTGCCAAAGAGAATCCCGGCCAAGCGCCGCCGGACGCGGCCGCCGGGCTTCCGACCAGCGGCATGAACGAAATCCTGGCGGCGGCTCCGATCGGGGCCCGCGGTGTCGGCGGCGGAGGCGGTGATGACGGCGACGACGGTGATGATGACGAAGACGACGAAATCGTCATCGAACGGGCGACGGAGTTGGTCGAGGACCGCAACTACGACGATGCCGTGATCGAGTACGACCGATTGCTGAAAAACGATCCCGACAACGTCACCTATCTCCGCGACCGGGCCGAAACCCAATTGCTCCGCGGCGGCTACGACTATGCCATCCGCGATTACGACCATTTGTTGACGGTCAAGCAGGAGCCGGACGCGGATCTGTACTACAACCGCGGTTGCGCCCTGTTGGCGGCCGCCCGACTGGAGGAGGCGCTCAGCGACTTTACGAAGTCCATCTCGCTGAATGAGACCTGGAGCCTGGCGTACAACAACCGCGGCGTCACGTACGCCAAGCTCGGCAAGTACGCGGAGGCAATCGCCGATTTCACGGAGGCCATCAAGTTGGAATCCGGCAACAAGCTGGCGTATCGCAACCGGGCGATGGCCTACAAGAAGCTCGGTGAACTCGGCAAGGCTCAGCAGGATTACGACTTTGTGGTCAAGCTGGAACGCGAGGGAACGCCCAGCAACGTTCAGTAAAGATCTGCTCCAACTCCCTTGCGGAGGGCCCGGCAGCCAGGAAGCCACGGCGAAAGCCGCCGTGGCTTTTTTCGTACCCCTTTCACCTGATCCAGATCGAGATGGCAACGAAAGATTTCGATGTCGACACGCTGGCAGCCTATCTGCACGTGTCGCCGCAACAAGTGGCTCGGATGGCCGATCGCGGCAAACTGCCGGGACGCAAAGTCAGCGGACAGTGGCGGTTTGCGGAGGCGGAGATTCACCACTGGCTGGAGGAACGCATCGGCGTTTCCGACGAGGACGAACTGATCCGGATGGAAAACGTGCTGGAGCGGCACCGGGGCGGCCCGGAAGAGGAGGCGGTGTCGCTGGTGAAAATGCTTCCGCTGCTGGCGATTGCCGTGCCGCTGAGGGCCAAAACACGGGGTTCGGTGATCGACGAGATGACGCAACTGGCGGCGCAAACCGGCCTGCTGTGGGACCCGGAGCGGATGGCTGCGGCGGTGCGCGAGCGCGAGGATCTGCATCCCACGGCGCTGGACATCGGCGTCGCGCTGCTGCACCCGCGACGGCCGATGCCGAATATCCTGGCCGAGCCGTTCCTCGCGTTCGGCCGGACCTACCACGGAGTTCCCTTCGGCGGCGTGCGCGGCGGCCTGACCGACATGTTCTTTCTGATCCTTTCCACGGACGACCGCGGCCACCTGCGGACCCTTGCCCGGCTGAGCCGGTTGCTGAGCGACAGCACGACCCTGGACGGCTTGCGCTGTAGTGAGACTTCGGCCGAGATTCGGGATTGGGTGGCGTTGCGCGAAGCCGAGTTGTTCGGAGGGGCGTGATGGCGTCCAAACGCGTGCTGCTCGTCGGCGACTGGACGCACCAGGATTTCCGCGAAGCCGTCGCTTGGCTGGAGCAACATACGCAACTCACGCGAGCCGCTTCCGTTGCGGACGGTCTGGCCGCGATGCAACCGGCTGCGGCGGAAGGCGAGGCGTCGGCTGGCGGTGACGAGTCCGTTGCCGGCCGGTTGATTCCCGATGTAATGCTTGTGGCCCAATCGCGGCCGGGGCAAATCAGTCCGCAACAGATCGAGCGTCTGCACGCCGCATCGCCGTTGTCGCGACTGGTGGCGTTGGCGGGCAGTTGGTGCGAAGGCGAATTGCGCAGCGGCCGGCCCGGCACCGGAATGATCCGCGTCCTGTGGCACCAATGGCAGCCACGGTTGATCCCGTTTCTGCAGCCCGGTTCGGCATCGATGGCCGGCCCGTGGTGGATGCCGCGAACGGCCAGCCTGGATGAGCAATTGGCTGCCACCGTGGGGCTAGCGTGGCCTCGCCGGGAGGGGCTGATTGCGATCTACGCCGATGGCCACGAGACATTTCTGGCACTCACCGACGCCTGCCGCTTGGGCGGCTACGCGACCGTCTGGTGCCCATCCGCGCCGGCGGTCGCCGCCAGCGGCTTTGTCGCGGCACTGGCCGACGGCGTGAGCTGCGACGCCCGCGGAGTTTGCTTGCTGCGCGACGTGGTCCAGCGGCACCGCCCGGCTCCGGTCATCGCGCTTTTGGACTTTGTCCGCAGGCAGGACGAAGAACTCGCCAGGGCTGAAGACGTCTCGGCCGTCCTGGCCAAGCCGTTCCTGGTCTACGACCTGCTTTGGCACTTGAATAACTCGCTCGCCTTGGCGGGCACGCTCCAAGGGCCTTAACACCGGCTGACCGGTCGGATATCTTTAGCCGCCGAGTCGAAACCGCGCGACGAAACGAGCCGCCCTGATCCGCGGACAGAACAAAAGGAACACCGGTGTCCAGACAGCCGCCGCCCAACCCGCCTCCCGCCGCCTGCAAAGGCACGTATGCCTTTGTCAGCCTCGGTTGTCCGAAGAACCTGGTCGACAGCGAACGCATGCTGGGTCTGCTGCAACTCGACGGATACCGCCTGATCTCCGAGCCTGCCGGTGCGGATTTTGTCGTCGTCAACACCTGCGGGTTCATCGACCGCGCTCGGGCCGAATCGTATGCCGCCATCGATGAAATGCTGAAACTAAAACAGCAAGGCCGACTCCGCGGCGTGATCGTGTCCGGATGCCTGGCGGAGCGGCAGCGCGCGCAACTGCTCGCCGAATGCCCCGGCATCGACGTCGTGGTCGGCGTCTTTGCCCGCGAAGAGATCACCCGCGTCGCGGACCGGCTGATCGGCCAGGTGAACGAGCAGCGGGCCGTGTTTCAGCCGGCGCCGATTCGGCCGCTGGGCGACACGGATCGCCTGCGGATCACGCCGCGGCATTTCGCGTATTTGAAGATCTCCGAGGGCTGCGATCGGCTGTGTACGTTCTGTACCATTCCCAAGCTGCGCGGCAAGCACGCGACGAAGCCGATCGAGCAGGTGGTGGACGAAGCGGAGCAGTTGGCGGCGGACGGGGTCCGCGAACTGATCGTCGTTGCGCAGGATACGACGTACTACGGCCAGGACTTGTACGGCGAGCCGCGACTAGCCCACCTGCTGCGGCGATTGGAGCAAGTCGCCGGAATCGCCTGGATTCGCCTGATGTACCTCTATCCGATGTATATCGACGACCTGCTGATCGACACGATTGCGACCTCGGCCAAGATCGTGCCGTACCTCGACCTGCCGCTCCAGCACATCAACGACGAGGTGCTTCGCCGCATGGCCCGCCGGGTGACTCGCGACCAGACCGAGCGTCTGCTGGCCACGCTGCGGGAGCGCATCCCCGGCCTGACGCTGCGGACCACGCTGATCACCGGGTTTCCCGGCGAGACGGACGCGCAATTCGAGGAACTGGTCGCGTTCGTACGAACGCAACGCTTCCAGCGGCTGGGCGTGTTCACGTACTCGCTGGAGCCGGACACGCCCTCGGCGTCACTGCCCGGCCAGGTGCCGGAGGAGGTCAAGACTCAGCGTCGAGACCGCTTGATGGAGCTTCAGCAGCAGATCGCTTTCAAGTGGAATCGGAACCAGATCGGGCTGCAGAAGGCGGTGATCCTCGACCGCCCGGTTCCCGGCGAGTCCAACGTCTGGATCGGCCGCTCCCACGCCGATGCCCCGGACATCGACGCAGCGGTTTACGTCACCGGCGGCAAGCTGCGTCTGGCCGCCGGCGACATCGTCCCGAGCGAAATCGTTACTTTCCAGGACTACGACCTGATCGGCGTCGCGGTGGGCAAGCCGCAGCGATGACCGCGCAGGCCGGTCTTTCCCAAACCGGCACGCGCCGCACCGTAGACCGCTCGCTCCGCGAGCGGAACCGCGTCGCGCAGCGACGCGTCTGCAATCCTGCCTCGATGAAACGCGAACCAGCGCCGCCCGTTGGCTTACACGCTCCACGGACTGCGGTAATCGCGGGTCAGCCAAGCGGGATCGCCCGCGCCGTCCACGAACACGAACTTGGCAGGGTCCCACTTGAGCTTCTGCCCGTGGTAGTAGGCCTGGTTCATCAGGTGGCAGCAGATGGCGCTTCGTCCGCCCACCTGCTCGTTGCAAATCGGTTTCTTGCGGGACTGGACGCATTCCAGAAAGTCCCACAGCTGGTTCTTGCTGTCGTACAATCGGATCTTGGCGTCCTTCAGGAAGTCGCGTTCCGCAATTTGGACTTGGGCCGCGCAGGAAGTCTTCTTCCGTTCCTCTTCGCTGCCGGTAAAGGAAGCGATCACCTCGGACCCGCGTTGGAAAGTGAATTTGCCCCGATTGACTTGAATCTCGCCCTCCGTGCCGTAGAAGTGCGCTCCGAATCCGTTCTTGTGCTCGACCGTCACGCCGTTGGCATACACCAACTTGGCGCCGCGTTTTGCCTCGGGCGTCTCGGGCGGCAGCACTTCGACCGGGCCGCTGGCGTCCATGCCGAGTCCCCACTGGGCGATGTCCAGATGGTGGGCGCCCCAGTCAGTGACCATGCCGCCGCCGTACTCGCGGTAGGCGCGCCAGTTCGGGTAATGGTCGTGGTTCCCCCGCGGGCTGAGGACCGAGTGGTAGGGCCGCAGCGGCGTGGGTCCCAACCACAGATTCCAATCCAGTCCGGGTTCCAGCGGCTCCTCGCCCAAGTTGCAGGGCACACCGGGATCGCCAAAGCTGCACTCGACGCGTTCGACCTTGCCGATCGCTCCGTTTTGCACCAGTTCGCAGGCCACGCGGAATTCCTTCGAGGACCGCTGCATCGACCCCGTCTGCAGGATCCGGCCAGTGGCGTCCACCGCGCGGATCACTTCGACGGCCTCGTGGATGTTGTGCGTGAGCGGTTTCTCGCAGTAAACGTCCTTGCCCGCGCGGAGGGCTGCCACGGTGATGATGGCGTGCCAGTGGTCCGGCGTGGCGATGCAAACCGCGTCGATGTCTTTGCGTTCGATGATTTCGCGGAAATCGTTGTAGGCGGCGCACTGGCTGCCCTGCTCGCCCTTCTGGGCGTAGTACTCATCCACGCGCTTCTTGGCCGCTTCCCGGCGCGTGGTGTCCACGTCGCACACCGCCAGCACCTTGGTCTGCTGTCCCAGGAAACCGCCCAGCAGGCCGCGGTTCTGCTTGCCCATGCCGATGAAGCCCATCGTGATCCGGGCGTTGGGCTGGGGCTCCGCCGCCCAGATGCGCGACGGCAGGAGGAACGGGACGCCCGCGGCCGACGCGGCGGCCTGCTTGAGAAACGAACGGCGTGAGGTGTTCATCGTTGTCCTTTCGGGATCAAGGAGGGTGGGGCTCCGGCACAAGGATCAGGCTTGGCCGAACTCCATTCTGGGCGAGCGCTGGGCAAGCGGACGTCTGCCATCTGTCCACAGCAACCGGCGGCCAGAACTGAATTCGGCAAGCCTGAGGCCTTTCGCGCGGAGGGGGAAATCAAACGTATCGGTTGATCAGATTCTCCAACATTTCTTGCCGGCCGCTTTGGTTGGGCGCGATGTCGCCCTTCTCCAGCATGTACGTTTCCAGCGTTTTGAAATCGGCTTTGCCGGCTTCGATCTCAGCGCCGATGCCGGTGTCCCAACTGCGGTAGCGGTCCCGGACAAAGGCCGCCAACTCGCCGTCCGCACGGATCGCGGCAGCGATCTTCAGCCCGCGCGCGAACGCGTCCATGCCGCCGACGTGGGCGTAGAACAAATCGATCGGCTCGAAGCTCTCACGCCGCACCTTGGCGTCGAAGTTCACGCCGCCCGGCGCCAAGCCGCCGTACTTGAGCAGGATCAGCATCACCTCCGTGGTCAAGTAGTAGTTGGTCGGGAATTGATCGGTGTCCCACCCCAGGAGCATGTCGCCCGTGTTGGCGTCGATCGAGCCCAGCGCGCCCTGACTGGCCGCGTAGTCCAGTTCGTGCATCATGGTGTGGCCGGCCAGAGTCGCGTGGTTGGTCTCGATGTTCAGCTTGAAATGATCCAGCAGGTCGTACGCTCGCAGGAAGTTGATGCACGCCGCCGCGTCCGAGTCGTACTGGTGCTTGGTGGGCTCTTTCGGCTTCGGCTCGATCAGGAATTGGCCGGTGAAGCCGATCTCTTTGGCATAGTCGACGGCCAGATGCAGGAAGCGGCCCAGGTGGTCCAGTTCGCGTTTCAGATCGGTGTTGAACAGGTTCTGGTAGCCCTCGCGCCCGCCCCAGAACACGTAGTTCACACCGCCGAGTTCCTTGGTGACTTCCAGGCACTTTTTCACTTGGGCGGCCGCAAAGGCAAAGGCATCGGCGTTGCAACTGGTCGACGCGCCGTGCAGATACCGCGGGTTGCCAAACAGATTGGCGGTGCCCCACAGCAGTCGGATGCCCGTGCGCGCCTGTTCGTCCTTCAACACCTTGACGATTTCGTCCAGGTTCTTGTTGGACTCGGCCAGCGTCTTGCCCTCCGGCGCCACGTCGCGGTCGTGAAAAGCGTAGAACGGCGCCCCCAGTTTTTCCATGAACTCGAAGGCCACGCAAACGCGATTCCTGGCGTTGTCCAACGAGTCGCTGCCGTCGTCCCAAGGACGCACCATCGTGCCGGGTCCGAACGGATCGGAACCCGTGCCGCGGAAGGTATGCCAGTAGGCGACGCTGAAACGGAAGTGCTCCTTCATCGTCTTGCCTTCGACGACCTCATTCTCGTCGTACCAGCGGAAGGCCAAGGGGTTCTTCGACTGCGGACCTTCGTAGCAAACCTTGTCGACTTCAGGAAAGGCGGTCATGGAATACTCTTTCTGCAAACGTCTGCTTGGGACTGCCAACGCTGACAAAATGATCGCAAATTACCCGCCGTGCGGCAACGGGCACCACGCGGGATTTCGGCACTTTGTACAGGTCGTTGACGCAGTCCAGGTTTCCGTGCCCGTCCCTTCCGCTCCACGCGATCGGCGGGATTTCGTCTGGCAGGTCGCCCTGGACCGACCCGTTGCATTGCCTCTTCCGCTACAGCCGGAACAACGCGATTTGTCGTGCCGTGTCTGGGACGGCCGCGTCCCAGGCGTCGATAAACGAGGAAATCGCACAGCAGGTTTGGGAGCCGTTTCTTTTCGCCCATCCGGCAGCGACTTATCGCTGTCCCCGCCGCGAGGGCGTTTGCCGCCGTAGGAGCCAATCGTGAATTCTCCAGTCGTCGTCTCGCGTTTCGCCTTTCTCCTGGTCATGCTCGCCGCCAGTTCGCTGTTGGCCCAGGGGGTCTTGACGGCCAATTGGAAAACCGACGCTGATCGGGCATGGCAGTCGGCCCGGCGCGAACAACGTCCAATGCTCCTGTTCATCACCTCGCAGAACTGCTTATACTGCCGCAAGATGGAACACGAGACATTCGCCAACCGGACCGTCGCGGCGGCGATCCAAGCGGGATTCGTTCCGGTGAGCGTGTTGGCCGAGCAGAATCCGGACCTCGTGGGCAAGTTTCGGGTCCGTTCGTATCCGACGACCGTGATCGTGTCCCCCAGGACCGGCGTCATCGACTACATGGTCGGTTATGTGGGGCCGGTTGATTTTCAGCGCCGACTCGATGTGGCGACGCGGCAAAACGCCGCACCGGTTACGGCCACGCGTCCTTGGGCGAACCACTGACCAGGAAGCCGAGATGATCCACGTTGGGTGCCGATCCCTGACGCTGGCTGTGGGAGCTTGGATCGCCGCGGCCGCGTCCGGCGCGGAAGTGGCCGTCGAATCGCAAGTGCGTTGGCCGCAATTCCGCGGAGCTAACGCGTGCGGGGTGTCGCCGGATGCAGCTTGCCTGCCGGTCGAGTTCGGCCCGGCAAAAGCTCTCTGGGCGACTCGCCTGCCTCCGGGGCATTCGTCGCCGTGCATCTGGGGCGACCGCATCTTCCTTACCGCCATTGATCCCGACTCAGGCAAATTGGAGGCGATTTGCCTGGACCGCAACCGGGGCGAAATCCTCTGGCGGCGCGCCGCGCCGGCCACGGCGATCGAAAACGTCCACCCGATCAGCACGCCGGCAAACGCCACTCCCGCGACGGACGGCCAACGGGTTTACGTCTACTTCGGCTCCTGGGGCTTGCTGTGCTACGACCTGGCCGGGTGCGAATTGTGGCGATTGCCGCAGCCGGCACCCCCCACTCAGTACGGTTCCGGCAGTTCGCCGATCGTGGCGGGGCAATACTTGATCCTCAGTTGCGAGCACCCGCCCAAGCCGGTGCTGCTGGCCATCGCCTGCCGGACGGGACACGTGGTGTGGCGCCGCGAGGCCCTGCCCTATTTGCCCGGATATGCCACGCCCGTGGTTTGGGACCACGGGGGAATGCGGCAGGTCGTCATGCACACCTCGGTGGGCCTCACCGGCTATCGCCTGGACGACGGTGCCGAGCAGTGGCGGATCGGGATGCTCTCGGCGGCCGCCAGCACGCCGACCGTCACCGGCGACCGCTTGTTCGTCGCCGCCTGCTGGCCGGGCGGGGAGCCGGAAGACCGCATCCCGCTGCCGGAATTCGACCAGTCGCTCGCCAAGTACGATGCCGACGCCGATGGCAAGATCAGCAAACGGGAATTGCCTGCCGATCTGCCGATCGTCCGCCGGGCCGAGGTGGGTGGAATCGTCGGCGCGGAAATCCCGCTGGCGCGCGCCTTCGGCTTTTTCGACACGGACGGCGACGAGCGGTATGATCGCGCCGAATGGTCGCGGGCCGTGGCCTTTTCGCAACGCGGCCGAGAGCACGGTCTGCTGGCTGTCCGCCCCGGCGGACAGGGCGACGTGACCCGCAGCCACGTGGCGTGGCGAGAAACCCGCAGTGTGGCCGAAGTGCCTTCGCCGCTGGTCTACCGCGGTCAGGTCTACATGGTCAAGGACGGCGGAATCGTGTCCTGCCTGGACGCCGCGTCGGGCCGATTGTGCTATCGCGTGCGACTGGGACCTCGCGGGGCTTATTTCGCTTCGCCCGTAGCAGGTGACGGGAAAATCTACACCGCTTCCTACGGCGGAATCGTGACCGTCTTTGCCGCCGGCCCAACCTTCCAGCTTCTGGCCGCCAACGACCTCCAAGAGCCAATTCTCGCCACCCCTGCGATCACCGCCGGCAAGTTGTACGTCCGCACGCAACACCGACTGTACGCGTTCGGACGGTAACTACCTTGCCCGAAAGAACTTCCCGGATTTCGGCCACCACGCCGCTCGCCAGCGTGGAGCCATGTTCCGCACCAAATCTCGTCGCGCTCACTGCGTCCAGCATCTTGAACACCGCTCCACGCTGGCGAGCAGCGTGGTGGCGAAGGCGACGCTACCGTTGCGAAATCGCAGTGGACTCCACCATGCGAACCAGGGAGTACCTCGGCTTGCCACCAGTGCTCTCCGAGAAGGAGAACTTATTCTGGCTTACGTTGTGGCTCGTCTGGCCCGACTTGCCACGCGCGGATTGCTGGATGGCGCGCCGATTACCCGCAGCCAACGGCTCCTGATCACTCACCTTACGGATCTGCAGAACACCGGCACTCGCTACGGCGATCGCAATCGTCAGTTGCGGCTCGATGGGGGACGACTGCTGCACCTGGCCCGCGCCGGGCGCGCCACCGTTGCGTTGCGAATCGAACACGCCGAGCAAACGAAAGTCTATTCGTTGGCGGTGAATGGCAAGCGAACGGGTGCGGTCCAAACGAGCGTCGTCGAGGGTGCAAGGTCCGTTCCGCCACAGGTCTCTGCCGATGGGAAAGCGAGGGTGCTTTACGAAATCGAGGTGCGGTAGGGGTGCTCCCACGGGCGGCGCAAACCGATTGTCGTTCACTTCATTAGTCTGCCCGGGCGGACAGAGTCTGGGCCAAGGCCGCAGGTTCTGCCGCTGCGGGAGGCCGCAACGAAGCAAGCACGACCTGGATCAACAACGATGCCAAGAGAGCGATCCCACACACAGCATACATGCCGCCATGCGAACCCAACAGCCTCTCGCCCCACTGGGCCGCAAACAGCCCGGCGAACGATCCCAGGCCGACCAAGCACTCGTTCACCCCGATGTTGAGCGATCGGCGTCCCGAGTTGCTCGCGTAGTAAACGGCGGCAAAGTAGGCGTACCCCGTGTACAGACCCAGGCCGATGATCACCGCGGCGCTCATCGGGAAGACCGGTTTCAGCCAAGCCAAGCCGAGCAGGATCGCACCGGAAAGGTGCAGAACCACCAGCGGCGTACGGCGGTACCGCCACGCGGCAAAAGCAGCTACCCGATGGCCCCAGACGCCCTGCAGCAGCATGTGCAGCGACAGCACCAGACCGGGGAGAAAGGGTAAAATGCCCGTGCGCGCACACACCGCCGGCCAGAGGCTCTGCAGCGGTCTCTGGACAAACATTGCCGTGAACACCAGGCACCAGCCTACCAGAACATATCGCGCGTTCTCCGCCCGCGAGCCGGACAATGTATCCTCATGCTCATCGGCGCTGCGCAGGGTGTGCGGACGTCTTTGGTGTCGAACCAGCGCCACGAAAATGACGCTGCCGACCAGCACCGTCATCACCGACAAGGCCACGGTTCCAAGTCCGTACAGACTGCCCGAACTCAGAAAGCCGACGGCGCTACCAACGCTCCAGGCCAAAGTGTAGCGTCCCACCGTGACCGCCAAGCGACCGGGCGTCGTCTCGCCCCGCATGAAGGCCTGAAAGGAGTTGAAGAACAGTGACAGGAAGACGAACCACAACGCCTGCAACGCCAACTGAATCGCAAACGATGTTACGAGCAGGCATGCGACGCCCATCACCGTGCTGCCTAAGGTGCTGGCCAACAGAACTCCGCGAGCGTTGCGCCGGGTCAGAACCAGACCCACGAGCAAGCTCGCCACCATGTAAGCCAGTTGGCCAACGGCGCCGATCCAGGCACACTGTAGACCGCTGAATCCTCGCTCGCCGGCGCCATACAGGACCGCAAAGAGCACCAGGAACACGGTCCAATCCATCAGCGCCGGGCAGATCTGCATGAACATGAAAGGGTTCCCGCCTTGCTTTCCGTCCGCGTCGAGCAACACTCGTCGCGATTTCCCGATTCTTCGATGGAGCCCGCCATGATCACGCCCCAACCCGGTGACCGAATCAGACTGCGCTTGCCATGTCCGACGCCCCCGATCCAATTCCCGCCGGCACGACGGGCACCCTTGCTGCCGTCAGGCAGTACGGTGCCCGCGACACAGATCTGACCGCGCCGGTGGTCGGCCGGGTCGGTGTCCCGCGCCCACGGTTCAGACGAGCGTGTAGAGGATGCCCGACCCGCTGGCGTGCGTCAAGAACGGGTCGTTCCGGCGTGGCTCGTTTCCACCTGGCGCTGGCGGCCGGTCGGCCATATCGCCCACATCGCGACGCCGGGACCGGCTGGCGACACAGACGCGACTTCCGCCCGTGAACGCGACACGGGCGAACGTCGGTACGCGCGGGCGGTAAATCGTGGCGTTGGGGCACCGCCGACGAGCCCCGCCAGGTGACGAACCGCCGCCGGTTCGCCAAGCCCGGCATGTCCATGCCCAATCCCTTTGGCGGGCAGGACCAGGTGCATGGGTGCTCCGTCCTGCGAGACCTGGTTAAGCCTGCCGGGCCGGTCGATCCGCAGATCGTGTTCCTCTCGGTCCAGGCGGCCGACGGCCGCCCGCTCGCCGTGTTGGCCAACTATTCCATGCACGATGTGGGCGAGGTCCCCTCGCAGGACGTCTCCGCTGACTACTTCGGGGCATTTGCCGATCGCATCCAGCAACTGCGGGAGGCCGATCGGCTCGATCCGCCGTTCGTGGGCCTCCTCTCCAACGGCACGAGCGGCGACGTCGACAACACCTACGCCCGGCCGCCTGAGCGTCCTGCGCCGTATGAGAGGCTGCGGCACGTGGCCGGTGACGTGGCCCAGGGCGTGTTCGCCCAGTGCCAAAAGCTCCAGTACCACGACGGGGTGCCGTTGGGCATGGTCCAGCGCGAGGTGGAACTGGCCGTGCGCAAGCCAACGGCCGAGCCATTGGTCCGTGCCAAGGAGATCCTGGCCGATCCCCAGCGGCCCGATAAGCTCCCCCACGAGCGGACGTACGCCCAGCGGATCATGCGGCAGCAGGAGGCTCCCGCGGCGATCCGAGTGATCGTCCAGGACCTGCGGATCGGCGATTTGGGCATCGCCACCAGCCCCTTCGAGACGTTCGCAGAGACGGAGCTGGAGATCAAGGCCAAGAGCCCCCTTCAAGCCGACGTGCATGATCGAACTGGCCAACGGCTGTTACGGCTACCTGCCCACGCCCGAACAGCACCAGCTTGGCGGCTACGAGACCTGGCTGGGCACGAACAAAGTCGAGATCGAGGCCTCGACCAAGCTCACCGCTGCGCTGTCGGAGACGCTCGGCGAGTTGAAGGCGGAGAAGGAGAAACGGCGAGCTGCTGACAATCACCGTTCCGGCGCTGCGTCTGGCGTCAGGCTTACAGATTTCAGTTTTCACGGTCCCAAGACTTCCCACTTGGAAAGCGGCTGCCCAGCGAAAACTGAAATCTGTAAGCCTGACCCCAGACGGTAGACGAAGCACGAGAAGGCGTTTTGCGTGGGGAGCGGTCTTGGGCGGAGAAGAAGGAGCAAGGCGGGAGAGCAGGCCGCGAGCTCTCGGGTTCCGAAAGTGGGAACCCCGAAACTGCTGAGCGACTTGCTGCCGAGTACAACACGTTCCCCCGCCGCCATCCGCCGTAACATCGACTTCGCCGACGCCGTTGACACTTGGTTGAAGCGGAAAAACACAGTGTTTCCACGTGTTTTTCGAGGCATTTGGAGTATCGCCCGTGTCGTTTTAGTTCGGCCGTCGTCTCGAACTGCCGTCTCGTCAAAGTAGCGGTCACACGTCGGGGGACGATCCGCAAGCAACCTGGGGCTGTCACGCCTCGAACGATGCAAAAGAAACCGGCCCCCCGAAAAGCCGGACTGCGGACGCGGCAACTTCCGGGTTGCCGCTCCAAACTCCCCGCTCGACAGCTTGTCCCTGCGGCAGGCTCCGGTCTATAATCCGCCCTGGCGTTTCGCTCCTTCGCGCCGCCGCGCGGGAGTGGTTGTCGTTCCTTCGGAGTAGTCAAGGAGTAGCATTGTGGCATCGGGCAAGTACCTGTTCACCAGTGAATCCGTCAGCATGGGGCATCCGGACAAACTCGCCGATCAGATTTCGGACGGCGTGCTCGACGCCCTCTTCGAGCAGGATCCCTACAGCCGAGTGGCCTGTGAAACCATGGTCACCACGGGCGTAGCCATCGTGGCCGGGGAGATCACCAGCAAAGCAGTGGTGGAATACGCCAAGGTGGTACGCGACGTGATTCGGACCGTGGGCTACACCGACGACCACATGGGAATTTGCGCCGACACCTGCTCGGTGCTGCTGGCGTTGGACAGGCAGAGCCCCGACATCGCGATGGGCGTGGACGAGAATTCCACGACCGGCAAGGAAATCGGGGCAGGCGACCAGGGTTTGATGTTCGGTTACGCCTGCAACGACACGCCGGAATTGATGCCGATGCCGATCGCCCTGGCCCATCGCATCCTGAACCGTTTGACCCAGGCCCGGTTCGACTCCGAGGCCGGCTGGCTGCGCCCGGACAGCAAGAGCCAGGTCACCATCGAGTATCAGGGCGACAAGCCGGTCCGCGTCGACACGGTCGTCGTCTCGACGCAACACAATCCCGATGTCTCGAACCAGGAAATCCGCGAGTTTGTCATCGAGCAGATCGTCAAGCCCTCGTTGCCGGCCGAACTGGTCCGGGGCGACGTCAAGTATCACGTCAACCCCACGGGGCGATTCGTGGTCGGCGGCCCTCACGGCGACTGCGGCTTGACCGGCCGCAAGATCATCGTCGATACGTACGGCGGCTGGGGAAGGCACGGCGGCGGAGCCTTCAGCGGCAAGGATCCAACGAAGGTGGACCGCAGCGCGGCCTACATGGCCCGGCACATCGCCAAGAACGTCGTCGCCGCCGGGTTGGCGCAACGCTGCGAATTGCAGATCGCCTATGCCATCGGCGTGTCCGAACCCGTCAGCGTTCACGTCGATACGCAGGGCACGGGCAAGATCGCCGATGAAGCCATCTGCGGCCTGATCCGCCAACTGTTCCCGTTGACGCCCAGCGGCATCATCAAGTATCTGGATTTGCGACGCCCCATTTATCGCCGGACGGCGGCAGGCGGACACTTCGGACGCAGTGAGCCGGAGTTCACGTGGGAGAGCACCCATCGCGCTGCCGAGTTGGCGGCGGCGGCAAAGTAGCTCTGCTGCACGCCGCAGGCCCCTGAGTCGACATCGAAATGACAGCCACTGCGACAGCCGAGTATCTGCCGAGCCAACGCGCGCGATGGGCAGGCGGGCAACCCATCAGCCAACTGATGGCCCACGCCTTGCAGAATCCGGACTTGATTTCGCTGGCGGTCGGATTCGTGGATCAGGAGACCCTGCCGGCCTCGGCCGCCGCGGCGGCGTGGAGCAGCCTGTTCCAGGATCCACACACCGCCGCCGCGGCGTTGCAGTACGGGACGACGCCGGGTCATCTGCCGCTGCGCGAGCAGTTGCTGGCTCGCACGCGTCATGCCGACGCGGCGGACCCGCCGCTTGCGCTCGAGCAAATCGTCGTCACGGCCGGCAGCAATCAGTTGCTGCAGTTGGTCAGCGAAAGCCTGCTCGATCCGGGCGACATTGTCCTCTGTGCCGCCCCGACGTACTTCGTGTATCTGGGCCTGGTGGCTGGCCTGGGCGCGCGGGCGGTCGGCGTGGCCAGCGACGCCGCAGGGATGATCCCGGACGCGTTGGAGGAAACGCTCGCGCGGTGCCAGCGTCACGGAGATTTGCCGCGGGTCAAAGCCGTCTATCTGGTGCCGTATTTCGACAACCCCGCCGCCACCACCGTCCCCGCCCCGCGGCGGGCCGCGATTGTGGAGTTGGCCAAGCGGTGGTCGAAACACGGCCGCATCCACGTCATCTCGGACGAAGCCTACCGCGAATTGCGATACGCGGGCGAAGACCTGCCCAGTCCGCGAGTCTGGGACGAAGAAGGCGACACCGTCATCGTCGCCGGCAGTTTTTCCAAGTCGTTTTCTCCAGGGATTCGCGTCGGCTGGGGCCTTTTGCCGCGGCATCTGATCGGGCCCGTGAACGACCAGAAGGGCAATGCCGATTTCGGCTCGCCCAATCTCAATCAGTATCTGATGGCGCGCGTGTTGGAGTTAGGCCTGTGGGAACCGCACCTGGCCCGCATTCGCTCGAGTTATTCCGAGAAGCTCAAGGCCATGCTGGCGGCCGCCGACTTGCATCTGGCGCGGCTGCCGGGCGTCGAATGGCACCGGCCTCAGGGCGGACTGTACGTTTGGGTCCGGCTGCCTGGCGGCTTGGACGCCGGCCTGGACGGGCCGTTGTTCGACGCCGCCGTGCGGGAAGGCGTGCTGTACGTGCCAGGGGAGTACTGCTACCCCGCCGCCGGCGAGCCGGTCCAACGGAATTCGCTGCGGCTCAGTTTCGGCGTTCAGTCTTGTGCGAAAATCCGCGAAGGCGTAGAAAAGCTCGCACGCGCGTTGCGCGCGGCGGGCTAGCGCTCTGTCTGCCCTGACCTGAGCCACCGCCGGGTGGAACTTCCACTCGTGTCGGGGGCGGCGCGACTTGCGCCCCGCCGATTGCGAGAAGGCCGACCGCACCCTGGATGGCGGCCGGAAAACTGCGTGCTAGCACACACGGGAAACGGAGTTCTCATGCGGATCATCGATCGCTACGTGCTGCGGATGTACCTGCGGGTGCTGGCCGTCTGCTTCCTGAGCGCCGCCGGGCTCTATATCGTAATCGACGTCTTCACGCATCTGGACGACTTCGAGCTGGCGGCTCAACGCGGCACCCTGCCGGGACTGTTGTGCGAATACTACGGAGCCCGCGTGTTGACGTTTTTCGATCGGACCAGCGCCCTGATGGCGCTGGCGGCCGCGACGCTCGTCGCGACGTCGCTGCAGCGGTCCAACGAAATGGCGGCCCTGATGAGCGCGGGCATCCCCAAGGCGCGGGTCGTGGCGGCGCTGATCGGCGGCACGGCCGCGGTCAGCGTGCTGGCGGCGGTGAACCGCGAAGTCTTCATCCCGCCGTTCCGCGATCGCCTGATGCGCGATGTGCGCGACTGGGACGGCCGCGCGGAAAAACGCTTCGATCCCCGCTACGATAACCGCACCGATATCCTCATCAACGGCAACCACTCGCTGGCGGCCGAGCAGTCCATCGTCCAGCCGACGTTCCGCAGGCAACCCGACATGGGGGCCTTCGGCGCGCAACTGGCGGCGGACAAGGCCTACTACCGCCCCGCCACGGACGAGCGGCCGGGCGGCTACTGGCTGGTCGGCGTCCAGCTTCCCAAGGATTTGCCGGAGGTGGCCTCGTTCCACTTGGAGGGAAAGCCGGTCGTCCTGAGCCCAAGAGACACCCCCTGGCTGAAGGCCGACGAATGCTTTGTGGTCAGCGACTTGTCCTTTACGCAACTGGCCGCGGGGAATGCCTGGCGGCAGTTCTCCTCGACTCCCGAACTGATCGCCGGCCTGCACAATCCCAGCCTGGATCTGGCGTCCGACGTGCGCGTCCTGGTGCATTCCCGCATCGTTCAACCCATTCTGGACATGACGCTGCTGTTCCTTGGATTGCCTATCGTGCTCTCCCGTCAGAGCCGGAGCGTCTTTGCCGCAGCCGGGACTTGTGTCCTGGTGGTCGCGACGTTTGTGCTGGTCATGCTGGCCTGCCAGGCGGCGGGCAGCAGCTATCTGATCAGTCCCGCCTTTGCCGCCTGGTGCCCGCTGATCGTCTTCGTTCCCCTCGCCCGCCTGACGGTCGAGTCGCTGTGGCAGTAATGCTAGCGCCGGCGGGGCGAACGAAATCGGGGCGAACGAAATCGGTCTTGCCGCAGTGTCTGCAATTGGTTACAAGCGGCACGAGGAGACGGCCAATGCTCGAGTCACGATGGTCTTGGTGTTTCGCGTTCGCCGTGGGCATCCTCTGCCTGTCCGCGCCGCGGAGCCCCCTTTCGGCGCAGCAGCCCGCCAACCCCACCACCCCCGGCGCGCAAATCGCCAACTTGCAGGATCAACTGGAAAAGGGCCTCAAAGCCCGGTTGCCTCGCGAGTTCGATTTCATCGAACGCGTCGTCGGCATGGTGGAAGCCAAGCAGTTGCCGTACGACTTGGTGCAAAGCACTTTTCTGTGGGCCCGGGTCAAACGGCCTGTGCCCTTCCCGTACTTCGAAACCGGCCTCCGCACGCGAGCGGCCAGGCTGGGCATCCGCATCTAGCCGTTCGTCAGGCTTCGACCGGCCGACGCCGGCTGTCCTGCCCCCTTCGCGTCGTGCCGCGCACTGGCGCTGCGACGCTTGCTCGACCGTGGTCGCCGCGGATCAGCACGGCATCGCCGCGCGCGAATGCGTTGGCCCCCGCCGGACCGGTGGCCTGGCGGTTTCCGTCTCTTCCCAGTGGTCGAAATCCCTCGCCGCAAACAACTCGCCGCCGCGAACAAGGGAATTGGGACGACAGAGCCGTGTCCGGACGCCTGTTGGATGCGGCCTTGGCGCACGGTAGAATCTGGGCGGGAGGATCAAGCCATGTCGCAGGACCAGGCCCCTTGCGTAACGACCCGTGCGTCACGTCGTGACTTTCTGAAGGCCAGCGCCGCAGCGGCATTCGCCGTAGGCGGCGAGCCGTGGTTGGCGGCTGCAGGCGGCGAACGACCGGCTTGCGGCTCGACGACCAGACTGTCGGAGCACCTGTCCGTGTACCACGGGCCGATCAACGTGGGCCTCGTCCGCGACGGGGATCGGGCGCTGCTGATCGACTGCGGCGATGGCCGCGTCGCCGATGTCTTGCCGGAACTGGGCGTCAGGTCGGTCGCCCAGGTCGTGTTCACTCATCACCACCGTGATCAAGCGTGCGGGGCGTCTCGTTGGGCGGCTTCCGGCGCGAAGTTCGGAGTGCCGGAGAGCGAACGCGAGTTGTTCGCCGATCCGGCCGCCTACTGGAACGACGACAAAAATCTGTGGCGCGTTTACGCCAGCTTCCGCCCCCACCGCCTGACGCTGGCCGAACCGGTGCGCGTGGACGAAGCGTACGCGGACGGCCAGTCGTTGCGTTTCGGGGCCGCGACGATTCGCGTGCTTGCCACGCCGGGACACACCGACGGCTCGCTGAGTTACGCGGTCGAAGTCGATGGCCGGCGGGTCGTCTTCTGCGGTGATTGCCTGTACAGCGCAGGCCGCGTTTGGGACGTGTACAGCTTGCAGAGAGGATTTTCCCAAGGCAATCGGCGGATCGGCGGCTATCACGGTTTCCTGGGCGACCGCTGGCGATTGGTCGAAAGCCTCGCGAGGCTCCAGGCGTTGGAGCCCCAAACCCTGGTCCCATCGCACGGCGAGGTCATGTCCGCCCCCGCCAAGGCCATCGGCGCCCTGACGCAACGCTTCGAATCGTGTTACGAAAACTACGTGGCGATCAGCGCGCTGCGGCATTACTTCCCGGACTTGTTCGCCGCTTATGCCGGGCGGCCCGGCCAGATGCCGATCCGACCGGGCATCGACCCGCCTTCCTGCCTGCGGCATTTCGGCACCACCTGGATGCTGGTTTCCAAAACCGGGGCGGCCTTCGTGATGGATGTCGGCTCGAACAACGTCGTCCGACAATTGCAGAAGATGATCGAGCGAGGCGAGATCAAACGCGTCGAGGGGCTGTGGGTGACGCACTACCACTTCGACCACACGGACGGCATCCCGCTGTTTCAGAAGGAATTCGACTGTCCGTGCTTCACCGACCGCCGCTTGGCCGACGTGCTCTCCAACCCGCGTGCCTGGCGGTTGCCGTGCCTGGCCCCGGAGGCGGTGCGCGTCCACCGTCCGATGGAGGACGGCCAGTCGTGGGAGTGGCAGGAGTTCAAGTTGACTTCGTATTTCTTTCCCGGCCAGACACTGTACCACGCCGCCCTGCTGGTCGAAGGCCAGGGCTTGCGGATGCTCTTCGTGGGCGATTCCCACACCATGTCGGGAATCGACGACTACTGCGCCCAGAACCGCAACTTTCTGGGCCGCGGCGTGGGCTTCCAGTACTGCCTGACGCTGATCGAAAAGCTCCAGCCGACCCACCTCTTCAACTGTCATGTGAATCCGGCGTTCACGTTCACGCCCCAGGAGATCCGTTTCATGCGGGAAACGCTGGACGAACGCGAGCAGCGACTGGGAGCCCTGGTGCCCTGGCCGCACGCCAACTACGGCCTGGATGAATCCTGGGTGCGGTGTTTTCCCTATGCCCAGCAGGTTCGGGCCGGGCAACGCGTCAAGCTGGACGTGATCGTCACCAACCACGCGTCCCAGACGCAGGCCACCTCCTGCCGCGCGGCGATCCCGCCAGCGTGGGGCGGGACGTCAACAGACTGGACGCGGGCCGACGTGCCCGCCAAATCCGAGAGATCGTTGCCGCTGACCTTGGCGATTCCCGCCGCCGTGCCCGCCCGCCGGTACGTCGTGCCGATCGACGTGCAACACGGTCCCTGGGACCTGCCGCAGTTTGCCGAAGCGATCGTGGACGTGAGCTGATCGCGAGGCCCTTCGCGTCCGCTCGTTCGGACAGCCGTCGGCTGCTGGCAAAACTCGCAGACTTTGCCGCTGGCGAAAAGTGTTGCGGTTGCTCCGATGCTGCGATCGGTACTTGTGCGTTTCCTGGCTCCGGGGCCTGACTTCGCCGCTCCGCCAGCGTGTTGAGTCGTATACTCTCAGCGAGAGGATTCCAGGCCAGGAGACGTCGCCATGCGTTGGACGCTTGCTGCGGTAATGGGTGCTTTGCTGTTGTTCCAATCGGCGTACTTTCGCTGCCCGCAACCGTCTCTCGGTCCCGAGTGCAGCCCGTCGCCCGCCGCGGCGAATCGGTGCCAGGCCGACCGGGAGAATCATCCTGGGGCGGTCTGCCTGGAAGACCGACGGCTCCAGAGCAATCTGATCCGGCAAGGCGTGGCGCTGATCGAACGCGGACGCACCGTCGGAACGTCGGTTCTCTGCCAACAGCTGGCCGTTGCCTCGTGCCAACTAGAGCTCCCGCAGTCCGCTCCGACCGCCAGCGACTCCGCCGGACTGTTCCTCCTGGCCAAGGACTCCGTGGTGGTCGTCGGCGCTCTCTACAAGTGCAACAACTGCTCGCGCTGGCACGCCGACACCGCTTCGGGGTTCGTCATCAGCTCGCACGGCGCCGTGGTCACCAACTATCACGTGGTGAATTCCTCGACGGAACAAGCCCTGGTCGTCATGACCGCCGACTCGCGCGTCTACCCTGTCGAGCGGGTGCTGGCCGCGAGCCGCGCAGACGACTTGGCGATTCTGAAAGTGGACGCGGAGGAACTGAGCCCGCTGGCCCTGGCCGCCGGCGCCGCGGCAGCGCCCGTGGGTTCGCCGGTCAGCATCATCAGCCATCCCGACGGCCGGTTCTATTGCTACACGGCGGGGGTCGTGTCCCGGTACATGAAGACGGAGTTGGGAGGCGAAGCGGTGGACGCGGTCGCCGTGACGGCCGAGTACGCGCGGGGATCGAGCGGCGCGCCGGTGCTGAACCAACAGGGGCACGTGGTCGCCGTGGTCAGCAGCACCGAATCGATCTACTACAGCGAAGACGAGCAACGACAGCGGAACCTGCAGATGGTCTTTCGCACGTGCGTTCCCGCCGCCAGCCTCCTGAAACTGATTCGGCCAACCGCTCACTTGGCCGGCCGGACGCCGTGAGGCCTCGCGACGGACGTCCCGTCGCCCCGTTCGCAAAAGATCGTTGGCATCTCACGGCGGATTCACGTTCCGGCGGCACCGTTGTCCCGTTCGAGGCAGACGGTCCGATTCAGCTTCTGGCATCCCACGGCGGATTCACGTTTCGGCAGCAGTCACGCCCCGGACGAGCCTGGCGCTCAGGACGCGGCCGCTTGCCGAGTCGCCGTTTGTTCGGCCAGCACGGCGGCCCCGACCAGATTGGCGTTGAAGCCGCGTTCGTCGATCACCGAGGGACGCAGGTAGCTCATGACCCCCGCCGCGCCGATGCGACTCTGCGCCGACGGTCCGAAATAGGGCAACGCGTAGGACGGTTTGCCGCCCAGACAGATCGGCAAGTCTTCGCGCAAACCGTCCTTGCGCGCCTGCTTGAAGATCGTCAAGGTCGCCTCGGCCAGAATCCGGCCGAAGAGCCGATCCGTGTTGACCGCCGGTTCCACCCGCATGCTGCTCAGCTTGCTGATGTGCTTGCCGGCGATGGACGGATCGGACATCTGCTTCTTCTCGCGGATGTACAGGAACCGCGTGTGAAAATCGTCGTCGCCCACGACGGCGCGGAACAACCGGCACCGTCCGGGTCCGGACAGGATCATCTCAGCACGGATGGTGTTCACGTCGTCGCCGGGTCCGGTGAGTCTGCCGTTGGGGATCGCCAGATCCTCGACCACAATTTGCTCGAAACGGTCGAACGACGCTCCGTATTGGTAAAACAGCGTCTTCAGCTTCAGTTTGTCCAGAGGCGTCGCGTACCCCGGTTCGTTCGTATAGTGCAACTTCCGGTCGTCTCCGTCCCAGTCCAACGCCGGAAACTTGACGCGGCCCTCCTTGTCAATCCAAGCCCCGCCCCAACCGCCGCCGAAGACCCAGTACAACAGATCCGTACGCAACACAGACCATTCCGCCAACCCGCCGGCATTGGCGTCGTTTTCGATCGCGGCGGGAACGCCCGTCGCAGCGGCCAACCGCTCGGGAAGGTTCTGGTCGTTGAGAAAGGTCAGGTTCGCCGCAAGCAGATAACTGCCGTCGGAGCGGAACAGGCCGGGCGAGGCGATCCCAATCGCCCTCGCGTCGGTCATCCGCCGGCCCGACTGCCGCACCAACTGCTTGATCTTCTCCACCAATCTCGCCACAAACTGGTCGATGTCGTCCGCGAATTCCTCCCGCGGCAGCAGATCCTCCCCGAATTGGTTGGCTGGGTTGCTGAACAGCCCGATTTTCGCGCCGAAGCCCGCCCCGACGTCAATCGCAACGTACAGTGGTTCCCCGTTCATCGTATCGTCCCTCCGAATCGCTCGCCTTTGTCCGTCGCGGTAATGGTTGTCGGATGACGAATGGAGTCTGTCAACACCCGCGCAAAGAAATCTCTCGCTCCGTTGGGGGCGCGGCGAGTTTTTGTTTCGAACGACCCGGCTTCTCCCGAAAAAGCCGCAATTCTCGGGCGCCGGCTGCCGCGCCCCGGTCTTCTGCGTTCCGCCGTCAGACCCGTCAGAGACGCCCTTGGAGCCTTTTGGCCAGCCTCGCGACGCGATCGCCCAGTCGTCGTGCGGCGTCAAGTTCCGCGTCGCCGACGCCCGGATCGAGCGGCCCCGTCATGGCACTGGAACCCAATTCGCCCCAAATGTCTTCGCCTGTTTCGTTTTGGTACAGCGGGCCCGCCACAATCATGCGGTTGTTCAGCATGAACAACAGCAACGAGACCACCGTCTGCTCCTTGCCGCCCGTCTGCCCGCCGCCGGTGGCAAACGCGCCGCCCACCTTGTCGGTGAAATCCACTTTCCATTTCCAGTTCCAGTCGTCCATGATCACCTTCATCTCGCCCGCAATCCCCGCAAAGTAGGTGGGCGAACCGAGTGCCAAACCGTCGGCCGCTTGAAGGTCCTCCTTGGTGGCTTCCTGGACCCGTTTGACGCTTGCCGACACGCCGGGCACGCGTCGTGCCGCATCAGCGACGGCCAAGGCCATCTTCTCCGTGTTCCCGCGGCGCGAATGGTACACGACCAACACGCGAACCGGCGGCGTATCCGCCGACGCTTCGCCTTCCGCACCAGACAACTCGGTGGCCATCCCCAGCACCGCGGCGACGATCGCGATCGGCACCCGGCCCGCGCGGACGGCCCGTGGCAACGGGGCCGCCAATCGCCTATCTTTGGCCAAAGCCTCCGGCGAGTGCGTCGCAAAACCTGGTCGAAAAACGTGGGGAAGAGGAATCGTTGCGGGCATGGTCCGAGTCTCCAGCAGTTTGTCGTGACAGGATTTCACACGCCAAGGGCATGTTGCCAAACGCGGGATTATGATACTTTATTTGGCTGAAGTTGGGAGTTTCCCCCGATCAGACGAGAAACATTCATGTTGATGCGAAGGGCAAAACGGCAGCAGGTTGAGCGGGAAAAGCGGCAAGGGCTGCGCGAGGCGGGACGCTTCAACGCCCAAGTGATGGACTTTGCCCGGCAGTACATTCATCCCGGCATCGCGACGGCCGAAATCGACCGCCTGATTCACGAATACACGCTCCATCACGGGCACATCCCGGCATCGCTGAACTACCAGGGCTATCCCAAAAGCTGCTGTATCAGCGTGAATGACGTGATCTGCCACGGCATCCCGTCCGATTATGTCCTGCAAGAAGGCGATATCGTCAACGTCGACGTCACCACCATCGTCAACGGCTGGCACGGGGATCAATCGGAAACCTTTCTGATCGGCCAAGTCTCCGACGAGGCGCGAGCGGTCACTCAGTGCGCGTTCGACTGCCTGTGGGTCGCCATCGACACCATCAAGCCGAACTGCCGCGTTTCGGACATCGGCACCGTCATCGTGCGTCTGGCTCACTCCCGAGGCTTCAGCGTTGTCAAGGACTACGTCGGGCACGGCGTGGGCCGCAAATTCCATCAGGACCCTACCGTCTCCCACGTGCCCACGCCCGAAGGCCGCCGCCAGCGACTGCCGCCGGGCGTCTCGTTCACCATCGAACCGATGATCAATGCGGGCGTGCCGGACGGGGAGCAGGACGAAAAGGACGGCTGGACAGTGCGCACCAAGGACGGCCGCTTGTCGGCGCAGTTCGAGCACACCATCTTGATGGGACAGGAAGGCCCGGAAGTCCTGACGCTCACCAAACTGGGGCCGCAACGAGGCCACAGATTCTAATTTCGGCACGGAGCCATCCCCCCCCGCCCAATCCGCACCAGCCAGGGTTGCAGCAGGCCAGCCCCACCTTAATCTGCCCTCCCCCGACGACCATTTCTTGGCCTCGATCCGCTTGCACGCCCACGGCAACTTGCTAAACTCATCTGTGACGGCAGACTAAGCCGCCCTTTCCGCGGGCGTAACTCAGTTGGCAGAGTGCTAGCTTCCCAAGCTGGATGTCGAGGGTTCGAGTCCCTTCGCCCGCTCTAATGTAAGTCAAGCCGAATCAAGTACTTACGATACCTGCCGATGGTCGGCAGTGCGGCCTTTTTCCGGAAGCCAAAACGGTATTTACCGTTTTGGCGAATTCTTACCCGGGAGGGCTGCACATGCCGCGTCTTACCAAGTCCCTGCCAAAGTACCGCCGACATAGGGCCAGCGGGCAAGCCATCGTCACTCTGAACGGGCAGGATCACTATCTCGGGCCGTACGGTACCCAAGCCAGTCACGACGAATACGACCGTCTTGTCGGCGAGTGGACCACCAACGGCCGAAGGCTGCCGAGGGGCACTGATCTGACCATCGCTGAATTGATAGCCTGTTACTGGAAATTTGCTGAGTCGCACTACCGGAAGAACGGCGAGCCCACCAAGGAGATCGACAACATCCGCCAGGCATGTCGGACGCTAAAACGCCTGTACGGTTCAAAGTCTGTGCGGGAATTCGGGCCGAAGTCGCTAAAGGCGATCCAGCAGCAGATGATTGACGACAACTTGAGCCGCGGAGTCATTAACAGCCGCGTCGGGAAAATCAAACGCCTGTTCCGCTGGGCCGTCTCCGAGGAACTGGCGCCGGAGAATCTCAGCCATGCTCTGGCCACCGTGCAGGGACTGCAGAAGGGCCGTACCGAGGCTCGGGAAGCCATTCCGATCGGGCCAGTCGATGACGCGACGGTGGATGCCACCCTGCCCCACCTGACCGCTGTCGTGGCCGACATGGTCAGCCTGCAGCGTTTGATCGGATGCCGGCCGTCCGAGGTTTGCATGATCCGGCCTTGCGATATCGACCGCAAGGGCGATGTCTGGTTGTACCGGCCGGCAAGCCACAAGTGCGAACACCACGGACGTGGCCGTACCATCGCCATCGGCCCGCGGGCGCAGGCGATTCTGACGCCATACCTCTTCCGCGACTCGACCTCGTACTGTTTCTCGCCACTGGAGTCGGAGCGGCAACGCAAGGATGAACTGCGAGCGAAACGCAAGACGAAGGTGCGGCCCAGCCAAATGGATCGCTCGAAACTGAATGCGAAGCGAAAGCCCGGCGACCACTACACTCGAACGTCCTATCTTTGGGCGGTTCGGCGTGCGTGCGAACGGGCATTCCCCCCACCTGAAGGTCTTGAAGGTGACCGTCTGAAAGCATGGAGAAAAACGAACTGGTGGCACCCGAATCAACTCCGTCACAGCCTGGGTACCGAGGTCCGCCAGCGGTTCGGTTTGGAGGCCGCCCAGGTGGTGCTGGGGCACAGCAAGGCCGACGTGACGCAGGTGTACGCGGAGCGGGACCAGCGGCTGGCGATCGAGGTCGCGCGGCAGGTGGGGTGACGTTTTTTTGCCTACCCTTGCATGAAAAGGCGGGGAGTTGCTAGAGTCTACCTATCCGCACGCGGGTTTCCCGCTCGCGTGCGGTGAACCAGCGTGTCCATTTCCGGGTTCGGACCGGAATCCAGTAGCTTTCGAGCGAAGGCCGTCTTGACGGTGGGGCGGGCTGGGGATCGCGCGGTCACCGGACCGGTGCGGCGTTTGTCGGGGCGAAGGCACGGCGGCCATCGCCCCTGCACGAACGAATTCCGGCAAGGGTCAGTGTCAGACCTTGCCGGCGCATTTCGAACAAACGAAGGCCAGCGAGGTCGTTCATCCTCGTTGGCCTTTTTTGTCGGAGTGCGTTATGGCGATTGATTTTCAGAATGAGACCCTCTGCAGCATCGCGGAAGCGGCGAAGCTGTTCCCCGGCCGGCCCCATGTCGCCACCATCTGGCGATACGTTCACACGGGTGTGCGCGGCTTGCGGCTGGAGACCATCAAGATCGGCGGCAAGCGGTTCACTTCCCACGAAGCCATCGAGCGGTTCATCGAACGGGTGACCGCAGCGGCCGACGGCCGGGAGATTCCTGTCCGCTCTGCCAAACAGCGAGCGCGGGACATCGCCAGGGCCGAGGCCGAACTGGCGGCTTACGGGATCTGACAAGCCGGACGCGAACTACAAGAACCCGAAGACGGGCATGAGGACTGCGGCTTTGGCCGCCTCGGCGTCCAGTTCAACGCCGGCCGTTTCTGTGGGGTCGGCGCGGTAGCGGATGACGGCTTCGAGGAGCCGCCGGAGCGATTTGATTGCGCGATCATCCTCGGCCGGCACGACCAATACGGGCCAGGCGTGGTAATTGTCGCTGACTCTCGGGCTGCGATTGTACGAGTCGCCGGCGTTGGCGGCTTCTCTCCAGCCGGCTAGAGACGGCGGGAATCGCCTTTCGGTCAGATCGAGGTCGTCAGTGGGCGTGATCGGATCGGCAATCGCAATCCGGACGTGTCGGCGGGTGCGCGGGGCAGGCATGAGCGGGCTCTCCACCGTGGAAGTTTAGGTCAAGATTTGTCTCTGCGCCGGGTGTGCCTGCGAATTTCTTCCACGGGGTCCGGTGACTGCCGCTGTGACGGATCATCCCGTTCGGTCTCGGGCCGTTTACGGACGCCGCCGCTCACGTCTGAGCGAAGCCTGGCGCGTTGGTAGCCGCTGAAGGTCTTGACCAGGTGGCCGCGGATGGCCTCGAAGCCACGCAACAGGCTCTTGTAGTTTTCGACGGTGATGGCCGACAGCCCGCTTCGCTCGACCTTGCCCGCTAGGTCGGCGTACTCGGCGGCCAAGTCCGCAAGGTCATCCGAGATCCCCTGTAGCACGTCCTTGTTCAGCTCTGTTTCGTTGTTGTATCTGGCCACAGTAAGCGCCTTCCCTCTATCACGATGACACTCCAACACCACCAAGCTTAAATTATTTCACGCATTTTCGAGAAGTCAACAAGTATTTTCGTATGTTGAACTTACCGAGTCCAATAATGTAAGTGTTTCTTACTATTACTTAAACGTACGTTGTCTATAGAAATCTGTCTTATTATGATCGTGACTGCTGCGAAGGGAAAAAGGGAAAGTCGGTTGCGGCAGGGAAGACAGGATCTCGTTTTTTGTGGTGTTCAGCATGAAACGACCGCGAAACATTCAGCGCCACGTCGAGGACCGGGTCAGCCAGAAAAAGTGCCTGATCGCCGGGTGCGACAAAGATACGTATGCCCTTGGCCTGTGCAAGTTCCACCACAACCAGTTTGTTTACCAGCGGCGAAAGCGGAAGACGGAGGCTGACCGGGCGAAATACCACGCCCTCGCGGCACGTCGGGGACTCGTCTTGATGAGTCACGAGTGCCGCCAGTACGCCGGCAGTAACGTCTTCGCCGCTATCGGCTAAGGAGGTTGGACCATGATTGCATTCGACATTGAGACTGGGCCGCTGCCGGATGAGCAACTGCGGCCGTTGTGTCCTGGTTTTGTTCCGCCCCCGCATCCCGGCGAGTTCGATCCGTCGGCGGTGAAGTGCGGCAACATCGGGGGGCCGACGAGCGAGAAAGGCAAGGCGAAGATCGAGGAAGCTCGCAAGGCGCACGAGGATCTTGTCAAGCGGTACGCGGCCGACGTGGCCGCGGCCAAGGAAAAACACTTCGCGGACTTCAAGAGCCGAGCCGCCCTGGACGCGACGACCGGCCGCGTGGTGGCGATCGGGTTGTGTCGGGCAGACCAGATGGATTCTCCGGGGATCATCGACTGCGACCAGGACGAGGAAGACGGACTGGGGAAATGGTGGGGCTGGGTCGAAGACGCTTTGTTGGACCGCCTGCCGCTGGTCGGCTTCAACGTGTGCCACTTCGACTTGCCCTTTCTGATCCGCCGCTCGTGGCTGCTGGGCGTACCGGTTCCCACGGGCTTGCGCAAGGGCCGTTACTGGTCGGACCTGGTCGTGGACCTGATGCAGGTCTGGGGCTTCCACGGGCGAGACCTGATCGGGCTCGACAAGCTGGCCAAGGCGTTCGGGCTCGACGGCAAGGTCACGGAGGCCGGCGGCGTGGCGGTGAACGGTGCCGCCTTCGCCGAAGTCTGGCGCAGCAACCGCAAGACCGCGGAATTGTACCTCCACCAGGACGTGATGCTGTGCGTCCGCCTGGCCGAGCGTATGGGGGCCGTGTGACTGCGGCCGAAGACGGACGGATCGGTCGATCCGGCCACGGAAGGCCGCACTTCTTCATTCATGGATTCCAACGGAGGAAAAAACATCATGACAGACACGTGTGCGACTGTGGTGGAAGGCGAAGTCGTTCATCCAGAGCCGGTTGAAGAGAAGCCGGCTCGCCGGCGGCGGACGGTGACCGTTCCCACGGAGCTGCTCGTGCCGCAGCTGACCGCGGAGCCAGAGACGCCGAACACGCTGGTGCGTCTGGCGGTGCAACAGAATTTCGACCTCGAAAAGCTGGAGAAGCTGCTGCAGCTCCAGCGGGATTGGCAGAAGGAAGAGGGGCGCAAGGCGTTCTTCTCGGCGCTGTCGAAGTTCCAGTCGGAGTTGCCGCCGATCGTCAAAGCCGACTCGGCCGACTTGGGCCGGGCCGGAAAACGCCGCTACGCCTCGCTGGGCAAGATCAACGAAGCCATCCGGCCCTACCTGTACGCCAACGGGCTGAGCTTTCGCTTCCGCCAGCAGCAAGGTCCGCAGGGCATCACGGTGACTTGCATCGTTTCACACCGCGACGGCCACAGTGAGGAAACCACCTTGACGGCCGGCGCGGACGTGAGCGGGGGCAAGAACACGATCCAGTCGGTCGGCTCGACGGTGACGTACCTGTGCCGCTATACGCTGGTTTCCGCGCTGGGACTGACCACGGTCGAAGATGACGACGACGGCCAACAGAACCCCGCGCCGGCTCCGGAACCGCACCGGCCCACGGCCCTCGAATTGGCACAGGCGGCGGCCGCGGCCGGGACGGCTCCGGCGTCGCCGGGCGGATACTCGCCAGCCGCGCCCTCGCCGCCGCCGCCGCCCGTGCGAAAGCCGATGATCACGTCGCAGCAGATGGCGGAAATGGTGGGCACGCCCGAGAAGCCGGGCTTGCTCCGCGCGCTGTTCTCCAGCGGGGACGCGGCCAGCAACTGGCTGCTGGAGCACTACGGCATGAACAATCCCCGCGAGCTGACCGAGACGGAAGCGATGGGGGTGCTCAGCGCGTTGAACCTGCTGAAGCACGAGATGACGAAACCGGCCCCGCCCCCGCCCGCAGCCGAGCAGGATCCGCCACCGCAACTGCAGCTCAACGGCAAGGCCCAGCAGTGGCAGCGGGACCGCATCCGCGAACTGACGTGCGCTCTCTGGGGCGACAACGCCAACGAGCAACAAGCCGAGTGGTTGCGGGCTCTCGGGTACGGCTCGGCTCAGTCCCTCACGTCGATGCAGGCCTCGGATCGTATCGCCGAGCTGGAGCGACTGGTCCGCGAACAGACGGGCCAGGAGGACCCTATCCCTTTTTGACGTATCTCGACCGCCAGGACTGGCCGGCGGACGTGGCTGGATTATGCCAGCGGTTCGGGCGGCCGGCGGTGTGGTCTGTGGGTTTGGATTTGTTCGGCTTTCCCGTCACCTGGGGACTCACGGGACGCCAGTTGCTTTTGTTGGAGTCCCAACTTTCAAACGGAGGTTAGTGCGATGGTCATGTGCTCCCAAGACACGGGTGGCAAGTTTGTTGACGAGAGCTGTGAAGCTCATTTGCTGGTCTACGACGTGACGGTCCCCGACAGCGTGACCGTCAACGTCGTGTTCGAGGTGCTGGCCGCCACGCGGCCGTCCCAGGTCGGCAAGACGTTTTCCGAGCGGCTGTCCGGCGAGAAGGCGTCGGGCAAGCTGCTCAATCTGGCGTTGGCGACTCGGATCATCACGCCCGCGGAGCGCGAGGCCGCCCGCAGCGGCCCGTTCGACCTGCCCGACGAGAAGGTGTTGGCCATGAAGTCCCGGCAGTTGTGCGGCAAGATCACGATGCAGCGCAAACAGCGACAGAACCCGGCGACAGGCCAATGGGAAGATGATCCGAGCGATCCTCGGAGCTTCGCCCACATCAACTTCGACAGCTACGACGTGGCCAGCGACAAGGCCCGCGGCATCCCCAAGAGCGCGCAGTTCCTGGCGATGATGCACGGGCAGCCCGCTCCATTGGCCGCGCCGAGCGCACCGGCGGTTCCGGCCGTCAACGCCGCGCCGGCTCCCGCGATGAACTGGTAGCGCAGCCTCCGTTCGTTGCCAGTGGCCCGGCGGCGTCCCTTCCGTTGTTCCCCGGTTGCTGCCGCCGCCGGGCTTTCTTTACGTCTTTCAACTTGCTCACCGCGATGGTTTCACAACTGACCGAAATCTGTGCCGTCCCGATTGGCGATGAGAAGTACCGACGCGAGCTGTTCTGCATCCTCACGGCTCGGCAGGCGCCGCCGATCCGGGAGGATCTTCCACGGCAGTTCTCGTTGCTTGGCGATGCCGAGCCGGGCGAACTCAAGGCGCTGCTGCCCTATCGCCTGTGGGGCCGCTGGCAACCTGCCAATCAATACGGCGAGTCGTTTCGGTTCGACTCGTTCGCGCCGGCCCAGCCGCATGGTCGGGCGGGGGTCGTCCGCTATCTCCAGCAGGCCCGCCACGTCGGCCCCGCGACCGCCGAGACCTTGTGGGAAGAGTTCCACGGCGATGCCGTCAGAATCCTCCGCGAGACGCCGGAACGGGCGGCGGAAGCCGTGGGGCCGAGGTTCTCGATCGAGAAAGCCCGCGAAGCCGCGGCGGATCTGGCCAAGTTGGCGGCGGCCGAGAATCTCACGATCCAGCTGATGGACCTGTTCGACGGCCGGGGCTTCGGCCGCTCGTGCGTCCAGCAGGCGCTGAAGTTGTGGGGGGCCAAGGCGGTCGAGGTGCTGACGCGAGATCCGCACCGGGCGCAGGCGCTGCGGGGCGTGGGCTTCATCAAGGCCGACAAGTTC
>Ga0209313_1000338_pt1 | contig 45326 bp, 42 predicted proteins | sample BioC13SIPDNA_3_FD_185748 | JGI IMG/M metagenome (GOLD analysis project Ga0209313, IMG submission 185748) | Anaerobic biogas reactor microbial communites from Washington, USA - Biogas_R2_B C13 SIP DNA (SPAdes) (version 2) | ecosystem: Engineered > Bioreactor > Anaerobic > Unclassified | place... | reverse complement strand
TCAACAGCCGTCAGCGAGTTGCCCGCCCAAGTTCGATGAGCCCCGAAGGGACCGTGATGAGTACTGACCCGATGACTCCCGAGCAGGAGTACGACTTCTACGCCCAGCCGCAGAACCAGGAACCGCAGGGCCCGCCCCGCCGACGCTCGAAGCGGCTGACTACCCCGGTTCCGGTCCGGTTCCCGCCTGAGCTGCTCGACGAGGTTAAGAAGCGCGCCGAGGCTGACGATCGGTCCGTCTCGGCATGGATCCGCCGCGCCGTCGAGCACGAGATCGCCCGATCTGCCTGACTCGCCCTGCCCGACTGGCGGCGGAGAGACGCAGCCTTCGCTTGCCGAGCGCACTCGTGGCCTTCTCCGGAACATCTGAGTTGGCCATTTGGATCGGCGCAGCTCGCCAGCGACGCCGGCAGTCGCGCACTCACGCGCGAACGCGGCGTTGGGGCGCCGGACTTCAATCCTGGCGAGGTGATCGCGGGCTCAGAAATACGCTTACCGAGATTCAAGATCAGGACGTGATCAATGAACTTGAAGCAGATCAGGAAGACGCCGTCAATATTTCCCTCGCCATAGAATGCTCACGACTAGCAGAGGACAAGTCCGTCGAAACGCGCAAGTGCGCCATAGTAGTGCCGCCAAGTGGTGAATGGCGCCGTGGTCTTGCAAGCGCTGTCGGGACCGAAGGCGATTAGCACCTTGACGCGGTAGGAATAGTTGCACGAACTCATCACCTGGACGTACTTGCCAAGGACAGGAGACCACCCCGTTGCCGCTTGAATGCAGACCGGCGGTATCGCCGCAGCCGACATGTCGGTAGACGGTAGGAAGCCATCAGGGTCCACATTCCTGTCGACCTCGGTGCCTACCCATTCAGGCTTCACCTGGCCGTCCACGCCTATTGAAGGTTCCGAAAGCGCATCTGCCTGAGCAGTTGGCGCGACTCCAATCATTGCGACAACAATGAGCAGTGTTGCCAGAACCACGCTCCTCGCTTGTTTGCATACCGTAACCATTCGGTCATTCCTCCCCTTCGCGACGGAAAACCGGCGTCCCACCCACTAGCGTACTCCTCAAGTGGTAGATCGTCCATGGAAACTTCGCGGGCCCGCCACCCGCCGTCGTCGTTCAGGCTAGGAATAAACTCCCGCTACTCATTGGCTGTCAAGCCCACTCGAAGTAGATGTCTGATCGCGGCCGATCGACTGAGATCCCTCTCGTGCGCGAACTCATCGACGCTCTTCAGAAGTTCTCCTAATCTAACCTGCACGAGACCACCAACCTCGGGGCGCCCGGGACCTCTCGCAGCTGCACTGCTATCGCCGTCCTGACTGTCGAACCCATGTTCAGCCAGCCACATGGAGGCTTCCTGGTCCGAGAAGTACTCGACCCTCGAGTGGAGAGAGTCGACCTCTACGACTCTGACCCACTCATCGGCACTCGTCCTGTACAGCGTTTGTGGCAAGGCCCACTCCACGATCCCATCGTGACCTCGATGCTCCACGGAAGGCTTCCCGCGATAGACGGTTGCTTCGGTAGGATCAAACCAGCCCACCCTCTGGGGCGGCCTGTTGTCGTCATAGGAGAAGACGGGCATACTTGACATAACCACTCCCAGAATTAAAGATGGCCTTAATCTACGCGGCCCGGGTGTTTGTCGTCAAGGTCTCAGAGGTACACACCGCCTAACAGCGACCCCACCGTGCCCGTTTCTCGGCGGAAGGGACGCGCCCTCATCGGCCCTTGGGCGGGCCATGCCGCCACATGGGCAAATGTGTCGGCGGCATCCGGGTCCCCCGGACCGGTGGCCTCGTCTCGTTGCTGGTCGCTGTATCGATATCGCTCTTGAACCGTGACGATCGAGGAAGGCGTGGCCGCGTTGTCGAAGGACCCCGTCTCAGAGCCGGCCCCGCGGCTCGAGTACGTCCTGAGCAATGAGGACTACGTCGCGTTCAACCTCCACGTGGCCCAGACACACCAACATCACCGCAACGAGCTCTTCCGGTACCGGATCATTGGAGCATTGGTATTGGCGGCCTTCGTGGCCATCGTCGCCGTGACGATGCTCAAGGTCGGCCCCGCGTTCACGTTGTCCGTCTCGGTCGTGGCTGGAGCGCTGTGGTGGCTCCTGCAGCCGCATGCGCTGCGTAGAGCGATCCGGCGCAGCCTTACCCGCATCGCGAATGCCTCGGCACTGGGCGCAACTGGCCCGACTCGGCTCTGGCTGGACGCTGACGGCGTCCATGAACAATGTGCTGGACTGACGACCAGCGCGCTATGGCCAGTCTTGGGGCGGATCGAGGAGTCCGGGGAGCATGCCTACATCTTCGTCTCTCCAGTCGCGGCGTTCGTCGTCCCCAAGCGGGCCGGGACAGAGCGGGTCAACGCCTTCCTGAACTCGGTGCGCGCCTGTCAGCAGTCGATGAACACCTCCTTGGACTCCGCGGGCTGAAGACCAGCCAGCAGTGGTCTTTGCCACAACTGATCCCGCGCGATACGCGGCGGAGTGGGACAGTTCCACACAGAGGCCTCGTACGACCTATGACGCACCCTCATCGATCACATGTCCTCCCCCAGGCGAGCCTCCTGGCACGCGAGCACGCGGCCCCCAGATAGTCGGTGCTTCAGTCAATCATTGCGGTGGAGGCGCTGGACGAGCCTAGATCTTCCGAGAGTCTGGCTCCAAACGCAGCATGCAGTGACGGCCAGGACTGCCGCGGGAACCGGATGTGCCTGCAGATTCGTGCTGGCCCCACTGACAGGCAAATACATCGCGACGGCCGGGATGGTCTGTTGTACGGCAACAGCCGATAGGTAGGCGACCAGTCCGATCAACGGCCCAGCGAAGCTTCCCACGAGCGCAGTGGCAATGAGAGCTAGGGAGGAGAAGAAGGCAACATTGCAGCTGATATCCCACCACCTGGCATCTTGTGGCAGCCTCAGGCTAGCCAACCAAGGGATCGCCGCCGGAACGATGATGGCTACGAAGGCGACCGTTGCCGCACGTCGGCTCAACCGCGGCAGTCCTTGCCTTTCCCACGAGGCGAGTCGTGGTGCGAGAAGCCCTGGCGCTGCGATAGCCAAAAATACAGGCAGGATCTCCCAGACGGGAGTAAAGCGTGGCAGTTGGCTGTCGATCAAGCGGATCTCGAAAACGGTTACGCCGCTGGCCAGAACCACGAGCAGCACTGCGGTGGTTAGGACGAACAGAGCCAGGGTCCCTCGCGCCCTGAGATACAACAACCAGCCGGTTCTCACGGTATGGCAGAGCTGGGCAAACGGCACGATGCTATTTCCGCGGCGGACAGGTGGTAGAGGCTTTGCACTTGGTCTGTAGGCAGTTGCTCAAGCCGCAGAGTCTGTGGTGAGGAGCCACGGACATCGAACTGTGGTGCCATGAAGCCTGCGTTCCGGGCTATCCAAGAAGCGAACGCCTCCGAGACAGCCATGTGGTCCAACAGCGGCGCAACGTCATCGCCGAAGGCGTCACCTCGATGCAGGCAGGCTGGCTGGCCGGCGAGTTGGCTAGCCAGATCTCCCGCAGCCCAATCCAGCCACTGCTGGTCGCTGGCCTCGATGTTGAGCAAGACGAAGTTGTTCGGCAGTTGCTCGCGATCGAGGGATGAATCGTAGAGCCCTGCGACCGGTACGGCAGGCCGATGATCGACGGTGGCCATCACGTTGTCGACCATGCCGTCCAGCGCTGCCAAGAGGTCAACTTTGGCGGGGTGGACGCAAACGTCGATCGGGCCAGCCGAGGAGCACACCGGTACTGGGTTCGCCTCTCGCTGAACCGCAAGGGGGGCCGTTGACTTCGCCACGAAGCCCAACGCCAATGGTGCTGTCAGAGTCAATAGCCCGCCCAACGCCCACGTGTTGAAGACGACAGAACGCTCCGCCACCAGTTGGGCCGATGCCGCACTCAAGGCAAGCGCGCACACGGCGAAGAAGGCGACTCTAAAGCCCGCCACAACCGCGGTCTCGTAAAACCCTGCCGCAGGGGTCGACAGCCGCAGTGGCGCCAGCGCAGGTCCCCAGGTGTCCACCATGAGAATGACTCCGAAGGACGCCACAACTGCGCCGAGTACCGACGCGGTCCGCGGCAGGCCGCACCCGATCAAGTATCCAAGCGCCCCAAAGGCCAGTAGCACGGCAATCGAACCGAGCAGCACAAGTGGATTGAGCGCACCAGTTCGAGCCTGAATCGCGGTCCAGGTTAAGACGGGCAGCAAGCCCAATAGATGGCCGCACGCCGCCGCTACACCCAGCAGCGTGAGTTGAGCCCTCACTACCCGAGGGCCCGATCGAGCGGCCGATGGCGGGCATAGCAGGCTCCTGGGGCCAAGATATCTCCCAGCAACCCAGGCGCCCCATGCGGCAAACCACGGCCCGCCGTAGAGAAGCGATTCGCGTGTGGCAGCGGAGACCGCCACCCAATCCGCGTAGGCCCACCTCGCCAGTGGTAGCGAGTTGATCATCGCTAGAACAGATAGGCCCAGCGAGACCGCTGCCAGCACCCAGACCGGAACCGCAAGGTGGTAACGACTTCTCATCCCTCCGGTCGTCGCCCCCCTCGCGAATGCAGCACACGCATGTATCCTTCACCGAATTCATTCACTGTCACCGCCTCTTTGCTACCCACCTTGAGCGAGCCCTCCCCGAATTCTGTTAACTCCTGAGGCGTCCCCATGAAAACCAACCCGCCCTCGTCCAAGACTGCTATTTGGCGAGCGATCAGCGCGAGGTCCTCGTGCAGGTGGCTCGCGAAGAGCACCGTGCGATCCAGCGTTGCTGCTTCGAGGGAGGCTTTGAACCGGCGGCGTTGTTCAGGATCTAGGCCCGAGGTGGGTTCATCGAGGAGGAGGACCGCTGGGCGGTGCGCAATGGAGGCAGCTAAACCCAATCTCTGACGTTGGCCGCCGGAGAGCTGACGTACCCGGTCCTTGGCCCGTCCCCCAAGATCTACTACCTGCAAGGCTTCATTTGCGTGCGACACTGCGGCCTCAGCTGGAATGCCGTTCGCCCAGGCCGCGTACGCAACTGTGTCTATGGCGGTCATCCCGCCTGCTAGGTCGAACCGCTGCGGCAGCCAACCGATGAGTTCGCGCGCGGCTCGCCGCCCAGATCCAGTTCCCAAGTCGTGGCCCCCGATCCACGCCGCACCCGCGGGAATCCGCACCGCTGTCGCCAAGACTGCAAGGAGAGTGGTCTTGCCGGCGCCGTTGGGCCCTAAGACACCGGTGATGCCGTAGGGGACCGCCATCGAGATTGCCTGGAGGGCGTTGCGACGCCCAAATTTGACAGTTAAGTCGCGGGTCTGGACGATCGCAGCAGAGTTCTCCACCCCTAACAGGACAACGTCCGATTGGCAGAGCGTGAGTACTGGCCAGTTTCACTCGAGGTCTGGGTGAAGTACGCCTGCCCCCCCGAGCATCCGTGAGGCGTCCAAGTTATGTTCGTGACCCGTCCACCGCGGTGCGCGGTCACCCCATCAGGTCCCCATCGGTCATACTTGAGGTAGGTCTGGACACTGACGGTCGAGGCGCACCCAGCGCGACCACCCGTTCCGCCGACCTCGTAGCTGGTGAACATCGTAGGGGTGTAGGAGAAGACATCGCAGGCAGCTGGAGCCGACCATGCCGAAGAGAGCAGGAAGCCCCCCGGCAAACAGAGCGCAACTGCCAAGCCAACCCGCTTCATCTGGCGCTTCATACAAACCCCTCCTCGGCCAAGCCCACCTCGGTGATCTGCACGCTACTCCAGAACATGCCTGGCCTCAAGGATGCGACGAGACTCACCGAAACTGCCCGCGAAACAGGGTGTGATGCTCCTATGCGTTGTCAAGCGGCGGTGAGCCATTGGCGGTAGCGGTTGGCGAAGTCGTCGTCGCGGCGTCGGCCGAGTTCGAGTTCGCCGACTCGGGAGGGCCATACGCCCAGGGCGGCGGCCACGGTGGTGAGGGTGATGTTCTTGGCTTGGCGGGCGGGTCTCAGGTCGGAGTAGTTCGGTACGGCACAGTTGCCGATCAGGGCTTGGAAGACCTCGCGGGCGATGGCCCGTTTGAGGGAGCGGTACACCGCTGGGACGGTCCAGCCCTTCTCGATGCGGCTGTCGCGGTAGGCGCGGGTGGCGGGGTCGTTGCTGACCCGGTTGGTCGCGATGCGATGCAGGGCGGCGTTGGCGTGGCGGTCCCCGCCTCGGGAGAGCCGGTGCCGGTCGGTGCGTCCGGAGGAGACCGGGATCGGCGCGGTGCCGCACAGGGCCGCGAAGGAGGGCGAGGAGCGGAGCCGGTCGGGGTTGTCGCCGGCGGTTAGAAGCAGCTGGGCACCCACGACGGGCCCGACACCCTTGATCGCCATCAGCGCCGGATCGCTGCGGTCGCGCGGGCGAGCATCCGGGTCTCGAGGTCGGCGATCTCCTCGCCCAGGGCGCGGTGTCGGCGCGCTAGGGTCCGCAGTGCGTGCAGGGTGTCGGCGTGGTCGAGGTCGTGAACGGTTTCTGGTCGTGTACTGGCAAGGGTGGCAACGAGTTTGGCGTCGGGCAGGGCGCGGTAGCGGTCCCGGACGTCGGCGCTGGTGTTGACCAGGACGGCCTGGATCTGACGGAACGCGGCCTGCTGGGCCTTGACCGCCGAACGGCGGGCGATGGTCAACGCCCGCAGCGGCTCGATGCTCGCGTTCTTCGGGGCTGTGGTGGCCTCCCCGGAGAGCACCGAGCGGGCGGCGCGGTAGGCATCCAGGACGTCGGTCTTGCCTTGCCGGCGTCGCTCGGCCGGGCGGGTCCGGTTCACCTCGACGACGCGGATGCCGGCTTTCGTCAACGCCGCGGTGATGCCCACCCCGTAGCTGGAGGTGCCCTCGACCCCGACCGCCGAGAGGGGACCGTGCTCGATCAGCCCGGCCACCGCGCGGCGGTACCCGGACTTCGTGGTGAGGAACTCCCGGTCGGCGACCGGCTGCCCGGTCTCGGTGATGACGGCGACGTGGATGGTGTCCTTGTGCGAGTCGATCCCGCCCAAGCGCGTAGTGGTGTTTGCCATGATGGTGCTGGCCCTTCTCCGAATCCGATGGGTCGGCACCGGCCGGGCGGTCAGACAGGACATGCACCAGGCTCGCGTCACCGGGCCAGGCTCGTATTAGGTCATGCCCGACCGGCCGGTGCACGCACGGTGAGGGCCGGACTGATCAGTCCATCGGCAACCCAGCAGGGCACCAGTCAGGCAACGGGTCACGACCCTCACCGCGGCCATACCACCATGCATGTCCGATGAACGGTGTTCCCGGGGTCTTCATTACAGCGTCTCGGCCGCCGGCATGCGCTCAGCGAAGGTGACGGCGAAGGCGTTGAGTGCGGGCTCAGGACAGTCCGAGGGAGTGGCATCCCCGGGCGCCTACGACGACCTGCTCGGCGACGCGCTGCAAGACACGAAAACAGCCATCGGACCCGCTCTCACCGGCTCATCAGGGCGCAGCGCCGCTGCTGCACAGTGGGCGCAGAGCCCATCCGGTGCCACGCGCGATAGCGGCGGAGTGCTTTCACTCGGTGGCGCGATACAGCCGAGTTCGATGAGTACCTTGCCGCTGTCGGCGCAGGGACGGATTCGGGACTGGTGACGCCCTTGGTCACGTGTTTAGGCTGCCGTTCGCGCGGTCAGCCGCGGACGTTGGGGTCCCAAGAGTCAGAAGCCTCACATGCTGGAAGCGACCACGAACGGAACCATCGGATCGCCGCTCAATAGCTTAGTGGAGCAGCAGCACCCGCCGCGCTCTCTGCGGGCTCGTGTTGGTCATCCACTCGAGGTCGATGAAAACTTCTACGGGACCCGAAAGCGGCACGCAGGTCCATCCGAGAGACTCTCCTGAAGGGATATCGACACCCTTGGTCCACCCGTCACTGCCCATCTCTGCGTCGCAGAAGATAGAAACCTCGGATCCCGAGTCGGCCGGTCGAAGCCGGAACCGTAGGAGCTCAGTTGTAGCAGGACCACTACTGCTGATGACCAGGTCACAGATTCGGACCTGGCCAGTGGCTGCCATCACCTTCTCCATCACCTCTGGTGGACCGCCCGTATCCGGAAAGTAAGCCACTGAGACCATCTCAGTCGGATGGCGCAGCAGCACCCGAGAGGGGCAACCAGGAGAGCACGGCACGTCGACGTCGTCAGGCCCATGATCAAACTCATAGTGAAAGCAGAGCCCATGCATGCGCTCATGCCGCTCAAAATCCGCCAAGACCTGGGACATCGGACGCTGACAGTATCGACAAACCAAATCACCTGTGTGCGACTCGACGCCACTGTGCCGCCCATCCAAAGGGACGTGCTGTTCAGAACTCGTCACTACCTCAACGCCCTCCTTGCACTCGGGCTAATCGGCTCCTCGCTGCGCCGACGGTCCAGCAGTTCATTGTGAGTCAACGTCAACCGAAAGGGAACACCACCCCTTCGTGCTGGGCCACAGGCGGGGGATGGAAGCACGAGCAGAGCGGTTCTAACTGACCAGGCTTTCGATGCGGTTCAGGTCATCCTCGTGGGTGTCGTGTTCGACTTCGATGTCGTAGTCGGCCTGGATGTTGATCCAGAAGCGCTCGCTGGTCCCGAGAGCGCGGGAGAGTCGCAGTGCGGTTTCGGTGGTGATCCGCCGCCTGCCGCGGACGATCTCCCCGATGCGGGTCTGACTCAGGCCGGTTGCCTGCGCGAGGCGGTACTGGCTGATCCCCAGCGGCTCGAGGAACTCGGTGCGCAGGATCTCTCCTGGCGTGATCGGGTCGTGTGCCTTGGTCATCGCTTTGCCTCCCTTCTAGTGGTAGTCGACGATCTCGACGTCGGTGGGCCCGCCCGGGGTCCAGGTGAAGCAGATCCGGAACTGGTCGTTGACTCGGATCGAGTGCTGGCCGGCTCGGTTGCCGGTCAGCTTCTCCAGGCGGTTGCCCGGCGGTACGCGCAGATCACCGAGCGTGCCGGCCGCGTTGAGGAGCCGGAGCTTCTTCTGCGCGGCCCGTTGAATGTCGGGGGCCCAACCGGGCGACGCGTTGGCGGCGCCAGACCTTCTCTGTGTTCGCATCGGCGAAGGACTGGATGGCCACTCCCAGACACTATCGCATCTCGATAGTATCGGCTAGCGGTGGTATGCGTCCATCTGGGCGGTATGACGCACCTCGTCAGGCGACCCGCAGGCGCGCGCCGATTCACACGTTGAAGCGGAACTCGACCACGTCACCATCAGCCATGACGTAGTCCTTGCCCTCCATGCGCGCCTTGCCGGCAGACTTGACCGCGGCCATCGAGCCGAGCGCGTCGAGGTCCTCGAAGGAGACGACCTCGGCCTTGATGAAGCCGCGCTGGAAGTCGGTGTGGATGACGCCGGCTGCCTCGGGGGCGGTCCAGCCCTGGCGGATCGTCCAGGCGCGGGCCTCCTTGGGCCCGGCGGTGAGGAAGGTCTGCAGGCCGAGGGTGTGGAAGCCGACCCGCGCGAGCTGGTCGAGGCCGGACTCCTCGGCACCGAAGGACTGGAGCAGCTCCAGCGCCTCGTCCTCCTCCATGTCGATCAGGTCCATCTCGAGCTTGGCGTTGAGGAAGACGCAGTCCGCCGGGGCGACGAGCTCCCGGAGGCGCGCGTGCAGCTCGTTGTCGGCGAGCTGGTCCTCGTCGAGGTTGAAGACATAGATGAAGGGCTTGGTGGTGAGCAGGCCCAGGTCCTTCGCCATCGCGAGGTCGACGCCGCCGGCGGCGCCCCCCGCATACAGGGTCTTGCCGGCCTCCAGGACCTCCTGCGCTGCGAGCGCGTTCTCCAGGAGCGGCTTGCTCTCCTTCTTGATCCGCGACTCCTTCTCGAGGCGGGCGACGGCCTTCTCGAGGGTCTGCAGGTCGGCGAGGATCAGCTCGGTCTCGATGATCTCGATGTCGTCCTTCGGGGACACCCGACCGTCGACGTGGACGACGTCGCCGTCCTCGAAGACCCGCACGACCTGGCAGATCGCATCGGCCTCACGGATGTTCGCCAGGAACTTGTTGCCGAGCCCCTCCCCCTCCGACGCGCCCTTGACGATCCCGGCGATGTCGACGAACGACACCGTCGCCGGCAGGATCCGCTCCGAGCCGAAGATCTCGGCGAGCCGCTTCAGCCGCGGGTCCGGCAGGGGCACGACGCCGACGTTGGGCTCGATGGTCGCGAACGGGTAGTTCGCCGCGAGCACGTTGTTCTTCGTCAGCGCGTTGAACAGGGTGGACTTGCCGACATTCGGCAGTCCGACGATTCCGATAGTGAGGGCCACAAGGGCAAGAGTCTAGCTGCGCGGCGGGAGACCGACCGCCTCGTCCGGAGGTCAGGGGGTCGGGTCGTCGCGGAAGCGGACCCGCTCGCTGTTCTCGATGTATGCGGTGCGCGGGTCATCCGGTCGGCTCACCAGGTCGAGGACCTCGGTGAGCATGGCGGCGGTGTAGGGCGCGACGTGGTTGGGGAGGTCGGCCGGCGGGACCCAGTGGACGTCCTGGATCTCCCTGCGCATCAGGGCAACGCCGTGGACGACAGAAGGCTCGACCACTCCGAGGTCGAAGAGGCAGAGCAGCGCGTCGTCCCAGCCGCGATAGGGAGGCAGCCAGTTGACGGCGAGCAGGCCCTGGACCGACAGCGTCAGTCCGAGCTCCTCCTCCACCTCCCGCACGACGCAGGTGGCAGGCGACTCCCCCGGGTCGACCACACCTCCGGGCAGGTCCCAGTCGCGCTTGTAGGTGAGCTGGCACAGCAGCACGTGGCCGGCGGTGGAGCGCAGCAGACCCTGGGCGATCAGCCGCTTCTTCGGCATCCGCGAGTTGAGGATCTCGATGAAGGCCAGCCGATTCGCCTCTGCCTCAGCGCTGTCGGAGGTCAGGTCGTAGCCCAGCTCGTGCTCTCCCATCAGGTCACCCTTCTCCGTTGCGTGCAGTCGGGCCGGTCATTGCCACGACGCTACATCTTGTCCCCCGGCGGCGATCCGACGCGACCCCGACCGGTCGCAGACCAAGCCGGATGGCACGCTAATCCTCGTGCGTCCTGTCGCCGCTCATGCCGAGCTGCTCGAGATCTCCGCGAGCGACCCCTGGGTCCGCTGGGGACTGTCCGCGACGATGCCCGAGCCGGCCTGGGTGGACGGCACCATGGCGGTCATCCCGCGCATGGGGAGGCGTCCCGGCTTCTGGGTGACACCGCTCGTCGGGGCGGTCGCGCCCGAGCAGCTGCGCGCTGCGCTGCTCTGGCTGCGGGACAGCGGGGAGATCGAGAGACTCAGTGCCAGCGGGCTGTCGGTCCCCCAGGAGCACCTGGCCATCGCGGAGGACGTGTTCTACCTCACCGACGGCGGCGACTGGGAGTGGATGTGGACGACCACCGAGCCGCCGCTCGACCCGAGAGAGGCCCTCGTCGAAGAGCTCGACGACCGTGAGGACGCAGAGGAGATCTCGGCGTTCTCGCACGCCAACAACCCGCGCGTCTGGACGGAGATCGGGACCGGACGGGTCGGCCGGTGGCTCGGCCTGCGGGACCCGAAGGGCCGCCTCATCGCCGTCGGCGGGGTCGAGGTCGAGGACAGTGGTGTGCCGCACCTGTCGGGGATCGTCACCGCACGGGAGCACCGCGGTCAGGGGCTCGGCTCGGTGATCTCGGCGGCGCTGACCCGGGACGCCCTGGCCGAGCACGGCGTCTGCACCCTCGGCATGTTCTCCGACAACGACACGGCCAGGCGGGTGTACCACCGCCTCGGCTACCGGACGGCGCGGTGCTGGAACTCACGGCGCCTCGCCGGCGCGGACCCCATACCCCGTCGCTCCACCGACTAGGACCTGTCGAAGACGAGCCGGCCGCCCACATACGTCTGGTCAACCTGGGTCAGGCCGATCTCGTCGGCCGGCCCGTCGAACGGGTCCCGATCGAGGATGACGAGGTCGGCCAGCGCGCCCTCCTCGATCTGACCGCAGTCGTCCAGGTGGTTCACCCAGGCCGAGCCGGCTGTGTATGCGGTGAGCGCCGTCCCGAGGTCGATCGCCTGCTCCGGGAGGAACGGCTCGTAGTTGTCCTCGGCGAGCCCGGGCTCCACCTCCCCAGGCGGGATCGACCGGTTGACGGCGACGTGGATCGCTGCCCAGGGGTTCGGGGTCGAGACCGACCAGTCCGAGCCGGCGGCGAGCACTGCCCCGGAACGAAGGAGGTCGGCCCAGGGGTACTGCCACGCCGACCGCGGCTCCCCGAGGAACGGCAGCGTCAGCTCGACCATCTGCGGCTCGAGCGTGGCCCAGAGCATCTGCATGTTGGCGGCGACCCGGAGGCGGCGGAACCGGGGGACGTCTTCGGGGTGGACGACCTGTAGGTGCGCGATGTGGTGGCGAAGATCGTTGACGCCATTGGCCTCCCGCGCCGCGGCCACGCCATCGAGACACTCCCGCACGGCCCGGTCGCCGATGGCGTGGAAGTGCACCTGGAAGCCGTGGGCATCCAAGGCAGTCACCGCCTCACGCAACAGCCCCGGCTGGACGAAGGAGATGCCCGAGTTGTCGGTGGGGTGGCCGTGGCCGTCGCAGTAGGGCTCGAGCATCGCGGCCGTGAAGTTCTCCGCCACCCCGTCCTGCATGATCTTCACCGCGCTCGCCTGGAACCGCCCGCGCGAGAAGCGCTCCCGCCGTTCCAGCAGTCCCTCGAGCTGCTCCAGGCCGGCACCTCGGTCCCACCACAGCGCGCCGACCACACGGCCGGTGAGCGCCCCGTCCTGCGCGGCGGTGAGATAGGCCCGGGCCGGGTCGCCAGCGTCCCCGTAGGCGCCGACGATGGCGTCCTGCCACCCCGTCACCCCGAGCGAGTGCAGGTATTCCTGCCCCAGGAGCAGCGCCTGCGTCATCTCCGACTCTGAGGTCTCCGGGATGAGCCGGTTGACGAGGGTCATCGCGCCCTCGTGCAGCGTGCCCGTCGGCTCGCCGCGCTCGTCCCGTTCGATCCGTCCGTCCGCCGGGTCAGGAGTGTTTCGGTCGATCCCGGCCAGTCGCATCGCAGCCGAGTTGACCCAGGCACCGTGGCCGTCACGGTTGGCGAGGAAGGCCGGGCGGTCCGGGACGGCGGCGTCGAGCGCCCCCGCCGTCGGCGTGCCTCCCGGGAAGGCCGCCATCGCCCAGCCACCGCCCAGGATCCACTCCTCGTCCGGGTGGGCCCGCGCATACTCGGCGATCCGCTCGAGGTAGCCCTCCGCCGTCACGTCCTCGGCGAGGTTGCACCGCATGAGGTCGAGCCCGCCCCACACCGGGTGGACGTGCGCGTCGACGAAGCCCGGCGTGAGCATGCGGCCGGCGAGGTCGACCACCTCGGTGTCGGGGCCGGTGAGGTCGCTGACCCACGGCTCGGCCTCGTGCCCGACGGCGATGATCCGATCCCCCCGGACCGCGATGGCACTCGCGCGATCACGGACGGCGGAGGCGGTGAAGATCGGTCCTCCGTGGAAGATGAGGTCAGCGGTCACTGGGGTTCTCCAAGAGGTCGGGGTATGCGTGGGCGGGCTTCAGCGGTCCAGGCCCCCGCGCCTGCACCCAGGGCCTGGAGGTGCAGGTCGTCAGGTGCCGGTCATGGTGCGGGCGATCTGGGTCGAGCTGTCCCCGGCTCGTCGCAGTACGAGCCACACGAGCATGAGCGAGACCAGCGTGAGGAGGAGCATGAGCGTCGACACCGCGGCGATCTCCGGGCGCAACCCACTGCGCAGGGCGCTGAGGACGTAGACCGGCCACGGTGTCGTGCCGGACACCTGGACGAAGGCCGAGATGATCGTGTTGTCGAGGCTGAGCGTGAAGGCGAGCAGCCCACCGGCGAGGACCGCAGGCATCGCGAGCGGCAGGGTGACCCGGCGGAAGGTCGTCAGCGGCGAGGCGTAGAGGTCCGCGGAGGCCTCCTCGAGCTGGGCGTCGAGCCCCACCAGCCGGGCCCGCACGATGTAGGACACCACGGCGGTCGAGAAGAGCGAGTGTCCCACGACGAGCCGGACGACGCCGTTGTCGAACATCGACAGGCCGAGGTCCTGACCGAGGAAGACGAGCCACGGCAGCAGCGCCACCGCGTCGACGATCTCCGGCGTCACCGAGACGAGCAGCAGCAGACCGACGAACCAGAGGACCCACTTGCCAGGCCGCCGCGCCATGGCGACACCCGCGAGAGTCCCCAGCAGGGTGGCGAAGACCGCGGCGATCGCGCCGGTCTGGATGGAGACCATGACCGCCGAGCGCACAGCCGGCCGGTCCACGATCGCCCGGAACGACCCGAAGCCGAACTCTGTGAAGGACACCAGCAGCCGGCCCTCGTTGAAGGAGTAGACCATGATCACGAGGATCGGCAGGAACAGGAACGCGAAGACCAGGGCGCCCCACGCATACAGCAGGTAGTCGGTGACCGTTCGACGCTCCCCCATCAGCGCACCTTCTCCGGGAGGCCCTCGAGGTCGGCGAGCCGCAGTCGCCGGGCGCGGCTGAGCGGCCAGGTGACGACGTATGCGATGGCCGCCCCCACGAGAACCGTCACCGCGATGACGATGATGAGGAGGACAGCCATCGCCGAGCCGAGTGCCCAGTTCTGAGCAGCCTGGAACTGGCTCGCGACGAGCTGGCCGACCATGTTTCCTCGCGCTCCGCCCAGCACCGTCGCGGTGATGTAGTCGCCCATGAGCGGGATGAAGACGAGCAGGATGCCGGCGATGATGCCCGGCCGGGCCATCGGGAGGGTGACCCGGGTGAAGGTGCGCCACCGGTTCGCCCCGAGGTCCTTGCTCGCCTCGCGCATCGCCGGGCCGACCCGGTCGAAGGCGACGAAGAGCGGCAGGATCATGAGCGGCAGGTAGTTGTAGACGACACCGAGGAGGACCGCCGAGCGGGTGTAGAGGATGGCCAGCGGGTTCTCGCGCAGGCCCAGCGCCTGCAGCATCCCCGACAGCCATCCCTCAGGGGCGAGGATGACCTGCCAGCCGATGGTCCGCACGAGGAAGTTCGTCCAGAACGGCACGATGACGAGTGCGAGCAGGAAGGCGCGCTTGCCGGGCGAGACCTTGACCGCCATCCAGTAGGCCATCGGGATGCCGATGACCAGACAGAGCAGTGTCCCAAGAACGCCGACCCGCAGCGTGTTCGTGAAGGTCGTGAAGAACGTCGGGGACAGTGCCTCGCGGTAGCGGTCGAGGGAGAGCACGTCGGTCGCGTGCGTCCCGAAGATGCCGGGCTTGTAGCCGAAGCTGAAGTAGACGACGGTCGCGACCGGCAGCACGAAGAACGCGGCGAGCCACGCCCAGGCCGGGATGGCCAGGAGGAAGCGGGGTGCCCTCATCGGTCAGGCCGGTCAGGCGCCGGCAGCAGCCTTCATCTTGTTCCAGATGTCGACGATGCGCTGCTGGGCGCTGTTGACCTCGCCCTCCTTCATCGTCTCGATCTGCTCAGGGGTGAAGAAGACGAGGTCGAGCATCTCGAGCCCTGCTTCCTCGGCCATCGACTCCACGTCCTTGGCGCCGGTGTGGTAGCCGATGTAGTCGACCTGGTCGATGACCTGCTCCGGGGCGAGGACGAAGTTGATGAAGGCGTGGGCCGCCTCGATGTTCGGGGCGCCCTTGGCGATGCACCAGTTGTCCATCCACAGCTGGGTCACGGGAGCGCCGAGGACCCAGGTCCAGCGGTCCGGGTCCGGGCTCTCCATGATGCCGATGCGGGCGTCCCCGTTCCACACCTGCATGAGCGCGTGCGTGCCCTGCGGGATCGCGGACCCGCCGGGGTAGGAGTCGAAGGCCGCGATGTGCGGCGCCAGCTCACCGACGAGGAAGTCCTCGGCGGCCTGCAAGTCGCCCTCGTCCTCCGTGGTCCAGTCGATGCCGTTCGCCCAGAAGTACAGACCGGTGAGCTCCGCCGGGTCGTCGAGGACCGAGGTGCGCCCGCTCGCCTCGTTCTGGGCCGCGTCGAGGAAGTCGTTCCAGGTCTTCAGCTCGCGGGTGATGACGGTGTTGTCGTAGACGAAGCCGGTGGTCCCCCACGCCTTGCAGATCGACCACTGGTTCTCCGGGTCCCAGGCCATGGAGAGGAACGCCTCGTCCATGTGCTCGAGGTTGGGGATGAGGTCCTTGTTCAGCGGCTCGAGAAGGTCGTTCTCGACCATCTGCGGGATGAACTGCCCGGTCGGCACGACGATGTCGTAGCCACTGGTCCCGCGGGCCGCGACGAGCTTGGCGATCATCTCCTCGTTGGAGTTGAAGGAGTCCAGCCGGATCTCGGGGCCGAGCTCCTCGGTGAAGCGCTCGAGCACATCCGGGCTGTCGTAGTCGCCCCACGTGTAGATCGAGAGCTGGGACTCCAGCTCCCCACCCGTGGCACGGCCGGTGGCGTCGGCGCCCGGCGTCGCACCGTTGCCATCGCCGTCACCGCCGCACGCACTGAGCAGGCCGACACCTCCGAGGGCCGCGGCGACCGAGAGGAACTGGCGGCGGTTGAACTCGGCCATGATGCGCGGCGCGACGGAGGCATGCGCGAGGACACGGACCGGGCGGGAGCGGCGGGGGTGGGACATGTCGATCTCCTAGGGCGGGCGGGGGTCAGCGGGGTGGGTGGGCAGGGGTGGTGGAGGGAACGGTGGTGAGGTCGGGCGGGATAGCCGGACCGGCGTTGGGGTCGCTGAAGACGAGGATGCACCCGGGGGTCCACGAGGCCACGACCTCGTCGTCGACGTGGACGTTCGGAGCGGCCGGGGTGGGGATGCGGCTCAGCAGGCTCGTCGTCTCATGGCCGGTGTCGACCTCGACGACGTACTGCATGGTCTCGCCGAGGTGCGCGATGCTCGCGAGCCGGCCGACGACGGTGTTCTCCGTGCCGTGGCCGGCGCCTGCGGTGAGGTCCGCGACGGGGGCGAGCGACACATACTCCGGACGGATGGCGGCGCGGACCGGACCCGGCGCGACGTGCTGCCCGGCGCGCTCACTGCGCAGCCGGATCGGCCCGGACTCGATCACACCGTCGGTGCGGGCGGTCCCGGCGAGGAAGTTCTGCTGTCCCACGAAGCCTGCGACGAACGCGGAGGCGGGCTGCGCATACACAGCGGCCGCCGTGTCGAGCTGCTCGATCTTGCCGCCCCGCATGATGGCGATCCGGTCCCCCATGGAGAGCGCTTCGTGCTGGTCGTGGGTGACGAAGACGAAGGTCGTGCCGACCCGGGACTGCAGGAGCTTGAGCTCGATCTGCATCTCCTCGCGCAGCTGGCGGTCCAGGGCGCCGAGCGGCTCGTCGAGGAGCAGGACGGACGGCCGGTTGACGAGGGCGCGGGCCAGGGCGACGCGCTGCTGCTGACCACCGGACATCTGCGACGGTTTGCGGTCGGCGAAGGCACGCATCTGGACCATGTCGAGCGCCTCGGCGACCCGCTCGCGGATCTCGGCCTTCGGGGTGCGGGTCTGCTGCAGACCGTAGGCGACGTTCTCGGCCACGTTCATGTGAGGGAAGAGCGCATAGTTCTGGAACACCGTGTTGACGTGCCTTTTGTGCGGCGGGACCCCCGCGACACTCTCGCCGCTGATCCGGATCTCGCCCTCGTCCGGCTGCTCGAACCCGGCGATCATCCGCAGCGTCGTCGTCTTGCCGCACCCGGACGGCCCCAGCAGCGCGATGAACTCGCCTGGCTCGATCCGCAGATCGAGTCGGTCCACAGCCACCGCGTCACCGAAGCGCTTGGTCACGCCGGTGAGCTCAACCGCACCGGCCTGGGCGCTCATCGTCACTCTCGGGTACCTCTCCTCGTCGTGCTCCAAGAACCAAACGTACTGATGATCTGTCCTGTCGGGCGGGATCGCAGGTCACAGATTCGTTGCGGCGTGGCGTCGGCGCGACGGATTGCGTTGCCACGGCGCGTCGAGACGGGAGGACTGTCAGACCTCGCTGCGAGAGTGGGGGTATGACGAGCTGGATCGTGGGTGTGGCCTCTCAGACGGGGTTTGGTCAGGTGGGGTCGAGTGCTGCGGGGGCGGTGCGTGTGGAGCCGATGCGTGTGGAGCCGACGGCTGTGGAGTCGATGGCTGGCGGGTCCTTGGTGCCCGTGGTGATCGCGGCGGTCGTCTGCGCGCTGCTGGCCGCCGGGCTGACCTGGTGGACGATGAGAATGCGCGCCGAGCGGGATCTCGCCATCCTCGAGACCGAGCGCGACCTGCTCCGCGAGCGCGTCGTGGACCTCGAGGCGGCGGTGGCCGAGGACTCCCAGACAGCAGCCGTGCTGCAGCCGCTCGGAGACACGCTGAGCAGGGTCGAGCGCCACGTCGCGGACCTGGAGCGGGATCGAGTCAGCCAGTTCGCCGACCTCAAGGCGACGATGCGGGAGGTCAACGCCACCGCTGGCGAGCTGGGCAAGGCCACGCACTCGCTCGCCGGCTCGCTGCAGTCCTCGAACGTGCGGGGCGCCTGGGGTGAGGTCCAGCTGCGCCGCGTCCTCGAGCACGCCGGCCTCCTCGAGCGCTGCGACTTCGATACCCAGGTCAGTGCCCGCCACCCCGATGGCGGGACAGTGCGACCGGACGCGATCGTGCGCCTGCCGGGTGAGAAGGTCCTCGTCGTCGACGCCAAGGCTCCGATGAAGGCCTTCCTCCAGGCTCAGGGCGAAGACCTCGACCCCGAGGAGCGGGCTCGCCTGCTCAAGGTCCACGCCCGCGAGCTGTCAGCGCACATCCGGGTGCTCGCCGGGAAGGAGTACTGGGCCGCGTTCCCAACGACCCCTGAGATGGTGGTGTGCTTCGTCCCGAGCGAGGCGATGCTGGCCCAGGCCCTGGCGGCCGACCCGTCGCTGCACGAGACCGCCCTGCGCAGCAAGGTCGCGCTGGTCTCCCCCGCCTCGCTCTTCGCCCTGGCCCGCACCGTCGCCTTCACCTGGCAGCAAGAGGCGCTCACGCAGAATGCCCAGGAGCTCCTCGACCTCGGCCAGGAGCTGTATGCGCGGCTCTCCACGCTCGGCAACCACGTCGGGTCGCTCGGTGGGGCACTCACCCGGAGCATCGAGTCCTACAACAAGATGGTCGGCGCATTGGAGTCCCGCGTGCTGGTGACGGCCCGCAAGTTCCGCGAGCTCGAGGTGGTTCAGGAAGACCTTGCCCAGCTGACGGCGCTCGACCTGGCCCCTCGACCGCTTACGTCGATAGAGCTGCTCGAGTCCGCAGCCGGCGACCGCGCCCGGCCCGAGCTGCTGCTCGACGTCCCGATGGAGCGCACCGAGGTCCGCGACATCGGCTGAGCGCCGCCGGGACCCGCTCTCTCCTAACGCACCGACGAGCACCCAGGATCCGCGTTCTCTCAAAAGTGGGAGCATCGCCGCGCGATCGCGTGCGCCCAAGTGCACCCACAAGCGGACGCCCCTCACAGCGGGAGGCCCATCGCGCGATCCAGCGCGCGCACGAGCACCCACAAGCGGACCCCCTCCATTCGGGAGCAGCACCGCGCGATCCAGCGCGCCCCTCGACTCGTGGCTAGGCCGCGCGTGGCGAGTACATGATGACGGCGACGCCAATGAGGCAGATCAAGGCGCCGACGATGTCGTAGCGGTCGGGCCTGAACCCGTCAGCGACCATCCCCCACACCAACGACCCCGCCACGAACACCCCACCGTAGGCGGCGAGGATGCGGCCGAAGTTCGCATCCGGCTGCAGGGTCGCGACGAATCCGTAGGCACCCAGCGCAATCACCCCGGCGCCAATCCAGAGCCAGCCGCGGTGCTCACGCACGCCCTGCCACACCAGCCACGCCCCGCCGATCTCCGCGATGGCAGCCGCCACGAACAACACGATCGACCTGAGCACCGTCATCCCCGAATCCTTCCAGCCACCGCCGCACTACGGGGAAGCCGGCGCACGCAAGTGCACCCACGATCCGATATCCCTCACAACGGGTGCTGCAGCGCGCGATCTACCGCACGCGCGACCACCCGCACCACGATGCTCTCCGCATTGGGTGATGAAGCGCGCACTCCTGCGCACGCGCGACCACCCACAACTGATCACCCACAACAGTGGGTGCCTCACCGCGCGGTCGAAATGACGCGCGCGACTCAGTGCAGGCTGCTGGCGAAGCTCGCGTCGTGCGTCATTTTGTCCGACATGCCGGCGGCCTTGAGGTCGCGCCGGATCTCGGTCGGGAGGGCGAAGGTCAAGGACTCCTCGGCCGCGATGACCGGCTTCACGTCGACGTAACCCCGCGCAGCCAGGTAGTCCAGCACCCCGCGGACCAGGACCTCGGGCACGGATGCACCACTCGTCACGCCGACGGTGTTCACCCCGTCCAGCCAGGCCTCGTCGATCTCGTCGGCGAAGTCGACCAGGTGGCCGGCGCGTGAGCCGTGCTCGAGGGCGACCTCGACGAGCCGCACCGAGTTCGACGAGTTGCGCGAGCCCACGACGATCATCAGGTCGCACTCGGCGGCCATCTGCTTCACCGCGAGCTGGCGGTTCTGCGTCGCGTAGCAGATGTCGTCACTGGGCGGGTCCTGCAGCGCGGGGAACCTCTCCCGGAGCCGGCGCACCGTCTCCATCGTCTCGTCGACCGACAGCGTGGTCTGCGAGAGCCAGACGACCTTGTTCGGGTCGCGCACGACGACGTTCTCGACATCGTCCGGTCCGTCGACGAGCGTGATGTGGTCGGGGGCCTCACCGGAGGTGCCGATGACCTCCTCGTGGCCCTCGTGGCCGATGAGCAGGATGTCGAAGTCGTCGTCGGCGAAGCGGATCGCCTCGCGGTGCACCTTGGTCACGAGCGGGCAGGTGGCGTCGATCGTCTTCAGCCCGAGCTGACGCGCCTCCTGGTGGACGACCGGCGCGACCCCGTGAGCCGAGAAGATGACGGTCGCACCCTCGGGGACCTCGTCGGTCTCCTCGACGAAGATCGCGCCGCTGCGCTCGAGCGTGGTGACGACGTGCTTGTTGTGCACGATCTGCTTGCGCACATAGACCGGCGGGCCGTACAGCTCGAGGGCCTTCTCGACGGTGACGACGGCTCGGTCCACGCCCGCGCAGTATCCGCGGGGCGCCGCCAGGAGCACGCGCTTGGTCGGGGAGTCAGGCTGGACAGACATACCCTCCACTGTACGTGGCTGTGAGCGTGCCCCCTTCCTCGCTCCGATCGCCCACCCCTCCCGCAGCGGCCCCGGGACCACGCCGGAAACCGCCCCCTTGTCAGAGCGCCTGCCTACAGTGGCGTGCGTGATCACCACCCTCGCCGTCTCGGGCTACCGCTCGCTGCGCGACATCGTCGTCGGCCTCGGTCGGCTCACGGTGGTCACCGGCCCGAACGGCAGCGGCAAGTCCAGCCTCTACCGCTCGCTGCGACTCCTTGCAGACTGCGCGGCGGGTGGAGTGGTCGGCTCCCTCGCCCGGGAGGGCGGACTGCAGTCGGTCCTCTGGGCCGGCCCGGAGACCTTGGGCGGAGCCCGCAGGGGGTATGCGGTGGAGGGCACCCGCCGCAAGGGTCCGGTGAGTCTCCTGCTGGGTTATGCGAGCGACGACTTCGGCTACCTCATCGACCTCGGCCTACCGATCCCGCAGAGCGAGTCGGCATTCAACCGCGATCCGCAGGTCAAGCGTGAGCTCATCTTCAGCGGGGAGGTGGCCCGCCCAGGGACGGTGCTGGTCCAGCGGAAGGGCCCGACCGTCTCGACGCGGCAGGGTCGTGGGTGGAGCGACCTGGCGAACGGCCTGTCACCGGCGGCGAGCATGATGACCGAGCTCGCGGATCCGCAGCGAGCGCCCGAGATGCTCATCGTGCGGGAGCAGATCCGGGCCTGGCGGTTCTACGACGGGTTCAGGGTAGACGCCGACGCCCCCGCCCGCCGGCCACAGGTCGGCACGCGCACCGAGATCCTCTCCGGCGACGGGCACGACCTGGCTGCAGCCATCCAGACGATCTTCGAGGTCGGCGACGCTGCAGGTCTGCAGGACAGCGTCGCGGATGCCTTCGACGACTCGCGCGTCGAGGTCATCTGGGAGGGCGGGCTCTGCGAGGTCGCCGTGCGCCAGCCGGGGATGCTCCGGGCGCTGCGGGCGAGCGAGCTGTCCGACGGGACGATCAGGTACCTGCTCCTCGTCGCCGCCCTGCACACGCCCCGGCCGCCGGAGCTCATGGTGCTCAACGAGCCCGAGACCAGCCTCCACCCGGAGCTCATCGCACCCCTGGCGCGGCTCATCGCCTCGGCAGCACGGAACACGCAGGTCCTCGTCGTCACGCACTCCACGGCGCTCCTCGACGCGATGACCGAGGCGGCCGCGGATACGCTGCCGGATGAGATCGTCCCGATCACCTTGCGCAAGGATCTCGGCGAGACCCACATCGAAGGACAAGGACTGTTGACGACACCACCCTGGCACTGGGGGACGCGGTGACCTCGGCCCTGCCCGAACGCGCAGCCGACACCTCCGCCGAGAACCCCTGGCCGGTGCGGCTGCTCTCGATGAAGATCGGCGAGTACGTCGACAAGATGTCGGTCGTCTGGATCGAGGGCCAGGTCGTCCAGCTCAACCGGCGGCCCGGCTCGTCGATGGCCTACCTCACCCTGCGGGACGTCGACGTCGACATGTCCTTCTCGGTCGCGATCCGGGTCACCGCCCTCGACGCGATGCCTCCGCTCCAGGAGGGCGCGCGCGTCGTCACCCAGGTCAAGCCGGCCTTCTGGCCACAGCGGGGCAGCCTCAGCCTCGACGCCCGCCAGATCCGACCCGTCGGCGTCGGCGAGCTCCTCGCCCGCATCGAGTACCTCAAGGCCAACCTCGCCGCCGAGGGTCTCTTCGACGCCCGCCGCAAGCGCCCGCTCCCGTTCCTGCCGCGCGTCGTCGGCCTCGTGTGCGGTCGCGGCAGCGCCGCCGAGCGGGACGTCATCGAGAACGCCCGGCGCCGCTGGCCCTCGGTCAGGTTCGCCGTCCGTGCCGTCGCGGTCCAGGGCAGCAACGCGGTCCCGGAGGTCATCACCGCACTGCAGGCCCTCGATGAGACCGACGAGGTCGACGTCATCGTCATCGCCCGCGGGGGTGGCTCCGTCGAGGACCTCCTTCCCTTCTCCAACGAGGCGCTCATCCGCGCTGTATCCGCCGCGCGCACTCCGGTCGTCAGCGCCATCGGACACGACATCGACACTCCCCTGCTCGACTACGTCGCCGACTTCCGCGCGAGCACCCCGACCGACGCTGCAAAGGCGATCGTCCCCGACGCAGCCGCCGAGCGCTCCGCCGTGCAGACCTACCTGCACCGGCTGCGCAGCGCCCTCCGTGGACGTCTCCGGCATGAGCGGGCGGCCCTCAACGCACTGCGGGCGCGGCCAGTGCTCTCGGCGCCCACGGCATACCTCGCTCTGCAGCGTGAAGAGGTCGAGTTCCTGCGCTCCCGTGCGCGGTCAGCGGTGATGCGGCGGCTCGAGCGCGAGCGCGACCGGGTCACCCACCTGCGGGCGACCGCCCGGGTGCTGTCGCCGACCTCGACGATCGAGAGAGGGTATGCGCTGGTCACCCGGGTCGACGGATCGGTCGTCACCGACCCCAACCAGGTCGAGGTCGACGAGCTGCTCCGCGTACGGGTCGCCGCCGGAGACTTCGGCGTCCGCGTCGCCGGTGGCCCGACACCGGACCCACGTCCAGCCGCAGCTGCTGGTTCGGGCACTGCGCGCCCACGTCCAACCACTGCCAAGAAGCGTTCAGGCACCACTGAACCCTCAGACACAGCCAAGGAGAGTCATGAGTGAGAGAACCGATGGGCCGGCAGCCCAGCGCGACGTCGCCGAGCTGAGCTACGAGGAGGCCAAGGAGGAGCTGACCTCCATCGTGTCCGTCCTCGAGGCCGGTTCGGCCTCGCTGGAGGAGTCGGTGAGGCTGTGGGAACGCGGCGAGGCGCTGGCGGCGCACTGCTCCCAGTGGCTCGACGAGGCGCAGGCTGCAGTCGAGGGTGGCGAGCGCCGCGATCCCGAGCAGGCCTGACCCACGCGCTCCCCGCGGGATCCCTAGCGACCGGTGACGGGCTCCAGTGCGGCGGCGAACGACTCGAGCTGCTCCCACGACGCGTTGCCGGTCACCACGCTGGTGAGCCCGCCGTTCTCAGCCGTCCGCACGAGGGATCGCTGGAGGCGCGAGCCCTCCCGCGCATACTGCCGCCAGGTCTCTCCCTCGATCTCGGTCGTCCCGACAGCGGGTGCCTCGTTGACCTGGCCCGCGATCCACTCGTCGGAGGCGTCGTCGGCCTCATTGAGGGCGACGAACTTGCCGTCCGGCGTCTCGAACCCGGCGTGCCAAGTCATCAGACCCTGGGCGCTCATGCGGTACTCCGCGCGGGTCTCGACCCAGTCATCACCCAGATCCTTCGGCGCGCTGACCGCAAGGCCGGTGGTCTGGGCGACCTGCTCGGCGGTCTCCTGGACGTCGACACCGGAGTGGTCGGGCTGCAGCCGCGGAGCCACGATGACGAACAGCGCCATGATCGCGCCGATGACGAGGAGCGAGCGGAGCATGTTCGCGACCGAGCCCTGCATGTAGGAGCTCACGGCTCCCCCGGCTCGCGGCGGCTGCTGGCCCGTCGGGCGCGCCGACACGTCGTGGGGGCTGGGCTGATCAGTCACCTGCCCATTGTCCCTGATTGCGGAAGCACCTCGACCACGCACCGAGGGCCACCGCGTCACCCACGCCGAAGTCCGAGGGCCCCCTGCCACGGGCGCATGCACGGGCAACCGCCCCACGCCTGTCCCCAGATCCGTCCCGTCCCGAGCCGTACCCCCTCCGCCATCCAGCGTGGGGGAGGCATCGGCCTGCCGCGACTAGGATTCGAGGTGGCTGCGAGCGCCGTGCCCACCCTCACGAGAGAGGCCCCATCCCATGTCCACGCCACGCATCCTCGTGATCGGCGAGGCACTGATGGACATCGTGACCGAGCCCGACGGGACCGAGACCGAGCACGTCGGCGGGAGCCCCGCCAACGTCGCAATGGGTCTGGCCCGACTCGGCCACCCGGTCCGCCTGGCGACGACTATTGGACCGGACGCCCGCGGCGAGCGGATCAGGGCCCACCTGCGCCAGCACGGGGTGCGGCCCACGAAGGGCAGCTCCACCGCCGACCCGACGTCCACCGCTCGGGTGACGTTCGACGAGAAGCGCAACGCGGCATACGAGTTCGACATCCGGTGGGACCTCGCGCCGGTGAAGGTGGGACGACGGGTAGGGCACCTCCACGTCGGCTCGCTCGCCACCGCCCTGGAGCCCGGCGCCAGCAGGGCGCGCGCGGCCATCGCGGCGCACCGGGACCGGGTCACCGTGTCCTACGACCCCAATATCCGGCCCGGGATCATGGGCGAGCTGTCGGCGATCCGCCCGGGCGTCGAGGACCTCGTCGCCCTGAGCGACGTCGTCAAGGCGAGCAGCGACGACGTGGGTCTGCTCTATCCGGGCCTCGACCTGCGGCACGTCATCGAGCACTGGCTCTCCCTCGGTGCTCCGCTCGTGGTCCTCACCCGCGGCGCGGACGGCGTCGTCTACCGGACCCGCGACGGCGAGCTCGTCACGAGGCCGACCCTGGCGACGCGGGTGGTGGACACCGTAGGCGCCGGCGACTCGTTCACGGCCGGACTCCTCTCCGGCCTGCTGAGCCTCGGGCTCATCGGCTCGGTCGCTGCCCGAGGTGCCCTGCGCAGCGCCGGCAGCGAGGCTGTCCGGCCGGCCATCGACCGCGCCCTGGCGACAAGTGCCGTGACCGTTGAGCACGCCGGCGCGTATGCCCCCGAACCCGCCGAGCTGTGGCCGCACCGGCCCGCGCTCGCCACCCCTCCGACCCACCTCAGAGAGGACCGACATGGCTGAATTCGCCTACTCCGACCTGTTGCCCGCGGGCCCGGGCCACATGCCCTTCCGGCTGCTCACGACCGAGGGGGTCGAGGTGGTCAGCGGTCCGGACGGGCGTGAGTTCCTCCAGGTCGACCCGTCGGCGCTCACCCTGCTGGCCGAGACCGCGATGCACGACATCGCCCACTACCTGCGGCCCACTCACCTGCAACAGCTGCGCAACATCCTCGACGACCCGGAGGCCAGCAACAACGACAAGTTCGTCGCCCTCGACCTACTCAAGAACGCCAACATCTCGGCCGGCGGCGTGCTGCCCATGTGCCAGGACACCGGCACCGCGATCATCATGGGCAAGCGCGGCCAGCACGTCCTCTCGCCGGGCCGCGACGAGGAGCACCTCTCCCGGGGTGTCTACAACGCGTACACGACGCTCAACCTGCGCTACTCGCAGATGGCGCCGGTGACGATGTGGGAGGAGAAGAACACCGGCTCCAACCTGCCCGCCCAGATCGAGCTCTACGCCGATACCACCCCCGGCAAGGAGACGTCCTACTCGTTCCTCTTCATGGCCAAGGGCGGCGGCTCGGCGAACAAGTCCTTCCTCTACCAGGAGACCAAGGCCGTCCTGAACCCCGAGTCGATGATGCGCTTCCTCGACGAGAAGCTGCGCAGCCTCGGCACGGCCGCCTGCCCGCCGTACCACCTCGCGATCGTCGTCGGCGGCACGAGCGCGGAGTTCGCGCTCAAGACGGCCAAGTATGCGTCGGCCAAGTACCTCGACGACCTCCCCAAGTCCGGTGACCCGGCGACCGGCCACGGCTTCCGCGACCTCGAGCTCGAGCAGGAGGTGCTCGAGCTGACCCGCCAGCTCGGCATCGGCGCCCAGTTCGGCGGCAAGTACTTCTGCCACGACGTCCGCGTCATCCGGCTGCCCCGGCACGGAGCGTCCCTCCCCGTGGCGATCGCGGTGTCGTGCTCTGCGGACCGGCAGTGCCTCGGCAAGATCACCCCGGAGGGTGTCTTCATCGAGCAGCTCGAGACCGACCCAGCCCGCTTCCTCCCCGACACCACCCACGAGTCGCTGGCCGGCGACAGCGGGCTGGACGAGGCGGTGGGCGCCTCCTCCACCGGTCAGGGCGCGGTCGTGCGCATCGACCTCAACCAGCCGATGGAGCAGATCCTCGCCGAGCTCAGCAAGCACCCGGTCAAGACCCGGCTCTCCCTCACCGGTCCCCTCGTCGTCGCCCGCGACATCGCCCACGCGAAGATCAAGGAGCGCCTCGACGCCGGTGAGCCGATGCCGGACTACCTGCGCAACCACCCGGTGTACTACGCCGGTCCGGCCAAGACGCCCGAGGGCATGCCGAGCGGCTCCTTCGGCCCGACCACGGCCGGCCGGATGGACTCCTACGTCGACCAGTTCCAGGCCGCCGGCGGGTCCCTCGTCATGCTCGCGAAGGGCAACCGCAGCCAGCAGGTCACCGACGCCTGCCGCGCCCACGGCGGCTTCTACCTCGGCTCGATCGGCGGCCCGGCCGCCCGGCTCGCGCAGGACTGCATCAAGAGTGTCGAGGTCATCGAGTACCCCGAGCTCGGCATGGAGGCGATCTGGAAGATCGAGGTCGAGGACTTCCCCGCGTTCATCGTCGTCGACGACAAGGGCAACGACTTCTTCGCCTCGGTGACCAAGCCGGTCGCCTTCTCCATCGGCAAGCGACCGGGACTCTGATGCGCGGTCTCCTCCGGGTCGACGGGCACCATCCGGTCGACCACCATCGACATGCCCTCCGTCGACGGGCGAGCGCGTGAGCGCCCGGCTCACCGAGATCCGGGTCTTCCCGGTCAAGAGCACTGCCGGCCGGCCGCTCGACAGCGTCGAGGTCGAGCCGCTCGGCCTGACCGGTGACCGGCGCTGGATGATCGTCGACCTGGACGGCGAGTGTGTCACGGCACGCACCGACGCCGACCTGCTGACCATCGTGGCCGGGACGTCCGGGGAGGACCTCACTCTGCGCACCGGCGCAGACGGCGCAGATACCATCACCGTCGCGCCACCGACCGGACCGGTCGTCGAGGTGACGGTCCACGGGCGACCCCTCCACGGCATACCCGCTGGGCCTGAGGTGGGCGACTGGCTCGCCCAGGTGACCGGCCGCCGTGACCTGCGGCTGGTCCATCTCGGGCGGCCCCGGCCGCTCAACCCCGACTTCTCGAAGCCGGGTGACGCCACCGCCTTCGCGGACGCCTACCCCGTCACGCTCGCCTCGATGGCCTCGCTGCGCCGTGTCCAGGACTGGGTCACCGAGACCGCGCTCGAGCGCGGTGAGGACCCCACCGAGATCTCCATCGACCGGTTCCGTCCCAACCTCGTCATCGAGGGCGAGCTGGAGCCGTTCGAGGAGGAGGGCTGGCAGTCCGTATGCGTGGGCGAGGTCGTCTTCGACGTCGCCAAGCTCATCGACCGCTGCGTGCTGACGACGATCGAGCCCACCACCCGGCAGCGGGGTCACGAACCGATCCGCAGCCTGGCGCGCCACCACGCCTGGGACGGCAAGACGTGGTTCGGCCTCCAGCTCATCCCCCGCTCACACGGCCCGGTCCGCGTCGGCGATCGCGTGACCGGGACCTGAGTGCTCCGCCCCTGAGCGCGGCGACCTGAGGGATCACTCAGGTCGCCGTTGACGCCTGCGCCGAAGCACGGTCCGATGAGCCTCGGACCCAACGGCGGGTCCCACGGTCCGGGCCGGAAGCGGAGGTCGTCATGCAGGTTCCTTCCCCCTTCGAGTACGAGAGGGCGCAGAGCGTGCAGCACGCCATCGCCCTCCTCGAGCGCCTCGGCGAGGACGCCCGGGTCGTCGCCGGCGGGCACAGCCTGCTGCCGATGATGAAGCTCCGGCTGGCCGATCCCGAGTACCTCGTCGACATCAACGACCTGCGGGAGGAGCTGGGCTACATCACGGTCGAGGGCGGTGAGGTCCGCATCGGAGCCCTCGTCCGGCATGCCGATCTGCTTGCCGACGAGAACCTGGCAGCCCTCTTCCCGATCATCCGTGACGCCGAGCGGCTCATCGCCGATCCGGTCGTCCGGAACTGGGGCACGCTCGGAGGCTCGCTGTGCCAGGCCGACCCGTCGGAGGATCTCACGACGGTCTGTGAGGCCCTCGATGCGCAGTGCGTCATCACCGGCAGCTCCGGCCAGCGGGTCGTGAGCATGGCCGAGTTCTACCGGGGGCCGTACGAGACGGCGGTCGGTGAGGCCGAGCTGCTCACCGAGGTCCGCCTTCCCATCCGCCCGGGTGGGGCAAGCGCATACCAGAAGGTCAAGCGGCGGGCCGGTGACTGGCCGGTCGCCGCCAGCGGCGTCGCGGTATGGCTCGACGGCGGCACCGTCACCGATGCCAGGGTGGCCCTGACCGCGGTGGGAGCCGAGGGAGTCGTCGACGTCAGCGACGTGCTCGTGGGGGCCACGCCCAGCGAGGAGGTGTTCGCGGCCGCCGGCGCCCTCGCCTCCGCCGCGAGCGCGCCCGTCACCGACTCCCGCGGCAGCGCCGAGTACAAGCGCCACCTCGCGGGTGAGCTCACCGTCCGCGCCCTCCGCTCCGCCGTCGAGCGGGCCCTCTCCAGCACCCCCTGAGGAAGGAAACGACCAATGCAGGTGACGATGACCGTCAACGGGACCGAGGTCAGCCGGGACATCGAGCCGCGGACGCTGCTCGTGCACTTCCTGCGCGACACACTCGGTCTGACCGGCACCCACTGGGGCTGCGACACGAGCAACTGCGGCGTCTGCGTCGTGTGGGTCGACGAGCGGCCGGTGAAGTCCTGCACCATGCTCGCCGCGATGGCCGGTGGCAAGTCGGTGCGCACCGTCGAGGGCCTCGAGCGCGACGGCGAGCTGGACCCGGTGCAGCGCGGCTTCATGGAGTGCCACGGCCTGCAGTGCGGCTACTGCACCCCCGGGATGATGATGACCGCCCGCTGGCTGCTCGACCACAACCCCGACCCGACCGAGGGCGAGATCCGCGAGGCGATCTCCGGCCAGATCTGCCGGTGCACCGGCTACAGCACCATCGTCCGCTCCATCCGGTGGGCGGCCACCCATGAGAACTCCTCGTCCATCGAGTCCCCGGAGACCGCAGGGAGCCCGTCATGACCGCCACCCCGGAAACCGCCGCAGACCCCCGCGACCGCCGGCAGACCGAGTTCGAGGACAACGACCAGAAGCCGATCGGCTTCGGTCGAATGCTCCGCAAGGAGGACCCCCGGCTGATCCGCGGCCGGGGACGCTTCGTCGACGACGTGCAGCTGCCCGGCATGCTGCACCTCGCGATCCTGCGCGCACCGGTCGCGCACGCCCGGATCATCTCCGTCGACACCAGCGCCGCCGAGGCCCACCCCAAGGTGCGGCTCGTCGTCACCGGCGCGATGCTGCAGGAGAAGGGTCTGGCGTGGATGCCGACGCTCTCCAACGACGTCCAGTCCGTCCTCGCCACGGACAAGGTCCGCTTCCAGGGTCAGGAGGTCGCGTTCGTCGTCGCCGAGGACCGCTACTCCGCCCGGGACGCACTCGAGCTCATCGACGTCGAGTACGAGGAGCTGACTCCGGTCGTCGACGCCCGCCGCGCTCTCGACCCGTCCATGCCTGTCATCCGCGACGACCTCGAGGGCAAGACCGACAACCACATCTTCGACTGGGAGACCGGTGACGCCGCCGCGACCGAGGCCGCCTTCGCCAAGGCCGACGTCGTCGTCACCGAGGACATCGTCTACCCCCGGGTGCACCCCGCCCCGATGGAGACGCACGCGGCAGTCGCCGACTTCGACCGGGTCGAGGAGAAGCTCACTCTCTGGTCGACCTCGCAGGCGCCACACGCCCACCGCACTCTGTATGCGATCGTCGCCGGACTCCCCGAGCACAAGATCCGCGTCATCGCGCCCGACATCGGTGGCGGCTTCGGCGGCAAGGTCCCGATCTACCCGGGCTACGTGTGCGCGATCGTCGGCTCGATCCTCCTCGGTGTCCCCGTGAAGTGGGCCGAGGACCGCGCCGAGAACCTCACCTCCGGGTCCTTCGCCCGCGACTACATCATGCGTGGCGAGATCGCCGCGACGAAGGACGGCAAGATCCTCGCGATCCGCACCAACGTCCTCGCCGACCACGGGGCGTTCAACGGCCAGGCGGCCCCGACGAAGTACCCCGTCGGGTTCTTCGGGGTGTTCACCGGGTCCTACGACATCGAGGCGGCGTATGCAAAGGTCACCGCGGTCTACACGAACAAGGCTCCCGGTGGCGTGGCCTACGCATGCTCCTTCCGGATCACCGAGGCCGTGCACCTCGTGGAGCGCCTGGTGACCTCGCTCGCCCTCGAGATGGGCATCGACCAGGCCGAGATCCGGCTGCGCAACTTCATCCGTCCCGAGCAGTTCCCCTACGAGACCAAGACCGGCTGGGTCTACGACTCGGGCAACTACGAGGAGACGATGCGCGAGTCGATGCGCATCGCGGGATACGAGGAGCTGCTCGCCGAGCGCGAGGAGAAGCGGGCCCGCGGAGAGCTCATGGGGATCGGCGTCTCCTTCTTCACCGAGGCGGTCGGAGCCGGCCCCCGCAGGAAGATGGACATCCTCGGTCTCGGCATGGCCGACGGCTGCGAGCTGCGGATCCACCCGACCGGCAAGGCCGTCGTGCGCCTCTCGGTGAAGACCCAGGGTCAGGGTCACGAGACGACGTTCGCCCAGATCGTCTCCGAGGAGATCGGTATCCCACCGGCCGACATCGAGGTGGTCCACGGCGACACCGACAACACCCCCTTCGGTCTCGGCACCTACGGCAGCCGCTCCACACCGGTCTCCGGTGCGGCCGCGGCCCTCGTCGCCCGCAAGGTGCGGGACAAGGCCCAGATCATCGCCTCGGGAATGCTCGAGGTGTCGGTGGACGACCTCGAGTGGGAGAAGGGTTCGTTCCACGTCAAGGGCGACCCCAGTGCCTCCGTGACGATCCAGGACATCGCCATGCGGGCCCACGGCGCGGGCGACCTGCCCGACGGCCTGGAGGGCGGCCTCGAGGCGCAGATCTGCTACAACCCCGAGAATCTCACCTACCCCAACGGGGCCTACATTTGTGTGGTCGACGTCGACAAGGGCACCGGCGAGGTCAAGGTCCGCCGGTTCATCGCGGTCGACGACTGCGGGACGCGGATCAACCCGATGATCATCGAGGGTCAGATCCACGGCGGTCTCGTCGACGGGATCGGGATGGCGCTGATGGAGATCATCGAGTTCGACGAGTGGGGCAACTGCCTGGGCGGGTCGTTCATGGACTACCTCATCCCCACCGCACTGGAGTGCCCGGACTGGGAGACCGGCTTCACGGTCACCCCCTCCCCGCACCACCCGATCGGCGCCAAGGGCGTCGGTGAGTCGGCCACCGTCGGCTCTCCGCCCGCGATCGTCAACGCCGTGGTCGACGCGCTGTACCCGCTCGGGATCCGGAACGTCGACATGCCGATGACCCCGTCTCGGGTGTGGGACGCGATCCAGGGACACCCGCGTCCGCCCATCTAAGGTGACGTGAGAAGGAGGACCCATGACTGTGGTGACCGATCGAGCGCGCGAGCTGACCGAGGCCCGCACCCCGTTCGTCCACGCGACCGTCGTGCGCGCGCAGCCGCCCGCCTCGGCGTGCACTGGAGACGAGGCGATCATCCTCCCGGACGGCTCGATCGAGGGCTTCGTCGGCGGGCAGTGCGCCGAGGGGTCGGTGCGCGTCGCAGCGCTCAGCGCGCTCAGCAGCGGCAACAGCACGCTGCTGCGGGTGCTGCCGGACGACGCCGGCGAGTTCCCGGACACCCCCGGCGCACAGGTCGTCGTCAACCCGTGCCTGTCCGGTGGGGCGATCGAGATCTTCCTCAAGCCGGTTCTCCCGCCGCCGGTCGTCGAGATCGTCGGCCACTCACCCATCGCCCGGTCCCTGGCTCAGCTCTGCGAGGTCCTGGGGTATGCGACGCGCCGCTCCCTCCCGGACAGCTCGCCGGAGCCGACGGCCGCCGTGGTGATCGCGACCCACGGCCGCGACGAGCAGGAGTCGATCCGTCGGGCACTCGACGCCGGCGTCCCCTACATCGCGCTGGTCGCCAGTCCACGCCGCGGCGCGGCCGTCCTCGACGAGCTCGGCCTGAGCTGCTGTCAGCGCGAACGGATCAGCACCCCGGCAGGCTTGGATCTCGGGAGCCGGACCGCCGGTGAGGTCGCCGTCTCGATCCTCGCCGAGCTCATCGGCAAGCTCCGTCGCGGAGAGCTGCAGACCGGCGGTGAGTCAGTTGCCGCGGACACATCAGGCACGGACGCAACGGCCACCGACACGACCGCCATGGTCACGGAGCCTCAGCCGGAGCCGAGCACGTCGGCTGACCTTCCCTTGCCGTCCTTCACCCGGCCGGAAGTCCACATCGACCCGGTGTGCGGGATGAGCGTCATTCCCGGTGAGGATGTTCCGCACCTGGAGACCGACGAAGGCACGATCTGGTTCTGCAACCCGAGGTGTCGCGACCGCCACGCGGCCGAGCTGGGTCTGTCGTGACCGAGGCCGCGCCGTCGGCCCGGGATCGCTCTGCGCAGGCGTTGACCGACCTGCTGGCCCGGACCGGCTACCTGCTCGACCAGGGCACGGCGACGGCCCTCTATCTGGCGTTCACCCTCGGCAAGCCGCTCCTGCTCGAGGGTGAGCCCGGGGTCGGCAAGACCTCCCTGGCCAAGGGCCTGGCCGAGGCGCTGGGCACCCCGTTGATCCGACTCCAGTGCTACGAGGGACTGACCGTCGCGGAGTCGCTCTACGAGTGGAACTACCAGCGCCAGCTGCTCGCCATCCGGCTGGCCGAGTCGCGCGGGCAGGCCCTGGCCGATGCCGACCTCTACACGGAGGAGTTCCTCCAGGCCCGCGCTGTGCTTCGAGCCCTGCGCCACCCCGGCCCAGAGCCTGCGGTGCTTCTCATCGACGAGATCGACCGCGCCGACGACGAGTTCGAGGCGCTCCTGCTCGAGGTCCTCGGCGAGCAGTCGGTGACGGTGCCGGAGCTCGGGACCTTCACGGCTGTCGTGCCCCCGATCGTCATCCTCACGTCCAACCGCAGTCGGGAGCTGCACGAGGCGTTGCGGCGCCGCTGCCTGTACCACTGGATCGAGTTCCCCGACCCGCTGCGAGCCGCCGAGATCGTACGCAGCCGGGTTCCCGGGGCGAGTGAGTCGCTCATCGCCTCGACGACCGAGTTCGTCGGCAGGGCACGCGGGCTCGAGCTGGAGAAGCCGCCTGGGCTGGCCGAGACGATCGACTGGGTGTCGGCCCTGGCAGCCCTGGGGGTTGCCGAGCTCACCGACGGACGGGTGCTGGACTCGGTGAGCGCCCTGGCCAAGTCGCCGGACGACCGCCGCGAGCTCCTGCAGGCGCTCCAGACGGCGTGAGACAAGGCGCCCCCCTCCCCATGCCCTCCCGGCAAGGACCCAGCTCCGGCCCCGCGGTTCTACTCCCCGGAGTCGACAGGGCCGCCTTCGCCGTCGCGTTCGAGAGAGCGCTGCGCGCTGAGGGCGTCGCCGTCAGCCTCACCGCGACCGCCGATCTGGTCAACGCCTTCGCTCTCCGCTTCCCGCGCGACCGCGAAGATCTCTACTGGCTGGCGCGGGTGACGATGGTGTCCTCACAGCGTGAGCTCGCCGCCTTCGACAAGGTGTTCGCGTCGGTGTTCGACGACGCGGTCGTCCCTCTGGACCCCAACGCGAGGCGCGACGACCTGCCACCCGGCGCAGTCGACCCTGCCGCACGTCCGTCCGGCGCCGACGTGCCGGGGGAGGCGGATGGCGAGTCGGGCATACCTCTGCCATGGGTCACCCCGCACAGGATGACGCCCGGCGACGACTCGGAGGATGACGACCTGGTGCTCCCGGAGCTGCGGGCGAGTGCCTCCGAGGCGCGGAGCACTCTGCCCTTCGGTGAGCTCTCCCCTGATGACATGGAGCAGCTCGCGCGTTGGGTCCAGCACACCACCGGGTGGCCGATGCGGCGCGCCCGAAGGACCCGTCGGGACGAGCACGGCTATCGGATTGCGCTGCGGCACACGCTCGCTGGCGCACGACGCACGGGGTTCGAGCCGATCGACCTCGTGCACGAGACACGACGCCGACGCCCGAGACGCATCGTCATGGTGTGCGACGTGAGCCAGTCGATGCAGTCCGTCGCGGCGGCTCACCTGCACCTCATGCGGGCGCTGGCGACCGAGCGCCGAGCCGAGGTGTTCGCCTTCTCCACCGGCCTGACCCGGCTCACCACGGCGCTGCGCACTGCGACGCCCGCCGACGCACTCACCCTCGCGGCCGAGCAGCTCGACGACCGGCTCGGAGGCACGCGGATCGCCTCGTCACTACGGGCCCTGCTCGAGTCCCACCACGGCGGTCTGCTTCGGGGCGCAGTGGTCATCATTGCCTCGGACGGCTGGGACAGCGATCCCCCGGAGGAGATGGCGCGGGTGATGAGCCGGATCCGGCGGAGGGCGCACTCGGTCATCTGGCTCAATCCGCGCGCTGGGGCAGCCGGGTTCAGACCTGCCGCAGGGGCGCTCGTCGCGGCCCTTCCGCACTGCGAGCTCATGCTGCCGGCCGGCACCTTCGCAGACCTGCGCGAGGCCGTGTCACAGATCTCCGCAGCGACGCGATCTGCGTGAGACTGCCCTCTCAGCAGTGCTCAGGGTTCGATCCCCGGAATGGAGCCCTCGACATACACCCCTTCGAAGGCGTCGCGTGCCGCGAGGGTCTGTGCCGATGTGCCGTCGCCGCAGTCGACCAGTGGGCTCTCGCTGGTCTCGACCACGAAGCTCAGGGTCCCCGCATCGATGGTGACCGTGATGGTCGTGGGCGGTCCGGAGCCGTTCGTGGGTGGTAGGCACGGGTTGAAGGCTGCGTCCGCGAGGGTCGCTGTGTAGGTGCCGGGCCCGTCGAGCTGGATGCCGGACAGGAGATCCCAACCGCTGAAGCTGTGTGACGTCGAGCAGTCCCGACCCGCGGCGCCGGTGCAGGAGATCGCCACCATGGCTTCGCGTGGTCCACCTCCGGGCCCCGGTCCACTGTCGAGCGTGCCCGAGTAGACGATGCTCGAGAACTCCGAGTCGGCCGGGTCTACGGGCGACTCGGCCGAGGAGTCCGGCTCCGACGGAGAGGTCGCGGTGTCCGTAGGCGCTACCGAATCTGTGACCGAGGGGGTGCTCTGGGCAGCGGATGCAGCGTCGTCGCCACGGGTAAGGGCCCAGACCACACCCCCGCCGACGAGAGCGAGGATCACCGCCGCTGCGATGACCAGGCTCAGCGGAAGGCCGTGACGTCCTGCCGTCTCGGCGGCGGCAGCCACCCGCGACGATGCTCGGCCGGCCGCATCGGGAGAGGGCGACGGTGACGGCGTTGTCGACTCGTCGGATCGCTCCTTGGCCTGCCCCTCGGAGCCGGAGCCCGAGCCGGTACCGGAACGCAGCACCTCCCCTGAACGGTCCCGCTCTGCCGGGACCAGCGCCTCCGGTCGCACGTCCCGCCAGATGTCGGGACGCCGGGTCTGGTCCGCACTGGCAAGGACCCGTCTGGCCCGGCGCCGGATGGAGCGGGCCAGCAGTCCGTCCAGCGCGCCCGCGTCGACCTGCTCCAGGAAGTGCGGCTCGTACGCCAGCGGCATGACCGCATACGCAGTCCTGCCGCGCTCGACGTCCTCGCAGCGCCACGCCACGGTGGACCACGTCAACCAGGCCGGGGTCAGCCGAAGATCACCGCGCTGGCGCACTCGGGTGTCGGGGCCCGCGGGCGTCAACGGCTCTCCACTCGCCGGCTGCTCCTGTGCCGAATGCGTATGCGTGCTGTCGCCGGCGGACCGCTCGACGGGCAGCGGAACGGCGCCCCACACGCGGTCGTCGACCGGGGCGGGGTCCAGGTCGAGTGAGAGGGCATACGGCCGGGCCAGCGACCAGACCTCCTCCAGGTGCTCTTGAGCCAGGACTGTGCGGCCGGCCAGGGGCACACGCGCACGGCGTCCTGCTGCGTACAGGTCTGCTCCGACCGCATCCCGACCCACGAAGTACCCGAACCGTTCACGGGCCGGCTCCACGCGCCATCGCCCGACCGCGGGCAGGGACGCGCCGGGGCGTGCCAGCACCGCGGCCGCTGCGGCGACGAAGACGATGGCGGCTGCGAGGTCCGCACCGGTGGCGTACTCGCCGCAGATCTCCAGCCGGCCCCGGCGGGGCCTGATCAGCACCCCCGGGGAGTCGGCACCGTCGAGCAAGAGACCCGCCGCTACGGCGCACCGGGCCGCGAACTCGCGGGCCACCGCGACCACCGACCGGTCATCGACGGAGACGTTCACGTGGGTCGAGAACCCGACCAACCGGACGTGCGGGTCCACCTCATGCAGAGAGTGGAGCAGCCGGACCCGCTCGAGGTCGAGCATGGCCGCGATGCGGTCGGGAGCGTCGCGACGGAGCGCGAGCGGAGGGGTGACCAGCTCCGCCTCCCACCCGTCCGCGGTCAGTGCCAGGCCACTGGCCAGCCACCGTGCGCGAGGGTCGCCCGGGTGCGGCACCCCGACCGGCCCCGCAACCCTCGGGATGAGCAGCCGGAAGTCCTGCTGCCCGTCTGGTGCCCACACCTGGAGCTCATGCTCCACACCCACCCGGCACAGCTCGCGGTCCGCACGGGCGTCCAGGCGTCGGGCCAGGGTGGCGCCGAGCACGGGGGGCCTAGCTGGACTCTTCGGTGGCCTCAGGCTGCGTCTCCTCATCCGGTGGACGGTGAGCGCGCCAGGACTCTTGTGCCATGGCGATTCCCGCGTCCGCAGCCTTGTCGATCACCTTGTCCTTGACGGTGGAACCTGCCTCCTCGAAGACAGCCGTCACCGTGGTGCCCGCACCGGCGATGACGGCGCCGACGCCACCTGACTCGGCGCTCGCCGACGCCGCAGCGGCCCGTCCTGGAAGGAGAACACAGCAGGGTCCTCCCCGTCCGCGCGGAAGGCGTCCAGCGACGCTGCTGCGTCGTCGGCATACCGCTTCTCGGTGACCCCGACGAAGGTCGCGTTCATCGGATCGGTCGAATCAGCGGAGAGCAGCCGACAAAGGACGGCTTCCTCGTAGGGGTCGTTGTCGTCCGGCCCGAGCGGGAGCGTCGTGGCCGGCACGGACGCGTTGTCGATGAAGTCGCCTATGCCGTTCGCGATGTCAGCCGACTTCTCCTTGAACACCGCACACCGATCGCCGAGCGCCGCCGGCCCCTCGGGTGCAGTCCCGGTGGTGGACTGATCGGTGGGCTCGGCCGAGGGTGACGTCTCCGTCGTGTCGGACACCCGCGGCGAGGGCGCACCCTCCTGGGCGCTGTCCGCACCACACCCGGACAGAAGAAGCGTCGTGACCAGTGCCCCCGCAACAAGCAGACGCTTCATTGTCCTCGACCGTCCTCATGCCGTGCCGTCCGACGGGACGGATTTCGTGTGAGTGAACCCCTCCCGAATTCGCCTGGCAAGACCCGACGATCGAATCCAGCCACACGGCTGTCCGTGCGCGAGCGGCACGTCACCCACTGCACCGGTGGAAGGCGGGTCAGCTCCACAGCGTGACGTGCACGGACGGCCGGAACCGCCCCGAGGTCACGCCCGCACCCCGCAGCATCGCCTGAATCGCCCGAGGCGTGCCCACGAACCGCTCGAGCTCGGCTGCCGGGTTGCCGGGTGCCCTGCCGTCGGTGTCCTTCACCCGCAGCAGCTCCCACGATGACGTGAGGTCGAGCTCGGGCACCTCGACCCGCGCGAGGGTGCCCGCGCTGAGCTCCTTGGCGACGGTGAAGGACATCGCCGGCGAGACACCGGCGGAGCGCTTGACCTCCTCGGTCGCCGCCGAGTGGCTCTGGAAGATCCTCTGCTGTTCCTCCGGCACCCGCAGTGAGCGCAGCACCTCTGGGACGACTCCGAAGGTGGAGGCTCCCGAGGGTCCGACGAACCAGCGCTCGGCGCGGATGGCGGCCGCGCCGACCGTCCGACCCGCCAGTGGGTGGTCGGGGGCGACGACGAGCACGAGCTGGTAGCGCAGGAACTGCGCGGAGGAGATCTCCGGGGGCAGTGGCTGCGGTCGCGGGCCGATCGCCACGTCCGCCGACCGGGTGAGGAGGAGGTCGACGAAGTCCGTCGGCTGGTGCAGGCTGAGCTCGACGTCCAGGTCCGCCGCACGGGAGGCGAAGAGGTCGATCAGGCCAGGCGCCGCATACTCTCCGAACAGGCTGGAGGCGGCGATGCGCAGCAGTCGGCGCCCCGAGGCTGCCTCCGTGACCTCCGCGATCGTGCGGTTCTGCAGACCGAGCAGCTCGTGGGCGCGGCTGGCCAGCCGCAGCCCGCCGGGGGTGAAAGACAGGCCGGTCGCGTGCCGGCTCACGAGCTGGTCGCCGAGCTCCTTGCGGAGCTGGGCCACGTGGAACGAGACAGCCGACTCGGTGACGTCCAGCTCCTCGGCGGCCAGCTTGAACGACCCGAGCCGAACGATCGCCGCGTAGGCGCGTAGCTGGGTAGGCGTCATTGCTCACCTTGGCATGGCCGCCCTGACGGTCCACACCGTCCAGGACGGGAATCGGGGGGTACGGGCAGTGTAGGTGCGATCCGCCGAGGAGTGGCCGGATCGCACTGCCCGAACGCGTGGGAGCGGAGCGCGGCCCGGGGTCCCGGGCCGCGACCGGTCAGCTCAGCGCCGCGACTGCGGAGTCGTAGTCCGGCTCCTGGCCGATCTCGGGGACCACCTGGGTGTAGATGACCTTGCCGGAGTCGTCGAGGACGATGACCGATCGCGCGAGCAGACCGCTCAGCGGACCGTCGACCATCGTCACCCCGAAGTCCTCGCCGAAGGAGGAGCGGAATGTCGACGCAGCGGTGACGTTCTCGATGCCCTCAGCGCCGCAGAAGCGACCGAGCGCGAACGGCAGGTCCGCGGAGACGCAGATGACGCTGGTGTTGTCGAGGCTTGCAGCGATCTCGTTGAAGCGGCGAACGCTCGCCGCGCAGACGCCGGTGTCGACGCTGGGGAAGATATTGAGGATCGTGCGCCGTCCCTCGGGCCGGGAGACGGTCGAGAGGTCGGTGCCGGTGAGCTCGAAGTCGGGAGCGGTCGTGCCGGGAGCGGGCAGCTCGCCAGAGGTGCTGACAGGGTTTCCCTTGAATGCAGTCGTCGCCATGGCCCATGTCTAGCATGTCGTACGCCGGCCCGGCGGCCTTGGCCTGTGTAGTCATTGGGTGTGCGGCATCGGGTGCGCCGGGATCGGGTGTGCGGCATCGGGTGTGCCGGGATCGGTGCGACTGGCCGCTGCAGCGGACTCGGTGGAGTGGATACATTGCGGGCATGACCTTTTCGCGCGACTTCCCCGACGGCTTCCTCTGGGGTGCCGCCACCGCCAGCTACCAGATCGAGGGCGCGGTGGACGAGGACGGCCGCTCCCCCTCCATCTGGGACACCTTCTCGCGCACCCCGGGCAAGGTGCTCGGCGGGGACACCGGCGACGTCGCGTGCGACCACTACCACCGGGTCGACCAGGACGTGGCGATCATGCGGGAGCTCGGGCTCGACGCCTACCGCTTCTCCATCGCCTGGCCGCGGATCCTCCCCGGGGGCACCGGTGCGGTGAACCAGCGCGGCATCGACTTCTACTCCCGACTCGTCGACACGTTGCTGGACAACGGGATCCGCCCCTTCGTCACGCTCTACCACTGGGACCTTCCCCAGGTGCTGGACGACCGCGGGGGCTGGCTCAACCGAAACGTCGCCGACTGGTTCAGTGAGTATGCGTCAGTCACCGTCGCCGCCCTCGGCGACCGGGTGAAGAACTGGACCACGCTCAACGAGCCGTGGTGCTCGTCCTTCCTCAGCTATGCCCTCGGAGTCCACGCGCCGGGTCACCACGACCCGGTGGAGGGTCTGGTCGCCGCGCACCACCTCCTGCTCGCCCACGGCCGGGCGGTCCCGGTCATCCGTGAGCAGTGCGAGGGTGCCGAGGTGTCCATCACCCTGAACCCGACGCGGGTCTTCGGTCCGCAGGACGAGGAGGGCAACGACATCGGGGACGACGCCGATGCGGACGCGGTGCGCCGCGCGGACAACATCTACAACGGGGTCTTCTTCAAGCCGCTGTTCGCCGGCCGCTACCCCGATGGATTCTTGGAGGACACTGCGCATCTCACCGACCACGGGTACATCCAGGACGGCGACTTCGCGGAGATCTCCCGCCCCCTCGACAACCTCGGCGTGAACAACTACTTCCCCACCCGCGTGCGGGCCGCGCGCGACGGCGAGGAGGGCACGCCCGCCCTGCCCGGGATGGAGCGGGTGGCGGAAGTGGCCCCCCGGCCACCGCATACCGCCATGGGCTGGGAGGTCAACGCCCGCGCGCACTACGAGATCCTCCTGCGCTCAGCGCAGGAGAGCGGGCTGCCGATCTACGTCACCGAGAACGGCTCGGCCTGGGACGACGAGGTCTCCCCGGACGGGGCGGTGCACGACCCGGAGCGAGTCGACTACCTGCACGGGCACCTGGGTGCAGCCGCCGATGCGATCGCGGACGGGGCGGACATCCGCGGCTACTTCGCGTGGTCGCTGCTCGACAACTTCGAGTGGGCGCTGGGCTACTCGAAGCGGTTCGGCATCGTCTACGTCGACTACGAGACTCAGGAGCGCATCATCAAGGACTCCGGCAAGGAGTATGCGCGGATCATCCGGGCGGGTCGCTGAGCCAGGGCTGCCAGGTGGTGAGGCCAGTCACAGCACAACACGGCAAACCTCACGATTCGGTCACGAAGGCGTAAGCGTTTTGACTCTCCCCGCCGGGGTTGGTTGTCTGGAACGAGACCCCGGCAGCGTCCGCGAGCGCCGTGTGGCGCGGCATGTCCCGTGTCCTTTCCCCGTCACCCCAGTCTCGTCGGTCGTCGTGCCCTACGACCAAGGAGACCCGTGTCGAGCATCAGCGTCCACCATGTCTACAAGATCTTCGGACGACGCCCCCGCCGCGGCATCGACGCTCTCCAACGCGGTGCCTCCCGTGGCGACCTGCGCGACGACGGCCTGACCGCTGCCGTGATCGACGCCTCCTTCGAGGTGGAGTCCGGCGAGATCTTCGTCGTCATGGGCCTCTCCGGCTCCGGAAAGTCGACCCTCATCCGGGTCATGAACAACCTCCACGAGCCGACCCACGGCCACGTCGAGATCGACGGGGTCAACGTCACCCGCGCCAAGGGCGAGGAGCTGCGCCGCCTGCGCCGTGACAAGGTCTCGATGGTCTTCCAGCACTTCGCGCTGCTCCCGCACCGCACCGTCGGCGAGAACGCTGCCTACGCGCTGGAGATCCAGGGCATGAGCCGCGCCGAGCGGGAGCGCCGTGCCGAGGAAGCACTGGCCATGGTGGATCTCGGCGGATGGGGAGGTGCCCTTCCCGGTGAGCTGTCCGGCGGGATGCGTCAGCGTGTCGGCCTGGCCCGTGCCCTGGCGTCAGGCACCGATGTCCTCCTCATGGATGAGGCGTTCAGCGCACTCGACCCGCTCATCCGCCGGGACATGCAGGAGCAGCTCGTCGAGCTGCAGGACCGCCTCAACAAGACGATCCTGTTCATCACCCACGACCTCAACGAGGCTATGCGCCTCGGTGACCGGATCGCGATGATGCGCGACGGCAGGATCGAGCAGATCGGGACTGCTGAGCAGATCCTCAACGACCCGGCGAACAACTACGTGGCCCAGTTCGTGCAGGACGTCGACCGGACCCGGGTGCTCACCGCCGAGAACCTCATGGAGCCGCCAGTCGCGGTCGTCGGCCGGGACGTGGGCCCCCTCGCTGCGCAGAAGCTCATGCGCGAGAACCAGATGTCGGCGATCCTCTCGGTCAACCCGGACCGGACCCTGAACGGGCTCCTCCTGGAACCGGACGTGGCGGCAGCCGTCGCGGCCCGGCGGACCGAGCTGCCGCTCCTCCCCAGGGAACGGACCGGGGTGGTGTCGACCGACACCCTCCTCACCGACCTCTTCGCCCTGGCCGCCGAACGACCGGGACCCCTCATCGTGACCGACGAACGCGACCGGGTCGTCGGACTCGTCCCGCACGTCACCCTCTTCGCTGCCGCAGGCAGCAACGGATCGGAGCCCGACGAGGCGCCGGAGCGGGGGCCGGACAGTGCTCATCACGTGCTGTCGACCGCGACTGAAGGGGGCGGGCACTGATGGAGGACTGGTTCCCCCGGATTCCGATCGGCACCTGGGCCCGTTCGGCGATCGACTGGCTCACCGAGAACTTCGACCCGCTGTTCGCCTTCCTGTCCACGATCATGCGATGGCTCATCACGACCATCAGCGATGTGCTGCTCTGGCCGCCCGCGCTGGCCGCCATCGTCGTCTTCGCCCTCCTCGGATGGCTGGTCCGCTCCTGGCAGTTCGCCGTCGGGACACTGCTGTTCTTCGGCCTCATCGTGGCGATGGACCAGTGGACGCACGCGATGCACACGCTCGGACTGGTCGTCGTCGCGACCCTGGTCGCGGTCCTCATCGCAGTCCCCACCGGAATCCTGGCCGCCCGCTTCAACGGCTTCAGTGCAGCGATCCGGCCGCTGCTCGACTTCATGCAGACCATGCCGGCCTTCGTCTACCTCATCCCGGCGGTCATCATCTTCCGGGTCGGGGTCGTGCCGGGACTGTTCGCCACAGTGATCTTCGCGCTGCCTCCCGGGGTCCGGTTCACCGAGCTCGGCATCCGCCAGGTCGACGAGGAGACCGTCGAGGCCGGGCACGCCTTTGGCGCCACTCCTCGACAGATCCTGCGGGGCATCCAGCTCCCCCTCGCGCTGCCGACGATCATGGCCGGCGTCAACCAGGTCATCATGCTCGCCTTGTCGATGGCCGTCATCGCCGGCATGGTCGGAGCACCCGGTCTCGGCCAAGAGGTCGTCTCAGCGATCGCCTCGATCAACATCCCCAAGGGTGTCGAAGCCGGTCTGGCCGTCGTCATCCTCGCGATCTTCCTCGACCGCCTCACCGCCTCGCTGGGCAACCCGGGAGACTATCCCGGATCTGTGCTGGGTTCGCTCCGCAAGCGACGGGCCGCAGGCGCTCAGCCGCAGCCTGCTTCTGACGTGACCGAGACTGCCGGCGCCCCGGCGCTGACGAAGGGGTGATGCGCTGAGGACCGAACCACGACGACTCATCGTGCGGGCCCCGGTGCTGTACCGGGCTGCCCACAACAGGAAGGAACACATCGCATGACCATGCGAGGAAACACCCGCCTGAGCGCCATCATCGGCGCCGTCGCCATCGCTGCCGTCGGACTCGTCGGCTGCGGCACCAACGGCGCCGACACCACCGACCCAACCACTACCGACGACGCGCAGACCAGCGAGAACGGTGACCCTGCCGCGGCCGGAGGGGCCTCGGGCACCATCACGCTCGGCTTCATCCCGTCCTGGACTGATGGCTTGAGCACCGCATACCTGCTCGAGAACCAGCTCGGCAAGCTCGGCTACGACGTCGAGATGCAGCCCCTCACCGAGCCGGGTGTGCTGTATGCCGGACTCGCCGGGGGCGACTTCGACATGTACCCCTCTGCCTGGCCGGAGGTGACGCACGCGAGCTATATGGAGGAGTTCGGCGACAGCATCGAGGACCTCGGCGCCTACTACGACGGCGCCAAGCTGACCCTCGCCGTGCCGGAGTACTCCTCTTTGACCTCCATCGAGGACCTACCCGCCAACGCCGACGCTCTCGGCAGTCAGATCATCGGCATCGAAGCCGGAGCAGGCCTGACGAAGGCGACCCTGGAGTCGGTCATCCCCGAGTACGGGCTGGACGCGTTCGACCTGGTGACCTCCTCGACGCCGGCGATGCTTGCCGAGCTGGAGCGGGCCACGAGCAACGAGGACGAGATCGTCGTGACCCTGTGGCGGCCGTTCTGGGCCAACACCGCATACGGCATGAAGGATCTCGAGGACCCCAAGGGCGCCTTCGGCGAGCCTGAGGCGCTGCACTTCCTCGGCAAGGACGGCTTCTCCGACGAGTTCGCGGAGGCGGCCGAGTTCATCGCCGGGATCAAGCTCGACGACGCGCAGTACGACTCCCTCGAGGACATGGTGGTCAACGAGTACGGCGAGGGTCGTGAGGCCGAGGCGATCGAGGCCTGGCTCGCAGCCAATCCCGGCGCGTTCGAGACCCAGCTCTCGTAGCCCGGTCTCTCACCACCTCCTCGCAAGGCGCAGGACGCGCGGGCTCATGCAGTCCGCGCGTCCTTCCTTGTGCGCTTCTGTGCGACGTCCGAGGTTCCCGTGCGACGTCGTCCCGGCCGCTCAGAGGGCGAGGCGCTCCCGCACGACGCCGACGAGCCGGTCGGTGACGACCTCGGCGCGCTCGGCGGTCTCGGCCTCGACCATGACGCGCACGACGGGCTCGGTGCCGGACTTGCGCAGCAGCACCCGACCGGCGTCTCCGAGCGCGGCCATCTCCTTGGCGA
>Ga0209313_1000279_pt1 | contig 53962 bp, 42 predicted proteins | sample BioC13SIPDNA_3_FD_185748 | JGI IMG/M metagenome (GOLD analysis project Ga0209313, IMG submission 185748) | Anaerobic biogas reactor microbial communites from Washington, USA - Biogas_R2_B C13 SIP DNA (SPAdes) (version 2) | ecosystem: Engineered > Bioreactor > Anaerobic > Unclassified | place... | reverse complement strand
TCACCCCCTGAACTGCTACCGGAACGGAGATCAGAAGAGGCCACCGGTACTTCGCCCCCATGCCACCGAAGCAACAATCCACCGTTTACCCCGATTGTTTGTCCATCAATTACCTCCCTTGCGCTCAGGCCAAGCTTCGGCGATGTACTGGATCGATGGCGAGAACTCGGTGTCACTCGGCGACGAACAAGGACACTCATTGCCGCCGCCGCACTCCCAGGATACTCCCAGAGGAGAATCGTCGCGTCGCAAGTCGTTTCCTGGTAATGCGTTAGAGCTTTCGGTCGACTGTCTTCTAATCCGCAGGTCGCAGGTTCGAATCCTGCTGGGCGTGCTTGTAAGTCACTAAAGCAAAAGAAGTTACAGCGACTCTTGAAATGGCCTGTTTGCGGCAAGGATCGGATTTCACGGGATTTCACAGAAACCGACCCTGCTGAACCGGGGACTTTACTGCTGGCCAAATGACCGCGACAACGGCCCAACGCCTACGGGTGCCGCGGGTCGTTGTTTCCGATTCGGGTCAGCACCAGTTTGACGGCCTCCCTGTCCCGCCGGGCGATGGCCGATTGGAGCACGCCTGCGATTCCAGTGCGCGTCTGAACCGGTAAGTAGCCGTCCCGCTGGGCCATTTCGGCGGGGAGGCTGACGACGATCCGCTCGAACGTTCGGTTGCTCTTCATCCACCGCTCTTCGTCGGTTTCATCGACGTAGTGGCCCAACATCACCGATTCGGTGATGCTGGCGTCGTGAGCCATCCTCGACCGCAAGAACGCCCTGTTCTACAAGACCGCAAACGGGGCCATACCGGAGACATCTACCTGAGCCGCCTTGACACCTGCGAACTCTGCGGAGCCAATTCGTGCGACCGCCAGCGCAACAAAAGAGGCCGCCGAAGGTTTCTCCGACGACCTCTGTCAACTTAGGGGTGGCTGAGGGGATTCGAACCCCCGACCCTCAGAGCCACAATCTGATGCTCTATCCAGCTGAGCTACAGCCACCGTGCCATTGCGGGACAGTTTACTGCCGCGACTGCTGGTGGTCAATAACCAGCGGCGTCCCTCGCCTTGCGATCTGACTTGACAGGATGCGGGCGTTTGTTACGGTGGGACCGCTCGGAAATGGCGCTGGGCAATCACAACTCTCGTAGTTTGGGTGACTTATGGCAAATATCGAACTCCGGACGATGCGTGCTGAGGAATGGGGCGATGTGGCGGCATTGATCTGCGACTCCACCAACGGATGGTGTGAATCACGCGGCCGACCGGTGATGTTTTCGGGGCCCAAGCAGGACGTTCAGGTCTTCTGTTCGGTGTACGAAAAACTCGACCCAGGCTGTTGCGTCGTCGCGGAGGACATCGTGACGCGGCGTTTGGCGGGATCGTGCTTCTATCATCCGCGATCCAGCCACGTCTCGCTGGGAATCATGAATGTCCACCCGGACTATTTCGGACAAGGCGTCGCCAGCCGGATGTTGCGGCACATCACTGACGTAGCGGACCGGACTGGCAAGCCGATGCGATTGGTGTCCAGCACGCTCAACCTGGATTCGTATTGCTTGTACAACCGCGTAGGATTTGTTCCGCGTCTGATCTACCACGACATGATCCTGAAAGTGCCGGCGGGCGGCCTGGATTGCGAGGTTCCGGGGGCGGAGCGAGTCCGGCCGGCGACGGCGGCGGATGTGGCCGCGATGATTGAATTGGAGTGGGAGGTGAATCATATCCGCCGCGAGAACGATTTACGGTACTTTGTGGAAAACGCCGACGGCATCTGGCACGTGTCGGTCCTGGAAGGCCGCGGCGGTTCGTTGGATGGATTCCTTGTCTCGATTGCTCATCCGGCGATCCGCATGTTGGGTCCGGGGGCCATCCGCACTGAAGACGGAACCGCGGCGCTGATTCTGGCCGAACTGAACCAGCATCGCGGCCACCAGCCCGTGTGGCTCGTGCCCGCCGACCGCCCGCGGCTGGTGCATCAGATGTACGCCTGGGGCGCGATCAATTGTGAACTGCACTTTGCCCAAGCACGGGGTGAATGGTCCCCGCCCAACGGCATCGTGATGCCGACTTTCCTGCCTGAAACCGGATGACACACAGCGCCAAGGGAAAGCCCCTGCGACACTTCCCAACGAGATCGGTTGGGCCATTCAGATTGGGGTGGCAGGGCCTCCGAAATGCGGTCCGGAAGCGGATGTCGCGAGGGTTCAACGGGGGGAGGGTTGCGGCGGACTTGCGTCGTTTTGCACGAACGCCCACAATCAGGATCTGCACAGCAGCCGGAATGTCTGCTGTGGCGACTGCTCTGGCGAGGCGAAGATTCGGCAATACGGCTCACCGCCGCGCTTCGCACCGCCTGGAGAGTCGGCCCGGAACGGAGCGCCGCGATTGCGGCAAAGCGGAGCCATGCCGGGAGTGTCTTTGGTTCTTCCCCGCGTTGGGAGCCCAACATGAAACAGCTGTTCTTTTTCTTGGTTCTGCTGGTCCTGCCGAGCGCCATCCTGCTCGGCTTGATCTACTCGGCCTGCCGCGCCCTGTACTTGATGTGCGAGGACAGGAGGGAATTGAAGCAGTTGGACGCCATTGCCGCCGAGAGTGCGGCGCGCCGCGAGCAAAGGCGGCGGGAGAATGACAACCGATTGGAAAACGGCTGTCCGCATTCCTTTGATTCTGGCCTGGGATTCCCGCCCGGCGTCTGCCCCAAGTGCGGGTTGGCCAAGGAAAGACCGGCTGGCGAATGCGACCACATTTGGCGAAGGAGCGAATCGCCGACTCCCACCAGTGTATGTGCCCTCTGCGGCAAGACGTATCGCCCGGAACTGTAACTCGCCGCACCTTTGGTTCCGCTCGGCCTTTGATTCCGCTCGGCCTTGGCGACGGACGGCAACCCAGGCTGGCCGCCCACGCACGGGCGGGGCGGATCGCAACTCTCTTCCCGATCGACACCGTCCAGTTTGGCGGCGGTTTGACGGCGTCCCCGTTAGCGCCGGCAAGATTCGCCTGGGCCGTACCGTTTGCTCGATTTGCCGAGTTTCTCGCGTGCTGAGCCTCCCGTTCGTCCTCGTTCGCCTGATGGGTCCCTTTCGCCGGCCCCGTAGAGGCATGAGGCGGGACACCGGCTGCGAGATTGCTGAGCCAGACTGAGTCCTGCTTTCGTTCTTCCAGGAAGTTTTTTTGCGCGGCCTTGCCGAAATTCAGCAAACGGAGAAAATAGCGGACTGTGGTTCAGGAGCGAAGCCTTGTCAGGCCAGTGTTGGGGCACTAGATTAAAAGTCCATGAGAAAACGAATCACCGAGTATTCGACGTTTTTTCGCGAGTTTCGCAGGACGTTTGACACGACGGGCGCGCTGGCACCCAGCGGTCCGTTTCTTGCTCGCGCCTTGGCGCGGCCGCTGCGGGAGCACGTGGGGGGGCCGATGCGGATTCTGGAAGTGGGGCCCGGCACCGGGGCCGTCACTCAGGAGATCGTGCGGCATATCCGGCCCAACGATTGTCTGCACATTGTGGAATTGAACGACCGCTTCGTGGCGCTTTTGAAGCGGCGTTTCGACGCCGAGCCACGGTTTCGCCGCGTGGCGGCGCAGACTTCGATCTTTCATGCTCCAGTTCAGGAATTGAAGGTAGAAGCCCCCTACGACTACATCGTTTGCGGGCTGCCTTTCAACAATTTCCCGCCGGAGTTGGTCGAGTCCATCTTCCGGCATTTGATCGGCATGTTGCAGCCCAGCGGTTGCATGACGTTTTTCGAGTATCTGTGGGTCCGACCGTTTAAGAAGCTGGTCGCGTCGCGCGAGCAACGGCAGCGTGTGGTTGAGGTCGGCGGCGTTTTGCGAAGGTATCTCGCTCAGTACGAGCGTGCCCAGGACCGTGTCTTCCTGAACGTTCTGCCAGCCGTCGCGCATTACCTTCGCCACGAGTCGTGCGGGAACGGGAACGGCAACGGGAACGGCAACGCGAGATTGCGACATGACGCAGCAGAGCACTGAGCAAGTCCGGGGAGGCGAGGCGGCGTCCGGCCTGCGGCTGGCCGTCGAACCGCTGGATTCGTCGATCCGTTCGATTCAGCCCGGCGGCGGCGTTTGTATGCGGATCGAGCTTGGCTGGGGCTATGTTCGCCGCTGGTGGCTGCGGCGGTTTCGCCGAAGTTACGTCCGTCGCATGGAGACGCTGCGTCAAGGCGACGAGAACCGTTGTCCCCATCCGGTGTTGGACCCGCGCGACGTCAAGTTCTATCGCAATCAGGGCGGTTATCGGTGGGACGTAGCGGACGATCCCTTTGCCTGGCGGGATCGGTTGCCCTGGGCGCGGGTCGGTTTGGCGGAACTGGTGCTGTTGGGCGGCGGTTGCCTGTTTCTGACGCTGCTTGCCGTCTGGTTGTACTGGCCCGTCAGTTTCGTGCCGGCCGTGCTGGGCCTGTTCATCGTTTCGTTCTTTCGCAATCCGCGGCGGAGAATTCCCGGCGAGCCCGGACTAGTCGTCGCCCCGGCGGACGGGAAAGTGGTGGCGATTGAGGAACTGCCGCACGACGACTACCTCGGTGGCCGGGCGGTGCTGATCGGCATTTTTCTCAGCATCTTCAACGTTCACATGAACCGTTCTCCCGTCGCCGCCCGGGTCATCGGCATGACGTATCGCCGCGGCAAGTTCCTGAACGCCCTGCGGCCGGCTTCGGCCCAGGAGAACGAGCAGATAGCCGTGCGGTTGGAAGAGAACGCTCCTCCGCACCGGCGGATGATTGTCCGGCAGATTGCCGGGGCGATCGCGCGTCGCATCGTGTGCTGGGTGGCGCCGGGCGAGGATTTGGATCGGGGCGGACAGTTTGGTATGATCAAATTGGGGTCGCGGACCGAATTGGTGATGCCTTGGGAGCCGGGGCTGGAGGTCTGCGTCCGGCTCGGAGACCACGTGCGGGCCGGCAGCTCGGTGCTCGCCCAATACGGCGCAGAGAGTTCGCAATCCGAGTCCCGCCCCGACGCTGGCCCGACCGCCTGAGCCGGCGGGTTGTGGTTGGCTCCCTACGACGCCCGCGGAACACATCGCTCATGAACGACACAAGCGGTTCGACGCACAATCCGGCGGACAAGGTGTCCCGGCGGCAGTCCCATCGGCGGCGGATGGTGGCCATTATTCCTTCGCTGTTCACGCTGGGCAACGCGGTTTGCGGGTTTGGTTGCATCACGTATGCTGCCAAAGTTGGTCCGGAAGGCACGACCCCGTATGACTTGTACTTTGCCGCCCTGTTGATCTTTGCTGCGATGGTCTTCGACGCGTTGGATGGACCGGTGGCTCGACTGGCCAGGCAGACCAGCGAGTTTGGGGCGCATTTGGACAGTCTGAGCGACGCCATCAGTTTTGGCGTCGCGCCGGCGTTCCTGATGCTGAAGTTTTCGCCGGTTCTGTTTCATCCCCGCGTGGTTTGGGTCATTGCGGTGCTGTACCTGTTGTGTGCGTTGATGAGGCTGGCCCGTTTCAACGTGGCCCAGGACGACGAACCGGCTCACGAGCACTTTCGTGGCCTGCCGTCCCCCGCAGCCGCCGGCATGGTGGCCTCGCTGGTCATTATCGCCCCCGGCCTGCAGCGTCTGACGGCCCCGGAGATGAGGGAATCGGCTCAGCGGATGGGCGAGTTGCTGATCAGCGCCACGTCGACGGCGCTGCCCTTGGTGACGCTGATCGTCGCTTGCCTGATGGTGTCCCGGATCCGCTATCCCCACGTTGTGAACCAGCTGTTTCGCGGGCGGCACACCTACCGGCATTTTGTGAAACTGATTTTTGCCCTGGTGATCGTGTTTGCGATCCACGAACTGGCCATTCCCGTGGTCTTGTTTTGTTTTGTCATTGCTTCGCCGTTACGAGCCCTGTGGGCCCGCGGTGTCGCACTTCGCGGCGCCGGCAAGCCGGCGGTGTCCGCCGACCTGCCGAGGTTGTAAAGGGAATTGCGGAGCGTCTGGAAAGACCGCCTCGGCGAGGCGGCAGGCCGGACGCCGTGCCTCGGCGGACGAAACGCCCTTGCGCGGCGGGAGCGCGATCAGTCGAGGTACCGCTGCAGCAGGTCGCCGTAGGCATCGATGCGGCGGTCGCGCAGGAAGGGCCAATGCGTGCGGGCGGTATCGATCAGGCCCAACTCGCAATCGACCACGAGCAGCGATTCTTCCTCGTGCGGGGCCTGCGCCAGCACGTTGCCGTAGGGATCGGCGACGAACGACGCGCCCCAGAATTGCAACTGGCCCTCGCGACCGACGCGGTTGGCCGCGGCCACGAAGACGCCGTTGGCGATGGCGTGGCTGCGCATCATCGTTTCCCACGCCGCGTGCTGGCTGGGGCCGTAAGTCTCCCGTTCGTCCGGCAGCCAGCCGATGGCGGTGGGGTAAAACAGGATTTCCGCTCCGCGCAAGGCCGTGAGCCGCGCGGCTTCGGGGAACCACTGATCCCAGCACACGCAGACGCCGATTTGCCCGGCGCGCGTGGCAAAGCTGCGGAATCCCAGATCGCCGGGCGTGAAGTAGAACTTTTCGTAGTACAGCGGATCGTCGGGAATGTGCATCTTGCGGTACGAACCGCACGGAGTGCCGTCGGCGTCCCACACGACGGCGGTGTTGTGGTACACGCCGGGCGCACGCCGCTCGAACAGCGAACCGACGATCACGACCCCGTGCCTGGCGGCGGCCTGCGAGAGGGCGTCGCCGGTGGGGCCTGGAATCGGTTCGGCTTCCGCAAAACGGGCGTAGTCTTCGCTCTGGCACGGATACAGGCCGTGGAACAACTCCTGCAGGCACACGACGTCCGCGCCCTGCGCCGCCGCCGCCGCGATGCCCGCGAGGGCCTTGTCGACGTTGGCCTGCTTCGATTCGGTGCAACGCATTTGCACCAGGGCGATCTTGACGCGACGGGCGTGGGTGCTGAGAGTGGTCATGACGGGCAGTGTAACGTCTGGCGGAAGATCGAGGTAGAGGCGTCCCTACGGTCTCGCGCGGAGACGCGCAGGAAGAACCCGTTTGCGTTCTGCCCGCAGTCGCTCAATCCGGCAGCACGACGCTGACCGGATCGCCCACCCCGGCCCGCAGTTCCACCGCGGCGTTGCCGTTCACCACGGCAACCTCCAGACGCTGGCTGGAACCGACCAGGGCGACCAGCGAACCGGGGTCACGCTGGCCGTAGGCGGCGATGATTCCAGCCATCGTGCGGCCGCCACACTGGACAGTGACCGCGTCCGCAGTTCGGACTGTCGCGAGCAGATCTTGCGGAATGTTGGTGATCAGGTTTCCGAACCGATCGATGGCGATGATTTCGCCCTGCAAGCGGTTTCGTTCGACCGTCGCCTCGGACCACGCCAGTTGCACCGGCTGATTCCAGGCTTCGCCCAAATCCTCCAACCCGGTTCCCCGGCTCAGGTGGGCGGCCACGGGAGCCATGACGTCTCGGCCGTGAAACGTGGCGGAAACGTTCGGCAACCAGAATTCGCGTTGCGCCAGGGCCACCACGCGGGCGGCCGGGTCGCGGCTCAGCAGTCGGCCCAGCAGCCCGTTGTCGGGCGCGACGTAGTATCGGCGGCCGATTTCCGCAGCCAGAAGGCGGCGATCCGTCCCGACGCCGGGATCGACGACGGCGACGTGGATCGAGCCTTCCGGAAAACGGGGCGCGACGTCCTCCAGCACCAAGGCCCCCTGGCGCACGTCCTGCGGAGCGATGTCGTGCGTGATGTCCACCAGCACGGCTTGCGGGTGGATCGACAGAATGACGCCCTTCATCTGGCCGACGTACGGGCTGCCGGCGCCGAAATCGGTGGTCAGACTAATGATCGAACGGGACATGGCAAAGTTTCCTGGGCGGCGGTCTTCGCGTCGCGCTGCAACCTGCGCTGTCCGTCCTTGTTTGCCGCCACGTTGGCAAGTATGATGGTTCCAGCAACGAGGAGCTTACCGCACCGATGCCCAAAAGACCAGACGACGACCTGTTTGCCGAAACCACGATGTCCTTCGGGGACCACCTGGAGGAGCTGCGCGTCTGCCTGTTCAAATCGGTGCTCGGTTTGGTGTTCGGCTTCCTGATCGGCTTGGCCCTGGCCAATTGGGTCGTGGCGTACATCCAGACCCCGCTGAAGAAAGCCCTCGAAGATCACTTCATCAGCAAGGCCATCGGCGACTTGCAGCGCGAGTATGGGCAGGATCTGCCGCCGGACGTGCATCGTTTTGTCGAAGAGAATCGCCTCGTCTTTGAGAAGATGTACGTGGAAAAGGCCGAGTGGAAGCGCGTCGGCAGTTACACGGCGTCAGCAGCCGCGGACGAAAAACCGGCTTCCCAGCAACCGGCGCCTGCGAAGGAGAAGCCAAAGGATGGCCGCGGCCCAGAGAGCCTCGCACCGGAAGAAGCGAAGCCGGCGGCCGCGCTCGAAGCGGAATCCGAATCGCCCCTGATCGTGGGGGAAAAGATGCCGGTGCCGCGTGCGCCCCTGATCGCCACGCGGGTCTGGCGACCGATCCAGACGGTTGTCAAGGCGTTGAACGCGCAAGAAGCGTTCATGATCTGGATGAAGGCCGGCTTTGTTGTCGGCTTGGTGATTGCCAGTCCGTACATCTTTCTGCAGATTTGGAGTTTCGTCGCGGCCGGCCTGTACCCGCACGAGAAACGATATGTTCACCTCTATTTGCCCTTCAGCCTGATCCTGTTCCTGACCGGCGCAGCGACCGCCTTTTTTATCGCCTTCCGTTACGTGCTGAAGTTCTTGTTCGGCTTCAACGCCGCCATGCAGATCGACCCGGATCCGCGTATCAGCGAATGGCTGGGCTTTGTCCTGATGTTGCCGCTGGCCTTCGGCGTCGCCTTTCAATTGCCTCTGGTGATGCTGTTCCTGCACCGCGTCGGCATCTTTTCGCTGCAGGCCTATCTGGCCAAATGGCGTCTGGCGGTTCTGATCATTTTTGTGGCCGCGATGATCATCACCCCGACCGCCGACCCGGTCACGATGCTGCTGATGGCGCTGCCGATGACGGGGCTGTACTTCCTGGGCATCGGGTTGTGCAAGTGGATGCCGCGGAACAAGAGTCCGTTTTCCGAGGGCTACGAGCCGTAAATCGCAAGACGCGTCACGTGACGCGGGAACGGCGGGCCAGCGCGAAGCAACGCCGCGCGCACCAGTCGGCGGATTCCCGCGCGGATGGCTGCTTAAACGTTGCCGAGAATCCGGCGAACGGCGGGGTTCAATCCCGCAACTCGCCCCCGCATCCGTTGCTCAGATCGCTTCCGAGCCGCGTTCGCCGGTGCGGATGCGAATGCAGTCTTCCAGTGGCAGCACGAAGATTTTGCCGTCGCCGATTTCGCCCTTTTCGCCGCTGCGGCCGCCTTGGATAATGGCGTCGATCGTCGGCTCCACGAAGTCCTCGTTCACGGCAATCTGCAGTTGGACTTTGCGCAACAGGCTGGTTCCCAGTTCGCGTCCGCGGTACGTTTCGGTCTGGCCCTTCTGCCGCCCGAACCCCTGGCAGTCCATGACCGTCAGGCGGACTACTTTGACTTCGTTCAACGCTTCCTTGACCGCTTCCAGCTTGCCGGGTTGGATGATGGCGATAATCAGTTTCATGAGTCTCGGATCTCCGCCTCGAACTTGGTTGCGCGGCGCGGGTCCGCGTCGAGGACAAGCCCACTTGTGCCAATCCGGGGACGCCGCAGACCGCAGCCTCGTTGCCGGTCGCGCGGCCGGCGTCGGCCCATCCAAAGGAGAATCTATCGCCGTTGCCGGCCCCTCACAAGACCCCGGCGTCGCGAATCGGCATGAACGAAGCCCGGCTTGCGGCGAGGCCTGGGGCGACGCTCAAGAAACAGCGCACGCCGCTTGCGACGATCGGCAGATCGCAAGCGGCGTCGGTTGGCACGGCCGGTTGGAGGCCGGAGGTGTTAGAACGTCAGGATCCCGTCGATGCCGAAGATCCAGGAGTCTGCGGGGAGGAACAGGTTCGCCGCCAGTCCCGGTCCCCAGTTGTAGCGGATCTCGGGCCGCAGCACAAAGTTCGGGTGCGGCCGCCAGTTCACGCCGGCGGTGGCTTCGTACGCAGAGGCCCCGTCCCGCTTCCACCACTCGAACCGGCCGCCCAACTTCCAGCAGTCGTTCAACTCGTAGAACAGGTACTGGTTGACGCCCACGTCGTCGTAGGAGTCCGCTACAAACACGTCGTTCACCGTATACCAGCCCGTCGTCTCCACCCAATCGCTCTGCACCACGTAATTCAGCTTGTCGGTCACACGGAAGTCGAACACGAGACTGTGGTTGTAGCCCTCGCCACGCCAGCCCAGGTTCCCGGCGCACATCATGTACGACAGCGTGACGTTGTCGGTCAGGGCATAGTCCAGGCCGCCCAGAAAACTGTTGCCCTGGGCGTATTGATCGAAACCGGTGTCCCAACCGAGCGTCCAGCCGCCGTGGGCGGTCAGGCGGTCGCTCGCCTGGTACGAGGCCACAACGCCCGTGTGCGTGAACGGTTCGCTGTGGTACATCGTCAGCGCGTGGCTGTAGAAGAAGTTGGCCGGCGCCATGACGGACTCATAGCCGAGCAGCCTGTAGAAGTGCCCGATCTTGACGGACCAGTCACAGTAGGCGACTTCGGCGTAAGCCTGGGGCAGCGCCCAGCCGTAATCGTCGTGGTCGAAGCCGTTAAGAAAATCCCAGCGTCCGGGATTGTTGCCGAACGCCTGCGTGTCCTGGGCGTCGACGCCATACACGAGATCCGTGCGAAATCCCCAGTCCCAACCGGACTCGCCGTGCGCCACCTTTTCGGCGTACAAGTAGCCCTGGTGCAGATGGATTCTTCCCGGATGGGCGTTGAACGCGCCGTCGATCTTGTTGTGGTAACCAGCCTGGAACCAGCCGCCGATCTTCAAGCCGCTGCCGCTTTCGGGATACAATTCCCAGGGATCGCCTTCCTGGCACAGGTCCCAGCCGCAAGCGGGGCTGCACCAGGCGTCCTTCGCTGATTCAGCACTGTCCTTCCAGCCCGCCGTTTCGGGCGTCTGCGGTTCTGCTGGCGGAGCCGGCCGGATCACTTGATCGCTGGGCGACGGCGCCGTGGGTTCTTCAGCCGCCACGTACGGAGCAGGACGTTCCGACAAACGATACTCTGGCGCCGGCCGAACCCAGTACTGTCCGAGAGCCTGACTGGCCAGCAGGCAATAGAAGCCGGCCGAAGCAAACGCCATCTTCATCCATGTCATGTTCGATCTCCTCATCCCGGATACGGTCGCGATTCGACGGCAACGCCATGACCTGAGTCCGCGACGAAAGGCGTGGGGTCTCGTCCCGCCGCAGTCGCTCCGGGGATGGCGCAGGCTGGAATGACAGCCCTGAGGTTCCGATGCGACTCCGCCGCATCGCGGGATATCGGGTGGGGTCCAGCCCAGCGGATCAGCCGCCAGCATCGCCGACAACTGAGCCTCCGCGAAAGGCATCGGATATCGACTGGCGCACTGATAAGGGAACCGGCAGATGATGCGGTCGCACGGGTCGTTCCGGACTGTACAGCTAAACCTGCCGAATTGGTTGTACCGGTTGTGACAGGGGGCGTTGACGTGGCGCCGCCGCTCCGCCACAGCCGAGGGCTGCGTTGGCGGACCTCGCCGACGGTTCGAGTAGCGACCGCAATCCGAGCCCGCCGGTTGAAATTCGTCGCCTTTTCCGTACACTGGCTCGGTAAACCCCACAACCAAGCCCGAACCGGGTGAGGAGGCGTTTCCTCACTGAAACACCTATCTGCCTTGTGGCGATTGCGGTTTTGGCCGTCCCGGTCAAAACAGATGACCGCTGGCCGGCAGGAATCACTCACGAAGGAATTTGACAATGTCCAACACTCACTCCCTGCGATGGCAAATTGCGCTGCTGTTGATCGTCGCCGCGGGTCTGCTCGCGGGTTGCGTGCCACCCGCTCCGCCAAAGGCCCCGACGGACGTGAACACGACCACGGCGGAACCGCAAACCATGGACGCCGGGCCCAGCGAGGTCGCTCCCGCCCCGAGCGATACCGCGCCGGCCATGCCAGCCGCGATGATGGCTGAGCCTCCGGCAAAGGAAGAGCCGGTACGGGAGCCCAAACCGGCGGATGAGCCCGCCGGAGCTGCCACGGCAGCCGACGAGTCAACCCGGTCGGAAACCGAAACGACCACCAAGGCCGAGTCAGAACCGCCGGCCAAAACGGAGAACGCCGAAGCCCGGAAGGCCGAAACGCCGACAGCCGAGGCGACGCCCCAGGAAAACAAGAAACCGCAGGACAAGCCCGCCGAAAAAACCGAAACGCCAGCGGCAAGGAAGCTTGCCGCTCCCGGTGCCGAGCCCGCGGCAGCATCGGCAGCAACCGGCGGCGACCGCGTCTTCTCCGGCGACTGGCCGATGTGGGGCGGGACGGTGCATCGCAACATGGTGAACACCACCACCAAGATCGGCTTGGATTTCCAGCCCAACAAAGACCCCGCCCAGGGCAAGAAGCTGTTGTGGGTCGCCCCACTGGGCTCGCAGACCTATGGCAACCCGGTCGTATCGAAAGACAAGATCTTCGTGAGCACCAACAACGGTGGAAACTATCGCCCCAAACACAAAGGCGACCGCGGCTGCCTGCTGTGCTTTGAGGAGAAGACCGGCAAGTTCCTGTGGCAGTTGACGCGTGAAAAGCTGCCGCAGGGCAGCGTCAACGATTGGCCCGACCAGGGCATCTGCTCGACAGCGGCCATCGACGGCGACCGGGGCTATGTGGTGACCAATCGCTGCGAGGTGATGTGCTTCGACGTCGAGGGCTTCCTGGACGGCGAAAACGACGGCCCGATCCAGGACGAGGCCGACCAGGAGCCCCAGGACGCCGATCTCGTCTGGAACCTGGACATGATGAAGACGCTGGGCGTCTTCCCGCACAACATGGCGGCTAGTTCGCCGGTGGTCTACGGCGACTATGTCTATGTGCACACCAGCAACGGCGTGGACGAATCGCACGAGAAGATCCCCGCCCCGCAAGCGCCGAGCTTCTTGGCGCTCAACAAGAAGACCGGCGAGGTGGCTTGGCAGAGCAGCGCTCCGGGGAACAAGATCCTGCATGGCCAGTGGAGTTCGCCTGCAATCGGACTGGTCGACGGTCAAGTCCAAGTCTACTTTGCCGGCGGCGACGGCTGGCTGTACGCGTTCGACGCGGTCAAAGGCGAAGAGCTGTGGCGGTTCGACTTGAATCCGAAGGACGCCAAGCACGAGCCGGGAGGCCGCGGCACGAAAAACGACGTCATCGCCACGCCCGTGTTTGTGGACAACAGCGTCCTGCTGGCCACCGGCCAGGACCCGGAATACGGCGACGGCGTCGGCCACCTGTGGCGGATCGGCGCGACCAAGCGGGGCGACGTCAGTCCGGTCACTCCGGAGAATCAGCCGAACGCCAACTCGGCCATGATTTGGCACTATGGCGGCAGCGACGCGGACGGCTCGGTGACCGGCGAAAAGGACCAGGACATCTTCCGCCGCACGCTGTCGACGGTGGCCATGCACGACGGCCTGGTGTACGTGGCCGATCTGAGCGGCCGGATTCACTGCGTGGATTTCGCGACCGGCAAACGGTCATGGGAAGCCGACGTCCTGGCTGCCATCTGGGGCTCGACGCTGGTGGCCGACGGCAAAGTCTTCATCGGCGATGAAGACGGGATCTTGACGGTACTGGCCGCCGGCAGAGAGCTGAAGAAACTGGCCGAAATTGAGTTTCCGTCTTCGATCTACAGCACGCCGACCATCGCCCATGGCGTGATGTTCGTCACCGACCGCTCGCGGCTGTACGCGATCGCCACGCAATAAACCGCAACGGCCTGCCGGAAACAAAACCCGGCTGGGGTCGGACGCACGGCGAGTAGCCAAGGGCCGTCGATCATGACCGAGCCAAGTCTGCCCGACCGGCGGCGGGTTTTCACGATCGGGCACTCGAACCACGCGGAACAGGTCTTTCTCGATCTGCTGCGGCAGCACCAGATCGAAGTGGTGGCCGACGTGCGCTCGCAGCCGTGCGGCGAACTGTTCGACATCGGCCGCATCGTGGATCGGGGGTGGACCAAGAGGATCGGCACTCAGCCCGAATCGGAAGACTCCCTGTTTCATCACAGCGAGGCCCGCGTGCTGGGGGACATGCCCGCGGACGAATTCTGGGGTCTGTTGCAGCGGTTGGCCGAGCCTAAGCTGCTGGAGATCTTGGGCCGGGAACTAATGAACAAGCGGCACTTTTTGCCGACGCCCCGCGCTGGCGGCTGGCGTGACTACAGCTTCCACTTGCGGCAATGCTCCGCGAAGCGGGCGTCCAGGTCAGGCAGACGCTGGCGCAGGCGGCGGCTCAGCAATCCGGGCGGCGTCAGGGCTTGGAGATCCGCCAAGAAACGCCGCAATTCCTCGCGGGCTTCCGGCGGCCCGTGCAGCAGGAAGTGGACCCAGGCCCAGGCGTGACGATACCGGGTGCGCGTCATTTGGCTCACGTCGCGCAACTGTTCAAGCTCTTCCAGGCCAGGTATCTGCCCCAGATAGGCGCTGAACTTGACGTACTTCCCATGCGGATTTCCGCCCGCCCGCTCCTCCGCGGCGACTTCGAAGTACTCCGCCAGGCCTTCATCCAGCCACAAGGGCGTGACGGGCAGAATCGCATTCAGCAGCGCGTGCGTGCATTCGTGCCGCAAGTCCAACTCAAAGGCGTCGCCGACGTGCGCAAAGATCATCCCCAACCCGCGGTCTTTGATAAACAGCGCCTGGCGCGACGGAGCGTCCGGGAAATACTGCCGGAGGTAGCTTTGATAGGTCTGCTTGGTGTGAAACAGAAACACGTAGATGGGCTCACGCGAAGGCCGCAGCGCCAGCGCCTGGATCAGGTCCCGTTCCAGGGTGGGCATGCTGTCCAGCAGCGGCCGATAGGGCATCAGAGGAAAATCCGCGTGACACAGGAACTGGCCGACTTGGTATTCGTCGGGCCACCGGGCCGCTTGGCCGCAGACTGACGGCGGCGCGGCAAGCAGCAGCAACAGCAGTGCGGTCAGACCGCAGAGGCTCGGCGGCATGAGATCACCGGCGTTCTTCTTGTCGCAGAACGTCTGGGTAGGCACTCAACAGCCTGCTGCAAAAAGGCGGCTCGCTCCGAGCCGCGTTGGAAAAACCCAAGGAAAAACACCAACCGTGAGAGGCCTGTTCTTTCTTTGTCTTTGCTTCTTTTTCTTTTCAGCAAGGCTGTCAGGCGGCGTTCCGGCGTTTGAAAAGACTGGCCAGGAAACCGCGCGGCTTGGTCTGGTAGCGTTGCGCGGCCACGTCGGCGCCTTCGGCGACAGCCGCCGGGTTGCGGCAGCACAGATCGACGGCGATTTCCTCGCCCACCATCTGCCGGGCCCGTTCGAAGGCGTGTTTCATCAAAGGCCGCCGCGCTTTGTGGCCGTGCGCGTCGGTGGCCAGAAAATGCACCAGGCCCTCGTCCAGCATCCACTCGGACAGCTGCTGCGAGGCGGCCCCGAAAGTCCCCAAGAGGCTGCCACAGGTGATTTGCATCAGGCAACCGGCATCGACCAGGGGCGGGAGCAGACGCGGCTGTTTCAACAGCCCTTGGTTGCGTTCCGGGTGCGAAAGGATGCCCACCATTCCCGCGCGCCGCAGGCTCTCCAGCAGTTCGTCCAAGGGAAAATACAATTCGTGGGGAAGCTCCAGCAGGACATGTTTGCCGCGGTCTGCCAGTGTCAACACGTCGCCGCTGCGGAGTTTCTCCAGCATCCCCGGTTCGATCCGCACATCCGCGCCGGGCAGGACCCGCAAGGCAATCTGATGATGGTTCAGGAATTGCTGCAACTCGGCCGCTCGGGCTCGGATCGCCTGGCCGCTGTTGTGGGCAAAGTTCCCCAATTGGTGCGGCGTCACGACGATGGTCTGAATCCCGTCCGTGGCGGCCATCCCGGCCATCAACAGTGATTGCTCCCAGGATTGGGCTCCGTCGTCCAGTCCCGGAACTAGATGGCAATGAATGTCGACAAAAGCTCCGCTGTCCGTCATGATCCGTCTCGCCTCCTGTGTTTTCCGCCCACCGAGGACGAAGCCGCGGGAGTATAGCGAGTCTCGAACCCCGGTCAAGACAGATCTTCCCGCTGCGGGAGCTGGCGCAGACTGCGGGCGGCAAAGTGCGGATTGACTGGTTGGCAGTCTGGGCAGACTGCAGGTTCGCCCGCGGCGGCCTGAGCGCGGAAGCGGAATCCGTCAAGTTGGTCTTGCCCTGCGCGGCGATTTTCGCGACAAGTAGCCGCCCTTGTCCGAGACTCTTTTTCTCGATCTGTCGAAGGACGGTTGCGGTGCTAGCACGTCGTTTTCTGCAGGGTGGTGTTGGAAGCGTCAAACAGCGCGGCGGTCAGAAGACTGGTATGCCGCGGGCGGGCCGGCGGTCTCCGCGCTGGTGCCTTTGCGCGTTGCTTCTGCTGCTGACGTCGGAAGGTCTGGCCCAGGACGCCGAGCACCCGACCGCCGCCGCGAAGTTGCCGTTCCGCATCGTGGAGCGGAACCTGCCCGAACGTCCCGCGACCGCAGTGGCCGCGACGGACGCGGCGCTGCCCTTGAAGTCGCCTCGGAGAACGCCCGGCAAGCCGGCCGGACCGTTGCCGTCTCCGACTGCCGCCCGCGCAGTGACGACCGTCCTGACCAGTCTGGCCGTCGTGTTGGGCTTGTTCCTCCTGGGCGTGCTGATCATGAAGAAGGCGAACGGCCGCGGCGGATGTGCCAACTTGCCGGGCGAGGTTGTCCAGACACTGGGCCGCGCCCCGCTGGCTGGCCGGCAGGAGATGCACCTGGTGCGCGTGGGCAAAAAACTGTTGCTGCTGTCCGTCACCGCGAACGGCGCGGAAACGCTGACGGAGATCACGGACCCCGAAGAAATCGACCGCCTGGCCGGCATCTGCCGCCAGAATCACCCGGACAGCATCACCGCGTCCTTTCGAGAGATCCTGTGGCAGTGCGGCCAGACACGGGGAGCGTATTCAGCGCGAGTCTAGCCGCCTGTTGAAAAAGAGGGGACTGGCTTCGAGCTGCATTGGAAAGCACTCACGGAAAAACGACGACCGCGACGTGCCTGTCCTTTTTTGCCGTCCTTTTTTCAACAGGCTGCCAGACGAGCCAACGCCGATGGCGAACGGGATCGCACGGGCGGGAGCAGGGAATGTTCGACACACTGGAAAAGGACTCGCCGCAGTTGCTGCCATGCTCGGCCGAGCGCCGGGCGGGTCCAACGCCCGTGCCGGGTCGGACTCTGCGACGCGGCTTCCTCGCGGCAGCCGTCCTCGTGGCCGTCCTCGGCGGGAACGCAGCGGGCTGGGCCCAAGACCCCGGCTCCGGCGCCCCCGGCCTGCCCCGGCTCGACAAGTCGCTGACGGCGAATCCGGCGGACTGGGTCAGCCGCGACCGCTTGGGCTCGACGCTGCAAATGGTCTTGACAATGAGCGTCCTGAGCTTGGCGCCGGCCGTGCTGCTGATGACCACCAGCTTCATCCGCATCACCGTCGTGCTGGGCCTGCTCCGTCAGGCGCTGGGCATCGGTCAACTGCCATCCAACCAGGTGATTACCTCGATCTCGCTGTTCATGACCCTGCTGATCATGACTCCCGTCTGGAAAGACGTGTACCAGGACGCCGTCGCGCCGTACACCGATCCCCAGGGGACCATGAGCCTGGAAGAGGCTTGGCAAGCGGGTGTCAAGCCGGTCCGCAAGTTTATGAGCCGGCAAATCGAGATCGCCGGCAACAGCGACGATGTGTGGCTGTTCTATCAGTACTTGCCCGAAGCGACCGCCACACCCACCACCTACGACGACGTTCCGCTGCAAGTGCTGCTGCCGGCGTTTGTGCTGAGCGAACTGACGACGGCCTTCCTGATCGGCTTTCAGATCTATCTGCCCTTCGTGATTGTCGATCTGGTGGTGTCCAGCGTCACCATGTCGATGGGCATGATTATGCTGCCGCCAATGATGATCTCGCTGCCCATGAAACTGCTGCTGTTCGTCCTGGTCGACGGCTGGAACCTGATCGTCGGCATGTTGCTGGCCAGCTTTGCACCGTACACGTGAGGAAGGAGGAAGGATGAAGGAGGAAGGAGGAAAGATGCACGACACGGAACGCGGGATGAAGCGCCGATGTCAGGGCGTCTCCCGGACCACGGACCACGGACCACCGACCACGGATTGCTGATTGCTGATAACTACCATGTCCCCAGACCAAGCCGTTGATTTAGGTCGTGAAGCGATGACCATCGTTTTGTGGTTGAGCGCGCCGGTGCTGCTGGTCGCGTTGGCCACGGCCCTGGTCGTGGGTTTTTTGCAGGCCCTGTTTCAGATGCACGATGCCACGATCAGTTTCATTCCCAAGCTGGTCGCGACGATGGTGGCGGTGGGCTTTTGTCTGCCCTGGCTGCTGGAACGTCTGGTCGAGTATTCTCAGATCCTGATTACCCACATCCCGCAGACGATCACCGGGGGCTAGGATGTCCGCCTTGGTCGACCTATCGCGCCAGCAAGTGCTGGTGTTCCTGTTCGTGCTGGTCCGCGTCGGCGGCCTGACGCTGGCTGCCCCGGCGTTGGATGCGCGGTTCGCGCCCGCGCCTGCGCGATTGCTGTTGGCGGCGGCGGTCGCCCTGTTGGTTGCGCCCGTCTATTGGCAGCAGCCGACGGTGCCGGACGGCGACTTGCTGGAACTGTTAGTCCCCTTGTGCCGCGAAGCCGTTTTGGGGCTGGTGCTGGGATTGGCGTTGTTGTTCCTGGTTGCCGGGATGCGGGCGGCGGGGCAGGCGATCGGCCAGTTAAGCGGGATGACGATCGCGGACATGGTTTCTCCCGAAGGGAGCGGGGCGACGGTTTTGGGCGAGATGTTTGCGCTGCTGGCGACGGCGGTCTTTTTGCTCACGGGGGGCCATCGCCAGTGGTTGGCGGGACTGTTGGACACGTTTGCCTGGATGCCGCCGGGGCAAGTTGGCATCTGTGCGGGGCTGACGGGAACGTTGAGCGAAGTCGCCGCGCACAGCTTCCTGTTGGCGATCCGCGTTGCGGCCCCGGTGCTGCTGTCGCTGGTCGTAACCGCTTTGGCTCTGGGCCTGATTGGCCGGCTCGCCCCGCAGTTAAACGTGCTGGCGTCCGGCTTGGGCGTGAATTCCCTCGTGGCCCTGACGGCCGTGTCCTTGTCCCTGGCATCCGTGGCTTGGGTGTTCCAGGATCAGAGCCAGGCCACGATGGAAACGATTTGGAGCGCGATCGGCGCGCTCGGTTCCGGTTCGCTTTCAGGAAGGTAACATGGCCAGCGAAGCAACCGAACGGATTCACGCCGCAACGCCGCACCGCCGCCAGGCGGCCCGGCAGCAGGGCTATGTGGCCCAAAGCCACGACCTGGCCTTTGCCGCCGTCTTCCTGGCAGGCGTGCTGCTGTTGTTGTTCGGCGGGGGTCAGCTGGGCGGCGTGCTGGGCGAATATGCGCGACGGCAGTTCAGCGGCGAGGCGTTTTCGCTTGCCGCGGCGGATGTGGCGGGCGCGTGGTGGTCCGATGCGGTGCGCTGGTTTTGCCCGAGCTTGGCGGTCGTGTTCGGCGTGTTGTTGTGCGTAGCCGCCGCCAGCCACCTTGGGCAGACCGGTGTTCAGCTGCAACCGCAACGGCTCGCGCCAGATGTATCGCGACTCGATCCCCTGGCAGCGGCCACGAAGATGTTCTCCGGCCAGACGGCGGCGCAGCAGCTGTTGAATGTCCTGAAACTTGCCGTTCTCCTGAGTGTCGGCGCTTGGGCCCTGTGGGACCAGCGGGAACGCATCGTGATCCTGGGGCACGTTGCCCCGGCCGCGCTGGCGGCCAGTTGGGGCGAAATCATCGTCAGGGTCTGCCTCAAGCTGGGCGGCGGACTGCTGGTCGTCGGTGCCGTCGATTACGGTTTCCAGCGTTGGCGATACGAACTCTCGCTGCGGATGACCCCGGAGGAACTGCGGGAGGAAATGCGCCACCAGAACGGCGATCCGGCCGTCCAGCGGCGTCGCCGTCAAGTGCGCAGCGCCCTGGCCCTGACTCAGCTGGAAGCGGCAGTGGGCAGAGCCCAGTTGGTGCTGGTCCAGGGAACTTCCCACGCCGTTGCCCTCCGGTACGACCCGCGCACCATGTCCGCTCCTATCGTCGTCGCCAAAGGCAGGGGCGATGCGGCGGCCAAGATCCGCCAGTCCGGCGAGCAAGCAGGAATTCGCGTCGAACAAGAACCGCGCCTGGCGCAAGCCATTGCGAGCCGGACGCCGGTCAACGCGGCGATTGCCGCCGAGCACTATCAGGCCATCGCCGGACTGTGGCTGCAGGCTGTCTCGACGCCTCGCCGGGCCGGGCCCTGAACGCCTGTCCGAGCACAAATCCGCCTTCTTGTCGTCGCGCGGACTTCAGTCCGCTTGGGCGGAGTGAATTCCGCCCTGCGGAATTCTTCGGGTAAGTGCGGCTGCCTGAGGTTCCCACTCCTTGCCGGACGCAGCACCATCATGGCGTCCTGGATGGTTTGGCGAACCGTCCTGCGTGGGAATTGACGACGGCGCACTAACCGCCGATTTCCCAGGTCAGTCCCTTGACTGAATTCAACAGTCCGGACATAGTACTCTTTTATCCTGCAGCCCTTAACCCCAAGACGTCCAGAGAGGATTCCCGCGTGAAAGTCAAGCTCTCTAATGGCCGAAGTATCCCCATCGAAATGCACAAGGTCCGGATCGTGCAGAAAACCACGCTGCCGCCGATTCGCCAGCGGTTGCGGGCCATGGAAGAGGCCGGCTACAACACGTTCCTGCTGCGGACGCGAGATCTCTTCATCGACATGCTGACCGACAGCGGCACGAATGCCATGAGCGACAACCAGCTGGCGTCGATGATGGTCTCCGACGACGCCTATGCGGGCGGCGAGAGCTACTACAAGATGCTGGACGCGGTCAAGGACGTGCTGGGCTTTGAGTACTGCGTGCCCGTGCATCAGGGGCGTGCGGCCGAGCACTTGCTGGCCAAGATCTTCGTCAAGCCGGGCGGCGTGGTGCCGATGAACTACCACTTCACGACGACGAAAGCCCATTTCGAAATGGCGCTGGGCAAGGTTCTCGAAATCTACCGCGAAGACGCCCTGCAGACCGAGAGCACGAATCCATTCAAGGGCAACCTGGATCTGGACAAGTTCCAGAAAGTGATCGACGAGTACGGTGCCGACCGCGTGTCGTTCGTCCGCATGGAAGCCACGACCAACCTGATCGGCGGCCAGCCGTTCTCGCTGGAGAATCTGTGCGGCGTCCGCAAGATCGCGGAGAAGCACGGCATCCCCGTGATTATCGACTGCAGCTTGATCTCCGAAAACGCGTACTTCATTCAGCAGCGCGAAGCCGGCTATGCCGACAAGACGATTGCGGAAATCGTCCTGGAGATGATGAGCCACGCCGATCTGATCTACTTGTCGGGCCGCAAGAGCACTTGCGTGCGCGGCGGCTTGATCGCCACGAAGCACAAGAAGTACTTTGATCAACTGGTGGCCTGGCTGCCGGTGTACGAAGGCTTCATCACCTACGGCGGCATGTCGTCCAAGGAAATCGAGGCCATGGCGGTCGGCCTGCGGGAGATGGTGGACCCTGATATTGCCAGCAGCTCGGCGGACTTGATCGAGTACTTTGTCAACCAGATGGTCCAACGTGGAATCCCGGCCGTGACGCCGCCGGGCGGTTTGGCCGGCCACGTGGATGCCATGAAATTCCTGCCGCACATCCCGCAGTCGCAGTATCCGGCCGGCGCGATGGCCGCTGCCCTGTTCCTGGCGTCCGGCGTCCGCAGCATGGAGCGGGGCACGATTTCCATGGATCGCGACGAGCAGGGCAACGACGTTTTGTCCGACGTCGAGCTGTGCCGCATGGCGGTGCCTCGCCGGGTCTACTCGATGTCGCACATCGACTACGTCGTCGACCGGCTGGAGTGGTTGCTCCACCACCGCGACCTGGTGGGCGGCCTGGAATTCTACCACGAGCCGCCCGTACTGCGGTTCTTCACCGGCAAGCTCAAGACCCTGGACAACTGGGGCAGTCGCCTGGCCGACGCCTTTGCGGCGGACTTCGGCGAGAACTATTGAGAGCCGCTCCGAAGAAGACGAACCGCTCATCTCGGACGCTGAGTGTGCCTCAGCGCGGATGAGCGGTGTTCGGTTACCCTCGGCGTGAACGTCGAAAAAAGTCACTCCATCGGCCCGATTCGTGGAGGATCTGGGTGCGCGCTGAACGACAATCTGGGGTGCTAACGCAATGCCGGTTGTCAACAAGAGCCGTCCAGCAGCTCTGGTCGGACTCGCATTCAGCGGCATCTTGCGGGGGGCGGTCCTCGGAGCGGTCACCAACGCCGTCAATGGCTGGGTGAACCCGCTTTGCTTCCGCAACATGATGCGGTGGGACGACGTGCAAGACATCTGGCGGGCCAGCATCGCCCCGGGAATCCTCGCAGGCATCCTGTGCGGGCTGGCCTTCGCCGTGATTTTCACCGCCGTGGTAAGCATCGTATCCAAAGCTCGGTCGGCCTGCTTTCTGGCTGCCATTGATCTGGTCTTGATCGGTGTTGCTGGTTTGGCGTGCTGGGCACTGGGAGGCGTGGTGGCGATGGGCTTGGCGACACTCAACCCCGAATTCTATCGGCACGCTTTCCGTGGCGTCCCGGAGGCCTTCGGTTAATTGCTCCGGTAGCAACGGAGGCCAAAACAACTTCTCGGTTTCAGCGGGAACTGCGGCATGCCGAGAGCCTCGCCGGTTCAGATCGCGGGGTCCGAGGCAACTTGGCCGAAGACGTCGCGGCGCGCGACGACGACTGGCCCTGAACATGGCTCCACGCTGGCAAGCAGCGTGGTGGCCGAAGACGTCGCGGCGCGCGACGACGGCTGGTCCTGAACATGGCTCCACGCTGGCGAGCAGCGTGGTGGCCGAAGCGACCTTGCGGCGGTAGCCTCCGCTTCGCCACCACGCTGCTCGCCAGCGTGGAGCGGTGTTCACAACCAGAGATGTCCGCGAGATCGTTCGCTTCGCCACCACGCTGCTCGCCAGCGTGGAGCGGTGTTCAAGACGCTGAACCCGGGGGCAGGACGAGCGCCGGTCCTGAACATGGCACCACGCTGGCAAGCAGCGTGGTGGCCGAAGGCGTCGCGGCGCGCGACGACGGCTGGTCCTGAACATGGCTCCACGCTGGCAAGCAGCGTGGTGGCCGAAGGCGTGGCGGCGCAGGACGACGGCTGGCCCTGAACATGGCTCCACGCTGGCAAGCAGCGTGGTGGCTAAAGGCGTCGCGGCGCGCGACGACGGCCGGTCCTGAACATGGCTCCACGCTGGCAAGCAGCGTGGTGGCCGAAGGCGTGGCGGCGCCGGACGACGGCCGGTCCTGAACATGGCTCCACGCTGGCGAGCAGCGTGGTGGCTGGAATCCGGGAAGTTATTTTGGCCACTGTTTCTAGCGGACACGGCCAGCGAGCGGGCCGTGCCGCATGGAAAGAAAAGAGCGTGGGGCTAATAACTTCGCGGCGTCACGCGCGCTTGCACGCGGCTGGGCAGGCCCTGGATGCGAAGGAAGCCTTCGGCGTCGTCCTGGTTGTACGAGCCGCCGCCTTCCATCGTGGCGATGCCTTCGTCGTACAAGCTGTACGGGCTCTGCCGGCTGTCGACCATCAGGTTGCCCTTGTACAGGTTCAGGCTCACTTCGCCGGTCACGGTTCGATGGGCCTGTTGGATGAAAGCGAACAAGGCGTCCATCTTGGGGGCGTACCAGAAGCCGTAGTAGACCATTTCGGCCACTTCCGGCGCGAGCCGGTCGCGAAGGTGCATCAGTTCGCGGTCCAGCGTGATTTGCTCCAGCAACCGGAGGGCTTCGTACAGGATCGTCATGCCGGGCGATTCGTAGACTCCGCGGCTCTTCATGCCCACGAAGCGATTCTCGACCATGTCCACGCGTCCGACGCCGTTGCGGCCGCCGATCTCGTTCAGCTTTTGGACGATCTCGTAAGCGCTGCCCTTTTGACCGTTCACGGACACGGGCACGCCTGCCTCAAAGGCGACGGTGACCTTTTCGATCTGGTCCGGCGCCTGCTGCGGCGAGACGGTCATGCCGAACTCGACCAGTTCCACGCCGTTGACCGTCAGATCTTCCAGTTTGCCGGCTTCGTAGCTGATGTGCAGGCAGTTTTCATCCGAGCTGTAGGGCTTGGACACGGACGCCTTGACCGGGATATTGCGCTGGTTGCAGTACGCGATCATTTCGCTGCGGCCGGGGAACTTGTCGCGGAACGGTTTTCGCCGCCAGGGCGTGAACACCTGGATGCCCGGTTCGAGCGCCTCGGCGGCCAGTTGGAAGCGGCACTGGTCGTTGCCCTTGCCCGTAGCGCCGTGGACGAACGTGTCGGCCCCGACCTCGCGTGCGACCTGGAGGCACTTCTTGGCGATCAGCGGCCGGGCGATCGAGGTGCCCAGCAGGTAGATGCTTTCGTACTTTGCCTGCCACTGCAGCACCGGAAAAGCGAAGTCCCGGCACAGTTCCTCCCTGGCGTCGATCAAGCGGGCGCTGGCGGCGCCGGCGTCGCGGGCCTTCTTCAGAATCGCCTCGCGGTCTTCGCAGGGCTGGCCCAGGTCCACGTACACGGCGTGCAGGTCGTAGCCTTCGTCCCGCAGCCAACTGAGAATGACGGACGTATCCAATCCCCCCGAGTAGGCGAGCACACAGCTAGGCATGAGCGTTCCCCGATCCAAGTTGTTGGTGTTTCGAGATGGCGGTTCAACGAGCCGAACCGGACCGCAGGCCGCCTATTTTGACGAGGCGCGGGCGATGTGCCAAGTGGAGGCGCAAAAGGAAGCGAGGGCGGAACCGGCGACTGCCGCTTCCACCCTCGCTGTGTTCCCTGGCGTCGGAGCGGCCTACGGGCCGCTCCGACGCACAGTCATAAGCTTCACTGTGAAGCGCTTCCGCAAGCAGTCGACCCAGAAACCGCCTGCCAAAGCTGAATGCTTCGACCCAGGAGGGAGGGTTGCCCCGTGTTCCCGCAAACACAGGGCGAACAGTGAAGCTTTCGGTTTTTTTGGTTGAGCTGTCGGCCTTTCGATCTCAAGGAGCGAGGTGACTTGTCCCTGACCCTCACGTTCACATTTACGTTTTGAGCGAGCGAGTAAATACCGCCAATCTCCGGTTGGCACAAGGGCGAAATCGACGGAATTCTCTCCTTTTCTAAAAGGCTTTCCAATCCCTCGTCAGTTTGCCTGCGGCACGCGCGACGCAAAGGAAATCACGCGCGGCTGCTCTTCCTCATAGTCGATGTGCGAACCCACTTCGTACAGCCACTGCCGCGCCACGAGGCGATCGTCGGCCCCCGGCTGCGAACGGACGGCTTGCGACGGCTGCCCGCCCTTGCCGGCAATCAGCACGGCGTCGCCGGGACGCGCTTGCGACAGCGCCCAACGGATCGCTTCCACTCGGCCGGGCAGCACGTGGGCGCGGGCCGGACGATCGTAGCCGTCGAGAATGTCGTGGACGATCTGCAGGGGCTCTTGCCCGCGGGCCCGATCGCTGGTGATCACGCCCAGATGCGCCATGCGTTCCGCCACGCGCCCCAGCAGGGGCCGTTGCGACGGATCCCCGTGCGCCGCCGCGCCGTACACGCAAATCACGCGGCCGGAGGTGACTTGACGCAGCGACCGCAGGGCGACGGACAACGCGTCGGGCGAATGCGCGGCATCGATGTACACGCCGAAAGGCTGACCGGCCACGACCGGCTCCAGCCGGCCCGGAATCATCGTGACCGCCTCCAAGCCCCGCGCGACCGTGGTCAAGTCCAGTCCCATCAGCAGCCCGACGGCGGCCGCGCCCAGACAGTTGTACACGTGGTGATCGCCAAACATCCGCGTCTGGACGGCGGCGGTCTCGTCGCCCGCCGTCAACAGAAAGGTCTGTTCGCAGGGATGACGTTCGACAACGGTCGCCGTCAACTCGGCCGGCGCGTGCATGCCGACGGTAAGGACCGGCCGGTGCAGGTTCCGAAGAACGAACTTGCTCGCCGCGTCGTCCGCGTTGACGACCGCCGCTCCGTCGGGCTTCAAGTGTTCAAACAGCCGCGACTTGATGCGGCGGTAATTGAAGATCGTGCCGTGATAGTCCAAATGGTCGCGGCGGACGTTGGTCAGCACCGCCACGTCGAATTCGACTCCCGCCGTGCGACGTTCCGCCAGCGCGCGGCTGGACACTTCGACGACGGCCGTGCCGCAATCATGCTCGGCCATGCGTCCCAGCCAGGACGCCAACTCGCCGGCCGGGGGCGTCGTGCGGCAGGCGGCGGTGCGATCCAGGCCGTCGCTGTGGGCCAGCGAACTGATCAGGCCGTTGCGCACGCCCGCCGTGCGAAAGATGGAATCCAACAGCCACGCCGTCGTGGTCTTGCCGTTGGTGCCCGTGATCCCCACCGTCCTCATCTGGCCGCTCGGGTCGCCGGCCAGTCGCTGGCACAACCGGCCGTAGGCCTCGCGGCTGTCCGGAACCACGCAAACCGGGGCGGCGATGGGCAGCTGACGCTCGGCCAGCACCGCGTCCGCTCCCCGGCGCAACGCCTCGTCGACCGTCTCGTGACCGTCGTCGTCGGCGGTTGTCACCGCGACGTACAAATCGCCGGGACGACAACGTCGCGCCTCGTCGCAACAAGACGCAACGCGAATGTCCGGGCTGCCAAAGATATGGCTGTGAGGAAAGAACTCGCGCAAGCTGACGCGCGAAACGCCTGTGGCAGTATGCATGTTTCCGGCCTCCTTGCCTGGCATGCAGTGCGGGATTGGGACTGACGGACTTCCGTGCCGTCAGGAGCCGGCGCTCAGCACGAACCTGGGAATGGGTCTCGGCCCGATGCACGGCCGCCGGATCGTCGTCAGATTGTTCTGGATTGCCGGAGAGGTGTCAAGGTGATTTTGGGAGCGATGCGCGGTGCCGGAGACATGTTGCAGATAGCATCGCGGCGTGGATCGCAAGGCTGCGAGATGCTAGCGGCGAGATTCCGGGGTCCGGCTTTCCGCTCCACTGACCACCGACGCGGTCACTGCCGGCGTCAGCCAACCGCCAGGGGGCGCCCGGTGCGGGTGATCGTGGCGAGGTCATCCACCCAGCAGTCGATCAGTGTCGCCTGGTTGGCATTGGCGAGCACCTGGGACTGGGCCTCGAGACAACGTTCCAAGCAGGCGGCGGCGGCTTCTTCGTCGCCGGGCCAGACCGCATGGCCGGCTCGCACCGCGCGGACCAGCACGTCGTCGCCTTCGATGGGCAGGCCGGCCAAGGCGCGCATCAGTTGACGGTAAAACTCTGCTGCCAGACCGAACAGCTGGATCATGCGGGCCCGCCGCGGCGGGGCTTCTTTGCCTGCCTGGTCCACGAACGGTCCCACGCCCTTGGCAAACTCGATCGCATTCGCGTCGGGCTGGCTGAGGTGTGACAGCAGGCCTTCGCGGAACTCGTCCAGTTGAGGGTCCGCCAGATCCAGGGCCCGCTGCACGCTGCCCTCGGACAAGGCGGCCAGACGCGTCGCCGTCTGCGGGTCTGGAACCAGCCCTTGGGAGATCAACAGACGCTCGATCGTGTCCTGCGGCAAGGGACGAAAACGCACGATCTGGCTGCGGGAACGGATCGTCGGCAACTGCTTCTGTTCGCTGGTGCCGATCAAGATGATCAGCGACTTGGGCGGCGGTTCCTCCAGGGTTTTCAGCAGGCAGTTGGCGCCCTCCTGGTTCAGGAAATCCGCATCGTCGATCACGGCGATCTTGCGGCCGCCGCGGAACGGTTTGAGGGCGATGTCGTGACACAGTCCCTCGCGCATGCGGTGCTCGCGGTCGCCAATGAACAGCTCGACCGGAATGAAGCTGCGGTCCTCCGGCTTGGCGACCAACAGCAGATCCGGATGCGTCCCCGTGGCCACTTGCTGGCACGCCGGACAGTGGCCGCAGGGCTGCAAGTCCTCGGCACGCGCGACTTCGCACAGCAGCGATTGGGCGAGTTTCAAGGCGAACGTGCGTTTGCCGATGCCCGCAGGACCGATGAACAGAAAGGTGCTCGCCAGCCGGCCGCGGCGGAGTGTCTGCCGGAATTGGTCGACCAACAGATCGTGTCCCTCGATTTCCTGCCACGTCATGACAATACGCCTTCCGCCGCCCGGCGAATATCCGCCTGGACCGACTCGATGTCCCGGCCCGCGTCGATCACCACGATCTCGCCGCGCCGCGCCGCTTCGGCCAGATAGCCTTGCCGGACTTTCTGCATGTATTCCAGGCCCTGTGATTCCATCCGGTCGGGCTCGCGGTTTCTGCGCTGGATCGCCGCATGGACATCCATGTCCAACACAAAAACACAGGCCGGGAGCACGCCCGCGACGGCGACGTCGCCGACGCTCCACAGGTCGCCGACCGGCAGACCGCCGGCATGGCCCTGGTAGGCGACGTTGGCCAGCAGGAACCGATCTGCCACGACGACCCGGCCAGCGTCCAGAGCCGGCCGGATCACCTGCTCGACCAACTGGGCCCGCGAGGCCATGTACAGCAGCATCTCCGCCCGGCGCCCGATGGGCGTATCGGATTTGTGGAGCAGGATTTCCCGCAACCGCTCGCCCAATTCCGTGCTGCCGGGATCGCGGCACGTCACGACCTCCCGCCCCCGCTGCCGGAGCCAGTCAACGAACAGGCTCATCTGCGTGGATTTGCCGGTGCCATCGATGCCGTCAAAGCTGAAAAACATGGTGCCCAATCGTGCAGCAAACCGGGCTTGCTGTCAAGCGTCTGCTAGCACCCGGCGGAATTTCGGCGTGTGCCCGCGTGGCTTGCGAAACCGCGGTTTCCGTGCCGGGGGTCAGGCTTACAGAATTCAATTTCGGCCGAGTTCGACGTCTGCCAGATGGTACGACCCAGCTCGGCCGAAATTGAATTCTGTAAGCCTGACCCCAGTCGCGATCAGGGACGGCGTCTTTCCGTGTCGGTGTTCCGTCTGACGCTGGCTGCCGTCGCGGCCGAACTGACATTGCCCCGGCGCTGGGGCCTTCGTAGACTCCCGCCTTGACCCGAAAAAAAAGCCCGGTCGCTTGCCGAAGTCGGATTCGTCGCCTTGTCCAGGAGCCAGAGAGATGCTCAGTGTTTCGGTCGTCGTGCCCATTTTCAACGAGTTCGACAACATTCCGCGCTTGTACGAGCGGCTGAACGAAACCTTGCCGGCCTTGGGACGCGAATACGAGATTCTGTTCGTCGACGACGGCTCGCACGACGGGAGCGTCGAGGCCCTGCAGGCTTTGGCCGCAGCCGACGCGCGGGTCAAAGTCGTCCGCTTCCGCCGCAACTACGGCCAGACGGCCGCCATGCAAGCGGGTCTGGAGATGGCTTCGGGTGACGTGATCGTGACGATCGACGGCGATCTCCAGAACGATCCGTCGGACATTGGCATGATGCTGGCCAAGATCGACGAGGGCTACGATTTGGTCCACGGCTGGCGGAAACAGCGTCAGGACGCCTTTCTGAACCGCCGCCTGCCGTCCCTGATCGCCAATTGGATCATCTCCAAGACGACGCGATTTCCGATTCACGACCTGGGTTGCACGCTGAAGGCGATCCGCCGGGAAATCGCGCAAGACTTGGAGTTGTACGGCGAAATGCACCGCTTCATCCCCATTCTGGCGCATTGGCGCGGTGCGCGGTGCGTCGAAGTAGTGACGCAGCACCATCCGCGGCAGTTCGGCCAGACGAAGTACGGCCTCTCGCGGACCCTGCGGGTGATCCTGGACCTGATCACGGTCAAGTACATGCTGGATTACTTCGCCAGCCCCATGAAGCTCTTCGGCATGTTGGGCTTCGGCTGCAGTTTGCTGTCGCTGCTGTCGGGTCTGGCGGTGATCGCAATGAAGCTGGGGTTGGGCGTCGACATGACAGGCAATCCGCTGCTGTTGCTGGCCGTGTTTTCCATGCTGGTCTGCGTCCAGTTCTTCAGCCTGGGATTGCTGGGCGAAGTCAGCGCCAGACTGTACTTCAGCCGGCAAGGAAGACAGCATTTCACCGTCCGGGAACGGCTCAATTTCGATTCGCCCGACGCGCCGGCCCGCCGGCAAGCGAGGGCCGCGTGAAGGCTTCGGGCCAAGGGTCGAAAAGCGCCAAACTCGTCTGGTTCCGTGCGGCGCCTTTTGCTACAGTCCGCCGACTCGTCTTTTTCTCGTCTACGTCTTGTCTACGGTGCCTCGGTTGCCATGTGGAATTCCGGTGCCAGAATCCTGATCGCGATCGGCCTCTGCCTGACGATCTGTTTTTCGTGGGGCTGCATGGGGTCCTCGGCGTATCGGCTGTGGTATCGCAATCAGTGGCTGGAGGACGAGCAGTTCCGGCCCAGTCTGCACGCGCGCGTGGAGGAACTGACGGAACTGCGGAAGCAGGCGGCCGGCATGAGCGAAGCTGAACAGGCTCAGGCTGCCGCAAAGCTGGCTCAAGCGTTGGCCGAAGATCCCTCGCCGCTGTATCGGGCGGAAGTCGCCCGGACTCTGGGCGTCCTCGCGGTGCCGGCCGCTACGGAAGCTTTGCGGCAAGCGGTCCGCGACGAGGAGCCGAGCGTCCGGATCGCCGTCTGCGCCGCATGGGGAAAACGCGGCAGCGAAGAAGCTGTCCCGGTCCTGGCGGACGTGGTCAGCACCGACGCCGATCTGGATGTCCGTACTGCCGCCACTCGAGAATTGAGCAATCACAGGACGCCAGCCGCCGTCGCCACGCTGGGCCAGGCGCTGGAGGACCCCGATCCGGCCCTGCAGCATCGTGCGATGCTGTCGCTCCAGGCGGTCACCGGCAAGGACTTCGGCAACAGCGTTCCCGCCTGGCGGCAGTTCGTCCGCGAGGGGCAAGCCCAGCCCGTCGAAACGCCCTCGGTCGCCGAGCGACTACGGAGTCTCTTCTAACAGCCTGACTACGCTGTGCTCGATGTCGGCCGGAGTGAACTGTCTGGCCGCGGCGGGATCCACGGAAAACGTCTCGACCACTTGGCCGTCTCGATCGTAAAGCTTGTAGTGGGGGATCGTCCCGGCGCGGATGTCGAAGTGCTCGAAGGACGGGTCGTCGCCTCCCCACCGGCTCAGCAGATTGTCGAACGTCGCCCCTTGCTGTTCCAAGAATCGACGAACGCTCGCCTCGTCCTCCGGCTCGTCCAGCGATACGGAAACCACCGTCAGCCCCCGCGCGGCATACTTGGCGTGCAACTGGACCGTGTGCGGGAATTGCTCGGTGCATGGCACACACCAGGAGGCCCAGAAATCCACCAGAATCGGTTGGCCGCGGTGCTTGGCCAGGACTTCGTCGTAGACCTGCCGATCGGCAACCCGGAGCAGGACTGGGCCTGCAGGCGACTGAGCCGGCGGGACGGCCGGTGCGGCGTCCTGGATCGAGCCCGGCTGATCGCCGCCAGCGGGCGAACTGCCCGGCTCGAACCGGGGCCGGCATCCCAGCCCCACAACGAGCCCCATCAGCAGTCCGCCACAAACCAGTCGTCGCAGAAATGGCAGCATGGCTACGAGGTGACTCGAAGACACTCAGTCGTACTTGATCGAACAGCCACGCTGCCGCGTCTCGGTGACGGCCGGTTTCTTGCCGGCCAGCAGCGAGTCGACGGCGTCCTTGACGAAGTGCTTCTTCGCCCGGTCGGCATTGTTGCTGTCGTCAAAGGCGCCCATGTAAGCGATCTTGCGCTCGGCACACAGCACGAACAGGTGCGGCGTGCATGTCGCCCCGTACGCCCGAGCGGACGCCTGCGACGGATCGTACAGGTACGGGAACGTGAATCCCTTTGCCTGGGCTCGCTGCTTCATCGCGGGCAGTTTGTCGGCTGCGCCGTTGTTGACGTTGATCGCCACAAACGCCACGTCCTTGGATTGGTACTCCTTCGCAAACTCGATGAAACGGTCTTCATAGGCTACGGCCACGGGGCAATGGTTGCAGGTGAAGCACAACACAAGCACCTTGGCGGCTTTGTAATCGTCGCTGGAGTGCGTCTTTCCATCGACCCCGTCCAGATTCTGAAAGCCGGCGCCTACGTCGCCTACGCTGACCTTGGAATTGAAATCGCCTGCGAACGCAACGACCCCAAACACGAGCGTTGCCAAACAGGCGGTCGAAGCGAATATCCAGTGACGACGATCCATGTTTTCCTCCATTTTTTCAACGGGCTGTTCACGGCCAATTGCCATGATATTGTTGTCTGGGAGGTCGCGGAGTCAACGATCGATCCGGAGAATTACGGGCGATGCGCACGGCACATCCCGGCAGCAGCCTTTGTGGCCTTCTGGACCAATTGGACTTGTGGCAAACAAGTGGCAACGGTGGCCAGAATCACTTCCCGGATTTCGGCCACCACGCCGCTTGCCCGCGTGGAGCCATGTTCAGGACCAGCCGACGTCCCGCCCCGCGCCCTGTCGGGCCACCACGCTGCTTGTCAGCGTGGAGCCATGTTCAGGACCAGCCGTCGTCCCGCGCCGCGACGCCTTCGGCCACCACGCTGCTTGCCAGTGTGGAGCCATGTTCAGGACCAGCCGACGTCGCGCCACGCGCCGTCCTCGGCCACCACGCTGCTCGCCAGCGTGGAGCCATGTTCAGGACCAGCCGTCGTCGCGCCACGCGCCCTGTCGGGCCACCACGCTGCTTGTCAGCGTGGAGCCATGTTCAGGACCAGCCGTCGTCCCGCCCCGCGCCGTCCTCGGCCACCACGCTGCTTGCCAGCGTGGAGCCATGTTCAGGACCAGCCGACGTCGCGCCACGCGCCCTGTCGGGCCACCACGCTGCTTGCCAGCGTGGAGCCATGTTCAGGACCAGCCGACGTCGCGCCACGCGCCCTGTCGGGCCACCACGCTGCTTGCCAGCGTGGAGCCATGTTCAGGACCAGCCGACGTCCCGCCCCGCGCCCTGTCGGGCCACCACGCTGCTCGCCAGCGTGGAGCCATGTTCAGGACCAGCCGTCGTCCCGCCCCCGGGTCCAGCGTTTTGAACACCGCTCCACGCTGGCGAGCAGCGTGGTGGCGAAGCGGAGGCTACCCCAGCAAGGTCGCTTCGGCCACCACGCTGCTTGTCAGCGTGGAGCCATGTTCAGGACCAGCCGACGTCGCGCCACGCGCCCTGTCGGGCCACCACGCTGCTTGCCAGCGTGGAGCCATGTTCAGGACCAGCCGTCGTCCCGCCCCGCGACGTCCTCGGCCACCACGCTGCTTGCCAGCGTGGAGCCATGTTCAGGACCAGCCGTCGTCGCGCGCCGCGACGCCTTCGGCCACCACGCTGCTTGTCAGCGTGGAGCCATGTTCAGGACCAGCCGACGTCCCGCCACGCGCCCTGTCGGGCCACCACGCTGCTTGTCAGCGTGGAGCCATGTTCAGGACCAGCCGACGTCGCGACCCCGGGTCCAGCGTTTTGAACACCGCTCCACGCTGGCGAGCAGCGTGGTGGCGAAGCGAACGATCTCGCGGACATCTCTGGTTGTGAACACCGCTCCACGCTGGCAAGCAGCGTGGTGGCGAAGCGGAGGCTACCCCCGCAAGGTCGCTTTGGCCACCACGCTGCTTGCCAGCGTGGAGCCATGTTCAGGACCAGCCGTCGTCCCGCCCCGCGACGTCCTCGGCCACCACGCTGCTTGTCAGCGTGGAGCCATGTTCAGGACCAGCCGTCGTCGCGCCACGCGCCCTGTCGGGCCACCACGCTGCTTGTCAGCGTGGAGCCATGTTCAGGACTAGCCGTCGTCGCGACCCCGGGTCCAGCGTTTTGAACACCGCTCCACGCTGGCGAGCAGCGTGGTGGCGAAGCGAACGATCTCGCGGACGTCTCTGGTTGTGAACACCGCTCCACGCTGGCAAGCAGCGTGGTGGCGAAGCGGAGGCTACCCCCGCAAGGTCGCTTCGGCCACCACGCTGCTCGCCAGCGTGGAGCCATGTTCAGGACCAGCCGACGTCCCGCCACGCGCCCTGTCGGGCCACCACGCTGCTTGTCAGCGTGGAGCCATGTTCAGGACCAGCCGACGTCGCGACCCCGGGTCCAGCGTTTTGAACACCGCTCCACGCTGGCGAGCAGCGTGGTGGCGAAGCGAACGATCTCGCGGACATCTCTGGTTTTGAACACCGCTCCACGCTGGCAAGCAGCGTGGTGGCGAAGCGGAGGCTACCCCCGCAATGTCGCTTCGGCCACCACGCTGCTTGCCAGCGTGGAGCCATGTTCAGGACCAGCCGACGTCGCGCCACGCGTTCTCCTCGGCCACCACGCTGCCGAGCGCGGCACGGGGCCCCGCTTTCGGGCTCGCGGCTGGTCTTTGGGTTGTTGTCAAGACGAGCGGTCAAGCGGTCTCCCAGGCGGCTCTGGCTTCTGTTACATTGAAGCGACATCTGCCAGCCTGTTGAAGAAAGCCTGTTGAAAAAGTGTTGACAAAAGGGGGGCAGGCAGCCCGCGGTAGTCGTTCTTCCTTGATTTGCTCCGGCGCAGCTCGGCGCCAGTCCCCTTTTTCTCAACAGGCGGCTACACCCCGAAGGAGTCTTAGCATGTGCCGAATTGCTTTCCGTCTGGCCGTCGTTTTCCTGGTTTTGGGAGTGCCGCTGGCAACCGCCGCGCGGGACGTGTACGTTGCCAAGCAGGGGGACGATTCGAACGCAGGGACGCGGGACAAGCCGCTGGCGAGCGTTGGCAAAGCGGTCGAGGTGATGCGGGGGGCGGGGCCAGGCACGATCTGGATCGAACCGGGCGAGTACTATCTGGAACAGGGCCTGGTGTTCGACGCCCAACATGCCGGCACGGCCGATCAGCCGCTAGTGCTGCGCGGCGTCCAGCCAGGCCAGGTCCGCCTGACCGGCTCGCGTCCCGTGAGCGGTCTGCGTCCGATCACGTCCGCCGAGGCCCAGTCGCTGATCTCGCCGGAGGCCAGACAGCAGGTCCTGGTCGCCGATCTGCCAGCGCAGGGCTTCCCGCCGCTGAGGCCGCTGCCGGACAAGCACCGGGACCACGGCCAGGAGGAAATCGTCTTCGCCGATCGGCCGATGCAATCCGCGCGGTGGCCCAACGAAGGGTTCGTCGAGTTCGACAAGGTGATCGATTCCGGGGCCTCGGGCGTGACGCACTGGGTGTCGCGGGAAGTCTATCGTCCGGGCTCCTTCCAGTTTCCGGGCGAGCGGGCCAAGCAGTGGGATTTCCGCCGCGGGGTCTGGCTGCACGGCTTCTGGTGTTACGAATGGAGCGACGAGGTCTTGAAGGCGGCCTCCTACGACCCGGCCAGCGGCGAGTTGCGGCTGGCGGCCAAACACGCCTATGGCGTCGGCTCGCCGCGGCGCAACGACTCGAAACACCCGTTCTATGCGTTGCACGTGTTCGAGGAACTGGATCAACCCGGCGAGTACTATCTCGATCGGCAGAACAACCGGCTGTACTTCTGGCCTCCCGGCGACGTTGCTCAGACGCCGGTCCACCTGACGCTGTGCCGCCAACCGCTGCTGCGAGCCGACGGCGCGGCCTACCTGACGATCCGCGATTTGACGTTCGAGAACGGCTGCGACGCGGGGCTGGTCCTGAGAAACTGCCGGCACTGCCGCGTGGAGAACTGCCTGGTCCGCAACCTGGGCCGCAACGGGATTTCCTTGAGCGGCTCCCACCTGGCTGCGGTCCGCTGCGAGGTCACCCAGGTGGGCTCGTCCGGGATCAGCCTCTACGGCGGCGACCGCAAAACGCTGACGCCGGGCGAAGGCGCCATCGAGCATTGCCACATGCACCACGTGGGCCGCTTGAATTGGGAGGGAGGACGCTGTGCGATCCTGGGCGGATGCGGAAACCGCCTGGCCCACAACCTGTTCCATCACGGCCCGACCGGCGCCGTGGCTTACGGCGGCAACGAGCACGTGCTGGAGTTGAACGAAGTCCACAGCATGTGCCTTCACTATGCCGACGTGGGCGTGTTCTATACGGGCCGCGATTGGGCCAGCCAGGGCAACGTCGTGCGGTGGAACTATATCCACGACGTCCCCGTCAAGGGCGGCAGCGGCTCGCAAGCCGTCTATCTGGATGATTGCGACAGCGGCGAAACGGTCGTCGGCAACATCGTCTACCGCTGCGGCAACCGGGGCGTGCTGTTGGGCGGCGGACGCGACAATGCGTTCCGCGGCAACGTCTTCATCGACCAGCCGATCGGCATCCACGTCGACGCCCGCGGCCCTCGCGGGATCGTCTTCGACCGGGCCGACTCCTGGAATCTGCTGGCCAAGTGCGAGGCGTTGGACTACCTGTCGCCGCTCTGGAAAGCCCGCTATCCGCGGTTGGCCACGACCATGCAGAACAACCCCGTGATGCCGCTGGGCAACCTGATGCACCACAACGTCCTGATCGGCTGCAAAACGCCGTTCGACCTGAGAAAGGGTGTCGATCCCAACTGGATCGACCGGGCCGACAACGTCGAGCGGGAGTTGACGGACCACCCCGAGCTGTTCGACAAGTCAACGCCGCCCAAACTCGTGCTCTCGAAATTGCCCGCCGTGTGGAAGAACGTAGCCGGCTTTGAACCGATCCCGATCGACCGGATCGGGCCCCGCCCGGTGGCGCAGTAGCCCGGCAAACGCCGTCGCGCGGGACGGGGCGGGTTGTGGCCAGGCGTTTCGGACGCGGCCGCACCGCGAGCGGCCCTCCGGACCATCGCGGCGCCGGCGCCGGATCAGGCCGGCGGCGCAACGTGGGCGCGGATGCACTCGGCCAGCGCGGCGGGGTCGGAGGCGTTCAGCCGCTTCAGGACGCACTCCCAGCGGTAGGCAAAGCTGCCGGCGACGTCGTAGGGCCGATGACGGAACAGCGTATCGAAGGCTCGCGGGCGGCGGCGGTATTCCTCCTGGACGTGACGAAAGTGACGCACGAAGGCGGCGAGATAGGTTTCCAGAAAGGCGTTCCGGTCGGGAAGAAACTTCGCTCGTTTGTTGAGGGGGTCGGCATACTCGCCGGCGCAGCGCGTCAGATCGGCCCGGAAATCGGCGAACGAGCCGGTGTGGTGGGTGACGATCAGTTCGACCGGAAGGCCCTGCTCGTTCTCAATAATCACCTCGTCGCCGTCGTCGAAAAAGATATGATTGTCGTCGCCACAGCGTCCGACAATCAGGTTCGTCGCGGCCGCGTGCCCCAGCAAATCGGCGAATCGGAGCGCGTACCCGTCCCGCTGGAACCGCTCCTCCGGCAACTTGTCGGTGGCGGTCCCGTGAACGTAGTCGCGTTCGAAATACGGCGTCCAGATTTCCGTGCCGTGCAGCATCGTCTGCTCGCCGCGGTAGGTTTCCCGAATCTTGTTCATCGCCAGGGCGCCTGGAATGTTCATGGTCAGACGCCGGCAACCCAGCCGCCGGTCCAGGACATAGTCGGTGTAGTCCTCGGATTCGATCATCGCGTCCAGCAACGACTTGCCGTGATCCAGGCGGTCGCAGACATCCCATTTCTGCAAGCGGATGATCTTGACGATCTCCCGTTGGTCGCCTTGTTGCTTCAGTTCCACGACGTACACGCCGCGGCGGCCCTTCTTCCGACGTTCCAGCGACAGCGAGTCGGCGATCCGTCCCACGTTGATGTACTCCAGGTGAGCGTAATCGCGCACGAAGTTGTAAATCAGGCCGCGGGCCTTGTCGTCCAGCAACTGCTCGATCTCCTCGTCGCCGCAGGGCGTCGCGTCGTCGAAGAAGGAATCCAGGATCAGTTCGCCTTGTTCGATCCGCCCGCCGGGCAGCCACTGGATGTGCCGGTGGAACTCGGTCGCCATGCCCAGCAGTTTCTCTTCCAGGACGCGGTCTTCCTCCAGCGGCTGCAGTTCGCTCAACATCCGCTCGCGCCATTCGATCTTGTGCGGGTCGTCCCGGCGCAATTCGTGTTCCACGCTGGCGGTGAACTGCTGACTGAGCGCGGCGTGCGCCTCGCGGAGCGCGGGCGCGGTGAGGACGCTGAAGTCCAATTTCTGGAGGTGGTCCCAGAATTTGCGGCCGACGATGAAGAAGTTGACTTCCGGCTTCCCATAACGGTTAAAGCACTTGCTGTAGTACTGGATTTCGATCAAATGCGATTGCAGCTCTTTGTCGTCCAACAGCGCCAGGTCGGCAAACTCCTGGCAGGTCACCAGACGGGTGCCCGTCACCGGGCTGTGGTAGTAAATCTTGCGGCCGCCGATGCCCAGCCGGCAGCCCAGGATGAGTTGGATCGCCGCCTCGGTCGAGATGGGATGGGGAGTGATCCGCCAGCATTCGCCGGCCTGTTGAATGGCATCGTGAACCTGCGCGTTGCCGGCCATGAGGAACCGCACGCGATGTTTCGGCAGTATTTCCTGGAGCAAGCTGTCCGCCGCGAACGCCAGGTCCATCTGCTCCGGGTCCGGGCGGATTTCGACGACGTCGCGCCGCAAAAACAGGTCCACGGCGCTGGACCAAAGCGTCTCCCGCTGCTGGTCGCTCAGCGGCGGTTCCTGACGCTGCTGACGCGCTTGCACGACGCTGTCCACATACGCCGAACGTTGGCTGACGTGGATTCCCGGCAGCGTCACCAGCGTCTCGCCAGTGGGGAAAATGGTAGCGACCTGGGGCTGCAGCGTTTTGGCACAACCGGGGACTCGCGGGTCGGGGCCAAGGAACTTCAAGGTCATGGCGTCGCCTCCATGGTTTCATCGAATTCGCCGAGTTGCAGCGGGTAGACGCCGTGCCGGCGGACCAGTTGGACAATCGCATCGTACGTCCGCCCCGAAACGCTGCTGGTGACGGAGTGATCGGATTGGAAAATGAACCCGCCGCCTTTGGCGGCGTTCAGTTTGCGCAGCACTTCGCGGCGGATCGCCTGGCGGTCGCCGGTTTCCCAGATCTGGATGTCGCTGTTGCCGCAAAAGCCGATCCGGTGACCGTACCGCCGGCGAAGTTCGACGGCGTCCAGGCCGGCTTTCACTTCCAGCGGATTGACGGCGTCCAGGCCGATTTCGATGAAGTCCGGAAAGAGGGCCTGGACGTTGCCGCAGCCGTGGTAGATGACCGGCAGCCCGTGCGCGTGGGCCAGTTGCACCATCCGGGCGACCCACGGCTTGAAGTACTCGCGCCAATAGGCCGGCGACATGAACGTGCTCTTTTTGTACGCCACATCGCCCCAGATCACCAAGCCGTCCAGCAGCCCCGCCCCGGCCTCGATCTCGCAGCGGGCCAGCTCCAGATAGAACGCGCCCAAGCGGTGGATCACGGTGCCCATCCGCTGCGGATGCTCGGCCATCCAAAGCATCGCATTCTCTTGGCCGATCAGACGCGTCAAACACTCGCTGGCCTCGATGACGCTGCCGTACACCGGAAAATCAGGACGCAGCGACCGCACCGTCTCGATCCACGGCGGCGAATTGCGCTGGAACCCGTCGCCTACCCCTGCGATCTGATTGTCGCCCGACTCGAAAAACCGGCGACGGTCACCTGGATCGTCGAATTCGGCCCGCTCCAACTTGTCAAAGGTATCCGTCTCCCAGGCACGCATCTCCGGCATGGGGAACTCGAACCGCTTGTGCAGGACCGCGCCAAAGCCGGTCTTGACCACCACTTCCTCAGGCGTCTCCCGCAGCGTCTCGAAGGCCCGAATCCAGGGGTCCATGTTGGGCACGGTGGAGATCCAGTCCAGATCGTAGTGATAGTACGGATCGGCATCGTCCGGCAAACCCAACTCTTGGCGCCAACGCGCGACAAAGCCGCCCCAGAAAAAATCGCTGATCGGCACCCGGTCCGGCTCCCGATGCCGCAGCGCCGCGTTCAGACGCTCCAGTTTTCGCAGGGCGCCTTCCTTCCGCCCGGAATCCGCGGGCAACGGCGGATGGTCGGAACCGCAAGCCCGAGACGACCTGTCGAACGGGCCCAAAGCGGATGAAGTCATCACAGCACTTTCCGGAGACAGGAACGAACGTCACACCGTCAATGTACCATCTCGAAGGAGATCCGCAAAAGCCGTCTTGTCGGCGAAGGTCTCTGTTTTCCCCCCAAGCTCGAACCGCGGGCGCAGACGCTGCGCGACAGCATCCGCGCCGAGCAACAAAACGGGATTTGCTTCAACGTTGTGAAGAAGCCGGTCTTCCCAGCGACGTCCGAACTGCGACTGCTGCCGATGCTCTCTAGCAACGGCGGCCGAAATAACTTCCCGAACTTCCGCCACCACGCTGCTCGCCAGCGTGGTGGCGAGGGGGCCGATTTTTGGAGGCATTTCTGGTCTTGAACACCGCTCCACGCTGGCAAGCAGCGTGGTGGCGAGGCGGCCGATTTCGTGGAGATATCTGGTCTCGAACACCACTCCAGGCACGCCGCGATCTTCGGCCACCACGCTGCTCGCCAGCGTGGAGCCATGTTCAGCACCAGCCGCCGTCCCGCCCCGCGACCTCCTGGGCCACCACGCTGCTCGCCAGCGTGGAGCCATGTTCATCACCAGCCGCCGTCCCGCCCCGCGCCCTCCTGGGCCACCACGCTGCTCGCCAGCGTGGAGCCATGTTCATCACCAGCCCTCGTCCCGCCCCGCGACCTCCTGGGCCACCACGCCGCTCGCCAGCGTGGAGCCATGTTCATCACCAGCCGCCGTCCCGCCCCGCGCCCTCCTGGGCCACCACGCTGCTCGCCAGCGTGGAGCCTTTTCTGCGCAACCGCGATCTGGCAGCCGCAGAGGCCGGCGGATATTCTGATTGACAAGCTCGGCGGCAACCGCCCGGTTGGCCCGCCACCGGGCATTCGCTTGATCGTGCTCGCGGTTTGCATGACGTCCCTTGATCCCGACGATCTGCGCCGGGGGCGTCCGCAGGGGAAGTTTACGCCGCCCAGGAAACCTGAGACACCGGAGAACAACACTCGATGAAATCGCTCCTCTTTCTCTCACTCGCTTGTCTGCTGTGTTGCCTGGGAGCCGTCCAGGCCGCGGATTCGGAAGCATCCGCTGCCCGCGGGGGCCTTGAACCGGTTCGCCTGGAAACCATTCAGATCGGCGGTTTCTGGCGACAGCCGGTCAAACGGATGACGGAGCAGTGGCTGCCGCATTGCGTCCGCCAGATGGAAAAGGGCGGCCGCGGCCAGGAGTTTCTCAACCTGGCGGCCGTGGCCCAAGCGCAGCGTGGCGAGGCCGCCGACTGGAAATACACCGGCGCGCCGTGGAGCGATGCCTACGTCTACAACACCGTCGAGGCAATTTGCCTGGCGCTGGCGGTCAAACCCGACGCCGACGCCGAACTGGCCCGTGCCCAGAGCGAGCTGCGCGCGAAACTCGAAGCCTGGATCCCGGTCATCCTCGCCGCCCAAGCGCCCGACGGTTATATCCATTCGTTCCATGTTCTGAACCATCACCCGCGCTACAGCAATGTCGGCTGGCATGAGTTCTACGTCATGGGCTACTTCCTGGAGATGGGCGTGGCGCATTACCGGCTGACCGGCGGCAAGGACCGGCGGCTTTACGATGCGGCCGTGCGGTGCGGCGACCACCTGTGCGCCACGTTCGGCCCGCCACCTCGGCGGACTTGGCGCAACGGACATCCGGGGCTGGAATACGCGCTGGGCCGGCTGGGGCGGCTGGTCAACGAGGTCCAAGGCGCGGGCCAGGGCGACAAGTACATCCGCCTCGCGCGGCATTTTCTCGATCACCAGCACGAGGGCGGGAACCCGAGCGAATACAACCAGTCCGACAAGCCGGCGGTCGAGTTGAGCGAGGCGAGGGGCCACGCGGTGCGCGCCACCTATTTCTACACCGCCATGACCGACATCGCCCTGCACCAAGGCGATGCCGCTTACCGGCAAGCGGTCGCCCGCGTCTGGTCAAACGCGATTGACAAGAAACACTACCTGACCGGCGGTGTCGGCGCATCTCATCACGGCGAGGCGTTTGGCGGCGATTACGAACTGCCCAACGATGGTTACTGCGAGTCGTGCGCCGGCTGCGGCCTGACCTTCTGGGCCGAGCGGATGCACCGGCTGCACGCAGACGGCCATTACCGCGACGTTCAGGAGCGGACGCTGTACAACAACATCCTCGGCGCCGTCGAGTTGACCGGCACGAATTTCTATTACCAGAATCCGCTGGACGCCGGCAACGCCAGGTATCCTTGGCACGGGTGCCCCTGTTGCGTCGGCAACATCCCCCGCGCGCTGCTGGCGATCAAGGACGGGATCTACTCCGTCAACCCGGCGCGGACCGAGCTTTATCTGAGCCACTACGTGGACAGCGAGGCGGCGATCCCCGATGTCGGCGGTGGCGCGCTGCGCATCCGGCAGGTCACGCGTTACCCGTGGGACGGCGAAGTGAGCGTGACGTTGCACCCGGCTCGCACGGCCAGTTTCACGCTCAAGCTGCGCATCCCGGATCGGACCGAAAGCGAACTGTATTCCGCCACCCCCGACATCAGCGGCCGGTTCACCGTCCGCGTGAACGGCCAGCCGCAATCGCCTCCGATCGAGCGGGGCTACATCGCTCTGCGCGGCCCCTGGCAGGAAGGCGACCGGATCGAGCTGTCGTTGCCGATGGAAGTCCAGCGCGTCCAGGCCGACCCGCGCGTCGCTGCCAACGCCGGACGCGTGGCACTGCAGTACGGGCCGCTGGTGTACAACGTCGAGTCCGCGGACCTGCCGTCCGGCAAGCGCCTCGACACGCTCGCCCTCGCCCCCGCTGCGCCCCTGCAGGCCGTGTGGGACGACACACTGCTGGGCGGCGTGCTGGCCATCCGCGGCGCGTTTGCCGACGGCACGCCGCTGCAGGCGATCCCGAACTTCGCCCGCCTGAACCGCTTTCAGCACAAGCCGCGCTGGATGCACCTGGCCAACACCTACGACGGCGTCACGCAGCGCGTTTATGTGGACGGCCGGCTGGCCAAGTCGCGCCAGCCCGGCCCGCTGAAAATCGCCAACACGCCGCTGACCATCGGCAGCGACCCGTTTGGCCAGCGGCGGCATTTTCGGGGCTCCCTCGCCAAGCCGGCCATCTTCAACACCGCGCTCGACGAGAAAAGCATTGCCCAACTGGCCGCCGCCACGCCCGACACGGCGGTCCTGGGGACGCAAACGAAACCGGTGTTCGCCGGCAGCGATTACGCGCTGGACGGCACAGCCCCCGTCGTGACGTCCGAGCACATCGGCATCTCCGGCAACGCGCCCTGGACGATGAGCGTCTGGGTCAAGGGCGCCGCCGACCACTGGTCGTCCGACCCGTTCGGCCTCGGCCTCTTGGGCTGGGGAAAATCCAGCCGCGACGCGGGGAACTTTCTCTACTACCGGCCCGAGGGCGAGGTCGTGTTCGGTTTCTTCAGCAACGACGACCGCGCGCCCACGGGCGAATCCGCCCTCGGCCGTTCCGTCGTCTGGCTGAGGCAAGAAAAGGCCACCGGACGGTAGAGTCCCAGGACGCAGGGTGCGCCCACAACGCGCGGGCGATACGCACTGCGATTCTAACTCGACCCTGCCGAAATCACGCGCCCGACAACGCAGCGACAGTCTTCGGTGCGAGGGGGCAGACGCCGAAGCATCGTTCGAGAAATCACTGTCGCCTCGTCAAACTAGCCAACACGCTTCGCGGCAACGGACGCCGAAACCACTGTCCCCTGGCATCTAGCCCCCCAAACACAAGAACAAAAAAGAAAGGGCCATTTTGGCTTTTCAGCGGAACCCGGCAGCAAGCCAAGGCACGCGCTGACTCGCAAGGTGGAGTCTACCGCGACGTTGGGGTGGCGGATCGCCCCCTCTTCGCCACCACGCTGGCAAGCAGCGTGGAGCGGTGTTCGAGATGCTGGACGCAGTGAGCGCGCCGACGTCTGGCTTTGAACATGGCTCCACGCTGGCGAGCAGCGTGGTGGCCGAAGAGGTCGCGCGGCGGGACGTCGGCTGGTGCTGAACATGGCTCCACGCTGGCAAGCAGCGTGGTGGCCGAAGAGGTCGCGGGGCGGGACGTCGGCTGGTGCTGAACATGGCTCCACGCTGGCAAGCGGCGTGGTGGCCGAAGATCGCGGCGTGCCTGGAGCGGTGTTCAAGACCAGAAATGCCCCTAAAAATCGGCCGCCTCGCCACCACGCTGCTTGCCAGCGTGGAGCGGTGTTCAAGACCAGAAATGCCTCCAAAAATCGGCCCCCTCTTCGCCACCACGCTGCTTGCCAGCGTGGAGCGGTGTTCAAGACGGTGGACGCAGTGAGCGGGCCGACGTCTGGCTTTGAACATGGCTCCACGCTGGCAAGCAGCGTGGTGGCCGAAGAGGTCGCGGGGCGGGACGTCGGCTGGTGCTGAACATGGCTCCACGCTGGCAAGCGGCGTGGTGGCCGAAATCCGGGAAGTTATTTCGGCCACCGTTGCTGGGATGATCGGCAATCGAGACTGGACAGTTATTGCTCGAACGATGCTAAGCCGGACGTGCTCCAGCGGGGCTGCGAACCGATCTGGACGGCGCCGCGAAAGAGGCTCCCGCCGCCGGGGCCAGTCGCTCGAATTCTGCGGGGCCAGTGCATGCCGGAGGCGAGGCTTCGCTATTCGCAGCCTTCGCCAGGCGAGGCCAGACGCACGGCGTCCGCCAATTCGTTCATGGCTTCCAACAGCCGTTCCGCTTCCGCATCCGGCGGGTCCGGGGGCACGGCCACGAAATAATCGTCGGCGATGCCCAATTCGTCCTTCAGTCGGCGGCTGGCATCGGGCGACAAGTCGATGGAGTCTTCCAACTGCCAGTCGTAGTCCCAGAGGACTCGCGCCTCCAGGCAATCCACGGGATAATCCCATTCGAGTTTGTCCCGGCAGTCTTCTGCGGGCAAGTCCCCGCCAACCCCCGCCTCGCGGCAGGCGGCCAGGATCAATTGCCGCCAGGTTTCGCCCGGCATGAGCCCTGCCGCGTCGTCGAGTTCCACCTCGATCATGTCCCGCACGTTCTGGTACACGCACCACACGCCCGCTTCGACCGCAGCGGTGAGCACAGGGGCCGGCTCGGCGGGGCACAGCAGCGCCCGGCCGACGGCGTGCAGGACGGCGATCTGCTGGTTCCGCTGCAGATCGTCAAACACGCCGGCCCCCATCGTCAGCTCCATGTCGCTCAGGTAATCGCCGAGCGTCCGCAGGGATTCGGCAAACAGCTGCGCTTCGGCAGGACGCAAAACTCGATCGCCAAGGGGCGTGTGGTACATAGAAATTCCTCGTCTTCTTGCTCCGGCGGCTGCGACTCTCACCGCTCAAGATCACGCACCCCGCCTTCGGCAACCATCGTCACCTGCCTCTTTGAGCCGTGCCACTGGTGGATGCCCGCGGCAGGGCTCAGGGACTCTCTCGATCGCCTCGCGGGACGCTCTCGCGGAACAGCGGCTTCGCGGGAGAAACCCCAAGCTTCTCCGCCGCACGCATCATCGGGGCGACCTGGTTCACCAGCACAAACTCGACGCCAGCTGCGAACAGCGGCTCCAGCAGTTTCACATCGTCCGTACAACAGTAGTTGACGCGAATTCCCGCCGCTTTCAAGCGGGCCATGTCTTGCGGCGTCGCCTTGCGGTTCAGCAGTTGAATGAAATCGGCGCCGCGCGCAATCGTCTCGCTGACATATTGCTCGTAGGACGTTTGACGGTCCATGTTACAGACCAGAATCTCAGGATGCACCCGCCGTGCAGCTTGCACAGCCGCGTGTCCGGCGGCCAGAAACGCCTGGTGCGTGCGACCGTCCCGGACCACTTGCTTCGCCACCCCAGCACCCACTTCGGCGCCGCCTTTCAGGTGCAGATTCAGCCAGATGTTGTCCGGCATGACGGCCAAGGCTTCGGCCAGCGTAGGCATGCGTTCTCCGGCAAACTGCGGGCCTTTCCAACTGCCGGCGTCGAGTCTTTTGATTTCGGCCAGGGTCAAGTCCGCGACTTTTCCGGTGCCGTTCGTGGTGCGATCGACGGTCGCATCGTGGATCACTACCAGGTGCTTGTCCTTGGTGAGGCAGACGTCCAGCTCTATTTGCTGGACTCCCAGCCGGATGGCTTCCCGAAAGGCGGACCGCGTGTTTTCGGGATGCGTGGCGCTGGCGCCCCGATGCGCCGAGACGCCGCGACAGGGCAGCACCGGAGCAGCTCGTTCCGTTCCCGATTCGGCCGCTGTCCCGGAAGACACGGCCAGCAACAGCAAGCAGACGACGCTCCGCGCGGACAAGCGTTCGATCGAAGCACGGCGTTTCGGCACACAATTCCGCAACATCGCGGTCGTTTCCTTTCCTGGGGCCAGAGGCGACGAAGGAAGCAAGAAGTGATGCCAGAACCGGCCAGACGTGTCAAGACGGCGGCGCGGCCGGCAGAGAGGAAACAGGCCCCTAGGCGTCGTCGCTGGTAGCTTTCAGGCGTGGCTCCACCGACGCGAGGTCCGTGGCGGCCGGAGACCGGCATCCGACAAACACCCGCTCATCTGGGCAGCTCGATAGGTCAGGAGTTCTGACGTTGGGCTGCGCCGCTTGGCCGGCCGCGAGCGTGGCCAGCGGAGCCGGCCACAGGCCGGCCGTGAACGTGAAGTTGGCTTTCTGGGAAGCGTCGTCTTTGCATTGAATTGGGACCGTCGCGTTCACGCGGCGTCCAGTTGCTTGAGAACCGCTTTGCCCTCCTGCAGCGTCGCCGTGTACACGCTGCCGACCGCTCGCGCTTGCACGGTCACCGCCCCCAGGTCCGGAATCTGGACCGTCGCCGGGCCTTCTACGCCGTCCGCGGCCCAGGCGGTGATCAGCCACTGCGGCGCGTGGGGCATCTTCCGGGCCAGCACCCGCCGGTTCGCGCGGCCGGTCGGGAATTCGTAGGCCGGCTGGTCCTTGACCTTGGCGTGTTTGTTGGGCCCCGGCAGCAGCTCGCCCTGGCGAAGAAAGGCTTCCTGGTGCGAGAACAACGCGTGGACGCGGCTCAGAAGGACCATCTGCATCAGGTACTGCGGCGGCCTGTCCGGCGAAAATGACGCGTCGAATCCACCCTTGGGAAACGAAAAGTAGCCGGCTACGCCGCCAATCATGCCCTCCGTGTACAGGCACTTGAGGAACCCCTCGTACAGCCGCAAGTCGCCGAACGCTTTGGCGTTGTTGTCGATCGGCTGCGCCGCGTCCCACACAGGCAGCGCCGGGGCCTTGGCGTCCTGCTTGTAGCCCGGACAGACGTAGTCATAGCTGTTCTTCATGCCAAACCGCAACTCATAGCCTTTGGCGCCGAGGGCGGCGGTGAGCATGTCGTCTTTGCCGATCCAGCCCGAGTTGAAATCGTGATAGTAGTACTCGTTCGTCGCGATGTCCGCGCAGACCCGCATCTCTGCATAGTCCCACGCCCAGTCGTCGAAAAAAGTCTCGCTCGTGCCGTGCCGGTGCGTGTCGCCGCCGCAGGTGTAGAAGACATACAGCAGCCGGTCGGGGACCGCGGCGCGAACGGCGTCGGCCACGGCTTGCTGCTCGCGAGCCTTCTGGCGGGAGATGTACTGGTACCAGGTCAGGTCGCCCTTGGCGGCGACCACCTTGGGGTCCTGCTCCCAGGATTTCCTGGCCCAACCGATGACGTTCAGTCCGTATTCGCCGCCGTTCTGGATGACGGCGAGCGGACAGCGGGTGCGGAGCTTGGCCAGTCCCGCGGCGCTGAGCTGTCCCGCCTGCTTCAAGCACTCCGCCGGCATCTCCGGGCTCAGGCTCTTGGCGTGCCATTTGTCGGCAACGAAGTTGCCCTGGGCGTCGCGAAGGTACGCTTCCGGCGGCATGTCCCTGGGAAACTGGCGGTCCAGCAAGACGCCCAGCTTGTACTTCTGCGGGTTGCCCGCGACCATCGCCAGGCAGCGGCCGTTGCGACCTTCGGGATTGGCCAGCGCCTCGTCCGCCACTTTCTCGCTGACGTAGCCGGAAAACTCCACGGCATAGCCCCAGCGGTCCGCCAACTCTTTGGCGACCTCGAACGACATCGCCCAGCCCCAGCGGGTCAACGGAGGGAGCGTGGCATCGGGGGCAAACTCGGGGGCCGTCTGGGCCCGCAGCCAGTCCTGCGGCTTGACCGCGGCGGCCGCGGCCGGCGCGCCAACCTCATCCGCTGCAAGCACGCCGCCGGCCGGACACGGGAGACGCGCAGCCAGGACGGTCACCAGCAGAACGAGAAACAACACGTGCGATCGCTGGCAGACGAGTTTCACAGGAGATCCTCCTCTCAGGCTCGGGTTGTCGTCGCACGCCCCTTGCGGGCAAAGGCATCCCATTCCTCTGCTCCCGTTTGAAATCTTCCGGGGCAAACTGCGGTCATCATGCCTCGGTGTTTCGCCCCCCGTCAAGGCCCACCGCCGGTCTCGTAAGCACAAGTGCGCCGTGCGTGCTTGACGGCCAAGTCCTCAGAGCAACGAAACGCCCGATTTCGCGGACACCGCTGGTCTTGAACACCGCTCCACGCTGGCAAGCAGCGTGGTGGCGAGGCGGCCGATTTTTAGGGGCATTTCTGGTCTTGAACACCGCTCCACGCTGGCAAGCAGCGTGGTGGCGAGGGGGCCGATTTTTCGCGGCATTTCTGGTCTTGAACACCGCTCCACGCTGGCAAGCAGCGTGGTGGCGAGGGGGCCGATGTTTCGCGGCATTTCTGGTGTTGAACACCGCTCCACGCTGGCAAGCAGCGTGGTGGCGAGGCGGCCGATTTTTTGGCGGTATTTCTGGTCTTGAACACCGCTCCACGCTGGCAAGCAGCGTGGTGGCGAGGGGGCCGATGTTTTGGCGGCATTTCTGGTGTTGAACACCGCTCCACGCTGGCAAGCAGCGTGGTGGCGAGGGGGCCAATTTTTCGTGGCATTTCTGGAACACCGCACGCCGCGACCTCTTCGGCCACCACGCTGCTTGCCAGCATGTTCATCACCAGCCGTCGGCCCGTCCCGAACCCTCTTCGGCCACCACGCTGCTTGCCAGCGTGGAGCCATGTTCATCACCAGCCGTCGGCCCGTCCCGAACCCTTTTCGGCCACCACGCTGCTCGCCAGCGTGGAGCCATGTTCAAAGCCAGCCGTCGGCCCGCTCACTGCGTCCACCGTCTTGAACACCGCTCCACGCTGGCAAGCAGCGTGGTGGCGAGGGGGCCGATGCTTCGCGGCATTTCTGGTGTTGATCACCGCTCCGCGCTGGCAAGCAGCGTGGTGGCGAGGGGGCCGATGTTTCGCGGCATTTCTGGTGTTGAACACCGCTCCACGCTGGCAAGCAGCGTGGTGGCGAGGGGGCCGATTTTTAGGGGCATTTCTGGTCTTGATCACCGCTCCACGCTGGCAAGCAGCGTGGTGGCGAGGCGGCCGATGTTTCGCGGCATTTCTGGTGTTGATCATCGCTCCACCCGATCATCGCTCCGCCCGATCACCGCTCCACCCGATCACCGCTCCGCCCGATCATCGCTCCGCCCGAACACCGCTGCGCCCGATCATCGCTCCGCCCGATCATCGCTCCGCCCGATCATCGCTCCGCCCGATCGCTGGACCAGTTCTGCGGTTTGTCCGCTTCCAGCAGCGTTCGGCCCTGATACTGGAGTCTCTTGGCGCCGACGGCGATGGCTCGGACGATGCTTCCGTCGGGCCCCGATTCGACGGCGGCGACTTGTCCGTCGGTCTCCAGGCCGCCGCCGCGCAGCAGTCCATCGGCGCCGGCCTTGCGGGACAAGACCAGATGCGTCCGCTCGCCCACTCGGACGCCAACGCAATGGGCGTTGGCCGCGTCGAGCCGCTCGATCACCGCAGGCGGCTCGGGTTGGTCGCCCAGTCGCTGGATCTGCATCGCGGCCAGGAACTCTTCCTGGGCCGAAGGTTGCGCGGGCGTGACGTACAAATGCCATTCCGGCACGTAGGCCTCCGGCGGCACGGGCCGGGTGCTGTAGCCATCGACCGGTTCGACCGGAAAGCCCTTGGTCACGTCCAGCTTGACGCGCTCCGGGGCAAGCATCCGGCCCTGCAACGCCGCCCGCGCACAAACCAGGCGGAACGAACTGGCGGAATCTTCGGTCTCGATCGGCGTCACCCCGTGCAGCATCCAATCGTAGCGTGCGGCTTTCCCCGCCGATGCGACCAGGTCGTGGATCACAACCAGGCCCGGCTTGATGAACAGCACGCGGCGGTCGAAACGCGACAACCGGCCTTCGTAAACTTCCGGGTCCGCAGCGTCGCCGGCCGTGTAGCCGTAACTGGGCGAATCGAAATAGGCGGTGATGCGGCCGTCGGCGCCCCGCGTGCAAGCGGCCTGGCCCGCACCGTCGACCAGCAGGGTGTTGTGGGCCAACGTCGTCATGGAATAGGCCTTGAAGTGCGGGCTGCCGTACCAGTCGTAGTAACCGCCGTCGATCGCCAGTTTCTCGCCGTAGGCGTGGATCACAAAGCTGTTCTGATCCGGGTGCTGGTGCCCGGCGAAGTAACGGCCGCTGTGAAAGCCCACCGTCGCCCCCTGGCTGCCGTCGACCAGGGTCGTATTGAAGATGACCCAGCCGATGTACTCGTAGTGAATCGACGGCGCAAGGTCGGCCGGCGGCTGGGGAGTCAGACCGCCGATCGGCTCGCGCTCGCCCGCATACCACAGCGCGTACGGGTCGCCGGTGCGCAGGGCCAGTTCCCGGACCCAGCGGGTCTGGGCGGGCCCGCGGACCCCGTGATTCGGCTTGCCTGTGTCCGCAAACGACACGGCCCACGCGCCGGGCGGAGCGGAATACATCGGAAAGCGGGCCGTCTGCCGCAGCCAGGGATGCTGGTACAGGTCGATGCCGCACACGGTCTGCATCAGATCGGCATAGCCGACGACAAAGCCCAGCCCGTAGCCCCAGTACGAGATGCCCTCGTTGTTGTCGCCCTGCAGCCCCAGGCACGACAGGAAGTAACCCAGGTACAGTTGGCGGACATACTCGGCCCACTCGCCGGCCGCATCGTGCTCGCCCAGCAGAACGATTCCCGATTCGGCCAACCCGAAGGCCTGGAGCCAGACATGATTGTTCGCCTCGCTGCCACGGAACGGATTCAGCCGCTTGCAGAATTGCTCGGCCCGCTGCACAATCACGCCGCGCAAACGCTGCTCCTCCTCGGCGGACATCGCGTCCCGGCAGGCGTCGTAGCACCAATTCAGGCCGCGCAGCAGATGATGCGCCCCGATGTCTCCGCGATGCATGGCACTGCCGCCCTCCGGATCCCAGCGGCAGGCTTCCAACGCCAGCTCCTTGGCCCAGCGGATCACCTGCGGATCGGCTGTCAGCATGGCGGATTGGCCAAGCTGTTCCAAGCGGCGTCCCGTGCCGCCGGTGATCCCGCCGGCGACCTTGCCGTACCAGTCGATCCAGGTGGGCCAGCGCGGATCGCCGGGCACATGCGGCCCCGGATGTTCGGGCACGCCTCGCTGGTACAGTTTCTCTGCGCTCTTGACCAACTGGGCCTTGCGCTGGTCCGTCAAGTTGGGCTCGGCCAGGCGGGCGAGCGGCAGCAGACGCGGACGCGGACGGGCGGCCAGCGACGGGCCGGGGATCTCCGCCGTCGTCACGCGGTGCGCCCGCGGCGAGACGTCGATGGCTTCGATGTCGGACCAGCCTTCGACCAGTTCGCCGCTGGTCCACACGCGCCAGTGCCAGCGGCCCGGTTCCAAGGGCTGGGCGGGGGTGAAAAAGTTCCACTTCGCGTCGACCGTGACCGCCGCGTCCGCGGGAAAGTCGGGCGACTTGGAATACTGCAGCCGCTGGGCGGCCGCCGCAGCGGACCGGGGCCAGTGGAACAGGGGCGGGTTGGCCATCGATTCGCGCACACGTTGCGTCAGAACGGAACGACGCGGAGCAACCGCAAGTTGCAGGTTGTCAAGGTACACCGTCAGGCGGGCTTTCGTGCCGCCTTTCTCCGGCGTCTCGTCCCGTACGCGGCCGTACAGCTGAATCCCGGAGAAGACCAGGCCGGGCTGCACGGTATGCCCGTGCCAAGGTCCCAGGCCGCCCAAGGGCACCTCGGCGTGCCGCCACTCGGCAGAAAAAGCGTCGCTGTGCCAGAACCACTGCTGGCCTGCGACATAAAAGATCATCCCCAGGTAAGCCCCGCTGAACCCCGACTCGATCTCGGTCCGGTAGTCGAACGATAGCACGAGGTTCTTGGTCAACGTCACCGGCCCTGTCAGCCGCACGCCGCACTGCGTCGCCGGGGCGGGGTTCTGGAGCCGCAGGCAATGCCCCTCGCCGTCCGCGCCGCGCGGCACGATCGCTGCCTGCAGCGACTTGATGTCCAACCGCTCGTACTGCGACAAGTCCGGGCCGCACTCGAAATCGAGCCGCAGCAACTCCGCCGCACTCGCGGGCACGCCAGCCAGGCACGCGGCCAGTGCAAAGGTAAACGCGGTCAGCTTCTGCAGCGACACCCGGCGTGCGCGGTGAGTGAGACGCATCAGCACGTGCCCTTTCCAAGATCGAGTGGCAACGGACGGTGGAAACGCCCGGAGGGCCGCGGATTCGAATCCGACTGGCCAGGCGTGGCCCGCTGTTTGCCCGCATGATGCCGCCCCCGGCGCGCGAAGTCAATCGGCCCGATTCGGCCTCGCGCCGCCGCCGGGGCACAGGCCCAGGTGCTCCCTCCCGGCGACAACCTGGTGGCCGAGGGGATTCCGCCGATCCCGGCCGCGCTGGCTGCGGAGGTCGGGCTGTACACCGAGTCGCGGTCGGCCGTGCTGTTGGATTGGCATCCGGGCCGCCGGTCGATGCTGATTCGCACACGGTTTGCCGAGGCCGCGCACCTGCACCAGGTGATGGCGCCCGGCGGCGCCCGGTCGCAACTGACGTTCTTCCGCGAACCGGTGGGCGATGCGGAGTTCGAGCCGGTCCGGGGCGAATACCTGGTGTTCCACGCCGCAAGGGGTCAGGCTTACAGATTTCAATTTTCGCGGGGCAAGCGTCTTCCATCTGTTAAGCGCCAACCCCGCGAAAATTGAAATCTGTAAGCCTGACCCCAGCCGCGGGCCAATCCTGGCCAGACGCCAAGGGACAACAAAAAAGGGGCAAGGGGGCAGAATATGGTCCTTTGTGACCGCCCGTTGTCCTTCGCGGCGGCAGCAAGCCGAGGCCTTGTTTCCCGATCGCAACTGGCATACAAAATGCATTGATGTCTTTTCCATGGTAGTGCGCATCACCAAGACTGACATCGCGAAGCGGACCGTGTTGAAGGTGGACGGGCTGTTGCAGGCAGCCGACGTCGAGTCGCTGAATCAGGAGTGGGCTTGCGCCCAGGGCGACGTGACGTTGGAGCTGTCCCAGCTGCAGTCGGCCGATTTGCACGGGGTCGAAGCAATTCACCAAATGATCCAGCGTGGTGCGCGATTGCAGGGACTGTCGCCGTATCTGGAACTGCTGTTGAGCACCAGTCGGGCGACGACGTTCGGGCCGCAATGACTCGGTTCGATGGTCTGCCAGGACAAGGCTACCAACATAAACACCCAACATAAACACCCAACATAAACACCCAACATAAACACCCAACATAAACACCCAACATAAACACCCAACATAAACACCCAACATAAACACAGAACGGAGTTCAACCGGGTTCAGCAAGGGGCAGTGCTGAGGAAGAGGTTTCGAGGGCAAGGGAACTGGGACAGACGGAGTTTAGAGGCCACGGCTGGATTTTCGCCGTGTCCGGGGGATGTGGCAATCGAAGGCACCGACGTCGGCGACGGCTCACGTTCACCCGAGGCGACAAACACGCTGGACGCGATCGAATTCCGACGTTCTTTCTTTTGTTGTGCGCGATTCGAGCTGGCAAACCGCGCGATGCTCGAGTGCGAATCTGACCGATGCCGTCACGGACTCGCCTTCCCCGACGGGGCCGCGCGGTCCCTGACGGGTGCGCGACACGCAACCGCCTCCCAGAGTACATCTCAGGCTGTCTAACGTAATGCGATCTATCCGGCTGTACTCAGCCGGATAGATCGTGCGTTGAACTGGGCCGACTTCGCGGGAATTCGGGAATTCGGGGATTCGCTGATGCGGATTGAATTCCCGCGCCGCCTTCACGT
>Ga0209313_1000274_pt1 | contig 54406 bp, 59 predicted proteins | sample BioC13SIPDNA_3_FD_185748 | JGI IMG/M metagenome (GOLD analysis project Ga0209313, IMG submission 185748) | Anaerobic biogas reactor microbial communites from Washington, USA - Biogas_R2_B C13 SIP DNA (SPAdes) (version 2) | ecosystem: Engineered > Bioreactor > Anaerobic > Unclassified | place... | reverse complement strand
CGCGTCCTCGGACGCGAGCCACAGGGCGAGGGAGCCGACCTCGTGCGGCTCGATGAGGCGCTTGACCGCGACACCGCCGAGCATGATCCGCTCGACGACCTCGGACTCGGGGATGCCGTGGGTCCGGGCCTGGTCGGCGATCTGCTTCTCCACCAACGGAGTCCGCACATAGGCAGGGTTGATGCAGTTGCTCGTCACGCCGTGGGGACCGCCCTCGAGGGCGGTCACCTTGGACAGCCCCTCGAGGCCGTGCTTGGCGCTGACGTAGGCGACCTTGAAGGCCGAGGCGCGCAGCCCGTGGGCGCTGGAGATGTTGATGACCCGGCCCCAGCCGCGCTCGTACATCGCCGGCAGGGCGGCCCGGACGAGGAGGAAGGGCGCCTCGAGCATGATCCGGTGGATGCGCCGGAAGGTGTCGGGGTCGTACTCGTGGATCGGCGTGACGACCTGTAGACCCGCGTTGTTGACGAGGATGTCGCAGTCCAGCTCGAGGTCGTCGAGAGCGCGGGTGTCGTCGAGGTCGACGACCCACGCGGACCCTCCGACGGAGGCGGCGACCTCCTCGGCCGCGGCCGCGTCGCGGTCGGCGACGGTCACCCGTGCCCCGGCGCCGGCGAGGGCCTCGACCACCGCCCGGCCGATGCCGCTGGCGCCGCCGGTGACGACGGCGTGCCGCCCGTGCAGTCTCGTCATGTCTGCTCCTGTCCTGTCCCGTCCTGCGTGCTGTCGGGGCCACCGCCCAGACCGCGTCTGATGAATCGCGTCATCTCGTCGAGCACCTCGTCCGGGACCTCGCCGTCGGAGCCCTCCCAGAGGATCCAGCGCATGCCGATCATCTCTCCGACGCCCATGAGCGCCCAGGCGGTGACCTTCGGGTCGAGGTCGGGGTCGACCTCCCCGGCAGCCTTCGCGGCGAGCAGTCCGTCGACGTAGCCGCCGACGATGTTCGTGTAGTGCCGGCGCATCGCCTCGGGGGCGACGAACTCCGCCTCGCGGACGACGCGGTAGATGCCGGGGTGGGCGGCGACGAAGCGGAAGAACTCGCGGAAGCCCTCGCGCTCGGACTCCAGACGGGTCGTGCCCCGGCGCGCCCCCAGACTCATGGCCTGCCGGACCCGGAAGTTGAGGTCGTCGACGAGCTCGACGAACACCTCGTGCTTGGTCGGGTAGTACAGGTAGAAGGTGCCCTGCCCGACGCCGGCGCGGTCGGTGATCTTCGAGACCGAGGCGCCCTGGTAGCCGTGCTCGGTGAAGACGGCCTCGGCCGCCTCGAGAATCTTGCGCTTGGTCTCCTGGCCCCGCGCGGTGCGCGGCTGACTCGTCGTCATGCCCGCCCCTCGGTGAACGCGGCGACGAGCTCCCGACGCAGCGGCTTCTCGGCGGCGGACCTCGGGATGTGGTCGACGAAGAGGACGTCACGCGGGACCTTGAACGCGGCCAGCCGGGCAGCGGCGTGGTCCTTGACCTCGTCAGCGGTCAGTCGGGTGCCGCTCCGCCGGACCACCCACGCGACGGCCCGCTCACCCCACTTCTCGTCCGGGACGCCGGCAACTGCGACCTCGGCGACATCCGGGTGCTCCAGGATCGCGGCCTCGATCTCGACCGGCGCGACCGACTCGCCTCCGGAGATGAAGATGTCCTTGATCCGGTCGATGATCGTCGTGCGCCCTGCGGCGTCGCGGCGTGCGCGGTCCCCGGTGCGCAGCCAGCCGTCGAGGAAGGCGGCGGCGGTGGCCGCCTCGTCGTGGAGGTAGCCGGCCATGACGGCGGGCCCCTTGACGAGGACCTCGCCCTCGCCGGTGCCGGTCGTGATCTGCCCGTCGTCGGTCAGGAGGGCGACCTCGACGAAGGGATAGGGGTAGCCCACGCTGCCTGCGTGACTCGCCGCCTCGGCAACCGGGAGGCACGTGACGTTGGGGCCGGCCTCGCTCAGGCCGTAGCCCTGGGTGAGCGCCACACCGCGGTCGTGCCAGAGTCGCAGGAGCTGCACCGGAGCGGGACCGCCACCGGTGACGGCGATCCGCAGTGAGGTGAGGTCGGTGTGGAGGAACTCGGGGTGCTGGGCCATGAGCAGGTAGTTCGTCGGCACGCCCATCATCACCGTCACGCGGTGCTCCTCGATGAGTCGTAGCGCGCGTCCCGGCTCGAACCGGCGCTCGAGGACGACCGTGCCGCCGACGCGGAGTGTGAGCAGCGGCTGCACGTTCCACCCGCCGACGTGGTACTGCGGCATCACCGCCAGGATCACGTCCCGCTCGGACAGCGAGAGCACCCGGTTCAGCGACTCGTTCGTCCAGTGGCAGTTGGCATGGGTGAGGACCACGGCCTTGCTCCGACCGCTGGTGCCGGACGTGAGGATGAGGAGGAGCGGGTCGTCGTCGCGGACCGGCTCGGGCTGGGTGGACACGGTCGCCGGGCGTATGCGCGGGCCGGGCGTCTCGCTCTCCACGCCCACCTCGCCGAGCTCGGCGAAGGTGACCGGCGCGTCGGTGCGGGCCAGGCAGTCCCGGGCGAGTCCCGCATACACGGTCTCGGCGAGGAGGGCAGCCGGCCGGACCAGCGTGACCTGCTCGGCGAGCTCGGTGCCCGTGAGCCGCCACGACAGCGGTGCGAGGACGAGACCCGCCTTCGCGCAGGCGAAGAACAGGACGATGTGGTCGACCGAGTTCCCCGACAGCGAGGCGATGACGTCGCCGCGCCGGTAGCCGGCCTCGACGAGGCGGGTGGCGAGTGCGCCAGCCCGGTCCTCGAGCTGGCGGTACGTGAACGCCACGCCGCGGTCGATGACCGCGGTCCTGTCTCCGGCGATCCTGGCCCGGTCGGTGGTCCACCGGCCCAGGGTGTGCAGTCCGTCAGCGTTGACCATGCGCCGATTCTTCCGTCTGCGGCCTGATCCGCTCGGCCAGACCGGCGATGCCACCGGGAATGAACATCACGACGAGGACGAAGACCATGCCGAGGATGAAGACCGGCTCCGACAGCGGCACCCGCAGCACGCCGGGCAGCGAGGCGATGAGGTCGGACGAGGCGAGGTCCGAGAGACGCTTGTCGAGCAGGGTGTAGATCATCCCGCCGACGATGGCGCCCCACCGGTAGCCGACGCCGCCGAGGACGACGATGACGAGGATGGTGAGCGTGAAGTCCGCGGAGGTGACCCGCGGCGTCGTACCGGACTGGAGGAGCACCATGCCCATGCCGGCGATCGCGGCGAGCACGCCGGCAGCCGTGAAGACGAAGAGCCGGACGGTGTAGGGCCGCAGGCCGAGGACCCGGACCCGGAGCTCGTTCTCCCGGGCCGCGGCGGCGACGGTGCCGATGCGGCTGCGCTCGATCCACAGGGTCCCGAGGTAGACCACGACGAGGATGGCCAGGGCGATCCAGTACAGGTTCGCCGAGTTCCGCACCCCGATGAGGAAGCTCGGGACCATGGCCGAGGTGACCGAGACACCCTCCTCGCCGCCGGTGATCCCGCCGGTGTTGCGGCGGACGAGGACGTTCATCGCCTGGGCGAAGGCGAGGGTGACCATGGCGAAGGTGATGCCGGTGACCCGCAGGGCGACCGAGCCGACGACCGTCGCGACCACGAAGGACAGCGCGAGCGTGAGCAGGACGGCGATGAGCAGGCCGGTGCCCGGGGGCAGCTCGGCGGGGAGGAGGCGGCGCAGGATGATTGCGAGACCGTAGGCGCCCGCACCGAAGAAGAGCGCGTGACCGAAGGAGAGCAGCCCGGCGACGCCGAAGACGAGGTGGTAGCTCAGCGCGAGCGCGGCGATGAGGAACGCGTAGGCCAGGATCTGGAGCGTGCCCGGCGTGTAGGTGGGTCCGGGCAGGACCCCCGGGATGCTGAGGTTGAGCCGCGGGAGCAGTGCGGCGAACAGGACGAGGAGGGCGCCGAGGACGATCTTGATCCGGCTCATGACAGCTTCCTTCCCATGAGGCCGCTCGGTCGCACGAGGAGGACGCCGGCGAGGGCGAGGACGATGATGAGGTCTCCGGTCCCGCCGAGATAGAAGTTCGCGAACTGCTGGAGCACGGCGACGAGGACCGAGGCGATCGCCGCCCCGGTGAGCGAGCCGAGTCCACCGATGACGGTGACGATGAAGGCGTAGATGAGCATCGACTGACCCTGGTGGGCGGAGACGTTGCCGTAGTAGACGCTCGCGAGGACGCCGCCGAGACCGGCCGCGGCGCCGCCGATGGCGAAGACGAGCGTGAAGGACTTGCGCACGTCGATGCCGAGCGCGGTGACCATCGTCCGGTTCTCCACCCCGGCGCGGATGATGAGGCCGTAGCGGGTGTAGCGGAGGAAGAGGACGATCGCCGCGAGGACGAGGGCGGCCACGGAGATGAGCAGCCAGATGTGGTTGGGTATCCGGGCGCCGAGCACGGTGGTCGTCCCCCGCAGCCACGGCACCTTGTTCGTGATGATCGCGTCGGTGCCCCAGATGCCCTCGAAGAGCGCGACCGAGGCGATGCCGAGTCCGACCGTGACGAGCACCTGCTCGATGTGCCGGTTGTAGAGCCGGCGGATGAAGACGAGCTCGGTGACGACCGCGAAGAGGGCGCCGACCGCCATGCCGACGAGCATCGAGACGATGAGCCCGGCCCACGTGCCGTCGCCCACTCGGCGTCCGACCTCCCAACCGAGGAGGCCACCGAGGGTGAGGAACGCGCCGTGGGCGAAGTTGAGGACGTGCATGAGGCCGTAGATGAGGGACAGCCCGCTGGCGACGAGGAAGTACAGCGCGCCGAGGCCGACGCCTGTGATGAGCAGGAGGATGACGGTGTTCATCGGGCTCCTCCGTCGGGGCCGGATCCCTCTGGGGTGTGGTGGTCTTCGGCTCCCGCAACGCCGAGGTGGCGCTCGACGAGCCGCTCGTCGTCGAGGAACTCGGCCGCGGGGCCCCGGTGGACGACCCGTCCACCGGAGAGGACGACGACGTCCTGGGCGAGCTCGCGCACGACGGTGAGGTTCTGCTCGACGAGGAGCATCGGAGAGGTCTCGGCCGCGGCCTTCAGCACGCGGGCGACGTCGAAGACGAGCTTGGGGGCGAGCCCCTTGGTCGGCTCGTCGACGAGGATGAGCCGGTTGTCGTTGAGCAGCGCGCGAGCGAGGGAGACCATCTGCTGCTGGCCGCCGGAGAGGGTGCCGGCCGCCTGCTGCGAGCGGGTCCGCAGCTCGGGGAACAACTCATCGACGAGAGCCCGGTTCGGCTCGGCCTGGCGCACGGCGAGCGTGAGGTTCTCCTCGACCGTGAGGGAGGCGAAGACCTCGCGGTCCTCGGGGACGTAGGCGATGCCGCGCCGAACGATGCGATCGGTGCGCAGGCCGTCGATCCGCTCTCCGTCGAACTCCACGGTGCCGTCGCGCTCGATGATCCCGAGGATCGCCTTGATCGTCGAGGACTTCCCGACACCGTTGCGCCCGAGCAGGGCGGTGACACCGGTGGGCGCGACCGAGAACGAGACGTCCTCGACGACCTGCTGGCCGCTGATGCGCGCATACAGTCCCTCGACCCGGAGGATCGGTTGGGTGGTCGAAGCCATCAGACGGCCTCGCCCAGGTAGGCGCTCTGCACGGTCGGGTTGGCCATGATCGCCTCCGGGGTGTCGACGGCGAGGAGCTCGCCGTGGTGGAGCACCGCGACCTTGTCGACGAGGCCGAGGACGACCTCCATGTGGTGCTCGACGAGCAGGACGGTCCGTCCGCCGCGGTGCAGGCGGCGGATGACCTCGACGAGAGCGGGGACATCGCCGGAGCCGACGCCGGCCATCGGCTCGTCGAGGAGGATGACGCGGGGGTCGGTCGCGAGGAGCATGGCGATCTCGAGCTTGCGCTTGTCGCCGTGGGACAGCACCCCGGCCTTGGTGCCCGCGTGGTGCGCGAGGTCCACCTCGCGCAGGTACTCATGGGCCGCAGTGGTCGCCTCGTCGGTGGGCCGGGGGAAACGGAACGGCGAGGTCGCCGCGCCGAGCCGGGCCTGGGCGGCCTGGCGGACGTTCTCCAGGGAGGTGAGTCCAGGGAAGACGCTGGAGGTCTGGAAGGTGCGACCGAGGCCGACCCGCGCACGCCGGTGGATGGGCATCCTCGTGACGTCCTCCCCTGCGAGCAGCACGCGGCCGCTCGTCGGGGTGTAGACGCCCGAGACGATGTTGAACAGCGTCGTCTTGCCGGCCCCGTTGGGGCCGATGACGCCGAGCATCTCGTGCTCTGCGACGGTGAGGCTCACATCCCGGAGGATGGTCGCGCCACCGATCTGCAGGCCGATGCCCTCCAGGGCGAGCGCGGGTCGGTCGGTCATGTGTGCAGTCCCTCGGCTTGGTGTTCCGTCAGCCGGCGACCGGAGGAGCGACGTCCGCCGCGTCCACGGTGGCGATGAGCTCGGGGGCGTACTGGCCACCGTCACCGGCGGTGAGCCGCGCCTGGTACATCTCCTGCAGGACCGCGTGGTCCTCGGCGCGGATCTCGACGGTGCCCTTGACCGAGTCGATCGAGGCACCCTCGAGGACGTCGATCATCGACTGGACGTCCGTGCCGCCACCCTCGGAGATGGCGAGCGCGACCATCTGCGCGGCGAGGAAGCCGTCGGGGCTGAACAGGTCGGCCTGCTCACCCTTGCCCTCGAGGAAGGAGATCATCGCCGCCTCGGCGTCGGTTCCGGCAGCGCCACCGAAGTAGTGGTTGAGGAAGTTGAGCTGCTCGCTCGCCTCGCCGTAGGCCTGGTAGGAGGCCACGTCACCGAGGCCGGTGACGACGGTGGTCTCCTCGAAGACACCCTGCTGGCCGAGGGCCTCCCACATGGCGCCGGTCGTCGCGCCGGCCCAGGCGACGAACACCAGGTCCGGGGCGGCGTTGATGATCTGGGTCGCGAACGGCGTGAACTCCGTGGCGTCCTCCGCGACGAGGACGGAGGAGACCTCCGCGCCTGCCCCACCGAGGACGGCCTCGACACCGGCGACGTTGCCCTGCCCGAAGGCGTTGTCCTGGGCGAAGACGAGGACGTTCTTGCCCGAGATGTCGTCGAGGAAGGTGCCGGCCGTTGCGACGTCCTGGTAGGTCTGGCGGCCGGAACGGAAGGTGAACTCGTTGATGCCGGTGATCGCGTCGGTCGCGGCCGGGCCGGAGATGTAGAGCGTCTCGTTCTGAGCCGCCTGCTCGGCGAGCTGGACGGCGATGCCCGAGGCGGCGGTGCCGGCGATGATGTTCACGCCCTGACCGACGAGGTCCTTGAACTGGGTGACCGCGGTGTCCGGGTTGCCCTGGTCGTCGACCCAGGAGAAGGTGACGTCGAAGCCGTCGAGCTCACCGGTGCCCTCGGTGACGTAGTCCCAGCCGGCCTCGAAGCCGGACTGGTAGGCCGCGCCGTAGGCGGCAAGCGGGCCGGTGAGCGAGGTGAGCATCCCGACGGTAACCGGGACGGCCTCGGCAGCGGCGTCCTCGGTGGTCGTGGTGGTGGTGCCCGTCTCGGTGTCCCCGGTGTCGGAGTCGGTCGGGCTCGGCGCGCAGGCCGTGAGCGCGAGCGCCGAGGCGGCTGCCGCGGCGACGAGCGTGGAGTGGATCCGCATGTGTCATGCCTTTCAGTGCTGGAAGAGCCCCTTGTGTTCGAGCTGGCGCACCGAGCACAGCGTTGTGCCATCACGAACCTGACAGGTGATTCAGGTGTCAGGAACGTAACCCGGGGATCCCGGGTCGTCAAGTGACCGTGATCGAACCGAGACCTATCGACGGCCCCGGGTCGCGCGAGCGTCAGTCGCGCTGGGCCGCCGGAGCGGCGGGGTCGTCCTCCCAGAACGGCTCGTCGGCGCCCCAGAGTCCGCCGAAGCGGGAGAAGGAGTCCCGCTCGCCGATGGTCAGGGCCGGGCGACTCGTGACGATGAGCCCGATCTCGCCCCGGACGATCTGCTCGAAGCCCTCGGGGTTGGTCACGAGGTGGCCGGGCTCCTCGTCAGGTGCCTGGTCGAGGAGCCAGTGGGCGGTCCGGGCCAAGGAGGTCGAGACCCGCCACACCCCGCCGTTGAAGGCCCTCGCCCGCAGTGCGCTGAGGATGCCGGCAGCGAGGAGGTAGCCGGTGGAGTGGTCGAGCGCCTGGGCCGGTAGGGCTCCGGGGCGCTCCCCGTCGGGGGACTCCACCATCGAGATCCCCGTGGCGGCCTGGACGACGGAGTCGAAGCCCCGTCGCCCGCTCCACGGACCACTGGTCCCCCACGAGCTGAGGAAGCCGTGGACGAGGTGCGGGTGCCGCAGCGCCACCTCCTCCGGCGAGAGGCCGTACTCGTCGAGCGCACCACTCCGGTACCCGGTGACGAGGACATCGGCGTGGGAGAGGAGGTCGTCGAAGGTCGCGCGGTCCGTACGGTTGCGCAGGTCGAGGAGGGTGGAGCGCTTGTCACCGCTCACGAGCGTGTACTGGTCGTGCGGCTCGAGCAGGTCGGGGCTGTCGACCCGCAGGACATCCGCTCCGAGGAAGCCGAGCATCTGGGTCGCCACCGGACCGGCGATGACGCGGGTGAGGTCGAGCACCTTGGGTCGGTAGGGCGCCTGCACCGGCGGCGCCTCGGCCACCATGCGCCGGTGGATGAGCGGCTCCTCGTCCACCGCGCGGCCCGGCTCGGACGCACGCCACTCGTCCGTCTGGCGCACCCGCACAGCCACGCCGTCCGCGGCGGTGACCTCGTCCTCGACGACCTGCGCCGGCATACCCTCGACCTCGGCCGCGAGGTGCTCCGGGCCGGCGTCCTCGGGCAGACCGAGGACCTCGAGGAGACGGCTGCGGTGGTGCTCGTAGTTCGCGTGCGTGCGCACCCAGCCGTCCGCGGCCCGGAAGAAGCCGCTGAGGGGAGCGAAGGCCCCAACCTGGCGACCGTTGATGCTGGTCAGCTGCTCGCTGCGGAAGGCGACCGAGACCTGGCGCGGGTCGACGACCACCTGCGGGCCGCCCTGCAGGGCGAGACCACTCAGCCCGGCCGCGGCGACGGAACCGCAGGCGAGCGCGTTCGTCGCCAGTCGCGACGGCAGACCGTTGCCGGGCTGGATGAGCACATGGGCTGAGGCGTACCGCTCATCGAGCTCGAGAAGAGGCAGCACCTCGGTGAGCAGGGCGTCAGTCGGGGTTCCGGTCATCACCAGCCACTGTATGCCGCGCGCGCTCGGCCCACCCTCGTTAGGTTGGCATGCATGTTCACGGCGATGCACACGATCATCTACGTCGATGACGCGGAAGCCGCCCGCGCGTTCTTCCGCGACGTCCTGGAGTTCCCCTATGTCGATACCGGCCACGGCTGGCTCATCTTCCGCACCGGACCGAGCGAGCTCGGCGTCCACCCCACCGCGAGTGAGGGCTGGTCGACGAACCGGCACCACGAGATCTCCCTGACCTGTGAGGACATCGAGGCCACGGTCAGGACGCTCACCGAGCGGGGCGCGGTCTTCCTCCGCGACATCCGCGACGACGGGTTCGGGCTGACGACCGAGGTCGAGGTGCCGGGCGGGGCCGATCCGATCATGATCTACCAGCCGAAGTACGAGCTGCCAGCACTCATGGACTGAGTCGGACATGCACTGGGCCGGACGGGTCCGATCGGCTCAGTGCAGGCGAAACCGCCCCGCGCGCAGTCCGGAAGGGCCACACTGTTCTGCAATCGGACTGTCAGCACCACGACAGACGGGGTGGGTTTGGCGGTCACACACTCGAGGCGACCCGCCAACGCCAGGACCTGAGCACCGCGAGGAGCGGCCGTGACCACGACAATCGACCCACCGGCACCGCGCGGCCTTGCGCTGCTCAAGGAGAACGTCGTCACGGTCTGGCGCAACCGCGACGTGCGCCGGCTGCAGCTGGCCTTCGTCGGCTCGGAGATCGGCAGCTGGGCATATGCGATGGCCATCCTCGTCTGGGCCTACAACGAGGGTGGAGCCGCCCTCGTCGGCACCTGGGCCGGGGTGCGCGCGCTCATCGGAGCCGTGTCCGCACCGATCGGAGGGGCCCTCGCGGACCGGTGGTCGCGGCGGGCCTACATGCTCGCAGTCGACGCCATCTGTATGGCCCTGGTCTTCATCACCGCCAGCGCCATCTACTTCGACCTCGGCATGTGGGCGGTCCTCGTGCCGGCCACCCTCTCCTCCATCGTGGGGATCACCTTCCGGCCTGCCCAGGCGGGGCTCCTCCCGCGCCTCGTCGAGAACCCGAAGGAGCTCACCGCGGCGAATGCCACTGCGGAGATCATCGACAGCACCGCACAGTGGGTGGGCCCGGCCATTGCGGGCGTTCTGCTGAGCCTCTTCGGAGTCGTGCCGGTGGTCCTTCTGCAGGCCGCCGGCTTCTTCTGGTCGCTCCTGCTGGTGTCACGGGTGCGCTCCGACCGGGTCGCGACCGAGGCGCTCGAGGAGGATGGGTCCGACGAGGAGGAGTCCGAGCCCTTCCTCAAGGAGGTCGCCGGCGGCTTCCGCGCCATCATGGGCGATCGCGACATGCTTGCGCTCACCGGACTGCTCGCCGTCAACGGCATCCTCGCCGGCGTGCTCCTGGTCCTTGTCGTGCTCGTCGCGGCGGAGATGCTGGGCGACCCCAATGCGGTCGGCCTGCTCTCGACGGTGCTCGGCCTGGCCACCTTCGCGGGCGGCTTCGTCATGCTCGCGGTCGCCGGACGGGTGCGCCTCGGTCGCCTCGTGGTGCTCGGGGTGCTGGGGTGGTGCGTCCCTCTCGTGGTTCTCGGCGCCGTCCCCGGAGTCCTCGTCGTCGTCATCCTCGCCCTGATCGTCATCGGGTTGTCCGACCCGATGATCAACGTCGCCTTCGGCACCATCCCGGCGAGGCTCGTGCCGGACCGGCTCCTCTCCAGGGTCTTCGCCGCGATCGAGTCGATGTTCATCGGTGCTGCCGCACTGGGCTCCTTCATCACGCCGATCCTCGTCGCCTGGTTGGGACTGACCGGCACGCTCCTCGCCCTCGGGATCACCGGCGCCGTCATCGCGCTCCTCTGCGGCCTGCGCATGCCGCATCTCGACAAGCGCCTCACCGAGCCGCGAGGCCTTGCCCTCCTGGCCCGTTCGCCGCTCTTCGAGTCGCTCTTCCCGGTCGTCCGCGAGCAGATCGCGCACAAGCTCGAGCCCGTCACCGCGGGCGCCGGCGAGGTCATCCTCGAAAAGGGTGGGATCTCCGACCGGTTCTACATCATCGAGTCCGGCCAGGTGGAGGTCACCGACGACGGGGTCGTGCTGCGCACCGAGGGCCCGGGTGAGGTGTTCGGCGAGATCGGGCTGCTCCGCGACGTCCCGCGCACCGCGACGGTCACCGCGCTCACCGACGTCTCCCTGCTCACCCTGAGCCGCGAGGACTTCCTCAGCCTCGTCGCCGACGAGAGCGCCGTGCGCAGTGTGGCCGCCGATCTCGCAGCACGTCGCCTCGGCCGCTGATCTGCGAGCTCGCGGGCCCTTGTGTTCGGAAGATGACAGAAGAACTGTCAGGAACCTGACAGAACGGAACGCCCCGGGAGGGTCATTCTTGATCCATCGCCGACCGGCCCGGTCGACCAGCCGCAACAGAGAGCAGGAGCAGATCATGGACAAGAAGCAGAACTTCGACCTCGGTGACGACATCTTCAACCCGCGTCGCCCCGCCGACCGCAAGTTCAAGGCGCCGTTCGCCGGCGACGAGGACACCGAGGCCCACGCCCGCGGGATCGTCGCCGCCGAGCGCAAGCGCCTCCTGGCCACCGACGACACCGAGGACACCGAGGGCCACGTGCTGCGGACCTACCCGAAGGTCGCCGGCGACGAGGAGCTGGAGGTGCGCAAGTTCGGCCTCGAGGAGGAGGGGGAGCGGCGAAGTCGGAGCTAGCCCACCGCACTCCCGGAGAACAGGACCACGCCCGCCATCCGCGGGCGTGGTCCTGTTCTGTGATTCACTGCGGGCGTGGAGTTTCCGCTGCTGTCGTCGCTCTCACCGGATCTGCAGCGACGTGTGCTCGCATCAGCGCGGCGCCGCCACTTCGACCGACGCGAGGTGGTGGTTCACGAGGGTGACATCGCCGACAGCCTCCACCTGGTGGAGTCGGGCCGACTGGCGGCGCAGGTATCGACTCCCAGCGGCCAGATCGCCACCCTCAACGTCATCGCAGCGGGTGAGCACTTCGGGGAGATCTCACTACTCGACCACCGCCGCCCACGCCGGACCGCGACCATCGTCGCCCTCGAGCCCACGGACACCCTCAGCATCTCCAGAACGGCCTTCGGCAAGCTCCGGGAGGAGCACCCCGCGGTCCTGCACCTCGTGACCGTCGCTCTGGCGGAGAGCGTCGACCGACTCAGCCGGCGACTCCTCGAGACGATGTACGACGGTCTGGACCACCGGGTGTACCGCCAGCTCCTCCTCCTGGCGGAGGTGTATGCGGATCCCCCCTCGAGCAACGAGGCCACCATCCCACTGACCCAGGAGGTCCTCGCCGAGTTCGTCGGCGGGGCCAGACCGAGTGTCAACATGGCCCTCATCAAGCTGCGGGACCAGGGCCTCGTGGCGCTCGGCAGGGGCAAGGTGACGGTCCTCGACCGCCGAGCTCTCGCAGCCCGCCTACGAAAAGCTCACTGACGAACGACGACCGACCATGGAGCCACGATGACGCACCCACCCTCCGGACCTGCCCTCACGGGTGCCGTGACGGCCATCCGCGAGCTGTTCTCGGCGGCCGCCACCTCGTTCGCGCGAACGACCGAGGACGGGGAGCACCTCGTCTTCGTCGCCGCGGACGGCGCCGGAGCCGACCGCATCGTCGGCGTCGAGCTCCCCGTCGGGCGCGGGATCGCCGGCTTCGCGGCAATGTCCGGACAGTCGATCGCGGTCGCGGACGTCCAGCGCGACCCACGCTTCGCCCGGGACGTGGCAGAGTCCACGGAGTATGTGCCGCGCACCATCCTGGCCGCCCCGGTCTTCGCGGATGGAGACGTCGCCGGAGTTCTCTCGGTGCTCGACCCCGCCGTGGACGCGTCGTCGGGGTGGACCCTCTCCGTACTCGGGACCCTCGGCACGCTCGTGGCCGCGCTCATGCAGGCGCCGGAACCAGCTCCCGTCTCCCCCGCCTCACCTGACGTGCAGGATCTCGACCTCAGCGCAGCTCTCGAGGCACTCTCCTCGCGTGGCCCGCAGGCTCGCCGGCTGGCGAGGGACGTGCTGGGGGCCGTCACCCAGTTCCTCGACGAGAGCGACCGATGAGCGAACTGCCCCAGTGGTCCGCCGACTTCGCGGACGACCGCCTCGGTGAGGTCGTCGCGCTGCCTCTCCCCGACGTCCGCGAGTGGGCGTTCGGCGGGGGGACCGGGGCGGGCGTGCGGGTGGCGGTCATCGACAGCGGTGTGGACGCGACCCACCCTGCCGTGGGCTCCGTCGCGGGGTGGGCGACGGTCGTCGACGACCCCGAGGAGCCGACCGGCCACCGGGTGGTCGAGGAGCCGCATGAGGACCTCGTCGGTCACGGCACGGCCTGTGCCGGCATCATCCGCTCGATGGCGCCCGACGTGGAGATCGTCAGTGTCCAGGTCCTCGGCGCCAACCTGCGCACGCGGGGCACGCGGTTCGTGGAAGGGCTGCACTGGGCGGTCGACCACGGCGTGCACACAGCGAACCTGTCCCTGTCGAGTCGGAGCGATCAGCTCTACGCTCCGCTGCACGAGGTCTGCAGCGCCGCATACTTCGCCGGCATCCCCCTGATCTGCGCGGCGAACAACGTTCCCGGACCGACCTATCCGGCCGTCTATCCCTCCGTCATCTCCGTCGCGGCCCGCCCTGGGGCCGATCCGTGGGCGCTCGCCTGCAACCCCCGGCCACCGGTCGAGTTCGGAGCGGCCGGGATCGACGTCGAGGTGCCCTGGGCGAACGGTGGCTCGATCGTCGGGACCGGCAACAGCTTCTCGGCGGCCTTCGTCACCGGCATGGTCGCGGTCCTGCTCGGCAAGCACCCCTGGGTCACCCCCTTCCAGGTCAAGGCCGTCCTGCAGGCCGTCTCGGACAACGCAGTCGTGCCTGCCTGAGGCCTGCATGAGGCGACCTGACCGCACCCTGATTCCGGTCGGCCTCGTGACGGCCGTCGGGGTGCTGGGTACCGCCCTGGTCGTCCTGGCCACCGCCGGTGGTTGGCTGGGCCCGGACGTGGACCGAGGCGCCCAGTTCTGCGAGACGGCCCACTGGTGCTTCTTCGCGCAACCGTCCAATACGTTGAGCAACCTCGGGTTCGTCCTGGCGGGATGCGTCCTCGCCTGGCACGCGCGGCGCCCCGACCTCCGGCTGCGGACCCTGGGGCTGACCACCACCTTCGTCGTGACCATCGTGCTCCTCGGGCCGGCCTCCATGGCGATGCACGCGACCGAGAGCACAGCGGGCGGGCATCTCGATGTGCTCTCCATGCACCTGGTCGCCTCGTTCGCGGTCGCCTATGCCCTGGCCCGCACCGCCGGGCTGTCGACTGCTCGAACGGTCCTGGCCTTCGTCGCCATCGTCTCGGTGAGCACGCGCGTCTCCTGGCGAGGCGAGCAGATCCTGATCCTCCAGCACACGGGCAACCTCGTCTTCGCGCTGCTCCTCGCCGCGGCGGTGACCATGGAGGTGATCCTCTGGCGGCGGGTCACCGGCCCCCGGCCGAGGTGGGTGCTCGCTGCGGTGGCGAGCCTGCTGCTGGGCTTCTCGGTCTGGCTCGTCTCACAGACGGGCGGGGCGTGGTGCGTCCCGGAGTCGTGGCTGCAGGGGCACGCGCTCTGGCACCTGCTCTGTGCGCTCGCGGTCTACCTTCTCGGTCGGCACTACATGGCGATGGCGGTGGTCGAGCGGGGGGCTGTCGGTTGAGATAGTGGGCCAATGCGCGTTTCCCTTCTCGACCTCGCCGTGGTCCGCCGTGGACAGCCGACCTCCGAAGCACTCCAGGAGAGCGTGGTGCTGGCGCAGGATGCCGACCGGCTCGGGTGCTTCGAGCGCCTCTGGTTCGCCGAGCACCACAACATGCCGACGATCGCGTCGGCAGCGACCTCGGTGCTCATCGCCCACATCGCCGCGAAGACCGAACGGATCCGGGTCGGCTCGGGTGGCGTGATGCTGCCGAACCACTCGCCGCTGGTCATCGCGGAGCAGTTCGGCACCCTCGCCGAGCTCCATCCCGGGCGTATCGACCTCGGCCTCGGTCGGGCGCCGGGGACCGATCAGCGCACGCTGCTCGCGCTGCGCCGGGACGCCCGCGCCTCGGACCGCTTCCCCGACGACGTCCGCGAGCTGCAGGGCTACCTCGCCGACGAGAGCCTCATCGAGGGGATCAACGCCTATCCCGGACGCGGGACCAAGGTGCCGCTCTACATCCTCGGCTCGTCGCTCTTCGGCGCCCAGCTGGCGGCCGCGTTCGGACTGCCCTACGCCTTCGCCTCGCACTTCGCCCCGGACGCGCTGGAGCAGGCGGTCGCGGTCTACCGGGAGAGGTTCCAGCCGTCGGAGCAGCTCGACCGGCCGTATGTCATCGCCGCGCTCAACGTCATCGCTGCCGACACCCAGGACGAGGCGAGGTCGCTCCACGACTCGGTGCTGCGGGCCCGGGTGCGGATGCTCGCGGCCCAGGCACTGCGCGGGCGCACCATCCAGGACGGGGACATCCCAGCACTGCTGGACTCCCCGATCGGTGCGCAGGCCCGGCACATGATGACCTACACGGCCGTGGGCGACAGGGGCGGTGTCGCCGACTACCTCACCTGGTTCGAGGACCACGCCCAGGCCGACGAGCTGATGATCACCAACGCGGCTCCAGGGCTCGACGCGCGGCGCCGGGCCCTGGAGATCGTCGCTGACGTCGTGCGCTGAGGTCAGCCGCCGGATCCAGTCCCGACCATCGACCTGCCGGTCTCGAGCAGGGTCTTGATGCTGGCCAGGATCCACGGCCAGCCTCCGCCGCCCTGCGCCGCGTCACCGGTGCCCTCGACGTCCTGCGCCGTGTGGGGCGCGTCAGTGCAGTCGTGGGTGAGCGTGACACCGGTCAGCGTCCCGTCGTAGTCGGTCAGCTCCCAGACGAGGGTCGTCTCCTCGTTGTGCCACGCGGCGACCCAGGTCTGATCGGCGCCTCGATGTAGACGCGGAAGACCTGCACGTCGGGTGCCGTCCGCTCAGGCGGGGTGCCAGTGGGTTCGGTGCTCATGGGGATTCCTCCAGGTGTCGCTTCAGCTCGGTGAGCGCCATCGTGTGGTGCTCGGTGTACTTGTCGATCCACCTGTCGTGGATCTGACGGATGGGCACGGGGTTGAGGTAGTGCAGCTTCTCCCTGCCGTGCCTCTGTGAGACGACGAGGCCGGCCTGCTCCAGGAGCCTGAGGTGCTTGGACACCCCGAACCGGGTCATCTCGGTCTGCTCGGTGACGACCGCCTCGAGCTCGCTGAGACTGCGGCCACCGCGGACGAAGAGGGTGTCGAGGAGCAGACGCCGGGTGGGATCGGCCAGCGCCTTGAACACCACGTCCTCGTCCATGCGATGACAATAGGTGACTATTTGGTCACGTGTCAATCCCTCGGGCTGCAGTGGCAGAGTTGGGCCATGAGCATCGTCGTCGACCTCGACCACCTCGCCGAGACCCTCGCGGACTACCCCTACGGCTACCTGCTCACGTCGAGCGGCGGTGCCGTCAAGGCGGTCACGGTGACCGCGACGGTGCAGGACGGAGGGGTCGACATCCCCGTGGGCAGCGGTGGCAGCGCGCGCAACCTCGCCGACAACCCGAAGGCGACCCTGCTCTTCCCTCCACCGCAGCCGCGCGGGTACTCGCTCATCGTCGACGGCGAGGCGACCGCAACCGACCACGGCTTCCGACTCACCCCGGCCAAGGCCGTCCTCCACCGGCCCGCCGACCATGCGGAGGCCGCGAGCGGGACCCAGGCAGCGCATACGCACGACAGCAGCTGCGGGCACGACTGTCGCCCGGTCTGACCTCGCGAACGCTCAGCACCACGTTGTTCGGCATGGTGCTCCTCCTTCAGCGTGACCGGCCGAGGATCCCGTAGCCGAAGCCGTCGAGCTCGATCCGGTCGCCCGTGACGTCGCATCCGGAGCCGAACAGGACTTCCATGCCCTCGGCCTGGTCGGTCTCCAGCGTCGCCGGCTCGCGGCGGGGATTGACGACGACGAGATGGTCCTCGCCGCGTAGCCAGGCGAACGGGTAGCCCGGGTTGACCACCGTCGTCGGCGCCTGCCCCTGGAGAGCCGGCGTGCGACGCCGCAGGGCGAGCAGCTCACGGACCAGGGTGAGCGTCGAGCCAGGAACCCCGTCCTGCGCGGCGACCGTCGGGCGGTCCGGGTCGGGGTCGATCGGCAGGTAGAGCGAGTCGGCCGGCGCTGCTGAGAAGCCGGCGTTCGGGCCGTCGTCCCACTGCATCGGGGTCCGGCAGCCGGCGCGGTTGTAGAGCGGGCTGCAGATCGCTCCCTCGACGTTCGGCAGGTCGGGCAGGTAGCGCATACCGATCTCGTCGCCGTAGTACAGGCTCGGCACGCTCCCCCACGTGAAGAGGAAGGTGAGCGCGGCGCCGAGCTCCTCCGGAGCGCGGCCGGAGCGCAGCCGGGTGAAGTCGTGGTCGGCCGTGGCGAGGAGGATGCTCCGCTGCGGGTCGACCTCCCGCAGGTGCGCCCAGGTGTCGAGGAAGAGCTCCGTCGACCCCTCGCCTGCGGCATCGAAGAACGCGGGACGCGGCTCGTGCCACGGGAGCCGGCCCGCGGAGTGGTTGTCGAAGAGGCTCGCGTGGGGGGCGTAGATGACGAGCATGAAGTCGGCGTCGAAGGCGAGCCGGGCACCGGTCCGCGGCTCCTCCCCCTCCGGGATGAGGACGGCGTCGGGGTATGCGTCGTCCAGCCACTCGCGCAGCTCCTGCCAGATGGCGGCCGAGGCGAGCACCCCGTCACGCAGACCCTCGTCCTTGACGAGCGAGAAGGCCATGTCGACCCGGAAACCGGCGACCCCCTTGCTGAGCCAGAAGTCGAGGATCTCCTTCAGTGCCTGCCGGTTTCGCTTGGGACCTGGCCCGTCGACGGGGTCGCGCCACGGCTGTGCCGGGTCGGTCCTCACCCAGCCGAAGTTGAGGGCCGGCTGCTCGTCGTAGAAGTTCTTCAGGTACCACCCCTGCCTCGGGCCCGGTGAGCGGACCCACTGCGGGGTGCCGGGCAGGTCGCTCTCCCACCCGCGCTCCGGCTCGTCCGTGCGCCAGATGTACCGGTCGCCCTCGGGGTGGGGCCCGTCCGCGGCGAGCTCGGTCCGGAACCACTCGTGCTCGATCGAGGTGTGGCCGACGACGAGGTCGAGGAGGATCCTGATCCCACGCTGCCCGGCCTTCTCGACCAGCTCCACGAGGTCGTCGTTGGTGCCGTACCGTGGCGCGATCCGCAGGTAGTCGGCCACGTCGTAGCCGGCATCGTGGAAAGGTGAGACGAAGCACGGGTTGAACCAGATGGCGTCCACACCGAGCGAGACGATGTAGTCGAGCCGGTCGATGACTCCGCGCAGGTCACCGATGCCGTCACCGTTGCTGTCCTGGAACGACTGCGGGTAGATGCCGTAGATGACGGCGTCGGTCAGCCAGGACCTTCCGGTTCTCTCGAGATCAGCCATGGCCTCCACCCTGCCACCTGGTGGGGCGTCAGACCCGGCGAGTCACCGACGCGAACCCCAGCCAGGTGTGCCGGTTGCGCCACCAGCACCAACCGACCTTCGGAGCACCCTTGGTCTCCCGACCGTCGCGGCCCGTGCCACCGCTGATCCAGATCGCGGGGGTGCGGGCGTCGTAGGCGCCCTTGGGTCGCGCCTTCGGCTTGCGCGAGGCGATCGTCATGAAGCAGGAGCTCGGCTCGAGGACCTCGGGTCGCTGGAGGAGCCAGCTGATGCCCTCGTGGACCGTCAAGGGGCTGCGTCCACGGGAGGCAAGCTCAGGAGCGGCCTCCTCCGGGCTCCAGCTCTGCAGGTCGTCACCGCGGTCGATGCCCACCAGCCAGTACAGCGGCCGGTTCGGAATGGTCACCTCCGGGACCGGCACGAACTCGGCGAGGTCGGGCATGTCGACGTTGACGAAGCCCGGCTTGTCACCTCTGCGCAGGAGCACCGCGAGGTCGGCCGCGGGCACCACCTCGTGGTGGACGGCGAGGATCGCGTCCTCCGTGGGAGGGGGTCCGGGGTCTGCATCGACCTGGAGGCCGAGATCGAGGAGGCGGCGGGTCTGAGCGTGCACGGGCAAGGGGCACTCCGTTCTTCACTGGGCCGGTCTTGTCGTGGATCAGGCTCCAACAACGGCGGTCGCGCGGGCTATTCCCCTGATCGGGGGAGCTACGGCAGCGGCTCACCCTTCATGAGGTGGGACTTGTAGACCGAGCTGATGACCACCCCGCCGAAGAACGCGGTGAGCCGCTCGGCCTCCTCATCGAGCGCGCCACGGACCCGGGCGCCGGGGTCCCCGTGCAGGACGACCCGGACCCGACCACCCTCGTCCTGCACCCAGCCACCGACGATCCGGCCGTTCCACCACGCGGTCGTCCCGATATTGCCGTTCGTGTCCATGAGGTAGGGCACGTGCGCCGGGTCGAAGTAGAAGCCCCGCGACTTCCAGCCCATCGCCGTCGGATCGAGCACGGGCAGGAGGGCGGCCCAGTCGCCGGGATCCTCCACCTCGTCGAGGTCTTCCGCCAGCAACCAGCCGGTCTGCCCGGTCTCGAGGCTGACGGGAACGGCGCCGATGTCGGCAATCGCCTGTCGCACAGCGGACTTCGTGGCGCCGAGCCACCACACGAGGTCGTCCTCGGTGCCCGGCCCGAAGCGGTCCAACCAGCGTCGGACCAGCTCGGCGTACCCGGTCCGCTCATCGGTGGGCTCCGGCTCCGCGCCGAGCCACGTCCGGGTGCTCACCCAGGCCGGCCGCGAGGTCCGCCAGTGTCCAGCGTTCTCCGCGCGCATGATGTGGCCCTCGGCGCCGAGCAGGGTGAGGAGTCGTGGCGCGACCGGGAGGGAGCCGCCGTAGGACTTCCCCCGCGCGTAGTGCATGCGACCGTCGACCTCGGGCACCTGCTCGCGGATCTCCTTGGCCTGCAACGCCTCCCCGGTGGAGAGTCGCTCCAGGACCGCTACGCACGCGCGCTCCACCCAGGCTGCCCCGTCGTCCGCGACACCGTACTTCTCGACATCCTTCGCGAGGAGCCGGCGTTGCTGCTGCGCGACCCGGGCGCTCGCGCTGCCCAGGACGAGCGGGAGCAGCTCGCGGGGGAACGCGAAGAGCGTCCTACGCATGGCGAGCTGCTTGACGACGGTGCGCGACACATACAGGCTCGCCTCGACGTCGTCGACCGTGCGGTCGCTGCGGGCGGCGACGGCGAGGTGGACCGTCGGCGGCTCGGTCGCGTGGAGACAGACCATGGCCGCCGCCACGTCCTCCACGCTCCCCAGCCGGTATGCGGGGGCCAGGGCGTGCCGGATCGCGAGCCGGGCGCGACGCTCGGCATCGGTGACGGTGCGTGCCGCAGAGGCGACCGTCACGAGGTCTTCGACGCCTTCCCCGCAGTCTTCCGACCGGCCTTGCGGTCGGCCTTCGGCTTCTCGCCCTCCCGACCGACGAAGTCCTCCATCGTGTGATAGACGCCGATGACGTGGTCGGCGATGAAGTCGCGCAGGCCGATGGGGATGACGCCCTTGAGCACCTCGCTCAGCATGACGGTCTTCGGCAGGACGACGAAGGGGCTGCCGGCGAGCATCGCGCTCCACGCCTCCTCGACGACCTCCGCCGGGTCGAGGATGGGCAGCAGCGGCGCCGACTTGGCCCCCTCGAACATGCCGGTGCGCACGTAGTACGGGCACACCGTCGTCACCTTGACGTGCTCGATGTGGGCCTGCTTGAGCTCGAGCCGGACCGAGTCCGACCAGCCGATGACCGCCCACTTGCTCGCCGCATACGCCGCCATCCGCGGGTTCGGGGTGAAGCCGGCTGCGGACGCCAGGTTGAGCAGCCGGGTGTCGCCCGGCGCGTCGATCATGCTGGGCAGGAAGGCGTGGGCGACGAACATCGGCGCCAGTGTGTTGACCTCGATCGTCGCGCGGGTGTCGCGGTCGGGATCGGTCTCCCAGAAGTACTGGTTGCCGCGCACGATCCCCGCGTTGTTGATGAGGATGTCGACGCGCTGGTACTCCTCGAGCACCTGGTCCGCCGTCGTCATGATCTCGTCCTGGTCCGCCACGTCGACGACGAAGCCGACGACCTCCGTGGGTCCGTCCGCCAGGTCGTCAAGGGTCTCGTTGAGGGCGAGCTCGTTGACGTCCCAGAGGATGACGGTGGCCGCGCCCTCGGCGACGGCGCGCTCGGCGAAGAGCCGCCCCATCCCCATCGCGCCGCCGGTGATGAGGACGTTCTTGCCACTCACTGACTTCATCGTGTGCTCCTAGCTAGCTTCTGCGTTCGCGCGGGCAGCCAGCGCCGCCTCGCGAACCCGGTCGAAGTCCTCGTCGGTGTAGGGGCCCTTGACCCCGGAGATCGTGGCGAGCTTCATCCCGTGCTTGAGGCCGAGCCGGTAGATCTCCTTGACCTTCTCCCACTCGATGTTGCGACCGACGGTGAAGTTCTCGTACCGACCCTCGAGGGCGAGGACGATGGTCTCGGCGAGGCACGCATACACGACTCCGTCGGGGAGTCCGATGCTGCGCATCTTCGGGGTACCCGGCAGCTCGATCTCGCCGGACTCGATGACGAGCACGTCGGGCCGCTTGGCGACGTCCTCGGCGGACATGTCGAGCGGACGGGCCACGTCGGTGATGACGCAGCCGGGCTTGACATCCATGATGTCGAGCACCTTGTGGCCGGCCGCCGAGGTCGCGGTGACGATGAGGTCCATGTCGGACAGCGCGATCGAGGGGTCCATCGCGACGTGCACCGTGGCCCGCGGGTTCTCGGCCTCGATCTCCTCCTTGATCGCCAGGAGCTTGGCCATCTCGGGCGAGACCAGCCAGACCTCGTCCGAGGCGAGAGCCAGCAGTCGCGCGCAGACCGAGCCGATGGCGCCGGAGGCGCCGACGACCATGGTCTTGCCGTGGACGATGCCGTCCTCGTCGATCGGCAGGATGCCGAGTCGGCGCACCGCCTCGTGCGCGGCCCACAGGGCACCGGAGGCGCTGTAGGAGTTGCCCGTCGTCACCGGGAGCCTGGCCTGCTTGGCGACGGTCACACCCGCGTCACCGACGACCTTGGTGAAGGCACCCAGGCCCATGATCTGGGCACCGAGCCGGCGGGAGAGCTCAGCCGCTTCCAGGAGGCGTGAGTAGGTGAACTCCGGCGGATGCGCGAGCATCTCCTTCGGTGTGCCACCGACGGAGATGAGCCAGCCCTCGGCCTCGGCACCGGTCGCGGAGACGATGCCCGTGACGTGGCTGTAGACGAACGGCGGGACATAGGCGACCGCCTTCTCGACGATCTGCCCCATGCCCGGGATGTCGGAGACGAACCCGAGCGGGCCGACGTTCTTGAAGTACTCGGTCGACAGGGGGTGGATGACGAAGGAGAAGCGGCTCTTGCGACGCTCGCCGTTCGGCCAGAAGAGGCGTGGCTCGAGGTCGGCCTCCTGGATGAACTGCACGATCGCCTCGCCCGTCACGTCCTCGCCCTTGGGCAGGTTGGCGGCGACCATCGCCTCGAGCACCGCCGGCACGACGACGAAGTCGAACGGCTGCGGGGTCACGTCGACGACGAGGTCGACATCGAGCTCGGCCAGGGTCTCGAGCCGGTCCTCCGAGACGGCACTCGTGATGACGGTCTTGCCGTGCAGGTTCGGCAGACCGAAGCGCATGAGCTCGGAGAACGAGCCGATGATGACGTCGGCATCCTTCACCGCGAGCTTGGCGATGCGCTCGGCGACCCAGCCCACGGGTGCGTGGACGGCGCTCTTGAGGAAGCCGGGCGCGAGGCGCCAGGCGAGCTCGGTCGCCTCGGAGGCGGTCGAGGTGACGGGGTTGGTCTTGAACGTGCCGGGCAGGACGAGGTCGTCACGCGGGTTCTCGAAGAGGATGTTCTCGGTGAACTCCTGCAGCACCTTGATGGTGCGCTCTCTCGTCGTCTCGCCGACGACGAGGACCCGCGCGTTCGACAGGTGGCCCGGAAGCTCGGTCTGGATCCGGCGGATCGCCCACTCCTGAAGGACGTCAGCGAGGAGCGAGTCGTCCCGCACCGGCACCCGGGTCGTCGTGCCCTTGACCCTGCGGAAGTCGTCGACACCGCCGCTGAACAGGCCGGCGGCCCGGGCCTCTCGCATACCGCTGACGGCGATGGCGTCCGCGGACAGCGACCAGCGCCAGACGTGGTCCTCCGCCGCCCGGGCGTCCCCACTGGTGCCCACCCGGATGAGCCGGTAGGGCTGGCCGGCCAGGGTCACCTCCTCGTCGTAGTCCCACTCATTACTCTGGAAGGTGACGTTGACGATGACCTTGCGAGCGTTGTCGGACGAGTGCGGGGACATGGGAACCTCTCAGGAGGACGCAGGTGAGACGGCAGCGAGTCTGTCGAGCTGGCGCTCGATGAGCTCGGTGAGGTGGGTGGGGTCGGGGATCATCCGCGCGTCGGTGGCGACACCGAGGTTGACGGTCCCCGCGTAGCTGAACAGGCAGATGCCGAGCGGCTGGTCGCCGGAAGTGGGGACCCAACCGAGGATGGAGCGCAGCGGCTTGCCGGCGAGCGACATCGTCACCCGCGGGCCCGGGACGTTGCTCAGCTGGCCGACGGTCTTGCCGGCGAAGTAGTCGGTGATCCGCCGGGCGATGGGCAGCGGCGACTCCGCGATGATCCGCTGGAACCCGAAGGCGGCGAGCGGCTCGACGGAGTGCTTGAGCCGCATCGAGCGCTCGTGCGTCTCCCGGATGACCTCGGCAGGGTCGTGCTTCCCGATCGGCATGGAGTACATGACGACCGCGAACTTGTTGCCGAGCTTGGCCGGCAGGTCGCCGTCGAACGGCATCAGGGAGACCGGCATGAGCCAGGAGAGCTGGTCGACCGTGAAGACGCCGCGCTCCTCGAGGTACTCGGTGATGGCGAGCGAGACCGCCGCCAGCATGACGTCGTTGAGCGTGCAGTCGTATGTCTCGGCGGCGCTGCGGACCTTCTCCAGCGGGTAGCCCTCGAGCCAGTCGACGGACTTGTCGATGCCCACCTGGCCGGACCAGGCGACGGCCTCGTGACCGTCGGAGAGCAGCATCCTCGTGAGCTCGCGCCAGGAGTTGGAGAGCTCGTTGTCGAGGGGTGCCAGTCCAGTGACGGCGTCGACGAGCCGGACCGGGCTGCGGACCAGGTCGATGGCCTCGCCCACGTGGTGGGCCAGGCCGAGGGGGTTCGTCGTCGAGATGAGCTTGCGCCCACCCCGGACAGCGCTCTGGGCGGTCACCCCGACGAACTCGATGGTGTCGCTGACCGACTCCTCGAGGATGTGCAGGACGCGCTCCAGCGGGTGCTGGTGCTCGCCTCCACGACCGACGACGGGTGGGGCGGCACCCTCGACCGGGTCGCACACGCCCATGAGCATCTGGACGAGACGGATGCCGTCGCCGAGGCCGTGGTGGAAGCGGCTGAAGGTGTAGCCCCGCGTGCCTTCCGGCCCGGTGAGCAGCTGCATCTCCCAGAGCGGCTTGTCGAACTCGAGGGGCTCGGAGAACTGGGCCGACACGTACCGGCGCAGCCCCTCCTCGCTCATGTCCTCGAGCACGACGGGCCGGACATGGTTCTCGATCGAGAAGTCGGGGTCGTCCTCCCAGTACCACTCACCGTCGATCTGGACGGGCACCTGCGAGAGTCGGCGGTACTTGCGCACCATCCGCTCCATGATGACCTCGCGCAGCTCCTCGAGGTCGGGCACCTCGTCGTAGCCGACGAGGCTGTGCACGTGCATGCGGTTGTTGGGGCGATCCATGAGCAGCCACGTGAGGTCCTCCGGGGCGATTCGCCTCGCCATGTGTCACCCTCCTGGGCTCGTTGTGTCAGCGGCTACGACTACGACTACTACGTAGTGTAGTGGAAAGTCCGGGGTGCTTCAGCCGCACCATCACGCCCGCCTCATCGATCCTAGTCGCGGCCATGGCGGCCTCGGGTAGCGTCGTGACATGGCTGACTTCACCGAGATCGCCGACCGGGTCTGGACGGCGCGCTACGCCTGGGTCGACCTCACCGTCACCGCTGTGGGCGGGGAGCGCGGGCTCGTCGTCATCGACACCCACGGGTCCACGGCGGCGGGTCGCGCGGTCGTCGAGGACGTACGGCGGATCGGTGCCGGCGAGGTCACCGCGGTCGTCAACACGCACTGGCACTGGGACCACTCGTTCGGCAACGCAGCGTTCCGCGAGCAGTGGCCGCACCTGCCCATCCACGCCCAGGAGAACGCCGCGCTGTGGCTGCGCGATCACGCCGCCGAGGTGCAGAACGATCTCGACGACGGCATGGACCCCGAGCGGGCCGAGGAGATCCGCGCCTCGACGATCGTCATCCCCGACCGCCTCTTCGGGACCACCGCGGTCATCGACCTCGGCGACCGTGCTGTCGAGCTCATCCATCCCGGCCGTGGGCACACGGACGGTGATCTCGTCGCGCGCGTCCCGGACGCGAACGTCCTCGTCGCGGGAGACCTCATCGAGGAGTCCGCCCACCCGTGGATCGGTGACGACTCCTGGCCGCTGGAGTGGGCGTCGACGCTCGAGGCCCTCCTCCCCCTCATCGCACCCGGCACCGTCGTCGTCCCGGGGCACGGGGCACTCGTCGACCGGGCGTTCGTCGAGGGTCAGCGCGGCGAGATGGCCGCAATCGAGCGCGAGATCCGCCGGCTCGCGGCGGCCGGCATCAGCGAGCAGGACGCCGTCGCCGAGGGCGACTGGCCGTGGGAGGCGACGAACCCCGGTCTCGCGAACGCCGTGTCCAGAGGGTATGCGCAGCTCACCTGATGCGGTCACCTCACGTCCTCGCCTGTACTCACCGGCGTCACTGGAGTATTTTTTACAGGACCTTTGTTTTTAATTGCTCGGAAGAAGGCCACATGACCGTCGACGCCACCGCCAGCCTCGGGGACCTCGTCACCGCCGACCCGCGACGCAGTCGCGTCTTCGAGCGGCTCGGCATCGACTACTGCTGCAACGGCCGGCGGTCGCTGTCCGAGGCCACGCGCGAGGCCGGCCTCGACCTGGACAAGGTGAGCGCGGCGCTGGACATCCCCGACGCCGCTCCGGCGCAGTCGCCCCAGCCACGGGAGAATGCTGCCCTCGCGCACGAGATCGTCGACACCCACCACGCCTACCTGTGGGAGGAGATGCCCCGGCTGCTCGCCCTCGTCGACAAGGTCCACTCGGTCCACGGGCAGGCGCACCCCGAGCTCGCCCAGGTGCGCGACGCATACCGTCAGGCCGTCGAGGAGCTCGAGCCGCACCTGACGGAGGAGGAGCGGGTGGTCTTCCCGGCGATCAGTCGGATGGAGCGGGCGCAGGCGCCCCTCGAGCTCCGCTTCGGCTCCCTCGCCGACCGGCTCGAGGAGCTGATGGCCGAGCACGACGTCGTCGGCGACCTGTTCAAGCGGATCCGGTCCCTCACCGGTCGCTATGCCGTACCCGACGGAGCCTGCGGCTCCTACGTCGCCATGCTCAAGGGTCTGGAGACGATGGAGCTCGACCTGCACGAGCACGTCCACAAGGAGAACAACGTCCTCTTCCCCCGGGTCATCGAGCTGGAGCAGCGCCTGAGCCGGTCCGGCCGGGACCGTGCGGCCGACGGCGATGAGTGGGCCCATGTGTAGCTACTGCGGCTGCCGTGCCATCGGACCGATCCGCGACCTGACGCTCGAGCACGTCGAGATCCGCAACCTCATGGGTGAGGTCCGCCGCGCGGTCGAGCGGGACGACCTCGACGCCGCGGTGGAGCACCTCACCGCCCTGCTGCCGGTCCTCACCGCGCACGACGCGGTCGAGGAGCTGTCGATCTACCGGTCCATGGAGCGCGTGCCGGAGCAGAGTGAGAAGGTCGGCACTCTCTTCGACGAGCACGACGATCTCGTCGGGATCCTGGAGCGGGCGATGCGTCACATCCGCCGCTCCGGGCCGGAGTCCGTCGACTGGCCCGAGGTGCTCGACGGCTTCTCGATGCTGTGGGAGCACATCGACCACGAGGAGAACGGTCTGTTCCCCGCCGCCGCCATCGCCCTCGAGAACGAGGACTGGGAGCTGGCCGAGGAGATCCGCGCCGCGGTCGCCGACGGCCGGATCCGGACGCGGCAGTACTAGCCGACCGATATCGCCTTGGCGTCGCGGGCGATGGCCGTCACGATGGACGGATGAACATTCCGACGACCACGCAGTCGGCGCTCCACTGGACCCACCTCACGCCCGACTCGGTCGAGGCGTGGGCCGAGCTGACCAACGTGCTCGCGGAGGCCGACGGCACCGGGGAGTTCTTCGAGCCCGAGGACCTCGCCGAGGAGCTCGAGGAGTCCGGTTTCACCCCGGAGACGGACTCATGGGCGGTGTGGGACGAGGACCGGCTCGTCGCCTACGGCCAGCTGCGCATCGCGACGAGCCTCGACGAGCACGGCCGGGCCCGCTGCTGGCTCGGTGGCGGCGTACACCCGCAGTGGCGCGGTCGCGGGATCGGCCGCGAGCTCGTCGGGCGCATGGAGGTGCGCGCCAGGGAGCTGGGTGCCGAGACGCATCCCGGTGCGCCCGCGTTCTTCCGGGCCCGCGGCGAGCTGGAAGGCTCGGACGCCCGGCGCCTTCTCACGCACCTCGGCTACCGGGTGATCCGGTTCTTCAACGACCTGGCGCGGCCGGTTCCCGGCGACCCCCTCACCGTCCCTCACATCGAGGGGGTGGAGCTCATCAACCCCACCGATGAGCACGAGGAGGCGGTGCGGGTCGCCCACACGATCGCGTTCCGCGACCACTGGGGATCGACTCCGGGCAGCGTAGAGAGCTGGCACGACTTCTGGACGAGTCGGTCCGGCCGCAAGCAGCTCTCCACGCTGGCGGTCGACGGTGACGGTCAGGTCCTGGCCTATGTCATGGCCGGCCAGTGGGTGCCGCGCGAGCTCTACATCACCATCGTCGGCACCATGCCCGAGGCACGCGGTCGCGGCCTCGCCGCGGCCTGCCTCACCCGCACCCTCGAGCTCGCGGCGCGCAGCGGGGAGTACGACAAGGTCGAGCTGTCGGTCGACTCGGAGAGCCCGACCGGAGCCACCCGCCTGTACGAGCGGCTCGGGTTCGCCGTCGAGCGCACCACCGCGGCGATGGACAAGGACGCCTGACCAAGCCGCTCGGATCGTTCCCCTCGGGTCAGTGCGCCTCCAGCGCCTTCTGCAGGCGGTCGAGGAACGGTCGCTGGCCCTTGACGAGGAGCCTGCGCGCCTCGTCGAGGGTCAGCCACTTCGCCCGGTCGAGCTCGGGGAACTCGATCGTGCGTCCCGAGCGCGGCGGCCACTCCATCGTCACCGTGTTGCTCCCGACGAACGCGAGCGAGGGGTCGGCGACCACCGCATACACCGTGATCAGCTTGCCCGAGGCGCGCAGCTCCCCGAGCGGGATCACCTCGCCGTCGCCGACCTCGGCACCGGTCTCCTCGGTGAACTCGCGCCGGGCTGCCGTGAGCGGGTCCTCCTCGTCGGCGGAGTACAGGCCCTTGATGATCGACCAGGCTCCCTCGTCCTTGCGCGCCCAGAACGGTCCACCCATGTGACCGACGAAGACCTCCACCCCGTCCGCGGTGCGGCGGAAGGGTAGGAGCCCGGCGCTGGTGCGCATCGCTACGTGTCTCTCCGGCTCGCGCCTACCAGGAGCCGCGCGCGGGCGCGACGAGGTCCTGGTAGTCCGGGTGGCGGTCGATCCAGGACCTGATGAACGGGCAGAGCGGGACCACCTTGCGGGAGCCGTCGGCCCGCACGTCGTCGAGCGCGGAGCGGGCGATCGCCCCACCGACTCCCTTGCCCTCGAACGTCGAGTCGACCTCGGTGTGGATGAACATGATCACGTCGGTCTTGAGCCGGTACTCGGCGAACCCGGCGAGCTCGCCGTCGAGGTGCGCCTCATAGCGGCTCTGGGACGTGTTGTTCGTGACGACGACATCGGTCATGGTGCGCTCCGTCTCTCCTCGGTTGGCCCGATCATGCCACCGGAGCGCTTCCGGCTCGCGTTGTCACGCTGACATGGTGAGGCGATGAGCATCTCTCCCACCGAACGGCGCTCCCTCTGGTGGGGCGTGCGCAACGACGACCCCGACGCCGACCGACCCACCGAGCCGCTGCCTGCGCAGGCCGAGACCGTCGTCGTGGGCGCCGGGCTCGTGGGGCTGAGCACCGCTGTCGAGCTCGCGCGCAGCGGGCGGCCACCGGTCGTCATCGAGGCGCGTCGCGCAGGGGCCGGCACGAGCGGTCACAGCAGCGCCAAGGTGAGCCTCCTGCAGGGGTCGAGGCTGCAGCGGCTGCACCGGCATGCGGGGGTGGAGACGACAGCCGCGTACGTGGCGGCCAACCGCGCCGGGCAGGGATGGCTCACCGAGCTGCTCGAGCGACGCGGGACGCCGTTCGAGCGCCGCCTCGCGGTCACCTATGCGACGAGCACCAAGGGCGCCGAGCAGGTCGCCGAGGAGCGCTCGGTCGCGCGGCTGGTGGGCCTGGCGGTCGAGGACGTCGGCGGGGCGGACCTGCCGTTCCCCGTCCGTGACGCCATCGGTCTCCCGGACCAGGTCCAGGTCGACCCACTCACCGTCATCGACGCGCTCCTGGCCGAGCTCACCTCGCTCGGGGGGACGGTCATCGAGAACGTCCGCGTCACCGGCACCTCCCTGACCCGGCCCTGGACGGTGACGACGACCGCCGGCGACATCCGCGCGGAGAACGTCGTCCTCGCGACCCAGGCACCCATCCTGGATCGTGGTCTCGAGTTCGCGCGGATGCGGGCGCTGCGCTCCTACGTCCTCGCCTTCGCCGTCGACGACCTTGCCTCGGTGCCGCGGTCGATGTCGCTGTCACTCGACGAGCCCACCCGCTCGCTGCGTACAGCGAGCACGGCCTCCGGCCACTTCCTCCTCGTCGGCGGCAACGGCCACGAGGTCGGCCACGGCGGCTCGACCGTGGACCGGGTGCGCGAGATCGAGGACTGGGCCCGATCGAGCTTCCCCGTCGGTCCGGCCACGTGGTCGTGGGCGGCCCAGGACTACCACCTCACGACCCAGGTGCCGCACATCGGAGCGCTGCCCGGCACGGGTGGATCCCTCTTCGTCGCCACCGGTATGGACAAATGGGGCATGGCGATGGCAGGAGCGGCGGCCCAGCTCATCACCGGCGACATCACCGGCACCCCGCCGGAGTATGCCGGGCCGTTGCGTTCCAGCTCGGTGAGCCTGTCGGACGTCGGCGAGACGGCGACCTTCGTGGCCGGCGTCGGGGCGCAGTGGGTGGGCCGCCGCGCCGCCCAGCTCGCACCGGGTGATGCGGACGAGCCGCCCGCCGAGGGCGAGGGACGCATCGAGGGCAACCCCGCCAACCCGGTCGCCGTCTCGACCGTCGACGGACGGACCTGCCGGGTCAGCGCCTCCTGCACACACCTCGGAGGCGTCGTGCAGTGGAACGATGTCGAGCGCTCCTGGGACTGCCCGCTGCACGGCTCACGGTTCCGCGCCGACGGCTCGCTCATCGAGGGCCCGGCGACCACGGGCCTGCGCAGTCGCGAGGAGTCGTAGACCTACGCTTGGGCGCATGCGTGCCGTCGCCTACGCGAAGTTCCGCGGTCCTCTCACCGTCATCGACGTCCCCGAGCCGACCGCACCCGACGGCGGGGCGGTGGTCCGCGTCGAGGCCACCGGGCTCTGCCGGAGCGACTGGCACGGCTGGATGGGCCACGACGCCGACATCGTGACCTTCCCGCACACCCCCGGGCACGAGTTCGCCGGGACGGTCACGGCAGTGGGCTCCGGCGTCGATCCCGGGTGGGTCGGGCAGGCGGTCACGGCACCGTTCGTCCTCGCCTGCGGCGACTGCCCGGTATGCGCGGGCGGGGACGGTCAGATCTGTCCCCGTCAGAAGCAGCCCGGGTTCTCCCTGCCCGGGTCGTTCGCGCAGTCCGTCGTCGTGACCTCGGCGTCCACGAACCTCGTCGCGCTACCGGAGTCACTCGCGCCCTCGGTCGCCGCCGGCCTGGGGTGCCGGGTGGCCACCGCATACCGGGGGCTGGTGCAGCGCGCCCGGGTGCAGCCGGACGAGTGGGTGGCCGTGATCGGCTGCGGCGGCGTCGGGCTCTCGGCCGTGGCGATCGCCCGTTCTCGTGGGGCCCGCGTCGTCGCCGTGGACCCCAACCCGTCCGCCCTGCGCCTGGCCGAGGAGCTCGGGGCGGAGGTGCTCGTCCGGTCCGGTGCCGATGCGGTTGCCTCAGTGGTCGAGGCGACCGGCGGTGGTGCCCACGTCGCGATGGACGCCTTCGGGTCGCCCGAGACCTGCCGGGACTCCGTGCTGACCCTCCGGCGGGGCGGCCGACAGATCCAGGTCGGACTGCTCGGCGAGGCCGCGATGGCGGAGGTTCCGATGACCCGCGTCATCGCCTGGGAGCTGGACCTGCTGGGGTCCCACGGGATGGCGGCGCGCGACTACGGCGCGCTGCTCGACGACGTGGTGTCGGGACGGCTCGAGCTGAGCCGCCTCATGGCACCCGAGGCGCCGATGTCTCTCGAGCAGGCCGCCGTTGCGCTGCCTGAGCTCGGCACGGGTTCTCCTGTTGCAGGGATCCGACTCATCGACCCCTGGCTCTAGCGCGACGACACCTGGCTCGAGAACCCGACAACAGAACCTCTGCTACATCACCTCAACCGAGAGGATCGTCGGCAGGTGCCGCGCGATCTCCTGCCAGGTCTCGCCCTCGTCGCGGGTCGCGAACACCGAGCCACTGTTCGTCCCGAAGTAGACCCCGGCCGGCTCGAGGCGATCACCGGCCATGGCCTGGCGGAGCACCGTGAAGAAGCACGCCTCCTGCGGGAGTCCCTCGCGCTGGGCGGTCCAGGTGGCGCCGCCGTCGCGTGAGCACCACACCGCCGCGGCAGCGTCAGTCGGATAGCGCCCGGCCATGTCGCCGTTGAGCGGCACGGTCCAGATCGTCTGCGGGTCGCGCGGATGCACGTGGATCGGGAACCCGAAACTCGACGGAAGGCCCTCGGTGATGTCGTGCCAGGTCTGGCCGCCGTCGGTGGACCGCCACACACCCTCGTGGTTCTGCTGGTAGAGCACGTCCCCGTGCCCGGGTGCGCCCGGCGCCACCGGGGGTCCAGTCCTTGGCGGACGGGTGTTCGGTCAGCGCGTCGACGACCGTCCACGTCACCCCGCCGTCGTCACTGGCGAGGAGCGACGCGGGCTTGGTCCCCGCATACAGTCTCGAGCCGACCCGGCCCAGCGACCACACCTGGTTGAAGCGGTCCCCGAAGGCGACCGGCGCCGAGGACCACGTGAAGAGCCCGGCGAGCCCGGGCTCGTTCGCCGCCCACTGGTCGAGCTCGCCGGATGACAGTCTCGACAGCTCCCAGGTCTCCCCGTGATCCGGCGAGTGCCAGACCCCAGCCCCGGTGAAGCCGCCGCCGCCCCCGGCCCAGAGCTCCCCGGTGCTGCGGTCGGCGATGACATGGTTGATCGGCCAGCCGTCACAGAACGGCCCGCGCACGGCCCACCTGGTCCGGTCGGGGGTGCCGTCGATGACGAAGGCCCCCTTGGTCGTGCCGACGAGCACGGACGTGCCCCTGCCCGTGCTGATGCTCGGGCTTCTCGTGCTGCTGTCGTTGCTCGTGCTGCTCGTGCTTCTCGTGGTGTCGGGCTCGCTGTCCGGCATGGGGATCTCCCTTCGCGCGTGGTCCAGTCTGCGCCCGGTGACACCGGCCCGCAACAGATGCCGCGCACAGGGTCGTGGGTCCGATCGGACGATTCCTCGGCAGTAACAGCCGACAGGTGTGCCGGGTTGGACTACGGTCGAAGGTTGCAGGACAAGAACCCCCAGCACGACCGGTGGACCCACCACCACGGCCCGATCAGGTCGGGCGGACGAGGAGATCGATATGAGTGACCAGCAGCCACCTCCGCCGTCGGGCGAGCCTCCCCCGCCGCCATCAGGCGAGCCCACACCCCCTCCGCAGCCTTACCAGCAGCAGCCGCCTCCGCCGCCGGCCTACCAGCAGCCGTCTGCTCCGCCGCCGCCTCAGCAGCCTGCTGCGTACCAGCAGCCGTACCCTCCGCCGCCGCCCTACCAGCAGCCGGCGATGAGTGCCGCCGGCCAGCCGGGTGACCTCCTCACCCGCTTCCTTGCGAGGATCATCGACGGGATCCTCGTCGGCGTCGTCAGCGGCATCATCCTCGGGTTCCTCGGCATCGCAGCCTGGGGTATGGGCGGCCGGGGCGGCTCCTGGTTCATGAGCGTCGTGGGCACGCTGGTGTCGGTCGCCCTGGCGCTCGGCTACTACGCCTTCATGGAGTCGACGCGTGGTCAGACCGTCGGCAAGATGCTCCTCAAGCTGCGGGTGCAGAACCTCGAGGGACAGAACCCCACGCTGGAGCAGGCACTGCGCCGTAACGCCTTCCTCGCGATCCAGGTCGTGAGCGTCGTCCCCATCCTCGGTGGCATCATCTCGGGACTGGCGAGCCTCGCGGCCGTCATCTACATCGCGGTGACGATCAACAACGACACCGCTACCCGCCGCGGCTGGCACGACCAGTTCGCCGGCGCCCGGGTGGTCAAGACCGGCTGATCCGGCCCTGCCTGATCCGACCCGGGTCCGGCCCTGCGACCCCTCGCGGGCCGGACCCGGGGACCCTTGCCCTCAACGACCCGAGAGCAAGGGGCCCGAAAGGTGGGACCATTGCCCCATGGGCCCGGAGGAGCCGTGGCTGTGCGTGCTCGCTCCCACCTCCATCCTGATGGTGGAGATCGAGCAGGCTCAGGGCGGGACCAGAGAGACCGAGGCCGAGGTGCACGTGCACCCCGGCGGCCAGGGGCTGTGGGTCGCCTCGATGGCGCGAGCCCTCGGGGCCAGGGTGACCGTCTGCGGACCCTTCGGCGGGGAGGGCGGCGCCATCCTGCAGCAGCTCGTGGCCAAGGACGGCGCCGAGGTCAGGGCGATTGCGTATGCCGGGGGCAACGGCGCCATCGTCCATGACCGGCGGAGCGGGGAACGGGTGGAGCTGGCCATCATGCCCGCCCGTCCGCTGCAGCGGCACGAGACCGACGAGCTCTTCGGAGCGGCCCTCATCGCCGGCACCGACGCCGATGTCTGCGTCCTCACCGGGGCCCAACCAGCCGAGGTCCTCGCGCCGGGCTTCTTCGCGCGGCTGACACACGACCTGCGCGTCGGAGGATCGCGCGTCGTGGCGGACCTGTCCGGAGAGGCCGCGCTCGCTGTCGCCATGGAGGGACCGGCAGTGCTCAAGATGTCGCACGACGAGGTGCTGGCTGCCGGGCTGGCTGCGGACGAGTCCTTGCCCAGCCTGCAGTGCGCGGCCGCCGACCTGATCGCCCGCGGGGTCGAGACCATGGTCATCTCCCGAGCCAGCGAGCCCACCCTCGTCGCGTGCAACCACGGCTCGTGGCTCGTGCACACGCCACCGCTGACCCCCGTCGACCACCGCGGCGCGGGCGACTCGATGACAGCGGGAATCGCGGTGGCCCTCGGACGACAGGAGCCCGTGCCCGACGCTGTCCGCCTCGGCGCGGCAGCGGGAGCACTGAACGTCACACGCCGTGGCCTGGGGACAGGACGGCGCACGGAGATCGAGCGGTTCGCCGCACAGGTGAGGATCGAGGAGCTGCACTGATGCGCGTGCTGGTGACCAATGACGACGGGATCGACTCCCCCGGCCTGGCAGTGCTTGCCAACGTGGCGAAGGAGGCCGGGCACGAGGTGACCATTGCGGCACCCTCGCACGAGTACTCCGGAGCCTCGGCCTCCCTCATCGGGCACGAGATCGACGGCCGCCTCGAGCTGACCGCCGGTCGACCACCCGGCCTGGCCGATGGCATCACCGCGTTCGGGGTCCGGGCCGCTCCGGCGCTCATTGTGTTCTCAGCCAGCTACGGCGCGTTCGGGGACCCTCCCCAGCTCGTCCTCTCCGGGATCAATCTCGGGGCCAACACCGGTCACGCGACCCTGCACTCCGGGACGGTGGGAGCCGCCCTCTCGGCCGCGACCCGACACATTCCCGCGATGGCCGCCTCGATGGCCGCAGCGAAGCCGGTCCACTGGGAAACAGCTCATGAGGTATGCCGGCGTGCCCTGGAGTGGATCGAGGAGCACACGCTGGTCGGCAGGGTGCTCAACATCAATGTGCCCGACATCCCGTTGACCCGGTTGAGAGGGATGCGCACTGCCCGCCTCGCGGAGTTCGGCGCCGTGCAGGCCGCCGTGAAGGAGCGTGATCAGGGATGGGTGCACATGTCGTACGAGGAGATCGACGCCGACCATGAACCGGGCACGGACGCCTACCTCCTGATGCGGGGCTGGGCGACGGCCTCAGTGCTGCGGACACCCATCCACGACGTGCGCAAACCCCGCCCCCCGGAGTTCACGACCGGTGCGGCGGAGAGCGACGAGGTCGTCGTCACGGTGGAGCGAGGCCGCACCAGGTCCGCTGGAGCGGGGTCTGAGGCATAGACAATATTGTGCGTCACACACTATTGTCTGAAGCATGGGGAAGGATGAACTGCTCGCCATCCACACCCAGGAGCTGCGTCGAGGCACCGTCACCCTCGCCACCCTGGCCAGTCTCGAGCAGCCCCGCTACGGCTATGCGCTCCTCGAGCACCTGGCAGCCGAAGGTATCGCCGTCGAGGGCAACACTCTCTACCCGCTCCTCCGGCGACTCGAGAAGCAGGGTCTGCTCACGAGTGAGTGGAACACCGACGAGAGTCGGCCCCGCAAGTTCTACCGACTGACGTCCGAGGGACGGAGCATCCTGCGCTCGCTCACTCGGGAGTGGCACTCCCTCAGCCACGCAATCAAGACACTGAGCAGGGGATGACATGGCCTCACTGACCGATCGCTATGTACACGCCGTCACCGAGCAGCTCCCAGCCGCGCAGCGCGCCGACATCGCCAGAGAGCTCCGCGGAACCATCGAGGACACCCTGACGGCCAGAGCAGCCGTCGAGCCCGAGCTCTCTCCGCTCGAGGTCGAGCGACGGACCCTGATCCAGCTCGGCCCCCCAGCGCGGTTGGCCGACAGCTACCGCGGCGAGGGTCGGGCGCTCATCGGTCCGCGGTACTACCCGGCATGGAAGCGCACCCTCACCACTGTCATCTCGGTGGTCTCGCCGCTGGTCGCGGTGGTCATGCTCGTCCTCGGGATCCTGGGAGAGGAGCCGCTCGCGGACATCATCGGCGGCGTCCTCTCCGGGCTCGTCGGCTCGGCCCTCCAGATCGCGTTCTGGGTGACCTTGGGCTTCGCCATCGCCGAGCGGACGCAGTCCGGCAGCGACGGGCTCGAGGCCCTCGACACCCATGACGACGACTGGGACCCGGACGACCTGCCGGTCCCCCAGGCTCGTCAGGTCACCTGGGGCGACGCCTTCTTCACGCTGCTCGCCAACGCGTTCCTGCTCGCCGTCCTGCTGCTCCCGTGGCGCATCGGCGGTTCCATCGCCGGCCAGGAGGTGGGGCAGGTCTTCACCGACACCGCCTACTCCCTGCGCTGGGTCCTGGTCGTCTCGGTCGCCGTGAGCCTGCTGGCCGGCATCATCGTCCTGGCCCGCGGACAGTGGTCCTGGTCGACCGCCATCGTCAACGCGGCGGGCAACCTGCTCTTCGCCGCACCGATCGTGTGCTTGGCGAGCAGGGAGGACCTGATCGCCTGGGACACGTTCCCGACCCGCTGGGTGACCGACTCAGGCGTCATCGAGGTCAACCGGCCGGCCACGATGTGGGCCGTCGTCGCGGTCGTCGTCGTGATCTGCCTCTGGGACGCGATCGACGGGCTGTGGAAGGCAGCCCGCCGCTAGTCAGTCCGCAGCCCAGGTAGTCGGCAGCGAGAGGTATCCGCCCACGAGACGGCGCACCCGTTCGAGGGCCCTGGCGCGCAGGCTGTCCCGCGCCTCCGGCGCGCAACCGTCGAAGTCCCGGGATGCCTGGATGATGAGGGCGTTGATGAGCGCGCCCATGGCTGCGGGCTCGGGCTCGCCGAGGGCCTCGAGCGCCTCGTGCAGAGGCTCCTGGAGCCTGGCGTGGAACTCCTCGATCGGCCCGCTGAGCACCTGCGGGTCGACGACCCGGGACAGGGTCGCAGCGACCGACTGCTCGGGGCTGGCGAAGAGGTCCAGGTTGGACTCGATGTAGGCCCACACCCTCAGCGCGGGAGACTGCGCGGCCGCGACCGCACGGGTGATCTGCTCGGCCCAGCTCGGGAAGACGTCGGCGACGACGGCGCCGAGGAGCTCCTCCGCGGAGGTGAAGTACTGGTAGACGCTGCTGCGCGCCAGACCCACCCGCTCCCCGACCTCCCGCATCGAGGGCTCCTCGCCTGTCTCGGCGAGGAGCTCCCGCGCCGCGTCGAGCACCGCGCGCCGCTGACGGGCGTGGTGCTCGGCGACGGTGGGCGCCTGGATGCGCGGCATACGGGCCTACCTCAGGCGGTCTCCGCGAGCGGCTCGCGGAGCCGGCCATCGATCATCTCGAGGACGCGGTCGCAGTGGTGCAGCACGTCGTGGTCGTGGGTCACCATGACCGTCGCGACACCGTGGTCGTGGGCCTCACGGGCCAGGAGGGCGACGACGTCCTGGCTGCGCTGCCGGTCGAGCGCCGCCGTCGGCTCGTCGACGAGCAGGACCTGCGGTCGGGTCACGAGGGCCCGCGCGATGCCGACGCGCTGGCGCTCGCCACCGGAGAGCTGGTGCGGGCGTCGGTCGGCCTTGTGCTCCATCCCGACCTCGGCGAGCAGACGCCGCGGGTCCCGCGGGTTCTCGAACGTGCCGAAGGTGAGGGGGAGCCGGATCTGGTCCAGGCTGGTGAGCGCGGGGATGAGGTTGCCGGACTGGAAGACGAAGCCGATCCGCTCCCGTCTGATCCTGGTCAGCTCACGCCGCGAGGCGGTCCCGAGGTCGAGCTCGCCGAGCCGGACCGTGCCGGAGGTGGGAGGGGTGAGCGCGCCCGCGACAGCGAGCAGGCTCGACTTGCCGGCACCGGACGGACCGACGATCGCCACGAGCTCGCCGGGCCCCACCTCGAGGGAGACGTGGTCGAGTGCGAGGACGATCTCCTCGCCATCACCGTGGGTGAGGGTGACGTCCTTGAGGGACAGGGCGGCGGTCATCGGCTTCCTCCGAGTGCTGCGAGGGGATCGACACGGGTGATGCGCAGGACGGCGAGCGCCGCCCCGAGGAGGCCGAGCACGAGCAGGAGCACCGTGGCGACGGCGATGGGAGCGGCCTCGAGCGCGAACGGCATCGCGGTCGCCGACACGGCCGCGCCGAGGGCGAGCCCGATGCCGATGCCGATGCCGGCCGAGACGACGAGCAGGACGATCGACTGCACGAGGCTGTCACGCAGCAGGTAGCGGGTGCTCGCGCCCATTGCGCGCAGGACAGCGATCTCCTGGCGGCGCTGGATCGTCAGGACGGTGAAGAACGCACCGATGACGAGCGCGGAGATCGCGTAGAGGAACCACTGGATGAGCTGGAGCGTGGCGATCTCGGCGGTGTAGCCAGGCGACGCGCCGTAGGACTCCTCACGGGTGAGCGAGGTCGTGCCGGCTGCCTCGTCGGCCGCGGCCCAGTCGACTGCGGACTCGTCGTCGACCTGCAGGGCGACGGCCGTGAACTCCTCATAGACCCGGTCGGGGACGACATCCCCCGGGCGGACTCCGGCGCGGGCCTCCTGCCAGGTCTTCAGCGGCAGGTAGCCCACGTCGACGTGGCCGAAGGTGTGCTGGTCGTCGAGGATGTCGACGACCGTCAGCTCGGCCTCGGAGGGCTGGAGGATGATCGTGTCCCCGACCTCGATCCCCTCCTCCGCCGCCGTGCGGCTGATGACGACCTCACCCTCCTGCACCTCGGCCGAGCCGTACCTGATCGCCGGGTCGAGGAAGGATCCGGTCTCGATCCCGAAGAGCGCCAGGTCGATCTCGACGCCCTGGTCGGTCCGTGCGTTGACGAGGGTGTTCCCGAACGGCACGGCCCCAATCACCCCGTCCTGCTCGGCCCAGGTGTCGAGCGCGTCCTGGCCGACGACGCTGCGTGAGAACGCGGCGTCCTTGGAGACGTTCTCCTGGAAGGCGAAGGAGGCGACGGGCATCCGCTGCAGACCGGAGACACCGTCGTTGGCGAGCCCGACGGAGAGCCCACTGAGGATCACGACGAGGATGGCGATGAGAGCGACGACGGCTCCCATCAAGGCGAAGCGGCCGCGAGCGAAGCGCAGCTCACGAAGTGCGAGGAACATGGCCTACCGGGCCGGACATATCGACAGCATGTCGGCATCTTACCGGCAGGGTGTCGGGATCTGTGAATCGGGTCGGGTGCCGACCCTCAGCGGGCTGGGAAGAGTCCTTCGATGCGGGCCACTTCGCTCGCGAGTGGCTCCCGGGGCACCTCGTCGTCCGTCCAGGTCTCGATGACGACCTTGCCGTCGCGGAGCCGCCAGGACCCACGAAACACTCCGCCGACGAGCACGAGATTTGCTCCGCGAGTGACGGCCGTACGCGCCGCTGCCGGAACGACGACGGCGTCCGCCGTCCCCGGTCCGAGGACCCACTGGTCGTGGCCGGGCAGCAGTCGCACGGCCTGGCTGGGTGCGGTGGCGCTGAGCTCATCGACGTGCTCGTCGAGGACGAGGGTCTCCGCCCCCTCGATGTCCAGCCGGACCAGTCGGTCGTCGAGGTCACGGACCCATCCCTCGATGCGCTTGGGTCCCGCACCGAGTCCCTCGCCGAGCCAGTACTGCAGGCGGGCGACCGGCGCCGGACCGTAGGCACCGAGGTAGGCGATGACCGCACGTCTGCCGGCATCGTCCAGATCCGGTATGCCGGGCCACCTCGGGTTGTCCGCGAGGGCCTGCATGGTGGGCCGGCCGTCGTGAAGGGGACCGAAGCATACGTCGCCCTGCCAGAAGAACGGCTTGAGGAAGGTGTCGAACCGCGAGAGGGCCTCACGGAGGTGGGCGAAGCGGGCGTCCGTGGTCACCTGGGCCGCGACCTCCTCCGGAGTGAGCGGACCGTCGCTGAGTGCCTCGCGGACCGCAGCCCGCAGCGGGGGCCAGTCCTCGGGCTCCAGGGCGTAGTGGCTCCGCCAGCTTGCGCGCTCCCACATCCGGCCGACGGCCCGCAGCGCGAGATGGTCCGCAGCCTGCTGCGGCGTCATGAGATGGGTGGCCCCACGGAACGCGAAGACCTTGATGATCCGTCCGGCGGCGACGGCGTCGTCGACGCTGTCAGCGCCTGATGCGCCAAGCCGGCTCCGGATCGCCAGCTGCGGATCGCCCGACCAGGCCGGGAGCGCCACGAGGCGCTCCACCACATCCTCCACCGACGCGGCCTCCGAGCCGGGCTCGAGGTGGTGCCGCCGCAGCCGCCAGGCGAGGGCCGCCGCCCATGTCGTGCGCACCAGTCCACCGTAGACCCACGCGCGGGACTCGCCCAGGCGATCACGAATCGAGAAGCCGCGCCGGACCCGCCGCCATAGATTGGTGTTCATGACGATGACATTCGAGGCCACCGTCCAGCAGATCGGCGAGCGCCTCATCGTGCGGCTCCCCGGCGACGTCAGCGCCGGCTTGTCGTCCCGTGGGCAGGTGGCGGCCGAGGTGGTCCTGAACGGACACGCGTTCACGACGGTCATCGAGCCGGACGGCCGCAGAGGTCACTGGATCCCGCTGGACGACCTCGCGGAGACGCTGTCGCTGACCGAGGGCACCCACGTCGAGGTCGAGCTCACGCCCACCAAGGCCTGGCCCGAGCCCGAGCTGCCCGACGACTTCGCCGCGGCACTGGCGGACGCTCCGGAGGTCCACGGTGCGTGGGCCGACATCACACCGATGGCCCGCTGGGAGTGGGTGCGCTGGATCAACGCGACGGCGAACCCGTCGACTCGCGAGCGCCGGATCGAGGTCAGCATCGACAAGCTCCGCAAGGGCAGTCGACGACCCTGCTGCTTCGACCTGTCCGCATGCACCGATCCCGAGCTCTCCAGGAGCGGGAAGCTCATCGAGGTCTAGGACCCGCCCTGGGTGTAGTAGTTCTCGGTGTAGTAGTCCTCGGTGTAGTAGGCGAGGAGAACGGCCGCCTCCTCGTTCTCGGGGTCGAGCTCGAGCGATCTGTTGAGGTGCTCGATGGCCTGCTCGCGGCGTCCCTCGACACCGTGGGCCCAACCGGTCATCAGCCACAGCCCGGACGAGTCCGGCGCGACGCGCTCCCACAGGCCGAGCAAGGGCCACGCGAGATCGGTCCGGTGCATCTCGATGACTCCCCAGATCGCCTCCTCGAACCCGTCCGGGCCGGGGTCGAAGCGTGGCGGGTCCTCGGCGGTGAGTCGATGGAAGAGGTCGACAGCAGCGTCCACGCCATCGCCGACGAGCACGGTGGCGAGCGGCACGGTCACCGGGGGAAGTGGTGGATCGCCTGGATCCTCCCCGGCGAGCGCGGAGAGTGCGGCCTTGGTGATCGTGAACGTCGGCGCGGTGTTGCAGTTGGCGAGCACGACCACGCCCGCGCCTAGCTCGGGCACGATCGCGAGGCTGCTGAGGAAGCCGGGGTCGTCCCCGTTGTGATTGACGACCTGGTGCCCCGCATACGGTCCCCAGAACCACCCGAGCGCCATCTGCTCGTTCATCCCGCCCCAGTCGGTCGTGACCACCGGTTCCCACATCTGACGGTGGGTCGCCGGGTTCAGCACTCCGGTGCCACCGGCGAGGTTGATGACGATCCACTGAGCGAGCTCGGCCGCGCTGCTGTGCAGGGTAGAGCTCGGAGAGTGGCGACGCGTGTACGGGTAGGCGCCGGGGACCACCTGCAGCGGCAGGCCCAGGTGCGGAAGAGCGGCATGCTCCGGTGGCACGTCAGCGCGCATGAAGGTGCTGGACCGCATCCCGGCCGGGTCGAGCACACGCTCCTTGAGGTGGGACTCGAAGGTGCGTCCACCGACCGTGGCGATGAGGTGACCGAGCAGCTCGAAGGCTGCGTTCGAGTAGGCGAAGGTGGTCCCCGGGTCGTGCTCGAGGCGCCACCCGGCGACCCGCTCGGCGAACCTGCCGAGAGCCCCGTCGTCGAGCTCTGGCTCATGCCAGCCGTAGTCGCCGGAGACGTCTCCCAGCCCGGAGCGGTGCGAGAGCAGGTGCCGGACGGTGATGTCGCCGGCGCGCGGGTCGGCCCAGACCAGGTCCGGGAGGTATGCCGGGATCGGGGCGTCGAGGTCGATCGTGCGGTCCTCGGCCAGCTGGAGCGCGGCGGTCGCGACGAAGACCTTGGACACCGAGGCCAGATGGAAGAGGCTGTCGGCGGTGACCAGTTGACCGGTCCCAACATCATGGTTGCCGTAGGTCCTGGTGAGGATCTGGTCGCCGTCGTGCACGACGGCGACGGCCAGTCCGGGCACCGCCCAGCTCTCGACGAGGCGGTCGAGATAGGGCCACAGAGTCGTCTCGATGCGGCCGGACGTGGTCCGGGCCGTGCTCATGGAGCGAGGCTACTCTCCGGTTCAGAGCGAGTCGCCCGGGTTTATGGCAGGTCGACGACCGTGGGGCCGGCCCCGCTGTCGTCGTTGTCCCCCACGATGGTGCGCGCGGTCTTGACGAGGGTGCCGACCAGCGAGGTCCCTCCCCAGTACTCCGCGGTGTCTCCGTCGATCTTGAGGACGACGTTGTGCGGGTCCTCGGGTCCGCCGTCGAGGAAGGCGCCAGAGGCCTTGGTCCACAGGTCCTCGACAACCCTGCGATCCCGGACCACGGATGCGGTGCCGGACAGCGAGACCCACGCCTTGCGGCTCGAGTAGGCCGCATTGACCTGGGGGTTCGCCTCGACGTCCCGCACGACTGCGCTGTCGTCGCGCACCAGGAAGAGGACGTCGCCGTCCTCCTCGGCGACCTGGGTCGTCAGGGGCCGGCTCACGAGGCGACCGGCCGACGAGGTGGAGTCGATCGTGGTGACCATCGCGATGTCGGTGTCGCTGAGGATCTCGTGAACCGTGCGCACGTCGTCCGGGTCGGTGCTGATGTCGGCAGCGGAGGCGTGGGGGTTCATGTCATCTCCTCGAGATCGGGGGTCTTGGGGTCGGCCGCGACCTGCTGGCTGGCGGCATAGCTGGGAGCGCGCAGACGCGCCCACAACGGGTGGGTCCAGGAGCCGGCGGGCGGATGGCCCACCGGGTCGTGCCGTCGGGTGGAGTCCTGGTCGCTCCAGGTGATGTCCAGCCGTCCGCGCGCGCGCCACGGCCCGCCGGGAGCGGCAGTGAGCAGGAGGTATGCGGTCGGCGGCTCACCCGTGCCCGGCACCGGGTCGAGGCGGAAGAGCAGGGCACCGCTCGGAGTGCTCAGGGGCAGAAGGGTCGTGAGGGGGCCGTGGCTGTCGAGGTCACGCAGGACGAGCACGTGCCTGCCGATGACCCCGGTGCCCGTGGAGGCGAAGAGGACGTCGCCGGCGGCCGCTCCGTCGATGCGGACCGCCAGACCCTCGATGTCGTGGCCCTGCTGTCGACCCGTTGCCCGCGACCAGCGCACCCGGCAGGGGTGCGGCCCCGGGTCATCGAGCAGCACGACGCCGGTCGGCGAGGTCCGCTCGGAGGTGATGACACCCGTCCCGGAGACACCGACGGGATGCAGCGCCCGCGTCCCGCGCAGTCGCGCGACCAGTCCGAAGGTCCCCGCGAGCAGCACGCCGCCGGCACGCCCGACGACCTCGGTGAGCAGCCCCGCCGACGGGGCAGAGGGCTGGACGGCTCGGTGACTCATGCGTCCACGCTAGGACGGGTGCAACGTGCGATCCGCTTCTCCGGAAGCCGGGGTGCTGGGGTGCGCGCCGCATACACTCGGCCGTTGTGGACCTCCTCGACGTCGGGCTCGTCGTCATCGGACTCGGGCTCCTCGTCGCGGGAGGGGAGGGTCTGGTGCGCGGCGCGTCGTCGATCGCCCAGCGACTGGGCATGTCCCCACTGGTCGTCGGACTGACGATCGTCGCCATCGCCACGTCCTCACCCGAGCTCGCCGTGACGGTTGGCGCGGTCCTGGCCGGTCAGCCGGAGCTCGCCGTTGGCAACATCGTCGGGAGCAATATCGCGAACATCCTCCTCATCCTCGGGATCGCCGCGCTACTCCTCCCCCTGACCGCCCGGCGCCGCCTCGTGCGCATCGACGTGCCGGTCATGATCGTCCTGTCGGGACTGCTTCTCGTGCTCTCCCTCGACGGCGGGATCTCGCGGTGGGATGCGCTGGTGCTCGTGGTCGTCTTCACGTCCCACCTGGTGTGGTCGGTCAAGGCCGGCCGCGGCGGCAACGACAACGGCGGGGTAGAGGTCCCACCGGCGTTGAGTGCAGGGAAGGCCGCAGCGCTCATCGTGGTGGGAGTGGCCCTGCTCGTCCTCGGCTCGCAGTGGCTCGTGCGTGGGGCAAGCGCGATCGCGAGCGCCTTCGGTCTGAGCGATCTCGTCATCGGTCTCACGGTGGTCGCGATCGGCACCTCCCTCCCGGAGCTCGCCGCGTCACTCATCGCGGTGAGGAAGGGTGAGCGGGACCTCGCCATCGGCAACGCGGTGGGCAGCAACATCGCCAACATCGGCTTCGTCCTCGGACTGCCGGCCCTCATCGCGAGCGGCGGGATCCCGGTGCCCAGGGCAGCCATCGTCCTGGACATCCCGCTCATGATCGCCGTGGCGCTCGCCCTGCTGCCGATCGTCTTCACCGGCTTCGTCATCCGGCGCTGGGAGGGTGGTCTCTTCGTCCTGCTGTACGTGTCCTACCTGGTCTACCTGGTGCTCTGGGCGACGGAGCACGACGCGCTCGACGGTTTCACCACCATCGTCGGCCTCTTCGTGCTCCCGATCGTCGCGCTGACGCTCATCCTCCTCGTGGTCTACGAGCTCGGGAGGCGGAAGGGACGCGAGGAGGTTCGAGCGGCTGTCGTCTCCGGTGAGGGTGACGAATAGCCGCCTGCTCAGGTGATCGTGAAGTCGCGGTGGAGCCGCTCAATCAGTGCGATGACGGCGATGCTGTCGCGAGGATCGACCGGGGTAGGTGCTCCTGTCGAGATCGCGTGTGCCACATCGCGGTAGAACGCCCCGTAGTCGCCTCGGTCGAGGGGTATCTGGCGCTTGTCATCGTCCAGGCCGACCACCGCATACGCGTCCTCGGGGCTTCGTGTGAGAGGGGCCTGGCCATCGGCTGCGCTGGCGGGCCCGGGAGGAGGCATGGGATCGACGCCCCAGGACTCGAAGCCCGCGCGCGAGCCGAGCACCCGGAAGCGGGGACCGAGGAGCGGTGCGACCGCACTCATCCAGAGGTGCGAGAGCGCCCCTCCCTTGTGCTGCAGCGCGACGAAGGTGTCGTCGTCTGCACCCGATCCCTCGCGCAGCGTGCGGACCTCTGCGTAGACGTCCTCCACCTCTCCCAGGAGCTGGATCGCCTGGTCGATGAGGTGGGTTCCCAAGTCGTAGAGGACACCCGCGCCGGTGGCGCTGGCACCGTCCTTCCAGGCCCGGGACTCGGTCGGCTTCCACCTCTCGAAGCGGGACTCCAGGCGGCGCACCTCACCGAGCTCGTCGGCGTCGATGAGGCGACGCAGGGTGAGGTAGTCACCGTCCCAGCGACGGTTCTGGAAGGGGGTGAGGGTGCGGCCGACGCGTTCCGCGAGGGCGACCAGCGCATACCCCTCCTGGCTCGTGACGGTGAGTGGCTTGTCGACGACGACGTGCAGCCCGGCCTCGAGAAGTGCGCTCGCCTGCTCGGCGTGGCCCGCCGGTGGCGTCGAGACGATGGCAAGCTCGAGGCCGAGGTCGCCGGCCCGGTCGAGGAGGGTGGCCAGGTCCGGGATGACCTCGGCTCCCGGAAGGTCGGCGCGCACCTGGTCGGCGCGCTCGGGACTGCTCGTGACGACGGCGACGAGGTCGAGGTCCGGGTCGGCGGCGACGAAGGGGGCGTGGAAGTGGCGTCCACCCATGCCGTAGCCGACGAGCGCTGCACGGATCCTCATGGGCCCACCCTGCCACGGGCGTGACGTGCCCGAGTCCAGGTTGCAGGGTGTTGCGCTGCAGGATGGTGTCGTGACCGCGCCATCCGATCCCGCGATGCTGACGCTTCATGCCGTGCGTCTGCTGGGGTTCGCCGACGCACCGAAGGTCGCTGCGCGCTTCGGCCTGGGTCCCGCAGAGACGGAGGAGTGGCTCCTCGACTTCGAGGCCTACGGGTGGGTGCAGCGCTCGAGCTTCGGTGAGACGACGGGGTGGTCGCTGACCGACTCGGGCCGGCGCGAGAACGAGAGTCGGCTCGCTGCGGAGCTCGATGAGATCGGCGCCCGTCCGGTTCTGACGGACGTGCACGAGAGGTTCGTCCCGCTCAACGGCCGGTTCCTCGAGGCGATGACCCGCTGGCAGACCCGCCCTCTTCCCGGCAACGCGATGGCCGCCAACGACCACACCGACTTCGGTTGGGACGACAGGGTCTTCACCACCCTCGCATCTCTCGGTCGCCGGCTGGAGCCGTTGAATGCCGCGCTCGCGGACGTGCTGGATCGGTTCGACGGGTACGTCGAGCGCTACGAGAGAGCTCTCGCCAGGATCGAGAACGGCGAGTACCACTGGGCCGACGGCATCTCCGTCGACTCCTGCCACACCGTGTGGATGCAGCTCCACGAGGACCTCATCGCGAGTCTCGGCCTCGTCAGGGGCAGCCAGCCCTGACGAGGCCTTGGGCGGTGGTCACTGCTCACAGGATGTGTGGCAGGGGCCAGGACTCACCTGCAGCAGTGTCGATGAGAGCCGCTCGATCGACCCGGAGGGTGATCGGGAGGAAGTCGGCGACGATCCTCGCCATCGTGGGTATCTGTGACCCGCTGGCCCGTGTGGCAGCCGAGATGTGCGGGACCCAATCACCTGGTTCGTAGTGGCGATGGAGATCGGCCCCGGCCTCGCGCAGGGCGGTCACGGTCCGTGCTTGGCGCAGAGCGACATCGGGTGGGATGGAAGGAGCGAGGGCCGCCCTACCGCCAGGGAAGGTCAGCGTGCCATGGACGGTCATGGAGAACGGCTCAGCTCTGGGTAAGGCCGCGAGAGCAGACTGGACGCGTTGCTGGTCCCAGCTGCGGAGCACTGCGTACGACAAGTGTGGATGGTGGCGGCCGTGGGTGTGGGTGGCCAGCGTGGCGATTCCCTCCGCCTCGAGGCGGGACCAGAGCTCTCGGACGCGCCGGTCCGAGCGGGTGTCGAAGAGCAGACACACGGCCATGGTCACCCCTCCATCATCTCCGGAACGGCGGTCCCGGTGTCCTCGTCAGGGGTCCACCAGCAATCCTTCGACGATGTCGGCGAGCTCGGTCACGGGACGGGTTCCATCCAGCTCGAGGCTCGCCCCGCGGCGCAGGAGCGGCTCGACGGTCGCCACGTAGCCGCTGATCTCGGCACGGTCCTGGTCAGTCCGGCCATAGGGGTTGTTGGTTCGGGTGCGGACGCGGTCCAGCAGGACGTCGAGCGGCGCACTCAGGAGCACGACGTGCGCGAACCGGTCGTAGAACTTGCCCTGGTTCTCGACCGTGCCGGAGACGACGACGGTCTCGTGCTCGTCCAGGAGGCGCGTGATACGCGCCTCGTCCCACTGCCCCATGCCGTCGTCCCACCCGGGCTCATCGGTGTCGACCGTGTGATGGCCGCGCCGGCGCAGTTCCTCGAGCAGGGTGGTCTTGCCTGCTCCGGACATCCCGGTCACGAGGATTCGTGCCACTCCGACAACCTATCGGCGGGACCCGAGTGCGGCCGCCCCTCAGTCCTCGACGACACCGCACCGGATGTCTCACCCGGCGGTCCATGGCGTGACCGCCCCGAGCTCGGGCCGCCGTGTCAGCACAGGGATCGCGTGAACTGGCCCCAAGACACACGGCGAATCCCTAAAGTTTGCCCATGATGCGCGCGCGCCAGTCCCTCTCCAGCCGGATCCGCGGGGTCGCCGCCCTCGGAGTCCTCTCGTGTGTCCTGCTGGCCGGTTGCGGGGAGCTGGGCGCGTCAAGGGCCGCGACGAGCGAGACCCCGACCGCGGCAGAAGAGTCCGCATCCGCCGCACCTGTGACCGTTGAGGAGCTCGGCTCCGGGGATCGCGGCGAGGTCGTTGACGTCGAGGTGGAGGGGCCGGTGACGGTCACCTACCGACGGATCACCATCGCACCCGGTGCCGGGACCGGCCTTCACTGCCACCACGGCCAGCTCGTCGCGATCGTCGAAGAGGGCGAGCTCACGCACCGCGCACCGGTGTACCCGGGCGGGGAGCACGTCTACCAGGCCGGGGACAGCCTCGTCGAGGGCGCCGGCTACGTCCACGAAGGCATCAACGAGGGGACCGAAGATCTCGTTCTCCTCGTCACCTACATCACCGAGACGGGCAAGCCGCTCGCCGAGACCGACCTCGAGCTCTGCGACGCCTGAGGCTTGATCATCGACGTCGCCAGGTCAGGTGACCCGTGTGAGGGTGGATCGATGAGCAGCAACGACGCCCTTGCCCCACCGATCTCCGACCCGGGCCACCCGGTCGTCGTCGGCAGCATCGTCGGAATGGCAGCAGCCACCGCCTTCGTGATGGTCAATGCGGGTGGGCTGCCCTCGCCCTGGGGCACCCTCGCCCGCCTCGCCTGGGTGATCGCGGTGGCCGCCACAGTCTGGAACGTGCTCCTGCGCCGTCGTCGCCTCGCGGTCGCTCCTCGGCCCTCCGGGAGGGCTGGTCTTGTGTACGCCGCCTCGGTCCTCGGGATGGTCGCGGGCATCGTCGGTGGAGCGCGCCTGCTTGTGGCCCTCGAGCGCTCCGAGCTGGTGCCTGCGCTTGTTGTGATGGTCGTAGGCCTGCACTTCATACCGTTTGCCCGGGCGTTCTCGGCGCCTGTCTTCGGCGTTCTCGGTTGGGCCATGACGGCACTAGGTGCGATCGGCCTCTTCGTCGGCTGGCAGGTCTCGGGGGCAGTGGTCGCGAGCGCGACAGCCACGATCGCGGGCCTCGTCATGCTGATCGTCATGGCGGCCCGGGCACACCCGGCCGGGTCCGTCGTCCCTTCGCCGGACGTAAGCGCGCTATGAACGCGGGCTGAGTCCCGACAGGCAGACTCAGAACTCCTGGGTCATGTTGGCGAATCGGCTGTAGTGACCTTGGAAGGCGAGCGTGAGATCGCGCGTTGGACCGTTGCGGTGCTTGGCCACGATGACGTCGGCCTCACCCTCCTTGCCGGCACCGGGGTCCCGGTCCCGGTGGAGGAGGATGACCATGTCGGCATCTTGCTCGATCGATCCGCTTTCTCTCAGGTCCGACATCTGAGGGCGCTTGTCGGTCCGCTGCTCAGGACCACGGTTGAGCTGCGAGATGGCGATGACGGGGACGTCGAGCTCCTTCGCGAGGAGCTTGATGGCGCGGGAGAACTCGGAGACCTCCTGCTGCCGGGACTCGACCTTCTTGCCGGACGTCATCAGCTGGAGGTAGTCGATGACGACGAGCTTCAGGTTGTGCAGCTGCTTGAGCCGGCGGCACTTGGCCCGGATCTCCATGAGCGTCATGTTCGGGGAGTCGTCGATGAAGAGCGGCGCGACCGAGATCTCGCCCATGACCCGGGCGAGCTTCTGCCAGCCCTCGTCGCGGAGTGTGCCCTTGCGCAGGTCTTGGAGGTGGAGCGTTGCCTCGGCGGACAGCACACGCATCGTGATCTCGGTCTTGCTCATCTCGAGGCTGAAGACGGCGGTGGCCATGCCGTGCTTGATCGCAGCACTGCGGGCGATGTCCAAACCCATCGTCGATTTTCCCACGGCCGGCCTCGCCGCGAGGACGATCATCTGTCCGGGATGGAGACCGTGCGTGAGCTCGTCGAGCTCAATGAATCCGGTTGGCACGCCGGTCATCTCGTCGCTGCGCCCGGACGCGACCTCGATCTCCTGGAGCGTCTGCTCGAGGATGTCGGACAGCGGGGCGTAGTCCTCGGTCCGCCGCTTGTCGGCCACGGCGTAGACCTCGGCCTGGGCCGCGTTGACGACGTCGACGACGTCGCCTTCCTGCGCATACCCCATCTGGACGATGCGGGTGCCGGCCTCGACCAGGCGCCGCAGGACCGCGCGCTCTGCCACGATCTCGGCGTAGTAGGCGGCGTTCGCCGAGGTCGGCACGGCCTGGATCAGGTCGTGGAGGTATGCGTGGCCACCGACCCGCTGCAGCTGCCCCCGCTTCGTGAGCTCGTCGGCGACGGTGATCGCATCGACCGGCTCCCCGCGGCCGTAGAGGTCGGCGATCGAGTCGTAGATCATCTCGTGCGCGGGGCGATAGAAGTCGCTCGCGCGGATGATCTCGGAGGTGTCGGAGATCGCGTCCTTGGACAACATCATCGAGCCGAGGACGCTCTTCTCGGCGGAGACGTCCTGTGGCGGCAGGCGGTCCGGACCACCGAGATCAACGTGAGACTCGACGTCAGAGACCGACATCCGCACCCTCCCTCTCACTCATGCCACGATGCTCACAGCGAGGTCTGACAAGGCTGGTTTCGTCATGGACCCGCACTGACGTTAGACCTCCCCGGCGGCCCCTCCAAGGTGGCACCCGAAGGTCACGCGAACGGCTGTGGACAGACGGTTGAGGAGCGGTGGAGACCGGTGTGGGAAGCCGTGGCTACGTTGTGGATAGCTGTGGACAACCATGCCTACCTACGGGAGGTAAGCAGCCGCATACCCGCTCTGACCTGCGGCGATGTCATCCACGGTCTGTGGATCCAAGAATCTTGTCGGCGTGTTCTATCCACATCGCGCTCTTGGCAGCCGTCGCGACCAGTGGCACGCTGACGGGATGAAGATCAACCACCAGATCGTGGTCTTCGACGCCGCTGACATCGACACCGAGAGTGAGTTCTGGGCCGGTGTCCTCGGTGGCTCGGTGGCCTGCGACGATGACTGGCACATGATCGTCGTCGACGGCAGTCCGCGGATGGCGGTGCAGCTCGCACCCAACCATGAGCCTCCGCAGTGGCCGGACGGGGCGCCGCAGCAGATCCACCTCGACCTGTGGGTCGAGGACCCTGAGCGGGCCCACGAGGAGGTCATCGCGCTCGGGGCCCGGCTCCTCAAGCCGGCCGAGGAGACGGACGAGCCGGACACCTTCCAGGTCTACGCAGACCCGGCTGGGCACCCGTTCTGCCTCTGCTGGATGAAGGTCGCGGACAGCGGTTAGTCAGTATGCGCGGGCTCAGTGGTCCTGCAGTCCGGCCGGGGCGACCCGCACCGGAACCCCATTGAGGACCGAGTTCGCCGCCACCGACTCCACCCGATCGGGATCGGTGAGGTCGTTGATCGAGACCCCCGGGAGCTGGCGCGCGCGGGAGAGGCGGACGCCGTCCTGGTCGTGCCCGTACCCGTGCGGGAGCGAGACGACGCCGGGCATCATGTCCTCGCTCAGGGCGACGTCGACCTCGACCTTGCCGACCTCGGAGGTGACGGTCACCAGAGCGCAGTCCTCGATGCCACGGGCCCGCGCATCGGTCGGGTGCATGAGCAGGTGGTGACGGGGACGTCCGCGAATCAGGCTGGGGGCGTTGTGCATCCACGAGTTGTTGTCGCGCTGGTGCCGTCGCCCGATGAGCAGGAGCTCGTCCTCCCTGGGCTGCCACACCTGTCCCGACCGGACCTGCTCCGCGAGCTCGGCCACCTGCTCGAGCACGAGAGGCCAGGCCACATCGACCCGCTTGTCCTGCGTGAACAAGCGCTCCGGCAGCTGTGGCACGTGCGGGCCGGCGTCGATCCCACCGGGAGTCTCGGCGAGCTCGCGCACCGAGGTCCGCGGCGAGCCGGTCTGAAGAAGGAAGTCGAGCTGCTGCCGCGGACTGGTCTGCAGACGCAGCAGGTCCTCCCCCTCCGCGGGCTGTCCACGCTCCTTGCGCAGCGCCAGGTTCAGATCGCGGGCGATCTCCCAGTCATGCCGCTGCTCCTCGGACTTCGGGTAGAGCGCCTCGGAGAACCGTGCGGTGTTGCGCACGGCCAGGATGTGGAAGATCAGGTCGTAGTGGTCGCGCTCCAGCGGACCCGTCGGCGGGAGGATGACCTCGGCGTAGCGGGTCGTCTCGTTGATGTAGAAGTCGATCGCCGCCATGAACTCCAGGCCCGCGAGCGCGTCGCCGAGGCGTTGCCCCGCGGGAGTCGAGGAGACCGGGTTTCCCGCGATCGTGAGCATCGCGCGGATCTGCCCCTCCCCCGGGGTCTCGATCTCCTCGCGCAGGGCGGCGACAGGCAGCTCACCGCCGAACGCCGGAAGTCCGCGCACCCGTGAGGACCACGCGCCCAGGTGACCCTTCCCGATGAGGCCGCGGGCCACGCTGTCGATGACCGGCGCGCTGAGCATCGTGCCACCCTCGCGGTCGAGGTTGCCCGTCACGATGTTGATGAGCTGCACGGCCCACTGACCGATCACACCGAATGCCTGGGTGGACAGGCCCATTCGGCCGTGGACAGCGGCTCGCTCGGCCGACCACAGCGCATCGGCGAGATCGATGATGGCTCGCGCGGGCATACCGGAGAGGGACTCCGCGACCTCCGGAGTGAACGGCTCGACCGCCGCCCGCACCTCCTCGATCCCGTCGACGTATGCGGCGGCCCGGCTCCCGCGAGAGAGGAGAGTTCGGAGGATGGCGAGCAACGCATACACATCCGTGCCCGGCCGGATGAAGTGGTGCTGGTCGGCAACCTTGGCGGTCTCGGTCCGACGCGGATCGATGACGACGAGCCTCCCGCCGCGGGCGGCGAGCTCGCGCCGGCGCTGCGGGAACGCGGGGACGGTCCACATCGATCCGTTGGACGCCATCGGGTTGTGCCCGATGAGGACCAGCAGGTCGGTCCGGTCGATGTCCGGCACCGGCAGGAGGAACTGGTGGCCGTAGAGGCCCCAGGAGGTCACCTGGTGCGGGAGCTGGTCGACGGAGGTGGCGCTGAAGACGTTCCGGGTCTTGAGGGACCGCACGAGCTGCAGGCCCTGGGTGAGGGCGCCGAGGCTGTGGACGTTCGGGTTGCCGAGGTAGACGCCGAGCGCGTTCTGGCCGTGGGCGGTCTGGATCTCGTGGATGCGGCGCGCGACGTACTCGATCGCCTCCTGCCAGGAGACCTCGACCCACTGGCCGTCGATCTTGCGGACCGGGCGCCGGAGCCGATCTGGGTCCTCGTGGAGGTCCTTGAGGGCGAACGCCTTGGGGCAGATGTGGCCGCGCGAGAGCGGATCCTCGGCGTGCCCACGCATGTCGACGATCTCGCCGTCAGCCGCGAGCTGGACCTGCAGGCCGCAGCTGGCCTCGCACAGGACGCACTGGATGTACCGGGTCTTCGTCGCGTCGTCGCCCATGCTCTGACCCTATGGCCCGGGCGGGCGCAACACCTATGGTGGGTTCATGTGCCGCAACATCCGTCCGCTCCACAACTTCGAGCCGCCGGCCACGGCCGACGAGGTGCAGGCAGCCGCGCTGCAGTATGTGCGCAAGGTCGCCGGCACGACCAAGCCCTCCGCCGCGAACGCGCAGGCCTTCGCCGAGGCGGTCGACGCAGTGGCCGCTGCGACGAGGACGCTGCTGGAGTCGCTGTCGACCTCCGCTCCCCCGAAGAACCGGGAGATCGAAGCCGCCAAGGCGCGGGCACGCGCCGCGAAGCGGTATGCCTCCTGAGGCTTTGGCGCGGCTGCTCCACTGTTCGTTGGGTCCGGTTCGTTGAGTCTGGTTTATGCCGTTGCTCGACGTCCCGCGCGGTTAGCCGAGTTATCCACAGGCTGAGTCCCGTCGCCCTGCGGGGGTCTGCTAATCGGGTTAGGCTCGATCGGCAGTAGGCGTTCCGCACTCTCATCAGGCGGGGGAAACCAATGACACATCAATTCGTCGTGCCCGCGTGGGCGCGACTTGGCACGGCCGCGGTCATGGCTGCCGCGGTGCTCAGCGGATGCACCGGGTCCGAACCCGATCCGGGGCCGACCGGGGCGACGGCGACCTCACCGACGGAGAGCGCGACCGAGTCGCCCACTCCGACCGAGGAGCCGACCGAGACGTCCGCGCTGCCGCCGTTGCCCGAGGAAGCGACCGAGAACACCCCCGAGGGCGCAGAGGCGTTCATTCGGTATTACTTCGACGTCGCGAACGAACTCTATATGGACCCGCCTCCCGCCCAGGAGATCGCGGCAATCGTCGGGCCTGACCTGGTCGACCCCGAGTGCGTCTCCTGCGAGAACCTCCGGCAAGAACTGCGCGAGTTCTCCGAG
>Ga0209313_1000273_pt1 | contig 54412 bp, 49 predicted proteins | sample BioC13SIPDNA_3_FD_185748 | JGI IMG/M metagenome (GOLD analysis project Ga0209313, IMG submission 185748) | Anaerobic biogas reactor microbial communites from Washington, USA - Biogas_R2_B C13 SIP DNA (SPAdes) (version 2) | ecosystem: Engineered > Bioreactor > Anaerobic > Unclassified | place... | reverse complement strand
TCGAAGTCGGGAGCAAAGGTCGAAGTTGGGAGCAAAGGTCGAAGTTGGGAGCAAGGGTCGAAGTCGGGAGTAAAGGTCGAGCGACCCAGCTCCGGAGGGCCCGCCACTCAGGCACGCACTGCGCGGATCTCGTGGATCGCGCGCCCGGCCCGCATCCCCTTCGCCTCGAACCCGGCGGTGGGCCGCCAGGAGGGCCGCTCCCCCACGACGACGTCCCAGCCGCCGTGCTCACGCAGCGCCTCGAGGGTATGCGCGAAGTAGTGCTCCTGATCGGTCGCCACGAGGAAGGCTCCCCCGGGCTCGAGCCGCGAGGCGATGAGCTCCAGCGTGAACGGGGAGACGAACCGGCGCTTCGCGTGCCGCTCCTTCGGCCAGGGGTCGGGGAAGAAGAGGTGAACCGCGTGCACGGATCCCGGGGCGATCCGGTCCCGCAGGAGGAACACGGCATCCCCCATGGTGACCCTGAGATTCGGGACGCCGGCCTCGTCCGCGGCCGCGAGCATCCGCGCCACTCCAGGGGTGTGCACGTCGACGGCCAGCAGGTCGTGGTCAGGATGGGTGCGGCAATAGGCGATCGCCGCAGCCCCGTGCCCGCAGCCGATCTCGATCACCAGCGGTGCCGAGCGGCCGAACGCCTGCACGGGATCGAGCGGTCCCTCCGGAATGGCCCGCTCGGGCAGGAAGCGCTCCATCCGCTCCAGCGTCAGGGCCGATCGACGACCCCGGCGGGCCGCATACGACCTGATCCACTCCCGTGCCGGCCCGGCTGTGCCGTGGACGGTCATCTCCCCGTGCGCCATCGTCAGGGTCGGCGCTTACTCTCGCCAGATGACGACGGCTGCGCGGTCGTCGGAGGTCCCGGCACGCGCGACGCAGCACGCATGGTCAGCAAGGCCGGCGAAGCCCACCGTGCGGCCCCGGTCGGCGAAGCCGAGGAGCCGGTCGATGCCGTCGTCGAGGCTGGTCTCCCTGGCCTCGATGATGCCGTCGGTGTAGAGCATGAGGGCGTCCCCACGCTCGAGCACTCCCTCCGTCCGGCGATAGCTGAAGTCGTCGAGCACCCCCAGCGGTGGTCCCCCGGTCGCGATCATCTGCCAGGAACCGTTCGAGTGCCGCAGGTGCAGCGCCGGCGGGTGGCCGGCCGAGCCGACGGAGTATGCGCCGGTCTCCAGCTCGATCGCCACATGGACCGCGGTGGCGAACCCTTCCCGCCAGCCCTGCCGGCCGAGGAACGCGTTGGCGGAGGTGAGGAACTCCTCGGGCGGGACGGCTGAGAGCAGACCGCCGAAGGCTCCGGAGAGCAGGAGCGCGCGGGTGCCGGCCTTGGTTCCCTTGCCGCTGACGTCGACGAGCGCGACCTCGAGACGCTGCGGCCCGGAATCGAGCGAGGCGACGAGGAAGTCACCCGAGAACGAGTCGCCGTTCGCGCTGTGGACTGCCGACTCCGCTGCCCAGCCGGCGGGGAGCTGGGGCAGCTCGCCCATCCGGCGCAGCCGGTCGCGCAGGTCGACGAGGATCTTGTCGCCACCGATGCCCTGGGTGCCGATCCGGGCCCGGGAGCGCGCCACCCAGAACATGAGTGCCATGACGAGGAGCAGCACGACGAAGGCGCCGGTGAACGCGGGCTTGTTGTTCTCGAAGACGAACCGCGCGGCGAGGATCGCCACGAGGAGGCCGGCGTCGGCGATGAGGAGGTTGCGCGGGGCGAGGAACAGTCCGGCGAAGACGGCGATGCCGATCAGGGAGGCCCAGGGCGTCAACGGCTCGTGGACGACGAGCCCGTAGAACGTGAGCACCGTCCACAGCACGGTGAGGGCGAGGACGAGTCGCTGGATCCCTGCAGGCCCGAGGGCACGTCGGGCCGAGCGAACGGCAGGAAGTCGACGCAGCCGACTCTCCACCGTCAGCTCGTGATCGACGATCATGCACTCAACCTCGGTCGCGACTGACAGGGCCGTGCCCCGATAACGGCGCTGATCAGCGCATATCCGGGAACGGTGATGGGGTCATGCTACGCGGGGTCGGCAGGCGGAGAGAAGCCATCGACAACAAATCGGTAACGACCGGCGTCACCGGGGCAGGTCAGGCAGGGTCCTCGTCCGCTCGTACTCACTGATGAGGTCGATGCGTCGCTGGTGCCGCGCCTCGTCGCTCTCGGGGGTCTCGAGAAACGTGCGCACCATCGAGTGAGCCTCCTCGACGGAGTTCATCCGTGCCCCGATCGAGATGATCTGGGCCTTGTTGTGCTCACGCGCCAGCTTGGCGAGCTCGTCGGAGTAGCACAGGGCCGCCCGGATCCCCTGGACCTTGTTCGCCGCCATCTGCTCGCCGTTGCCGGATCCACCGAGGACGATGCCGAACGAGCCCGGCTCGGCGGCGACCGCCTCAGCAGCCCGCAGCACGAAGACGGGATAGTCGTCCTCGGCGTCGTACTCGAAAGGTCCGTGGTTGACGACGTCATGCCCCTCCTGGGCCAGCCACTCGACCAGGTCGACGAGGAGGTCGTATGCGGCATGGTCACCGCCGATGTGGATGCGTGCCATGTCAGCCTGCCTCGTTCTCTGTGTTGCTGTCCTCTGTGTCGCTGCCCGCTGCGTCGTCCTCGATGTCGAACTGCGGTCCGACGGTCCGGGTCCGCTTGAGCTCGAAGAAGCCAGGGGTGCCGGCGACGAGGACGCAGCCGTCCCAGAGCCGGCCGGCGGCCTCGCCCTTGGGTGCCGGGCTCACGACCGGGCCGAAGAAGGCGATGTCGTTGACCGCGACGACCGGGGTGCCGACATCCGTGCCCACCAGATCCATCGCCCGGGCGTGGGAGGCGCGCAGCGCGTCGTCGACGGTGTCGGTCGTGGCGACCTCGGCCAGCTCGGCCGGCAGGCCGACCTCCGCGAGCGCCTCTGCGATCACCCGCTGGTAGTGGACGTCGTCCTCGTAGCGGGCCCGCTGGTGGTGGACCCGCTCACCCATGGCGTCGTAGAGCGCCTTGATGACCTCGGGGCCGTGCTGCTGCGCCGCGGCGATGATGACGCGGACCGGACCCCAGGCGTTGTCCAGGAAGGCGCGGTAGCCCTGGTCGAGGTCGCGGCCCTCGTTGAGGACCGCCAACGACATCACCGACCAGGTGACGTCGACGTCGCGGACCTTCTCGACCTCCATCATCCAGCGGGAGGTCATCCACGCCCAGGGGCACAGCGGGTCGAACCAGAACTCAGCGGAATCACGAGACATGAGCACATCCAATCACGCGTGCCGACTCCTCCCGGGAGTCCCCCGGAGCGGCCCGTATTGGCAGAAATGAGCCCTGTCGTCGCAGCATGGGAGGATATCCAGCGGCCGTTCCCGACCTAGGAGACCCCTCACAGTGCCAGGCACCAACCTCACCCGCGACGAGGCGACCACCCGTTCCAGCCTCGTCTCCACCGAGTCGTACACCGTCGAGCTCGACCTCACCAGGGACGAGAAGACGTTCGACACCACGAGCACCATCGTCTTCGACGCGACCGAGGGGGCCGAGACCTTCGTCGACTTCGTCGGCGAGAACGTCGAGGAGATCATCCTCAACGGCGAGTCCCTCGACCCGTGGACCCACTTCAAGGACAGCCGGGTGCACCTTCCCGGGCTACGCGACCACAACACGGTGACGATCCGCGCCGTCGGTCGCTACACGAACACCGGCGAGGGCCTGCACCGGTTCGTCGACCCCGTCGACGGCGAGGTCTACCTCTACAGCCAGTTCGAGGTGCCGGACAGCCGGCGGATGTACCCCGTCTTCGAGCAGCCGGACCTCAAGGCCACCTTCCAGTTCACGGTCACGGCCCCGGAGCACTGGCAGGTCATCTCCAACTCCCCCGACCCCGCACCCGAACCGCTCGGTGACGGTCGCGCTGTCTGGCGGTTCGCGCCCACGCAGCGCATCTCGAGCTACATCACCGCGCTCGTCGCCGGGCCCTACGACGTCGTCCGGGACACCCTCACGAGCCGTCGCGGCGAGGTGCCCCTCGGCATCTTCTGCCGCAAGTCGCTCACGCCGTACCTCGACGCGGACAACCTCTTCGACATCACCAAGCGCGGCTTCGCGTTCTTCGAGGAGGAGTTCGACTGCGAGTACCCGTTCGAGAAGTACGACCAGCTCTTCACGCCCGAGTACAACATGGGGGCGATGGAGAACGCCGGGTGCGTGACCTTCAACGAGGTCTACGTCTTCCGCAGCAAGGTCCCCGACGCCCTCATCGAACGACGCGCCCTCACCGTCCTGCACGAGCTCGCCCACATGTGGTTCGGCAACCTCGTGACGATGAAGTGGTGGAACGACCTGTGGCTCAACGAGTCCTTCGCCGAGTGGGCGTCGACGACGTGCCAGGCCGAGGCGACCCAGTGGGTCGACGCCTGGACGACCTTCGGCACGATGGAGAAGGACTGGGCCTACCGCGAGGACCAGCTCTCCACGACCCACCCGATCGTCGCCGAGATCCGCGACCTGCGTGACGTCGAGGTCAACTTCGACGGCATCACCTACGCCAAGGGCGCGAGCGTGCTCAAGCAGCTCGTCGCCTACGTCGGGCGGGACGCCTTCCGCGACGGCCTGCGCGCCTACTTCCGCAAGCACGCCTGGGGCAACACGACGCTCGGCGACCTCCTCGACGAGCTGGAGGCGACGAGCGGGCGTGACCTGCGCACCTGGTCGGCCGCCTGGCTGGAGACGGCCGGGGTCAACACCCTCCGCCCGGTCATCGAGACGGACGAGGCGGGCGTGATCACCAGCGCGGTGATCGAGCAGACGGCGAGCGAGACCCACCCGACGCTGCGCCCGCACCGGCTCGCCATCGGTCTGTATGCGCTGGACGGCGCAGACCTGCACCGCACCCACCGCGTCGAGGTCGACATCGACGGAGCGCGCACACCCATCCCGGAGCTCGTCGGTCTGACCCAGCCCGACTTCCTCCTCGTCAACGACGACGACCTCGCTTACTGCAAGATCCGACTCGACCAGCGCTCCCTGGAGACGGGGCTGGCCCACCCCCGCTGCTTCACCTCCTCACTCCCCCGCGCGCTCTTCCTCGCCTCGGCGTGGGACATGGTCCGCGATGCCGAGATGGCTGCGCGCCCGTTCATCGATCTCGTCCTCGGCACGATCCCCGGCGAGACCGACTCGACGCTGCTGCGGACCCTGCTGCTCCAGATGCAGACCGCCCTGTTCTCGTACGTCACTCCCGAGGAGCGCGAGGCCACCCGGGTCTCCGTGCGGGACACGCTCTGGCGGCTGGCCGAGAAGGCCATCCCCGGCAGCGACGCCCAGCTCCAGCTCGTCACCGCCGCGTGCCAGACGACCGCGCAGGGTGACGACACCTCGTACGCCGCCGGGCTCCTCGACGGCAGCGAGATCCTGCCGGGCCTCACCGTCGACTTCGAGATGCGCTGGACGCTGCTCACCGCGATGGCGGCCGCCGGGCACGCGAGCGCCGACGACATCCAGGCCGAGCGCAAGCGCGAGGACACGGCGACCGCTCGTGAGCGGGCGGCCCGTGCCCTCGCCTCACGTCCGACGCTGGAGGCCAAGGAGGAGGCCTGGGAGGCCGCCGTCGTCCGCAACGAGCTGCCCAACGCGACGGTCTCGGCCACCGGTCTCGGCTTCACCCGGCCCGGCGTCGAGGCGCGGATCATGCGGCCGTTCATCAGCCGCTACCACGACATGCTCGCGACGGTCGAGGACAAGGGCTCGCACGCCATCCTCGAGGCGATCGTCCAGGGCTTCTACCCGCGCGCACTCGCGTCGCAGGAGCTCCTCGACGCCACCGACGCCTGGCTCGCGAGCAACACCGACGCGGCGGACTCGCTGCGCCGGCTCGTCACCGAGAACCGTGACCCGATCGAGCGTGCGCTCGCGGCGCAGCGTAAGGACGCCGAGCCGCGATGACCCTCACGTGGGAGCAGGTCCAGGACTGGCTGCTGAGCGATGGCGTCTCCATCCTCGCGGTCATCGTCCTGGCCCTGCTCACCCGGTGGCTGCTGCACCGCGCCATCGGCAAGGTCGTCGCCTCGGTGACCGACCGCAACCGGCGGGCTGAGGAGGCCAGGCCGCAGCGCGCATACCGCCTGCGCAGTGTGCGGATCCTCCAGCAGGCCGCCGGACTGGGTGATGACCGGCAGAACCAGCGGGTCAGCACCATCGGCTCCCTCCTGCGCTCGGTCGTCACCTTCGTCATCGTCCTCGTCACGCTGCTGACGATCATGCAGATCATCGGGCTGCCGCTCGGCCCGGTCCTCGCCTCGGCCGGCGTCGGCGGTATCGCGCTCGGCTTCGGTGCCCAGACCCTCGTCAAGGACTTCATCTCCGGCATCTTCATGATCTTCGAGGACCAGTACGGCGTGGGCGACGTCATCGACACCGGCGAGGCGATCGGCACCGTCGAGGAGGTCGGCCTGCGGGTGACCAAGCTCCGGGACGGCAACGGCGTCATCTGGTACATCCGCAACGGCGAGATCACGCGCATCGGCAACCGGTCCCAGGGCTGGTCGGTGGCCGTCGTCGACACCCCGGTGTCCTACTCCGAGAACGCCGAACGGGTCATCGAGGTCCTGGACCGCGTCGCCCAGGAGCTGGACGAGGACCCGGCCTGGTCCGATCGACTGCTCGACAAGCCCAAGGTCGCCGGCGTCGAGTCGATCACCGGAACGGCGATGACGATCCGCACCGTCGCGACCTGTGCGCCCAACCAGAACCTCGCCGTCCAGCGGGAGCTGCGGGAGCGGATCAAGGCGGCCCTCGACGAGGCAGGCATCCAGCCACCACCTGCCCCGCCGGCGATCGGGGTGTCACGGTGAGCTTCTACGACGAGGTGGGCGGCGCCGAGACCTTCGAGCGGCTCGTCGCCCGCTTCTACGAAGGGGTCGCCCAGGACGCCCCGATGCGCGCGCTGTACCCCGAGGAGGACCTCAAGCCGGCGGAGCGGCGACTGAGGATGTTCCTCGAGCAGTACTTCGGTGGACCGAAGACCTACAGCGAGGAGCGTGGTCACCCCCGCCTGCGTATGCGCCACGTCCCCTTCCCCATCACCCTCGATATGCGCAACCGCTGGCTGCGGCACATGATGGACGCGCTCGACAGTCTCGACCTGCCCGAGGCCCATGCCATGGCGATGCGCGACTACTTCGTGCGGGCTGCCGACATGCTCGTGAACACTGCGGAGCAGCCAGAGAGCACTGCTGACCAGCCCGGGGGTACCGCGGAGCAGCCGGCCCCGTGACCCGTCAGACCCCGAGGATCCTCATCCTCGTCGCTGTCGTCCTGGTCGCCCTCACCATGCGTGGCGCGATCACAGCGGTGCCGCCCCTGCTCACCGACATCTCCGACGACCTGAGGATCACCCCGGCAACGGCCGGCCTGCTCACCTCGCTGCCGGTGCTCATGTTCGCGCTCGCGGCGCCGTTCAGCGCCTGGCTGGGGCGGCGCTTAGGGGCCGGGCACGCCGTCGTCCTCGGACTCGTCCTCATCCTCCTCGGCACGGTGGGGCGCGTCCTCGGGGGCGCAGCGATCCTCTTTGTCGGCACCGCCGTCATCGGCATCGGCATCACGATCGCGAACATCCTCGTCCCGGTCGTCATCAAGCGGGACTTCGCTCAGCACGCGAGCCGGGTCACCGGCTACTTCGTCGCGACGATGGCGATCGGCGCCACCCTGGCCTCGGCTCTCGCCGTACCGCTCGCCGGATGGTTGGACTGGCGAGGCTCCCTCGTCGCGTGGGCTCTCCTCGTCCCGGTCGCCATGGTGGGCTGGTGGCTCCACGTGACGCGCCGCGAGCGGCTCGAGAGGGGCGAGGCAGCGGCCGGGACGTCCGAGGCCGGGCTCGCGACGCATACCCCCGCGGCGGGGGCGAGCCACAGCGACGGCTACGTCTGGCGACTGCCGCTCGCGTGGGCGATCTCGCTCGCCTTCGGCAGCCAGTCCGCGCTGTTCTACGCCACGACGACGTGGATGCCCTCCATCCTCATCGACCGCGCCGGCCTCTCCGCCGAGGTTGCGGGCGTCGGGCTCGCGATCTTCCAGATCACCGCCCTGCCCACCGCCCTCACCGTCGCCGGCCTGTCCCGGCTGCGGCCCTCGCAGGCGTGGCTCGGCGTCACCCTGGCGGCCGGTTGGCTGCTCACCATCGGCGGACTGTTGTTCCTCCCGGCCTTGTGGCCGCTCTGGGCGGTCGTCGGCGGCCTGGCCCAGGGTGGCGGCTTCACGTTCGTGCTCACGCTCATCGTGCTGCGGGGGGCCGACGAGCACGTCGTCCGCGCGCTCGGCGCGATGGGCCAGCTCGTCGGGTACCTCATCGCGGCGGCCGGACCGGTGGCCGTCGGGTGGCTCGCCCAGGCGAGTGGCGACTGGCTCGCACCGGGACTGCTGCTCGGCACTCTCGCGGTCATCCTCGGGTCGATGAGCCTCATCGCGGGCCGGAACCGGACGATCACCGCACCGGCACACGCACACGGGTGACGTGCGGTCGCACGATGGCCGGTCCGTCGCCGGCTCAGGGCAACCTCGCACTGCGGAGATAATGCCTCGGTGACCTTGACGACCCTGCTGCACTCCGGAGCCCACCAGACCACCCCACCCGGTCGGCCACTCACCGACGAGCACCTCGACGGCGACAGCCGCGGCCAGCGGGACCTGCCCTGGTGGCGGACGGCGGTGATCTATCAGGTGTATCCGCGGTCCTGGGCCGACAGCAACGGCGACGGTATCGGGGACCTGCCGGGGATCATCGAGCGGCTCCCGTACCTCGTGGCTCTCGGGGTCGACGCACTCTGGCTCTCGCCGTTCTACGTCTCGCCCATGCACGACGCCGGGTACGACGTGGCCGACTACGAGGACATCGACCCGATCTTCGGCACGCTGGCCGATGCCGACCGCCTCATCTCGAGGGCGCACGAGCTCGGACTCAAGGTCATCATCGACCTCGTCCCCAACCACTCATCGAGCGAGCACCCGTGGTTCCAGGCAGCCCTTGCAGCGGAGCCCGGCAGTCCCGAGCGCGACCGCTACATCTTCCGCGACGGGCTCGGCCCGGACGGCTCCGAGCCGCCCTCGGACTGGCGGTCCGTCTTCGGCGGGCCGGGGTGGAGCCGGGTCACCGAGCGGGACGGGTCCCCCGGTCAGTGGTACCTCCACCTCTTCGACGTGACCCAGCCGGACTACAACTGGCACAACCCGGAGGTCGTCGCTGCGTTCCACCGGCACATGCGCTTCTGGCTGGACCGGGGCGTCGACGGGTTCCGGGTGGACGTCGCCCACGCGCTCTTCAAGGACCTGTCCTTCCCGAGCTGGCCGTTCGGTGGCGAGATGCTCGCGCCGGAGCACCTCGAGGAGCCGGGACCCATGTGGGACCGGGACGAGATCCACGAGATCTACCGCGGCTGGCGGGATCTCGTCGATGAGTACTCCGACCCGGACGACCCCGACAGCGACCACATCCTCGTCGCCGAGGCGTGGGTGAGCCCTCCGGAGCGGCTCGCGCGCTACGTCCGGCCCGATGAGATGCACCAGGCCTTCAACTTCGACTTCCTGGACGCGGGGTGGAGCGCCGAGGCGCTCGAGGCCGTCATCGCGGCCTCCTACGCGAGCAACGACGGCGTCGGCGCACCCACGACGTGGGTGCTGTCGAACCACGACGTCGTCCGCCATGCGTCCCGGTTCGGCCTGGCCGACCCCACGCATCGGCCGAACGGGATCGGCGCCGAGGACCCGCAGCCGGACGCCGAGCTCGGGCTCGCGCGGGCCAGGGCGGCGAGCACGCTGATGCTGGGGCTGCCGGGCAGCGCCTACCTGTACCAGGGCGAGGAGCTCGGGCTGCCCGAGCACACCACCCTCCCGGACGAGGTCCGGCAGGACCCGACCTACTTCCGGACCGGCCACACCCAAAAGGGCCGCGACGGGTGCCGCATCCCGATGCCGTGGGAGAAGGACGCCCCCAGCTTCGGATTCGGACCCAGCGAGCGCACCTGGCTGCCGCAGCCCGACGTGTACGGCGAGCTCGCGGTCGACCAGCAGGACGGTGTCCCCGGCTCCACCCTCGAGCTCTACCGCACCCTCCTGCGTGTGCGCCGCGAGAGTCACCTCGGGGCCGGGCGGATCGAGCAGGTGCAGAGCGCCGCGGGCGTGCTGGCCTATGTCGTCACGGCGCCCACCGGTGAGCGCACCGGCCTGGTCCTCAACGCCGGTTCCGCGCCGGTCGCCATGCCGTTCCAGGGCGAGGTCCTCGTCACCTCGGCAGCGGGTGTTGGGTCGGCGGATGAGCTCGTGCAGCAGGTCGCTCCGAACTGCGCCGTCTGGGTCGCGCTGGAGTGACCGGCTGGAGGGATTCGCGCGGTGGGCGCGCTGCGGGTTACCGTCGGCGGCATGGCGCGCGCCGCGGACTACCGCTACTTCGATGGGCCCGGACCTCTGGCTCTCGCGCACCGCGGCGGCACCCTGTATGCGCCCAACAAGGGGGTCGAGAACACCGTCCGGGCGTTCCGGAACGCCATTGCCCTCGGCTACACCCACCTCGAGACCGATGTCCACGCGACCGCTGACGGCACCGTCATCGCGTTCCACGATGACCGGCTCGACCGGGTGACCGACGCCGTCGGCGCAGTGGCGGAGCTGCCGTATGCCGCGGTCGCCGAGGCCCGCATCGGCGGCACCGAGCCCATCCCGTTGCTGGAGGAGCTGCTCGAGGAGCTGCCCGACGCCTTCTTCAACATCGACATCAAGGCCGACCGGGCCCTCGAGCCGACGTTGGAGATCCTGCGCCACCACAACGCGCTTGACCGGATCTGTCTCGCGTCCTTCTCCGACAAGCGGATTCGCGAGATCAGGCGCATCCTCGGCACCGACGTCGCGACGTCTGCATCGCAGAAGGAGATCGTCCTGTTCCGGACCGCGCCGAACCTCATCCTCCGCCGGCTACCCTCCGAGGCAGCAGCGCTGCAGATCCCCGCGCGCCACCCCGTGCTGGGCCGCCCGATGGCGATCCCGACCCGACGCGTCATCGACATGGCGCACCGGCTCGGCAAGCACGTCCACGTGTGGTTCCACGAGGGCGACGTCGAGACCCCCGAAGAGCTCCACCGCCTCCTCGACCTCGGAGTCGACGGCATCGTCTCGGACCGGATCGACGTGCTGGCGGAGGTGCTCGCCGAGCGGGGCCATCCCCTCGGTGCAGCGAGGTGACCGGGTCCACCACCGGGCCCCTGACCGAGGCGAGCTACGAGGGGCCCTTCAGCCGCGCATACCGCGTCGTCACGGTCTCGATCCTCGCCCTGGTGACGATCATCGCGTTCGAGTCGATGGCCGTCTCCACAGTCATGCCGGACGTGGCGATCGAGCTCGACGCGGTGCGGTCCTACGGGCTCGCCTTCTCCGTCCTGCTCACGACCGAGCTGCTCGGCATCGTCCTGGCGGGCGTGTGGGTGGACCGGTCGGGTCCGCTGCCGGCGCTCTTCGTCGGCCAGCTCCTGCTCGCAGCGGGATGCCTCGTCTGCGGTGCCGCGGTCGACCTGACGATGCTGCTCATCGGGCGGGCCGCGGCGGGTCTGGGGGCAGGGCTGCTCGTCGTCGTCTTCTTCGTCGTCATCGGACGGGTGTTCCCCGCGCCGCTGCGGCCTCGCCTGTTCGGGATGATCTCCGCCGCCTGGGTGCTGCCGAGCCTCCTCGGTCCGCCGCTGGCCGCCTGGATCGCCGGTGCACTGTCGTGGCGCTGGGTGTTCTGGGTCGTCGTCGCCCCGATCGTCGTCATCGCTCTGCTCCTCTCCACGCGCACCGACGTCATCCGCTCCTCTGACGGTGAGGTGGTGAGCAGCCGGGGCCGGGCAGCGCACCTGCGGGCCGCGTGGCTGGGTCTGGCCCTGGCGTTTGCTGCCGGTGCCATGCAGATCGGGACCTATGAGCTCGAGCTCGTCTGGTCGCCGCGGACGGTGCTCGGGGTCATGGGCATCCTCGGGATCGCCATTGCCGCACCGCTGCTGCTGCCGAGGGGGATGTGGACGCTGCGGCCCGGACTGCCGACCGTCATGCTCTCCCGGATGCTCGCGACGTTCGCGTTCTTCGGGACGACGACCTATGTCCCGCTCTTCCTCGTCGGCGAGCGCGGCATGACCATCGGCATGGCCGGGCTCATCCTCGCCATCGGCTCGGTAGGGTGGGCGGCCGGATCGTGGGTCCAGGGCAATCCGCGGTTCGACGGGCATCGCGAGCGACTCATCTCCATCGGCGGGGCGGGCCTGCTGATCGGAATCCTCGGCTGCGTCCTCACTGCGTGGGCCGGACTGTCGGGCTGGGCACTCCTGGCGTGCATCACGGTCATGGGGCTGGGCATGGGGCTGGCGACCGCGACGACGTCGGTCCTCATGCTCGCCCTCACCTCCCCAGCCGAGCACGGCGAGTCCAGCACCTCACTCAACCTCTCCGACGTGCTGGGCTCGGTCCTCGGAATCGCTATCGGCGGTGCGGTGTTCGCTGCGCTGCACACGCCCTCGGGGTCGGACGCCGGCGTCTTCACGCTCATGTGGGTGATCACGGCCGGGGCGGCTGGGGTGCTCATCCTCGCCGGGCTGAGGATTCGCACCGATTGATCCAGGTTGTGTGAACCGGCGCCGTGCGTCAGGTGAACGAGGAGTCTGGCGTCGAGTGAGCCTGCGCCTGCTCCTGCCCGTGCGCGCGGGGCGATCGGAAGCTCAGCGACCGAGGACGTGCCCGCCCGGCCCCGTCACCCGGGTCCACCGGTTGGTGCGGTACACCTGCACCGGTCGCCCTGGGCTGAGGAAGCCGAGCGTGTATGCGGCGAAGGCCACCCCTGCGCTCATCTCCAACCAGCCGGCATCGGTGCTGGAGTAGCTCACCGTCGCACCCCACACCGACTGCTTGGTGAATCCGGCTGCGGCGCCACGCTCCTGGACGGCAGCGCTGATCTCCTCCAGACCCTTGCGGGCCACCTCGGCGAGGTCGTCACCCTCGGCGAGACCCGCATACTCCCAGCCGCTGCGCGGGGGCGTGAGGGATGTCCAGGTGGGCGACAGGCGGACCGGCGGGATGGGCAACCGGCGTCCACCCGGGGTGCGGGCCGTGCGGTCGGTGATCGCCGCGGCAGGCACGATGGCGTCGAGTCGAGCAGGCTGGGCGAGCGCGAAGGTACGCAGTCCCAGGACGAGCCCCTCCCCCAGCAGACCGCTGCCGGGGAGCACCCCGACCCAGGCGGCCAGCACGGACCCGTCGGCCTGCAGCCGGATCGCGGCCTCGCTGTCGAGAGCCTTGGCGCGCGTCGCATACCGGCCCAGGTCCGTGAGCGAGTGGGCGTCGTCGAGCTCGAGGTCGGGTGCCTCGAGGTCGGGTGCCTCGTTCATCGCTTCCGCCAGCGGAAGGGGATCTGCGGGCCTGCGTAGCCGCTCAGGCTCTCCCTGAGATCCGGAGCCATCCTGCGGGGACGGGACGTGGCGAAGTCGTAGAGGACCAGGGTGGTCTCGGCGCGTGCGTAGAGCGTGCCGTGTGATGCCTCGTCCTGGCCGGCCTCGGCGTCTGGCGTGTCGGGCCGTTGGGTCGCGTCGACGGGATCGCGCACCTCGTAGCCCACGTCGAAGCTCGCGCCGGTGAGGCGCATCGTCCACATCCACACCCGGACCGGCGCACGACGGAAGGTGAGCGGCGCGAGGTACTCGATCTCGTGGCGGGCGACGAGGACCCCCTCGTCGACCAGCGAACGGTCCTGTCCGAACCAGTCCTCGAAGGCGACGACGCGCGCGTCCTCGAGCAGGCGGAGGAACTGGACGTTGTTGACGTGACCGTAGGCATCCATGTCGCTCCACCGCAGCGGGACGTCGACGAAGTAGTCGGTCATGTGGACAGTCTGTCAGGGGTTGTCATAGACGCCGCCTACGGTGGGGGTAATGACGACGACCCAGCCGACAGCCCTGCTCGACGACGCCCGCACCGCCCTGCGCCGGCTCGTCGGCCGTGACGACGCCGACTTCCGCGACGGTCAGGACGATGCCATCCGGGCTCTGGTCGAGGACCGTGCCCGGGTCCTCGTGGTGCAGCGGACCGGCTGGGGGAAGTCCGCCGTCTACTTCGTCACCACCGCCCTGCTGCGTGCCCGGGGGCAGGGTCCGACGGTCATCATCTCGCCCCTTCTCGCCCTGATGCGCGACCAGATCGCCGCTGCCACGCGCGCGGGGATCCGGGCCGTGACCATGAACTCCGCGAACGCTCAGGAGTGGGACGAGGTGCGGGCCGCGCTCGCGGCCGACGAGGTCGATGTCCTCCTCGTGAGTCCCGAACGGCTCAACAATCCGCGGTTCCGCGAGGAGCAGCTACCCGATCTCGCTGCCCGGTGCGGCCTGCTCGTCGTGGACGAGGCGCACTGCATCAGCGACTGGGGGCACGACTTCCGGCCCGACTACCGACGTATCCGTGACCTCCTCACGGGGCTGCGGGCCGAGGTCCCCGTGCTCGCGACGACCGCGACGGCTAACGAGCGGGTCGTCACCGATGTCGTCGAGCAGCTGTCGGTCGCCTCGAGTCCTGGTGGCGCCGTTGGCGCTGTGCGTGACGTCCGAACCATCCGCGGCGGTCTGGCCCGTGAGTCCTTGCGGCTCGGGGTGCTTTCCTCGATGTCGCCGGAGCAACGGCTGGGCTGGCTCAGCGCGCACCTCGGCTCACTCCCCGGGTCCGGCATCGTCTACACGCTCACCGTCTCCGCGGCCGAGGACATCGCCGCTGCGCTGAGCGAGGCCGGGTATGCCGTGGCCGCCTACACCGGTCGCACCGACCCGGTCGACCGCGAGCGGCTCGAGGACGAGCTGCGACGCAATGAGCTCAAGGCGCTGGTGGCGACATCGGCCCTCGGGATGGGGTTCGACAAGCCGGACCTCGGCTTCGTCGTCCATGTCGGGGCCCCTTCCTCACCGGTCGCCTACTACCAGCAGGTCGGTCGTGCCGGCCGAGCCACCGAGCGTGCCGACGTGCTCCTCCTCCCAGGACCCGAGGACCGCGACATCTGGCGGTACTTCGCCTCGGTGTCGATGCCGCGCGAGGGCCAGGCCGAGGCGGTCATCCGCGCTCTGACGGAGAGCGAGCGGCCGCTGTCCACCGCTGCGCTGGAGACCATCGTCGACGTGCGACGCACCCGGCTGGAGCTCCTGCTCAAGGTCCTCGACGTCGACGGCGCTGTCTCCCGGGTCTCCGGCGGCTGGACCGCCACCGGCCAGGGCTGGGTGTACGACGCCGAGCGGTATGCGCGGGTCGCGGCGACCCGTGAGGCCGAGCAGCGGCTGATGGTCGAGTACGAGGAAGGCCCCGGCTGTCGCATGGCCTTCCTCCAGCGTGCGCTCGACGACGCGACGGCGACCGACTGCGGCCGGTGCGACCGGTGTGCGGGCCCCTGGTACCCCACCGACATCCCGGACCATGTCATCGGCGCCGCGCGCACGAGGCTCGCCCGCGCCGGGATCGAGCTCGACCCGCGCGCCCAGTGGCCGACGGGGATGGACCGACTCGGCGTGCCTGTGCGCGGGAAGATCCGGCCCGAGGAAGCCATGTCCCGCGGGCGGGCGCTCGCGCGCCTCACCGATCTCGGCTGGGGTCAGCGGCTCCGTGACCTCTTCGCTCAGGAAGACGCTCCCGCATCACCCGAGCTGCTGCGTGCCATCGTCCCGGTCCTCGCGGAGTGGGGCTGGGTGACGCGGCCCGTCGCCGTCGTCGCCATGCCGTCCCGGAGGCGCCCGCAGCTCGTCGCATCACTCGCTGCCGGCATCGCCGAGATGGGTCGCCTCACGGATCTGGGATCACTCGAGTACGCCCACGGTGGTCCCACCGGTGAGCCCGGCGGGAACTCGGCCTTCCGCCTCGCCGGCGTCTGGGGTCGCGTCGTCGTCGGTGGGGATCTGCGCGAGCGGCTCCAGGGCATACGGGGTCCTGTGCTGCTCGTCGACGACCTGGCGGACTCGCGCTGGACGCTCACCGTCGCCGCCCGCGAGCTGCGCAGCGCCGGGGCACCCGAGGTACTGCCGCTCACGGTGGCTGTTGCCGGCTGAGGAGGAGTCGACCAGAAGCCACCGTGAACAAGCTCGCGGGGGACGATGGCTGTCGTCATCGCGACACCCGTCTTCCTCACGGACGGGGCCCGGGTGAGGCGGAGTCACGCGCGTCGCCTGCGGGTGGCATGAGTGGGAGTGATGTGTCGCGCTGCGGCTACTAGGCTGGGGCGGTGCCCGACATGACCTCAGACCCCCTCGACCGGCTCGAGGACCTCCTCGCCACCTTGGACCTCGAGGAGCTCGGCTCGGCCAAGGTGAGCGTCACCCCCTCGGAGCTGACGGGTGGCCTGGAGCACGCCGACACCGGGGCGCAGGACGTCATCCTGTTCCGCGGGCAGTCGCAGAAGATGCCGCACGGCCGGGTCTTCGGTGGACAGGTCCTCGCGCAGGGGGTCATGGCGTGTGGTCGGACCATCGACAGCACGACGCACCCGAACCGTCGGCTGCACTCGCTCCACGCCTACTTCATGCGCCCCGGCGACGACACGCAGCCGATCACCTTCAGCGTGGAGCGGATGCGTGACGGTCGGTCGTTCTCGACCAGACGGGCGCACGCGATCCAGTACGGGAAGCCGATCCTCTCGATCAGCACCTCGTTCCAGGACCCGGCCGAGGGCTTCGAGCACCAGGACCCGATGCCGCAGGTGCCGGGCCCGATGGAGGTTCCCTCGATCGAGGATGTCCTTGGAGGTATCGAGGGTGCCGGCGCCGAGCGGCTCTCCTGGCTGCGCCCCGTGGAGATGCGTCACGTCGAGGGCAACATCTTCGTCATGCCCGGTCATGAGCATGTGCCTGACAACCATGTCTGGTTGCGCGCCGCCGGAACCTTGCCGGACGACCCGCTGATCCATGCCGCAGTCCTCGCGTATGCCTCGGACTACACGCTCCTCGAGCCGGTGCTCCGCAGGCACGGCCGGGCGTGGAACGAGTCGGGAATGCGCACCGCCAGCCTCGACCACGCCATGTGGTTCCACCGGCCGGCGCGCGCCGATGAGTGGTTCCTGTATGCGCAGCACTCCCCCTCCGCGCAGAGCCACCGGGGCCTCGCGCTGGGTCGGATGTTCACCGCGGATGGCCGCCTCATCGCCACCGTTGCCCAGGAAGGCATGATGCGGTTCCCTGACCCGCGCTGACGGCGGTGTCCTGAGCTGGGTCTCCCCCCACCTAGCGGTCCAGCCCGCCGCGGCCTTGGAGTCCACACCGGCGGTCCACCCACCGGATAGGTCTGTCAGACCTCCCTGGTTGGCTTGACTCATGCAGCGCAGCATCGATCCGACGCCCGGCCCCACGGCCGCGACGGTTGCTGCGTTCCGTTCGCATCTGCAGGACATCGACGCTGAGGCGGTCACCGACGAGGAGCGCATCGCGCTCATCGAGGAGCTCGAGCGGCTCAAGGCGGCGACGGCCGCAGCGCAGGTCCACCTGACGGTGGCGTTCAACGAGTCGCAGGGTGCGGCGTACTTCGGCCAGGCCAGCGCGCGTGACCAGGAGTCCAGAGGTCGCCGAGGGCGGGCCGACGAGGAAGAGCTCGGTCGCGAGAGCGCCCGCGTGGTCGGGTCCCAGATCGGGCTCGCGCGCAAGGAGTCGCCGGTTCGCGGGGACCAGCGGGTCACGATGGCGATCGTCCTGAAGCGGGATCTGCCCCGCACACTGAAGGCCCTGGAGGAAGGTGCGATCTGCGAGTGGACCGCCGAGCTCATCTGCAAGGAGGCTGCGGTCCTCGACCCGACCCAGCGGCACGAGCTCGACACACGTCTTTCCGGCGACCTGAAGCGGTTCTCCTCACGACAGGCGCAGCGCGCTGCGCGACGGATCGTGGCTGACATCGACGCCGAGGCCGTCGCTGAGCGTATGCGCAAGGCCCGCCGCAGCCGTCGGGTCACCCTGCGCCCGGTGCGGGACGGGATGGCCTATCTCAGCATCTACGCGCCCCTCGCGGACGCAGCCGGTGCCTTCACGACCTTGAAGGCCTATGCCGCCGAGGTCATCGCGGGCAACGTCGAGGACGAGTCCGCCGCGGACGAGGACGGCAAGCCCCGAGGGCTGGGGGCCGTCATGTCCGATGCAGCGCTCCGTCTGCTGTCGGGTCGAGCGATCGGCGAACGACAGCCGGTCGCGGTACAGATCGTCATGACCGACCGCGCACTCTTGGGGGTCGGCGACCCGGAGCGCCCCGTGAACGAACCGGCCACCATCCCCGGATTCGGAGCTGTGCCGGCAGCCTTCGCCCGAGAGCTCATCATGTGCCCGGAGACGGCAGTGTTCTACCGACGCCTCTTCACCTCACCGGACGGACGAGACCTCGTCGCGATGGACGCCAAGAGCCGCATCTTCCCGAAGGGCTTGCGCACCATGATCCTGCTGAGGGACCAGCGGTGCCGAACTCCCTTCTGCGACGCGCTGATTACTCAGATCGACCACGTCAAGCCCGTGCACAGCGGTGGCACGACAAGCCTCAGCAACGGTGCGGGCCTCTGCCAGCGGTGCAACCTCGCGAAGGAGGCACCGGGCTGGGAAGCCGCAGTCCGCGCCGCGTCGGCGACGAGGTCGCGGCACACGATCGACACGACGACACCCTCCGGGCAACGGGCCACCTCCGATGCGCCACCGCTGCTCGGCTGGGGATGGCAGCTGCCGGAACACCTCCGGGTCGATCCGTTCGGCTATGCCGACCCCGACTGTGATGGTGATGAGAGCGAGTCCCCCGCGGAGCGGGTGTTCCGGCTAAGCCTCGCCGCCTGACACGCGCGGGCCGAGACCCCTATGGCAGCACCACACGACGCCATCTCAGCAGGGCACATAGTGTGGGAGTCATGAGTGGCTTGTCGACCGACGACGTCCTGACCCTCATGCAGGAGGTAGCAGAGGAGGTCATCGTCCCGCGCTTCCGCCAGCTCCTCGACCACGACGTGCACGAGAAGAGCCCCGGCAGTCTCGTCACCGTGGCCGACCACGAGGCCGAGGTGGCGCTGACCGCGGCCCTGCTCAGCGCATACCCGGGGGCCGTCGTGCTGGGAGAGGAGGCGTACGCAGAAGGCTCCTCGCTCTTCGACCGCTACGTCGGGGCCGAGCACGCTTTCACCGTGGACCCGGTGGACGGCACCCGCAACTTCGTCGAGGGCCGCACCGACTACGCCGTGATGATCGCCGAGATCGTCAGGGGCACGACGACAAGGGCCTGGATCTGGCAGCCCTCGCACGGGATCTCGTGGGTGGCCGAGCACGGTTCGGGCACCTACCGACAGGGCGAGCGCGTGACTGTGCCGGCCGCGGACGACGCTGCCGAACCCACCGGCTCCACGAGCATGTGGTCGCTGCGGAAGCGCGGACTACCGGGGCTGCCGCCCATGCAGCGCACCTGGATGTGCTGCGGGGTCGACTACCCACGGCTCATCGAGGGCCGCACCGACTTCATCCTCTACAAGCGCTCCTACCCCTGGGACCATGCACCCGGTTCCCTCCTCGTCACCGAGGCCGGTGGTGAGGTCCGCACCGGTGACGGTATGCAGTACTCACCTCGACGAATGCCTCTGGGAATCATCGTCGCTCGGGACACAGCGACCCTGCGCGCGGTGCAGCCCAAGGCGCAGAGCGCCTTCAACGAGGAGTCCCGGCGCTAGGAGCGGACAACCACCACGGAATGACCTCCCAGCCGCAGCGCCTGCGGACCCTTGCGGCTCTTGAGCAGGTCACCGAAGTGGGCAACCACCTCGCCGACCTCGCGACCGAGGTCGATGGTGACCGGCTCCGGATCCAGGTTCGCCACGACGCTGAACTCCCCGCGTCGCATGATCACCCAGCCGTCGGTCGCACGTGCGCCGGGTGTCCGCTCGACGACGACGGCCGCGAGGTTTCCGTCGGAGAGGGCGGGCTCGGACCGGCGTAGCTCGATGAGCCGCCGGTACCACTGCAGCATCGCCCGATGGTCGCCGACGCCGACCTCGGACCACTTCAGGATCGACGCCTCGAACGTCTGGGGATCCTGAGGGTCAGGGACCTCGTCCTTCGACCACCCGTGCGCAGCGAACTCGCCCCGCCGTCCCTCGCTGACCGCCCGGCCCAGCTCCGGATCGGGGAAGTCGGTGAAGAACTGCCAGGGCGTCGAGGCCGCCCACTCCTCCCCCATGAAGACCATCGGGGTGAAGGCCGACAGCAGGTAGAGCGCAGCACCGATGGCCTGCTGGCCCGGGGTGAGCCCGTGGTGGATCCGGTCGCCGACGGCGCGGTTGCCGACCTGGTCGTGGGTCTGCAGATAGGCGACGAAGCGGTGCCCGCTCATGGTGGTCCGGTCGACGGGGGCGCCCCAGTTCCTGGCGCGGAAGCTGCTGAAGGTCCCGTCGTGGAAGAACGCACTGGTCAGGGTCTTCGCCAGTGCCCCGGGGTCGTCGAAGTCGGCATAGTAGCCCTGGCTCTCCCCCGTGAGCGCGACATGCAGCGCGTGGTGGACGTCATCGGCCCACTGCGCATCCATCCCCAGGCCCCCCTGAGCGACAGGCGTGACCATGATGGCGTCGTTCTGGTCGCTCTCGGCGATGAGGTCGAGCGGACGTCCCAGTCGCTCGGACGCCGCAGCGACGACCTCTGACAGCTCGGCCAGGACGTGCCGGCCGCCCTGGGTCAGCGGGCTGTCGTCGCGCAGCTCGTGCACGGCATCCAGACGCAACGCGTCGACCCCGAAGAGCTCGAACCACCGCACCGCCGCGTCGGTGATGAACCGCCGCACCACCGAGCTGCCCTCGGTGTCGAAGTTGACGGCCCAGCCCCACGGGGTGTGGTGGCGGTCGGTGAAGTAGGGCCCGAAGAGACCGAGGTAGTTCCCGACCGGCCCCAGGTGGTTGTAGACGACGTCGAGGCAGACGCCCAGCCCACGGGCGTGGCAGGCATCGACGAAGCGGATCAACGCATCCGGGCCGCCGTAGGCGTCGTGGACGCTGTAGAAGCCGACCCCGTCGTAGCCCCATCCCCGATCTCCTGGGAAGGCCGCGACCGGCAGGATCTCGACGACGTCGACTCCCAGGTCAAGAAGGTGGTGGAGCCGCTCGATGGCGCTGTCGAGGGTCCCCTCACTCGTGAACGTCCCGACGTGCATCTCGTAGATGACACCGCCCGGTGTGCCGACGCCTCCCCGCGGACCCGGCCAGGCTGGATCACGCTCGGCCAGCGGCTGACCGGTCCACCAGCGGGACCGTTCGTGCACCCCGTCCGGCTGCCAGGGGCTGCGCGGGTCCGGCAGAACGGCTCCGTCGTCGAGACGGAAGCCATAGTCGAGCACCCGGTATGCGGTGGGATCCCCGTCCCATCGCCACCAGCCTCCCTTGCCCTGGGTAAGCGGCTCGACGACCGCCTCCCCATCGGCGAGGGCGTCGAGCACCACCGACTCGGCCTTCGGCGCCCAGACCTCGATTCGATGAGCTCTCTTGCGACTCAGCTCTGTTCACCTCCGGATAGCGAGTCAGGACGAACGAGGTCGCTCCGCACGAGCAGCGCCACCGGCCGCTCCGCGAGCAGCTCCCCCAGCTCCAGACCATCAGGGCCGACACCGATCGCAGAGCCGGTGAGGGCGTCGGTCCAGTCACCGGCAGGCACCGGGACAGGACCACTCGGTCGATCGGCGCGCGCCCGACAGGCAACGACGACGACCGCCTGACCCTCACCGTCACCGCGGGCAAAGGCGATGGCGCGGCCGTCCTCGCAGTGCAACGGCACGTAGGTGGCCTCCGGCCCGGTGAAGAACTCCGGATGATCACGTCGTAGACGCAGCGCCCGCGAGACGACGAGCAGCTTCTCGTCGTCGAGATCGACAGGGGGCTCCCCCTCGTCCAGCCGGGCCAGTCGCTCCACCCGGGCCTCGTAGTTGACCGGACGCCGGTTGTCCGGGTCGACGAGCGAGAGGTTGACCACCTCACACCCCTGGTAGACGTCCGGAACACCGGGCATGGTGAGCTGGACGAGTCGCTGCCCGAGGATGCCGGCACGAATTGCGCTGGCGTGGTTGGTGATCCAGGAGTCCAGATGGGCCCTGATCGTCATGTCGTGGAGCACGCCCGAGGCGAAGTCGGTGACGGCCTGCTCGTACTCGGCGTCACCGTCGACCCACGCGGTGTGCACCTTCGCCTCCCGGACCGCCTTGAGGAGGTACTCCTCCAGCCGCGCCGTGGTGATGGGCCAGGTGCCGACCAGGGTCTGCCAGATGAGGTACTCGGTGGGCCGGTCGAGCCGCGGCTTACGGTACGGAGCAGCAAGCTCCTCCGCCTCGAGGAGCCACCGCTCCCAGGCCTCGGGCTCTGCAGCCAGGACCGCGAGTCGGGCGCGGACGTCCTCGGAGCGCTTTGTGTCGTGGGTGGTGAGCGTCGTCATCGTGAGCGGCCACTCGGCGAGGCGGGCGGACGCATACTCATGGAACTGGTCGGTGCCGATCGCGAGCTCCTGCGGGTGCCCACCGACCTCGTTGGCGCCGGCGAGACGGAACCACCGGTAGAAGGCGGTGTCCTCGATCCCCTTCGCCATGACCGGCCCGCACGTCTGCTGGTAGCGGATCCGGAACTCGTCCCAGATCTCCTGTGTGCCGGGGTGGGCGTGCGGGAGCCAGCCGCCGGTGATCAGCAGGGCCATCGTCTCGAGGGCTTCCTCGTCCTCCGGGCCGAGCAGCCGACGCGCACGCTCCTTGGCGTTCTCGATGACCGTGCCGGCGACGCCGTCGCCCGCCTTGCCCGGGACGATGTATGCGCGGTACCGGTCCATCGAGACGAGCATCGCCTCGAGTGCACGGCGCAGGGCCGGCAGGTCACCCTCGGGCAGGATCCGCCCCACAAGACGCATGAGCCGGTCCACCTCGGCGGCCTGGACGTCCCCGACGACGAGCTTCTTGGACTCGATGACGATCTCTTCGAGCGCGCCACCATGGGCAGTGCCGGCCGACCGCTCCTCCCACAAGCGGTCGAGTACCGGGGCACCGAGGCCTTCCGTGAGCACCTGCTGAACGCGCAGGAGCGCGTCGTAGCCGGTGGTCCCGGCACAACGCCACCCGGTAGGGAGCTCCTCGTCGCCCTCGAGGATCTTCTCCACGACGACCCAGGCGTCCCCGGTTCCCGCAGCGAGTGCCTCGAGGTAGCCGCCCGGGTCGGCCAACCCGTCGGGATGGTCGATCCGGAACCCGTCGATGGCGCTGTGCCCGTGCAGCGCCAGCAGGAGTGCGTGGGTGGCGGCGAAGACGACCGGGTCCTCGACGCGCACCGCGACCAGCGAGGTGACGTCGAAGAACCGCCGGTAGTTGAGCGATTCAGCAGCCTCCCGCCAGCTGGAGAGCCGGTAGGCCTGCTGCTCGAGCAGCTCCGGCAGCGGAAGGTGCTCCGTCCCCGGTCGCACGGGGAACTCATCACCGTGGTGCCAGATCACCCACTCCCTTCCGCTCGGCCCTCCGTCGGACGCCAGGACGATGTCGCCGTTCTCGATCGCCGCCTCGAGGCTCCCGCCGAGGACCGGCATGAGGATCCGGTCGTCCTCGACGTTCCAGTCCACGTCGAACCACGTCGCGTACGGCGACTGGCGCCCCGACCGCAGGAGTGACCACAGAGGCGCATTGAGGTGGGTCGGGCGGGGTATCGCCATGTGGTTCGGCACGACGTCGACGATGATCCCGAGCCCCTCCTCCCGGGTGACCTGCACCAGCTCGTCGAAGCCACCTCGCCCACCTGCCTCGGCATGGATGCGGGTGTGGTCGAGGACGTCATAGCCGTGCATCGACCCCGGCGACGGCTGGAGGATCGGCGAGAGGTAGATGTGCGTCACCCCCAGCGACGCGAGGTACGGCACGTGCCGGGCCGCGTCGCGGTAGGTGAAGCTGGCGTGGATCTGAAGCCGGTAGGTCGCACTCGGGACCGGTCGGCCGGGGCCTGGTCGGTGTGCGGCGCCACTCACGTCAGATCAGTCCTCCTCGTCCGTGGCGGAGAAGCCGCCAGTCGGTGGGGACGGCTCGTCCTTGCGGCAGCGCAGCACGACCATCGAGCGGTTCATGACCTCGATGGTCGAGTCCGGCTCCAGCACCTCGGGCTCGACGACGCCGCCGGCGGTGTTGATCTCGATCCGCCACGAGGACCCGTAGGTCTCGTCCGGCAGCGTGAACGTCATGTCCTCGGCATGGGCGTTGAGGCAGATGAGGAAGGAGTCGCCCTCGATCCGCTCGCCGCGCTTGTCCGGCTCGGGGATCGCCTGCCCGTTGAGGAACACCATGACCGCCTGACCGTCACCCTGCGACCAGTCCTCCTCCGTCATGTGCTCGCCGGCCGGGGAGAGCCACGCGATGTCGCCGATCGGGGACTCACCTCCATGGTCGGCGCTCCCGGCGAAGAAGCGGCGGCGCTGGAACACGGCATTGGAGCGGCGCACCCTGATGAGGCGCTGGGTGAACTTCAGGAGGCTCTGCTGCTCCTCGTCGAGGTCCCAGTGCACCCAGGAGAGCTCGTTGTCCTGGCAGTAGACGTTGTTGTTGCCGTGCTGGGTGCGTCCCATCTCGTCACCGTGCGCGAGCATCGGCACGCCCTGGCTGAGGAGCAGCGTGGTGAGGAAGTTCCGCTGCTGACGGGCGCGCAGCGCGTTGATCTCGGGGTCGTCGGTCGGACCCTCGACGCCGCAGTTCCAGGACCGGTTGTGCGACTCACCGTCCTGGTTGTTCTCCAGGTTGGCCTCGTTGTGCTTCTCGTTGTAGGACACCAGGTCCCGCAACGTGAAGCCGTCGTGGGCGGTGATGAAGTTGATCGAGGCGATCGGCTTGCGGCCACTGTGCTCGTAGAGGTCGGAGGACCCGGTGAGTCGCGAGGCGAACTCGCCCAACGTATGCGACTCTCCCCTCCAGTAGTCGCGGACAGTGTCGCGGTACTTGCCGTTCCACTCGGTCCACAGCGGAGGGAAGTTGCCGACCTGGTAGCCACCTTCGCCGACGTCCCACGGCTCGGCGATGAGCTTGGCCTGCGAGACCACAGGGTCCTGCTGGACGAGGTCGAAGAACGCCGAGAGCCGGTCCACCTCATGGAACTGGCGCGCCAGCGTGGCCGCGAGGTCGAACCGGAAGCCGTCCACGTGCATCTCGGTGATCCAGTAGCGCAGCGAGTCCATCACGAGCTGCAGCACGTGGGGGTGCCGCATGAGCAGGCTGTTCCCGGTGCCCGTCGTGTCGTAGTAGTGGTTCTCCTGACCCGGCACGAGGCGGTAGTAGCTCGCGTTGTCGATGCCCTTGAACGCCAGGGTGGGCCCCATGTGGTTGCCCTCGGCGGTGTGGTTGTAGACCACGTCGAGGATGACCTCGATGTCCGCGGCGTGCAGCGCCTTGACCATGGACTTGAACTCGAGGACCTGCTCACCGCGCGAGCCATAGGCGGCGTAGGCGTTGTGCGGGGCGAGGAAGCCGATGGTGTTGTAGCCCCAGTAGTTCGTCAGCCCCTTGTCCTGCAACGCGGAGTCCTGGACGAACTGGTGAACCGGCATCAGCTCCAGCGCGGTGATCCCGAGCGACGTGAGGTGCTCGATGGTCGCCGGGTGGGCGATCCCCGCATACGTTCCGCGGATGTCCTCAGGGATGTCGGGGTGGAGCTGGGTGAGGCCCTTGACGTGCGCCTCGTAGATGACGCTCTCGTGGTACTCGTGCTGCGGCAGTCGGTCCTGGCCCCAGTCGAAGAACGGGTTGATGACGACCGAGTACATCGTATGCGGCAGCGAGTCGAGCGTGTTCAGCTCGTCACGGCCGTCGAAGTAGTAGCTGAAGAGGGACTCGTCGCTGCTGATCTGTCCGTCGATGGCCTTCGCGTAGGGGTCGAGGAGCAGCTTCGCGGGGTTGCAGCGGTGACCGTTGGCGGGCTCGTACGGCCCGTGCACCCGGTAGCCGTATCGCTGGCCGGGCTGGATCCCGGGGAGGTACCCGTGCCAGACGAAGCCGTCGACCTCGGGAAGGTCGATGCGGGTCTCGTTGAGCTCGTCGTCGATGAGGCAGAGCTCGACTCTCGTGGCAACCTCGGAGAACAGCGCGAAGTTCACGCCCGCCCCGTCGTAGGTCGCTCCGAGCGGATATGCCTTGCCCGGCCAGACCTGCACGGGGGTGCCTCCTGTGAATATTCGACTGGATAGAGTGACTGCAGCAGCCGCTCAAATCTATCTAAGCGTGCGACCCCTCCTGACATCGCTCCCGAAAGGACCCCCTGTGACCACTTCCCGAGTCGCCGTCGTCACCGGTGCCGCCCGCGGTATCGGAGCCGCCACCGCTCTTCGTCTGGCCAAGGACGGCTACGCCGTCGCCGTCGTCGACCTCGACGAGTCTGCGTGCGCCGACAGCGTGGCCGCCATCGAGGCCGCAGGCGGGCGTGCCATCGGCGTGGGCATCGACGTGAGCAAGGCCGACCAGGTCGAGGCCGGTGTCACCCGCATCGCCGACGAGCTGGGCGCCCCGGTCGTGCTCGTCAACAACGCCGGTGTCATCCGGGACAACCTCCTGTTCAAGATGACCGAGGAGGACTGGGACACGGTCATGAACGTGCACCTGCGCGGCGCCTTCCTCATGAGCCGGGCCTGCCAGGGCTACATGACCAAGGCCGGCTTCGGCCGCATCGTCAACCTCTCATCCTCCTCGGCCCAGGGCAACCGCGGTCAGGCGAACTACTCCGCGGCCAAGGCCGGCCTCCAGGGCTTCACCAAGACCCTGGCGCTGGAGCTGGGCAAGTTCGGCGTGACCTCCAATGCGGTCGCACCCGGCTTCATCCAGACCGACATGACCCGCTCGACGGCCGAGCGCCTCGGTGTCCCGTTCGAGGACTTCATCAAGCACTCCGCCTCCCAGATCCCGGTCCAGCGGGTCGGGCAGCCCGAGGACATCGCGGCGATGATCTCGTTCCTGTGCTCGGAGGAGTCCGGCTTCGTCTCCGGTCAGGTCATCTACGTCGCCGGTGGGCCGCTTGACTGATCCCCTCGTCCTGAGACGAGCCCGGCTCGTCCCGGTCGAAGGGCCAGCACCGGATCACGAGGTCGACGTCCTCGTCCGCGATGGACGGGTGGCGCAGATCGCGCCGCGGATCGACGCGCCCTCGGCGGCGCCCATCGACCTGGACGGCCGGTGGCTCATTCCCGGGCTGTGGGACCAGCACGTCCACCTCGGACAGTGGGTGCTCCGGACCGCCCGCCTCGACCTCGGTGCTGTGCGGAGCGTCGCCGAGGCCTGCGCAGCGGTCCGCGAGCGCCTCGCGTCCACCGCCTCGGCACCGGTGGTGGCCTGGGGCCACCGGCCGGCGACCTGGAGCGAGCAGCCCACCGTGGCCGCCCTCGACGCGGTCAGTGACGTGGTGCCGATCGTCCTCATCGCCGGGGACGGTCACCACGGATGGCTCAACACACCGGCGCTCACGCTCCTCGGGCTCCCGCCACGAGAGGGCGTGGTCTCGGAGGGCGAGTGGTTCGACACCTACCCGCGCCTCGCTGAGGTGGGGCTGGGTGGCGATGACTCGCCTGCCGCATACCGCCTCGCGATGGAGCAGCTGGCGCGGCTCGGCATCGTGGGGGTCGTCGACCTCGAGTTCGGCAGCCCGGTCGACGCCTGGGCGGAGCGGGCCGCGGCCGGCGCCGACCTGCTCCGGGTGCGTACCGGCGCCTACCCGGACTTCCTCGACGACTACCTCGCGGCCGGGCTGCGGACCGGCACCCCCATGCCTGGCTGCGGGCCGCGGCAGACCTTCTCGGTGCTGAAGATCATCTCGGACGGCTCGCTCAACACCGGGACCGCCTGGTGCTGCGACCCGTACCGCAGCGGCGCCGGCGGCCCGGGCGGTGCGGACGGCTCGCACGGAGCGGCCAACTACGGGGCTTCCAACTACGGGGCTTCCAACTACGGGGCTTCCAACTACACGGTCGCCGAGCTCGACGACCTCGTGAGCCGAGCCGTTCGGAACGGTGTCGAGGTCTCCACCCACGCGATCGGGGACGCTGCCGTCGCCCAGGCCCTCGACGTGCACGAGCGCTGGTCGGCCGCGGGATCGATCGAGCACGCCCAGCTCGTCCGCCGCGCAGACCTGCCGCGGATGGCCCGACTCGGCCTGCGGGCGAGCGTCCAGCCGGCGCACCTGCTCGACGACCGAGACCCGACCGAGCAGAACTGGCCGGACCGCGCCGGTCGCTGCTTCGCGCTCCGGTGGATGCTCGATGCGGGCGTGCTGCTGGCCCTCGGATCCGACGCGCCCGTCGCCGACCTCGACCCGTGGCTCGCCATGGCGGCGGCCGTCCACCGCTCTGCGGACGAGCGGGCACCGTGGCACGGGGAGCAGGCACTCACCGTGTCCGAGGCGCTGGCCGCCTCGGTCGACGGGCAGGGCACGGTTCACGTCGGTATGCGCGGCGACCTCGTCGCGCTGGACGACTCCCCGTTCGTGGCCGGGTCAGCGGACTCAGCCGAGCAGGCCCGTCACCTGCGGTCGATGCGCTCGGCCCTGACCGTCATCGACGGCCAGGTGGCGCATACCTCGGTGTAGGGCGCCGAAGGGCGCGGCACTGCCTTTGGCAGCGCCGCGCCCTTGTGTCTTCAAGCGGCCTGTGCCCTCAGAGCCAATGACCCGAGAGCCGACTACCCTCACAGACCCAGGTCGCGGCCGATGAGCTCCTTCATGATCTCGTTCGAGCCGGCCCAGATCTTCGTCACGCGGGCGTCGCGCCAGGCGCGGGCCACGCGGTACTCGTTCATGAAGCCGTAGCCACCGTGCAGCTGGACGCACTCGTCGAGGACGTCGTTCTGCACCTGGGCGCTCCACCACTTGGCCTTCGCGGCGTCGACGGCGCTGAGCTTGCCCTCTGCGTGGGCGGCGACGCAGTCGTCGATGTAGGCCTCGGCCACCTCGATCGCGGTGACGAGCTCGGCGATCTTGAACTTGTTGTGCTGGAAGGAGCCGATCGGCTGGCCGAAGGCCTTGCGCTCCTTCACATAGACGATGGTCTCCTCGAGGATCGCCTTGGCGTGGGCGACGTTGGAGACGGCCGCGCCGACCCGCTCCTGGGGCAGTCGCTGCATCATCGCGATGAAGCCCATGCCCTCGGGGCCGATCCGCTGCTCGTCGCTGACCCGGACGTTCTCGAAGAACAGCTCCGCTGTGTCGGACTCCTCCTGGCCCACCTTGTCGAGCTTGCGGCCGCGGCTGAAGCCCTCCATGCCCTCCTCCACCATGAACAAGGTGATGCCCTTGGCGCCCTTGGTCGGGTCGGTGCGGGTCGCGACGATGACGAGGTCGGCCTGGTAGCCGTTGGTGATGAAGGTCTTGCTGCCGTTGATGACCCACTCGTCGCCGTCGCGCACGGCGGTCGTGCGGAGGGCGGCGAGGTCGGAGCCGCCACCGGGCTCGGTCATCGCGATGGCGCAGATCTTCTCGCCGCTCGCCATGGCGGGCAGCCAGCGCTGCTTCTGCTCCTCGGTGCCGAGGTCGACGATGTAGGGCGGGCAGACGTCGGCGTGGATGCCGAAGCAGGAGGCGACGGCGGCGTTGAAGCGCGACATCTCCTCGGCGAAGATCGCGTTGAACCGGTAGTCCTCGGCACCGGCCCCTCCGTACTCCTCGGGGATGTCGAGGCTGAGGAAGCCCTGCTTGCCGGCCTCGAGCCAGATGTCCCGCTCGATGGACTTGACCTCGAGCATCTGCTCGGCGCGGGGCACGAGGGTGCGGTTCACGAACTCACGAACGGACTCGCGGAACGCCTCGTGGTCGGCGGTGTATACATTGCGGGGCATGCTGAATCTCCTTGGGATCCCGAGATTGGCCGCAGGGTGATACGACGTCACCTAAGCGCTTGCTTAGTTTCGCTGCTCTGAGGCAATGTATCAATATGTCGTTGCCCACACGCCGTCGCCCACCTCCCCGCCCGAGCGGCAGCACGGCCTCGGAACGTCTCAAGGAGGCGGCGATCATCGAGTTCGCCGACCGCGGCTTCCACGCGACGACCACCCGGGACATCGCGGCACGAGCCGGCCTCTCCCCTGCGGGCGTCTATGTGCACTTCCCCTCCAAGGAGGACCTGCTCTACGCGATCACCCTTGACGGTCACCTCGCCGCGCTCGAGATGCTCCAGGAGGCGGCGACCGACGCTCCTTCACCCGTCGAGGCCCTACGCACCACGGTCGGCACGTTCGCCCAGTGGCACGCCGAGCGGTTCCAGGACGCCCGGGTCGTCCAGTACGAGTTCCCTCACCTCGGGCACGAGCACCGGGAGCACATCCTCGGCATCCGCAAGCAGATCAACGCCGTGGTCTCCGACATCCTCACCCTCGGGGTCGCCGAGGGGTTATTCGACGTCGACGACATCCCGGCCACGACGCTGGCCATCCTCTCGATGGCCGTCGACGTGTGCCGGTGGTACGACTCGGAGATCAAGCGTTCGCCCGAGAGCATCGGCAACGACTACGGCGAGCTGGCCGTGCGACTGGTGTCGGCCCGTGGCTAGTCAGGCGGCGGCACCGCGGCTAGGCCACGGTGGCTCGCCGTCCATCCAGGCGCCTGACTTCTGGTGGTACCAGGCGCGCAGCCGGCTTCTCGAGGAAGCGCTCGGACCCTATGTGCCTGCAGCAGGTCGGGTGCTGGACGTCGGCAGCGCCGATGGGCCCAGTGCCGCCTGGTTCCGCAGCAGGGCCGCCTCGTCGGTCGCTCTCGACGTCGACCCGCGCGGCCTCTCCGGGGACGGGGTATGCGGTTCGGCCTTAGCGCTCCCGTTCGCCGACCGGAGCTTCGACGCCGTCGCCGCATTCGATGTCATCGAGCACTGTGAGCCCGAGTCGGTCACCCTGCAGGAGCTGCACCGCGTGCTGGCCCCCGGCGGGGTCCTCGTCGCCTCTGTCCCCGCCTACCAGTGGGCCTGGTCGGAGTTCGACGTCGCCAACGGGCACCACCGCCGCTACACCAAGGGGCGGATCGTCGACGCCGTCACCGCCGCCGGGTTCCGGGTCGAGCGGGCGACCTACGCCTTCACCTCGGTCTTCCCGATGTTCGCTGCGGAGCGCGCGTGGCGCAAGCTGCGGCACCGGGGCCGTCACGCCGAGGCTGTCGACATCGTCGAGGTGCCCAGGACGCCGCGGCCGTTGCACCACATGTTTCTAGCGTTGTGTCGCATCGACGAGCGTCTCATCCGCTCTCGCGATCTGCCCTTCGGGTCCTCGGTCTTCCTCGCGGCCAGGAAATGACAGCCACATGACATCGTCTCCTCGACCTGCTCACGAGGAGCGGGTGGAGGAGACGATGTGCGGAGCCAGTGCTCCTCGCTCGAGACCCCAACGAGGGCCCCGGCTCACGACCTCTCAGTCGCGTCTCAGTCGCGCGTGAGCTTGCGGTAGGTGACGCGGTGCGGACGGGCCGCGTCCTCACCGAGCCGCTCGACCTTGTTCTTCTCGTAGGCCTCGAAGTTGCCCTCGAACCAGTACCACTTCGCCGGGTTCTCCTCGTCACCCTCGTAGGCGAGGATGTGCGTCGCGACGCGGTCGAGGAACCAGCGGTCGTGGCTGATGACGACGGCGCAGCCGGGGAACTCGAGCAGAGCGTTCTCCAGAGAGCCCAGCGTCTCGACGTCGAGGTCGTTCGTCGGCTCGTCGAGGAGCAGCAGGTTCCCGCCCTGCTTGAGCGTGAGGGCCAGGTTGAGACGGTTGCGCTCTCCGCCGGAGAGGACACCCGCCTTCTTCTGCTGGTCCGGGCCCTTGAAGCCGAACTGGGAGACGTAGGCGCGGCTCGGGATCTCGACGTTGCCCACCTTGATGAAGTCCAGACCGTCGGAGACGACCTCCCAGAGCGACTTCTCCGGGTCGATGCCGGCACGGGACTGGTCGACGTAGGAGATCTTCACGGTCCCCCCGATCTTCACCGTGCCCGAGTCCGGCTCCTCGAGCCCGACGATGGTCTTGAAGAGCGTCGTCTTGCCGACGCCGTTGGGGCCGATGACACCGACGATGCCGTTGCGGGGCAGGGAGAAGGACAGGTTGTCGATGAGGACCCGGTCGCCGAAGCCCTTGACGAGGTTCTTGACCTCGATGACCTCGTTGCCCAGGCGCGGGCCCGGCGGGATCTGGATCTCCTCGAAGTCGAGCTTCCGGGTGCGCTCGGCCTCGGCAGCCATCTCCTCGTAGCGAGCCAGGCGCGCCTTGCTCTTGGTCTGCCGCGCCTTGGCGTTGGAGCGGACCCACTCGAGCTCGCTCTTGAGGCGCTTGGCCAGCTTGGCGTCCTTCTTGCCCTGGATCTGGAGGCGTTCGGCCTTCTTCTCCAGGTAGGTCGAGTAGTTGCCCTCGTAGGGGTAGAGGCGACCGCGGTCGACCTCAGCGATCCACTGCGCAACGTTGTCGAGGAAGTACCGGTCGTGGGTGACCGCGATGACGGCGCCGGGGTAGCTTTCGAGGTGCTGCTCCAGCCACTGCACCGACTCGGCGTCCAGGTGGTTGGTGGGCTCGTCGAGCAGGAGCAGGTCGGGCTTGGACAGCAGCAGCTTGCACAGCGCGACCCGACGGCGCTCACCGCCGGAGAGGTACTTGACGTCGGCGTCCGGCGGCGGGCAGCGCAGGGCGTCCATCGCCTGCTCGAGCTGGGAGTCCAGATCCCAGGCGTCGGCGTGGTCGATCTCCTCCTGGAGCTTGCCCATCTCCGTCATGAGGGCGTCGAAATCCGCGTCGGGATCGGCCATCAGCTCGGAGATCTCGTTGTACCGGTCGAGCTTGGCCTTGATCTCGCCGACCCCCTCCTCGACGTTCCCGAGGACGGTCTTCTCCTCGTTGAGCGGCGGCTCCTGGAGGAGGATGCCCACCGTCGCGCCGGGAGCCAGTCGAGCCTCTCCGTTCGAGGGCTGGTCCAGGCCGGCCATGATCTTGAGGATGGTCGACTTGCCGGCACCGTTGGGGCCGAGCATGCCGATCTTCGCGCCGGGGTAGAACGACATCGACACGTCATCGAGAATGACCTTCTCGTTGTGTGCCTTCCGGGCGCGGGTCATGGTGTAGATGAACTCGGGCATAGCGTCCAGGGTAGATGGTGCCGCTCAGGCGTCCGAATCGCCGCTCAGCGCAGGGACGTCCGCACACGCGGCCGCCTCGGCGCGAGCAGCGACGTCCGCGTCACACGCGGTCGTCGCGCCCGGGCACCCTCAGGTCCCTGCCTTGACCTCCTCCTGCTCCTGGATCTTCTGGTCCTGAATCTGCTCGCCGTCGGCGTCCATGCTCTCGACACCGTCGGCACTCTCGTCGGTCACATCCTCACCCGCATCGCGGGGCGGATAGGTCTCGAGGGGCTCGTGGTCGCGCTGCACGACGTAGCCGGTGCGGTGCGGGTCGAGCGCCGGCTCGGCGACCTCACCGGTCACGCCATTGACCCAGTTCCCTGAGTCGTCGTCGACCTGCTGCCAGGCGTCCCTGCCCTGCTGGTGCGGGCCGTGACCGTCCTGGCCGTTCCCCGAGTGGCCGTTCCCCGAGTGACCGTTCTCTGGATAACCCGCAGGACCCTGTCCCTGATTCCCGTAGCCGGGTGCGGCCTGACCGCCGTGCCCCTGACCGCCATACCCCTGACTGCCCTGCCCACCACTCGGGCTCGCCGCACGAGGTCGCCGCATGAACTGCGAGACGCCGTAGGCGAGGTCAGGACCGATGACCCGCGCCTCGATCTCGCACCCCATGCCGGTCGTGCCGTCCTGGCGCTCGAAGCGCCGCTGCTTGAACTGGCCCTGGATGATGACCGCGTCCCCCTTGTGCAGGGACTTGCCGGCGTTCTGCGCGAGCTGACGGTAGGCGACGACGTCGTAATAGTTCGTCACGCCCTCCTCCCACTCTCCGCTGCGGTTGCTGTAGTAGCGGTGGGTGGAGGCCACCCGGAAGGTCACCATATCCGAGCCGTTCCGCGTCTGTCGGGCCTCCGGCTCGGCACACAGGTTGCCGGTCACGGTGATGATGTTCTCGTTCATCTGCTTCCCCTTCTGCACCCGGTCTCTCCGAGCGCCTGGAAGCAGTCAAGGAGAAGGCGCCGGCATCCGACAGAGGCACCGAAGCCGGTGTGGACGACCTGCCCGACCCGACAGGTGGATGTGGATCCCCGAGTCAGGTCTGCTCGCGGCTCAGAGAACCTCGAGAGCTCAGGCGTCCTCGAAGAGCTCCGGCGGGAAGCCACCGGTCGCGATCGGGCCCCAGGAGGTCGGTCGGATCCGCACGAGCGCCTTGCCCTGGTCGCTCATCGCCTGGCGGTACTCGTCCCAGTCCGGGTGATCCCCGCTGATCGCCCGGAAGTACTCCACGAAACCGTCGGCGGCCTTCGGCATCTCGATGACCTCGGCGATCCCGTCGACCTGCACCCAGGCGCCGTCGAAGTTACCCATGATGAGGACCGATGCCTCCGGGTTCCGCCGCAGGTTCCTGGCCTTGGCGCGCTGCGGATAGGTCGAGATGAGGATCTCACCGGCCTCGGTGAGCACGCCGGTGACGGGACTCAGCTGCGGGCGACCGCTGCGGCGGGTCGTCGCGAGGACGAGATGGTGCTTGCCGCGGGCGAACTCGATAAGGCCCGCCAGGTCGACCTTGGTGTTCGTCGCGATGTACTGCGCGCGACGATCCGAGCGCGGAATCTTCTTCATCGGGTTCTCACCTCTTGAGTAGCTACCGGACGGTCTCGAGTGGCTAGCGGACAGGGGCTAGCGGGCCGCCTCGTCGAGCAGCTCCCTGACCCGCCGGTGCCGCTCGAGCACGCGTCGGATCGGGTCCATGACGGTCTCGGTGGCCGTCACCTCGATGGAGTCACGCAGCCGGCGCTCCATCATCCGCGCGCGCCGCGGGCCACCGATCGAGGCGAGGAACCGGGAGAGCCCGGCCAGGATGATCCCGGCGAGCAAACCCCCGACGAGCATGAGCAGCGGGATCGGCAGCGGACCCCACGTCGGCGTGGCGATCACCTGGTCCAGCTGCAAGAAGCCGAGGAGGAACAGTCCGAGGAGCCACACCACGCCGACAACGGCGACGAGGGCGAAGACCGCCTGGAAGAACGACGCAACGCCCCACCACAACGGACTGCGCGCCCGCAGTGAGGTATTCACGACCGCTTGATCGAGCTTGTCCGCGATCGTGTCGCCGGGCGGGGTGGCTGCGTCGGTGACGACGTTCGCCCAACGCATCGGCAGGCCCGCCGCAGCCGCCTCGCCTACCTGACGCGTCGCCAGGTCCACCGCAGCGCGGGCAGTGGGCGTGGGCGGCGGCAGGGACGACCGGCCCAGGACGGCGCGGACATCCCCTTCGCTGATGGTGATCTCGGTCCTGGGTCCGATGCGCGGCTCGAGCCTCAGCCTCCGGAGCGGCTTGGGCCTGAACGACTGCACCCAGCGGGTGAACGGCCAGCCCGCGGCCTCCACGGCGGACGCCCGGTAGTCCCGGTCCACAGCTGTGACCACGGTCGAGACACCGGCCGCCCGGGCGAGGGCGTCGACGAGTACCGGGGTGGCCCGGCTCGGCAGGTCGTACTCCTCATCCGCCACGCTCTTGCGCACCTCGGCAGCCACGGTGCGCACGTCGCCCGCGAGCCTGGTGCGGGCTGCCGCCGCACCGGCGACGACGTTCGCAAGGCGCTGGCGCAGCTCGTCGACTCCCAAGCCGGTGCGGGCGGAGGTGGCCAGCACCTGCGCCTTCGCCACTCCGTCGGCCTTGAGCAGCCGCGACAGGTCCGCGAGGCACTGCTTGCGGTCTGCCTCGCTCAGTCGGTCGGCGTGGTTGAGGACGGCGATCATGACCGCCTCGTGGGCCCGCAGCCGCTGGACGTAGTCGTCGTGAAGGCGGGCATCCGCATACTTCTGCGGGTCTGTGACCCAGACGAAGACGTCCGCGAGCGCGAGGACCCGCTCGGCCTCGGCCCGGTGCGACGCCTCCCTGGAGTCGAAGTCGGGCAGGTCGAGCAGGACGAGTCCGTCGAGAGTCCCGGCCACCGCGTCATCGCCCTCGGTCACGAAGTGCCGGGCACCGACCCCGAGCCAGGTCAGCAGGTCTCCCGCCGGCTCACTCCCCCAGATCGCAGCAGTCGGGGTGCTCGTCGTCGGCCTCCGCACGCCGGGGGCCGCCACCTCCGCCCCCACGAGGGCGTTGAAGAGCGAGGACTTCCCGCTGCCCGTCGCCCCGGCGAGAGCGACGACCGTGTGGCCTCCGGTGATCCCGAGGCGTTCGTCGACCTTCGCGGTGACCTGCCTGGCCTCGGCAACAGCACGGGGATCGAGCTCCGCACCCCCGGCATCGAGGGCCTCGGCCAGCGCGCGAGACCGCGACATCAGCTCGTCGGCGCTCACCCCCTGCACCCGTGCCTTCCCACGGCGAAGTGCACTCACGACGCGCTCGCCTCCTCCGCCGCCGGAGGCTGGAACCCGTCGGGTCGGGCCGCCGCCACTGCCCGGCCGACCTCGGCAGCGGCAGCCTCGAGCCGCCGGGCTGCGCCGCTGCCCACGAGCATCGGGCCCAGACCCGCGTGGTAGCGCGCGCGCTCGTCGTCGAAGAGGGCGTCGACCCGCACGAGCAGGATCTCTCGTGCCTTCTTGGCCATCTCGCGCACGGCCTGGTCCCCGAAGATCGCCTCGAGGACGCGCTGCGCGAGGACGGACGCTCCCGTCGCGATCCCGACCTCCGCGCCGACGAGTCCACCGGTGTGGGCAAAGGCGACGAGCATGAGGAACAGTGCGATCCCGTTGATCCCGAAGGCGGCGATCCGGGCGTTGAGCCGCCGGTCCTTGCCCTCACCCCGGATGAGCTCGAGCATGTCGCCCTGCCAGTCGCGCACGAGCCTCTCGACTCGTGGCGGGACGGTGTCGTCCGAGGCGGCGAGGGTCGGGGCCGCAGCCAGCACCGAGTCGCCCCCAGGCATGCCTCGCCACGTGCGGGCGATCTCGGCGGCCGCGCTGTCGGCGCGGGAACGGATGAGGTCGGCCACGCCGGTCTGCAGGGCCTCGTCGACCTGCTCGGCCGGCATCGGCGCCCCCTTGAGCGCCGCGGTGATCTTGTCGCGCCACCGGGAGATCTTGCTCTCCACCTGCCGGAAGAACTCGCCGGTCCCGACGAACTCCTGCCACCGCGCGAGGACCTCACCGCGCAGGAGCGAGCCGTCGGTCATGCCGGCCTCGACCTCGTCGCGCGCCCGGTCGTAGGCCTTGTCGACGACCAGGGCCAGAGCCCGGGTCGCCTCGTGCTGCAGACGGGTTGCCTCGATGACGGACTCGGTGCGTGCCTGGAGCGATGCGAGCGCCCCCTGGAGGGTGTGCGAGACGATGATGTTCCGTGCGCGCTGGTCGGTGGCGAGCGCCGTGAGCCACTGGCCGAGCCGGCCGAGGGCCTCCGGCGGCAGGAGCTTGTCCTCGGTGAGCGTCGTCTCGGGGATGGTGAACACCGGTGAGGTACCCATGCCCTGCTCGCGGAGCATCTCCACCAGGTGCGGCTTGATCTCGTCGATGTCCTCGGGCGGGACCCGGTCGAGGACGATGGCGACGGCGGTCCCCCGCTCGGACGCGGCGCGGAGCAGGTCCCACGGCACGGCATCGGCGTAGCGGGCGGCGGTCGTGACGAAGAGCCACATGTCGGCGGCCTGGAGCAGCTGTCCGGAGAGGGCGCGGTTGGCCTTGACGACCGAGTCGATGTCGGGGGCGTCGAGCAGGGCGAGACCGGGCTGCAGTGCAGAGGACTTCACGAGGCGCACGGTGCCCGGCTGGTCGCGGTCGTGGGCGCTCCCGGTGACGCGGCTCAGCTCGGGCAGGACGCGCTGGTTGCTGAACCAGTGGGCATCGCTGGGGTGATGGATCAGGACCGGGACCGTCGTCGTCGGCCGGAGCACACCTGAGGCGCTCACCTCACCGCCGACGATGGAGTTGACGAGGGTCGACTTGCCGGCGCCGGTCGAGCCGCCGACGACCGCGAGCAGCGGCGCATCGAGCGAGTCCAGGCGCGGCAGGATGTAGTCGTCGAGCTGCCGGAGCAGTGCGTGTCGCTCCGCCTGCGCGTCCGCCGTTTCCGGGAGGTCGAGCGGCAGCTCGGTCGCATCGAGAGTGTCCCGCAAGACGCCGACGGCCCCGCGCAGCGCGGCAGAGTCATCGAGTCCAGGATTCACGCCTCAAACACTACCTAGCGGCAGGGCTGAATCCGGAACCTCGATCACCGGCGGAACCGGAACTCGTCGTAGCCGCTGTCGGAGGAGCCGTCCGGATTCAGCCGCGGGCCGGTCGCGGGGTCGGGTAGGGCGGGCGTCTCGCCCCGGTCCTCCCCCGCCCCTGAGAGGTGAACCTGCTGCGGTGGCGGTACGGAAGTGCCGCTGCCGGTGAGTTCCTCACGTCCTGCCGCCGCTGCGAGACCCCCCTGTCCCGCCTCCACGGAACCGGGTGTCCCGGCCGCGGGCGCGGTGAGCGAAACCTCATCGTCCGCATCAGCCTGAGACTCATCGCCCCGGGCGGGTCGCCAGACCAGACCCACGATGAGGGCGGCCACCCACAGCAGCCCGTCGACGCCCGCGACCAGCAGCCGCGTGAGACCAGCGAACGTGTCCGGCGGGCCGAGCGCCGTCTCGGTCCCATCCAGGGTGGCGATGAGCCAGTTGGCATGGATGACGAAGCGGGAGACCGCCGTCGCGAGCCCCACAGCGACAGCGACGAGGAGCACTGCCCGCGCGACTCTCGAGGCGTGGCCGGACGCGAGCAACCCCAGTCCGATCCCGGCAGCGACGGCCCCGAAACCCGCCGTGACAGTGGTCAGCTGGAGCGACACCCAGGGCAGCACATCGGCCATGACGACGAGCCGGCTCATCCCCTGCGGGTCCGGCGGGCTATAGGCAATCTCTTCTCCCGCGGCCTGCCAGGCGCGCACGAGCACGAGAACCTCGACGACCACCGAGACCCCGGCTACGAGCGAGAGGACCGTGATCAGAGCGGCACGCCACCGACCGCGGATCCGTCTCTCGAGATCCCCGGGGCTTGGCCGTCCGCTCCCCATGCACAGAGCGTATGCGCCACTCCCCTCGAGCGATACCGCCCGGCGGGTGCGGGTCGGCTACCCGGCCAGAACCGTCCTGCGGACGGCAGTCGCGCGCTCGAGCACCTCAGGGTGTCCGGTGCCCGGTCGCAGGGCGAGCAGCGCATACAGGATCGCGGTCAGGTCCACGACCTCCTGGGTGAGCGCTCCGGCGACCGCCGGGATGTGGCCGAAGGCGGCAACGACCATGAGCCCCACGCTCAGCACCACCCCGATCCAGATCGCTGAGAGCGCCACGGAATAGGTGCGTCGGCCGATGTCGATCGCCTGGACGACCTTGCCGATGTCGTCGCGGGTGATGACGACGTCGGCCGCCTCGCTCGCGGCCGTGGAGCCGCGGGCGCCCATGGCGATGCCGACGTCGGCCGTGGCGAGGACGGGCGCATCGTTCACTCCGTCGCCGACCATGATCACCGGACGGTTCGGCATCGCCTGGACGAGAGCGACCTTGTCCTGGGGCAGGACCTCGGCGTGGACCGTCTCGATGCCCGCGTCCGTCGCGAGGTAGTCGGCGGTGATCCGGTTGTCGCCCGTGAGCATGGCGATGTCCTCGATACCCAGCTCACGCAGGACCCGCACGGTGTCAGCAGCGTTGTCACGCAAGGGATCGCTGAGGACGAGGTTGCCGATGAAGCGGTCGTCCACCGCGACCGCGACGGAGGTCTCACCGGGCTCGAGCCGGCTCAGGTAGGCGTTGGGATCACGCTCCCGGACGAAGCCGAGCTTGCCGACGACGACGGTGTGCCCATCCACCTCGGCGACGACCCCGTCGGTGGCCTCCTCCTCGCCCTCGCGCCCAGGGGAGAGCTCGAGGCCTCGCTCCTCCGCAGCGCGCATGACGCCGTCGGCGAGGACGTGCGAGGAGTACTGCTCTGCCGAGGCGGCCAGCCGCAGGAGCTCGTTCTCGTCCACCCCGGGCACGGCGTCGATCCGGACCACCTCCGGCCGTCCCCGGCTCAGGGTCCCGGTCTTGTCGAAGGCGACCGACCTGGCTCTCGCGAGCCCCTCGAGAGTCGCGCCACCCTTGACGATGATGCCGACGCGCGCGGCCCGGCTCGTGCCGCCGAGGAAGGCCACGGGCGCGGCGATGAGGAGCGGGCAGGGCGTCGCGAGGACCATGACCTCAGCGAAGCGGACCGGGTCCCCGGACAGCCACCAGGCCACCGCACCGATCGTGAGCGACACCGCCGTGAACGGCACGGCGAAGCGGTCCGCCAACCGAACCGTCCGCGCCTTCGACTCCTCGGCCTGCTCAACGAGCCGCAGGATGTGCTGGTACTGCGAGTCCGCCGCCCTGGACGTCGCCCGCAGCCGGACCGCCTGGGTCCCGTTCACCGCCCCGCTGAGGATCTGCTCACCCCGCACGTGCTGCGCAGGCAGGCTCTCCCCGGTGAGCGACGACTCGTCGAAGACGGCCTCCTCGTCGAGGAGCACGCCGTTGACCGGCACCACCTCCGACGGTCGTACGAGAAGCACGTCCCCCGGCTCGACCTCGTCGACGGGCACGTCAATGACCAGCGGCTCACCGGGGTCCGCATCCTGCAGATCAGGTATGCGGTGGGCCACCAGCGGAGCCCGCTCCAGGAGCGTGGTGAGCTCGGCACGCGCCCGGGCCGCCGCGTACGACTCCAGCGCCTCGCCGCCGGTGAGCATGAGGACGATGATGAGCGAGGCGACGTACTCTCCCACCGCCAGGGTCGAGACCATCGCGACGACCGCGAGGATGTCCAGCCCGTAGTGCCCTCGCAGGATGTCGCGGACCATGTCCACGGCGGTGTGCAGGATGACGAGCCCGACGTAGACAGTGGCCACCCACGAGGCGATGACGTCCTCGCCGGACCACAGCAGTCCGAGCACAGTGGCGAACACGAGCAGCGTCAGCACGAGCACCGGCTGACGTCGGATGGCGGCAACTACTCGCATACCTGAGACATAACTCAGTTCGCTCCGTGTTGCCACCAAGGTGAGGCTGTGTTGGCTGACCTACACTGAGCGTCGCGTCATGCCTCCGTAGCTCAGCTGGATAGAGCAAGGGCCTTCTAATCCCTAGGTCGCAGGTTCGAGTCCTGCCGGGGGCGCAGCTGAGATCATCAGCCGCGCCTGCGCTGGAGCACGAGCTCTCCCACCGCGCCGGCCGCGCCCATGAGAACGGCGGCTGCACCCGCCAAGAAGAACCACTCGCCCTCGTCGAGGAGGTAGCCGAGGAGCAGCAGGACCAGTCCCACGGCACCAGCCGTGAGCCACGTCCTCGAATGCTCCGGGGCTGCAGGCCGCTGTCGCTCCACGTTCGCGGAGGGTACTCGTCCACAGACGACCCCGCATCTCGTCGAGGCTGGCACTCGCTGATCCGCCGACCACGGCCTGAGGCCCGGAAACGACCCGGACCACGACCCTCGCGAGGTCTACGATCACGTCATGACTACGCCCGAGGCGCCCGGCCTCCGGTACTCGGAGGCGGCGGGTCGGTGGGTCCTGGCGGCGACGGTGCTCGGATCGTCGCTCGCCTTCCTCGACTCGACGGTGGTCAACATCGCCGTGCCGGCGATCGGTCGTGAGCTGGGCGCGGGCGCAACGGGACTCACCTGGACGGTCAACGGGTACACCCTCACTCTCGCGGCCTTCGTCCTCATCGGCGGATCGCTCGGCGACCGCCTCGGCCGGCGTCGGGTCTTCATGGTGGGCGTGGCGTGGTTCGGGCTCGCATCACTCGTGTGCGCGCTGGCGCCGAACATCGGGCTGCTCGTGGCGTTCCGCGCACTGCAGGGTGTCGGCGCCGCCCTTCTCACCCCGGGCGCCCTCGCCATCCTTCATGCCGCCTTCCGGACCGAGGACCGCTCCCGCGCGATCGGCGCCTGGTCCGGCCTGGCCGGGATCACGGGTGCCGTCGGCCCGCTGCTGGGCGGGTGGCTCGTCGACGTTGCCTCGTGGCGCTGGATCTTCCTCATCAACGTGCCGGTCGTCATCGCCGTCCTCGCCATCTCGGCCAAGCACGTGCCGGAGTCACGTGACGAGTCGGCGACCGGCCGCCTCGACGTCGGCGGCGCCCTCCTGGCAGCCGGCGGCCTCGGTGCCCTGACCTACGGCCTGTCCGCCTGGTCCGAGCAGGGCCTCACCGCCCCAGCGGTCCTCCTCGGGCTCACGCTCGGGGGTCTGCTCCTGGCGGCGTTCGTCGGGTGGGAGGCGCGGATCCGCCACCCGATGATGCCGTTGGACGTCTTCAGGATCCGACGGTTCAGCGTGACCAACCTCGTGACCCTCGTCGTCTATGCAGCACTCGGCGGGGTCTTCTTCTGGCTCGTCGTCACCCTGCAGGTGGTCGCCGAGTGGAGCGCCCTGGCGGCGGGGCTCTCGCTGCTTCCCGTGACCGTCCTCATGCTCCTGTTCTCGCCGCGGGCAGGTGTCCTCGGAGACCGGCTCGGACCGAGGATCCCGATGACGGTGGGGCCCCTCATTGCGGCCGTGGGAGTGGCCCTGCTCATGCGGGTCGGTACGGACCCGTCCTACGTCGTCGACGTGCTGATCCCCGTGAGCCTGCTAGGTGCCGGCCTCACCATCACGGTCACGCCGCTCACCGCCACCGTCCTGGGCGCCGTCGACCAGGCCCGAACAGGTCTGGCCAGCGGGGTGAACAATGCCGTCGCCCGGACCGGCGGGCTCCTCCTCGTCGCCGTCCTGCCTGCGCTGACCGCCCTCGGCGACGACTTCGCGGATCCGGTCGCCCTCCACCCCGCCTTCCGGACGGCCATGCTCATCTGCGCCGGGCTCCTCGCCCTCGGCGGGGTTGTCGCGGCGCTCGGTCTCGGCGGAAAGCAGCCCGCATCCGCAGACCGGGCCTGACGCGCACGACGACCCGAGCCGACCTTGCGCACCCTGCGGCAGACTGGATCACCTATGCGTGTCTTCGCCGCCCTCATCCCGCCCGAGCACGTCGTCGAGGACCTCGACGAGTTCCTCTCCCCGCGCCGCGACGATCCCGCCGCGCGCGCCCTCGGCTGGTCACGACCGGACAGCTGGCACCTCACCCTTGCCTTCATGGGCGACGCTCCCCCGGACGCGGTCGACCGGTTCATCGAGCGGCTCGCCGACGGTGCGCTCGACGTGGAGGTCCCTGGCCTCCAGGTCCGCGGCGGCGGCGCCTTCCCCGTCGTCGAGCGGGCGCGGGTCCTGTATGCGGCGGTCCCCGACGCGTCCGGCTCACTGGAGCGACTGAGCGGCAGAGTGCGGGCAGCCGCTGCCGTGAGCGGGTGCGCCCCCGACGGTCGGGCCTTCGTCCCGCACCTCACCCTCGCCCGCTCCCGCCGACCCTTCGAGGCGACGAAGTGGGTGCGCGTCCTCGACACCTACGTGGGGCCGCAGTGGCGACCCGACGCGGTCGCCGTCGTCGAGTCACACCTCGGCTCCGGCGGCGCCCGGCACGTGGTCCTGGATCAGGTGCCGCTACGCCTTGGGGACGAGGACTAGCTCGCCCACTCCCCGAGGAAGGCGCGCCGCTGCAGCACCAACGCCTCGAGCAGCGCGCGCTCGTGCACCTGATAGTCGGGCGAGGCGGTGGAGTGGTACATCCGCTTGCGCAGCAGCGCGAGCTCGGAGGCGGTGTCCTGGAAGGCGCGCATCGCAGCCAGCCCCTGCGGCCCGGCGTTCATCCGCGCCCACATGCGGGCCTCACGACGGCGGCTCATCGATGCGAGCATGCCGACCTCGCCGTGCGAGAGCCAGCCGGCGTCCGCATACGGACTGAGGTGCAGCGCGATGAGGCGACCCTCGCGCGATCTGGCCCAGATGATGAGGCTGACGAACCCGAAGAAGATCGGTACGCCGACGAGGAAGTAGAAGACGAGCATCCCGCTCCCGCCAGCGACGGCCGACAGGTTCCACACACCGTGACCGAGGACGGCCAGGACGTAGCCGGTGAAGGGTGCCAGCACCTTGACCCACAGCCGCGGCGTCGTGGCCGCGACGCCCACACCGACCCCGATCATGACGGTGAACATCGGGTGCGCGAACGGGCTCATCACCCCGCGCAGGACGAAGGTGCCGGCGAGGAACTCGTTGCCACCCTCCGCATACGCCTGCCCGAGGTACTGGATGTTCTCGGTGAACGCGAAGCCGGCGGCGCAGATCCCGGCGTAGACGATCCCGTCGGTGATGCCGTCGAACTCGCGACGGTGCAGCCACCAGACGAGCGGGACGAGCATGCCCTTGAGGGCCTCCTCGACGAGAGGTGCCACGACAACGGCGGTCGTGGCCAGGGCCGCGTCGAGGTCGGTCGCCGTCTCGAAGGCGAGGATCGCGCCGGTGTTGAGGATGCCCGCGGCGAAGGCCGAGACGAGGGCTCCCCAGAGGAACGCGAAGACGAGCAGCCTCGTCGGCTCGGCCTCGAAGCGGTCCAGCCAGAGGAAGGTCGGGATGACGATGAACAGCGGGAGCGCGGCGAACAGCACGGCGAGCAGGGTCGTCTGGATCCCGAGCGAGGCGCTGAAGTATGCGGCGATCGCCAGACCGCAGACCGTGAAGCCGACGACGGCGAGGCCGATGAGGATGACTGCGCGGATGCGCGGGCGGCTCGTGGGGTTCCTGGGATGCGAGAGCGGCGGCAGGGTCGTCGCAGTCATGGTGTGAGCCTAGCGGCCTAGCATGGCACCCATGACCGAGCCCGTGAACGACGCAGTGGGACCCGCTGCGCACCCCTCTTCGGACACTGCGAACAGCACAGCAGCCGGCACCGCGAATGGGACTGAGGGGTCGGTTCGCTCGCTGGGCGACCGGATCGTCTGGGTGGACTGCGAGATGACCGGGCTGAGCCTCGAGCGTGACGCGCTCGTCGAGGTCGCAGCGCTCGTCACCGACTTCGAGCTCAACCAGCTCGGCGACGGCATCGACCTCGTCGTGCGCCCGCCGCAGGAGGCGCTCGACCAGATGGACGACTTCGTCCGGGACATGCACAAGACCTCCGGTCTCCTCGAGGTGCTGGACTCGGGCGTCACCCTCCAGGAGGCGGAGCACGCGGTCCTGGAGTATGTGCGGGCCTGGGTCCCCGAGCCCCGCAAGGCACCTCTCGGCGGCAACACCGTCGCGACCGACCGCGGGTTCCTCGCCCGCGACATGCCGACGCTCGAGCAGCACCTGCACTACCGGATCATCGACGTCTCCTCCATCAAGGAGCTCGCCCGGCGCTGGTACCCGCGCGCCTACTTCGCCGCACCGGTCAAGAGCGGCGGGCACCGCGCCCTCGCCGACATCCGCGAGTCGATCGCCGAGCTGCGCTACTACCGCGAAGCGGTCTTCCGTGATCCGCCCGGGCTGGACTCTGCGACCCTGCGCTCGCTGGCCGCCAAGCACGTCATCGCCCCCGACCCCACGTCGTCCTGAACCCGGTTCGGGGCTCGTCGGGAGCCTGGTCCGTCGCGTGTGGCGAACCCGGTTCGGAGCACTGCCGTCGAGCAGGTACGATGGTCGCTGCTTCCCCTCAGGGGAGCACCTCATGGTGGGTGTAGCTCAGCTGGTAGAGCGCTGCGTTGTGGTCGCAGATGTCGCGGGTTCAAATCCCGTCACTCACCCCACGAGACAGCCCGGACCGGACAGGTCCGGGCTGTCGTGCTTTTGGCGGTAGCGACCCAGGGTTGTGCCGAGCGCGTCGGATGCCCCGCCGTCGGCACATCCCCGCTCCCCGACTCACCGCCGGTGTGCCACCCGCACCCCATATCCCGCGGACGACACACCCCTGAAGCCGCGCCCCAACGGCGAACAGCACCGCCGTCACCAGCACCACCCACCAGCACCACCGGCACCAGCACCACCGTCATCGGGCACGATTGGCCGCCCTCTGAGGCGCCGGGTACGGTCATAGCCGTGATGTCCCAACGCATGAAGACGGCGGTCATCGCACTCATCGCCCTGCTGCTCGTCTTCTCTCTCGTGCTCCCGGCGTTCGCCCATGCCCAGCTCCTCAGCTCGAGCCCGGCGAACGGTGCCACCCTGCCGACGGCCGAGGAGGTGGTCCTCACCTTCAACGAGTCGATCAGCCCGGACTTCGTGCAGCTGGCGGGGACCGGACCCGACGGGGACATCATCGAGGGGGATGCCGTCGTGGACGGGCCGGTCCTCACCCAGGCCATCCGCGCCACCGCGAACGGTGAGTACACCCTCACCTACCGGGTGGTCTCCGCCGACGGACACCCCGTCTCGGGAGAGGTGACCTTCACCCTCACCGACACCGAGAACGACGACGCACCAGACCAGGACACCGGGGCGATCGACACCGATGCCACCCCGACGGCGACCGCGAGCCCATCCGCGACCGCTTCCGCCTCTGCCGCACCGACCCCCGATCCCGTCGCCAACCCGGCACCCGAGGGGCAGGACGACGGCGACGATGCCGGCTTCGGGCTGATGCTGCCCCTGACGCTCGGCATCGTCCTCGTGGTGGTCGTCGGAGGTGCCCTGGCCTGGACTGCCCGGAACCGACGTCACGAGCACTGAGTCCCCCAGTGCGCAACGACCCGATCGGCATCTTCGACTCAGGCTTCGGCGGGCTGACCGTCGCTCGGGCGGTCCTGGACCAGCTCCCCCACGAGTCGGTCGCCTATCTCGGGGACACGGAGCGGGCTCCCTACGGCCCGCGCCCGATCGCCCAGACCCGGGAGTTCGCGCTCGAGTGTCTCGACCGTCTCGTCGACCACGGGGTCAAGCTCCTCGTCATCGCCTGCAACACCGCGAGCGCAGCCGTGCTCCACGACGCGCGCGAGCGTTACGACATCCCCGTGGTCGAGGTGATCCGCCCCGCGGTCCGACGTGCTGCAGCGGCGACCCGCAACGGGCGAGTCGGCGTGATCTCGACCCGGGGCACCCACCAGTCCGGCGCATACCTCGACGCCTTCGCCGCGGCACCCCACCTCACGGTCCTGAGCCGGCCGTGCCCGAGGTTCGTCGAGTTCGTCGAGGCCGGCATCACCGGCGGGCCGGAGCTGCTCGCGGTCGCCCACGAGTACCTCGACCCGCTGCGCGAGGCCGACGTGGACACCCTCGTCCTCGGCTGCACCCACTACCCGCTCCTCACCGGCGTCATCTCGTATGTGATGGGCGAGTCGGTCTCTCTCGTCTCGTCGTCGGAGGAGACGGCGAAGGACGTCTTCCGGGTGCTCGCCGACCACGACCTGCTCCGCGGCGACGACCCCGGCCTGCCCGCGCAGCACCACTTCACGACGACCGGTGACCCGGACGAGTTCGTCCACCTGGCCCGTCGCTTCCTCGGGCCGGAGGTGATCAGCGTCACGGGACCGCGTGACTTCCGCCCTGTCCGTGATGAGGTTGGGGGATGACTGCGACGCTCACCGTGACCGTCGTAGGGTGCTCCGGGTCCTACCCCGGCCCGCACTCGCCTGCGTCGTGCTACCTGCTCGAGTCCACCGTCAACGGTGAGACGACCCGGGTCGTCCTCGACCTCGGCAGCGGGTCACTCGGTCATCTTCAGCGCTACGTCGACCCGTTCGACATCGACGCCATCCTCGTCACGCACCTGCATCCCGACCACTTCATGGACCTCACCGGGCTCTATGTGCTGCGCAAGTACCACCCGGAGCGCAGCCCCGGCCCGACCCGCCTGCCGGTCTATGCGCCCAAGGGCATGTTCAAGCGGCTGCAGCTGGCGTACTACGGCACCGCCGAGATGAAGCAGGGTGAGCAGTTCGACCACCGTCGCGTCATAGACGGCGAGGTCATCGAGATCGGCTCGCTGCGGGTCACCCCACGCCAGGTCGAGCACCCGATCGAGGCCTACGGCTACCGCTTCGAGTCGCCGGCAGGCACGGTGGCCTTCACCGGTGACACGGACACGTGTCCTGCGCTCACGCCGCTGCTGGAGAACGCCGACATCGCCCTCGCCGACGGCGCCTTCGTCACCGGACGCGACGAGATCCGCGGCATCCACCTCACGCCGCGCCGAGCCGCCGAGGCCGCCATCGCTGCGGGAGGCGTCAAGCGGCTGATCCTCACCCACATCCCGCCGTGGAACGACCCGCAGGCGTGTCTGCGCGAGGCGGCCGAGCTGTGGCCGGACGTCGAGGTCAGCCACGCTGGAGCCAGATACAGTCTCTCGTCGTAGCCCCAATGCCCCGCGGGCGCATGACGACAGGAGAGCACCACCCATGACCCAGTCCCGGCACGACGGACGCGCACCCGAGCAGCTCCGCGAGGTGCGCATGACGCGGAACTGGCTCGACCACGCCGAGGGCAGTGTGCTCATCGAGTTCGGGCGGACCCGTGTGCTGTGCGCCGCGAGCTTCACCGAGGGTGTGCCCCGGTGGATGAAGGGCAACGGAACCGGCTGGATCACCGCCGAGTACGAGATGCTCCCCCGTGCCACCAACACCCGCAGCGACCGGGAGTCGCGCCGCGGCAAGATCGGCGGCCGCACCCATGAGATCTCGCGCCTCATCGGCCGCTCGCTCCGCGCGGCGATCGACCTCGACGCGCTCGGCGAGAACACGATCGTCCTCGATTGCGACGTCCTCCAGGCCGACGGTGGCACCCGCACCGCCGCGATCACGGGAGCGTATGTGGCACTCGTCGACGCGATCAACGACGCCAAGGCGCGTGGCCTGCTCAGCAAGGATGCCCAGCCGCTCAAGGGATCGATCGCCGCTGTGTCCGTGGGGATCATCGACGGCCGGGCGGTCTGCGACCTGGACTACCCCGAGGACTCGACCGCCGAGACGGACATGAACGTCGTCATGACCGGGGACGGACTGTTCGTCGAGGTGCAGGGCACGGCCGAGGGCTCCGCCTTCGACCGGTCTCTCCTCAACGAGCTCCTCGACCTGGCCACGCACGGGTGTGCCGAGCTCACCCGCCTGCAGAAGGAAGCACTGGCGGCCCCTGCGCGCGAGCGGGTGCTGTGATGCGCCGCGTCGTGCTGGCCACGGCGAACGAGCACAAGGTCCACGAGCTCCGTCAGATCCTTCGCGACCTGGTCGAGGAGCTCGACCTGGAGATCGTCTCCACCGCTGACTTCGAGGACCTGCCCGACGTCGCGGAGACCGAGGTGACCTTCGTCGGCAACGCCACCCTCAAGGCCCGCGCGATCGCCGAGGCCACTGGCCTTCCTGCGCTCGCCGACGACTCCGGGCTCACCGTCGACGTCCTCGGCGGATCACCCGGGATCTTCTCGGCCCGCTGGTCCGGCTCCCGGGCCGGCGCCGACGCTTCCCGGCCTGCGAAAGACCGGGCCAACCTCGAGCTGTTGCTCGAGCAGCTGGCCGACGTCCCCGACGAGCACCGTGGCGGGGCGTTCGCCTGCGCGGCCGTGATCGCCCTGCCCGACGGGCGCACCGCATACAGTGTCGGCGAGGTGCGCGGTCGGATTGCGCGAGCCCCCAAGGGGACCAACGGATTCGGCTACGACCCCATCTTCGTCCCTGACGACCAGCCGGGCGGCGAGCAGCGTCACCTCGCGGAGTACACCGACGCCGAGAAGAACGCCATCAGCCACCGCGGTCGGGCGTTCCGCGCTCTGATCCCGGCGATCCGGGAGCTGCTGGCGTCCTGAGACGTGGCACCTGTCGTTCGGTGTGAGGAAAGTGCCGTGTGGGCAACCCTTTCGTCACACGGAGCTGGGCCGACATAGCATTGACCCGCGCGCGAGTGGCGGAATTGGCAGACGCGCCAGATTTAGGTTCTGGTGCCTTCGGGTGTGCGGGTTCAAGTCCCGCCTCGCGCACGAGCGCGCCAGCGCGAGAGCGCGGGGCGGGACGCAGGGAGGACGAGTGGGCCGTGAGGAACGAGCGGGCCGCGAGGACGGGGTGAGCAGCGACCTCGTCATCGGCCCGGACGGGCTGGCGCGTCCGGCGTGGGCGAGCACGGATCCCCTGTTGCAGGAGTACTACGACACCGAGTGGGGCATGCCGGTGCGGGACGAGCGGGGTCTGTTCGAGAGGCTCTCGCTCGAGGCGTTCCAGTCGGGCCTGTCCTGGGCGACGATCCTGCGCAAGCGCGAGAACTTCCGTGCAGCCTTCCGCGGCTTCGACCCGGAGGTGGTGGCATCCTTCGACGACACCGATCGCGAGCGGCTGCTCGCCGACGCCGGCATTGTCCGCAACCGGGCGAAGATCGACGCCACCATCCGCAACGCTGCCGCCACCGTCGCCCTGCGCGATCATCCGGACGGCGACCTGGCCCGCCTCATCTGGTCGTTCCGGCCCGAGCAGACGCCCGCGCCGCGCAGGATGGCCGAGATCCCCACCCAGTCACCCGAGTCGGTCGCGCTGTCGAAGACCCTGAAGCGGCACGGCTTCACCTTCGTGGGACCGACGACGATGTTCGCGCTCATGGAGGCGGTCGGCATCGTCGACACCCACCTGATCGGCTCGCACCGGCGCGGGACCTCCGGCGTCTGGTGACGGTCGGGCGGGCGGTTCCGGCCAGCAGCCGGTGACGCGGCGACGCTGCGTGGCTGCGGAATCCGTCGCTAGGACGTCGGCCGGGCGCGAGTGGGGAGGGTCGACGGGTCGAAGCCGTACGGCAGCTCGAGGCGGTGCCTGGCCATCGTCTCGGCGTCGGAGAGGACCTCGATGGTGGGTCCCTCCACGGCGATCACGCCGTCGTGCAGGACGACCGCGCGCTCGCAGAGCTGGGCTGCGTAGGGGAGGTCGTGGGTGACGAGGAGGATCGTCACGGGGAGCGACTCGAGGATCTCGGCGAGCTCCCGCCGCGAGGTGGGATCGAGGTTGCTGGACGGCTCGTCGAGGACGAGGATCTCCGGCTCCATCGCGAGGACTGTGGCGATGGCGACGCGCCGACGTTGCCCGAAGGACAGGTGGTGCGGGGGCCGGTCGGCGAACTCGGACATGCCCACGACCTCGAGTGCGGACTGGACGCGAGCGTCGAGCTCGGGGCCGGACAGGCCGAGGTTCGCCGGGCCGAAGGCGACGTCGTCACGGACCGTGGGCATGAAGAGCTGGTCGTCGGGATCCTGGAAGACGATGCCGACCCGGCGCCGCACCTCCCCGACGGTTGCGTCCGTGACGGGCAGACCGGAGACGGTGACCGAGCCGAGACCAGGGCGCAGGATGCCGTTGAGATGGAGGATGAGCGTCGTCTTGCCTGCACCGTTCGGCCCGAGGAGTGCGACCCGCTCCCCAGGGTGGATGTGCAGCTCGACGCCGAAGAGCGCCTGGTGGCCGTCCGGGTAGGCGAACGCCACTCCCTTGAGCTCGATGACGGGCACACTCACGGGAGCCTCCCGATGGGCAGCAGGACGGCGATGAGCAGCACGAGGGCGGCGAGGACGGGCACGACAGCCACCGTGCCCCACTCTCGCGCCGACGCCGACGCGTGCTGCATAGGCATCCGCCCGGTGTAGCCGCGCGAGACCATCGCCAGGTGCACCCGCTCGCCGCGCTCGTACGAGCGGATGAACAACGCCCCCATCGTCCGGGCCAGGACCGGCCAGTGCTTGGGTGATCGCGCGCGAAATCCCCGCGATGCCAAGGCGATCGACATCCTGCGCACCTCGTCGGAGACCACCTCGAGATAGCGCAGCATGAATGACAGGATCTGCACGAGCGGCTGGGGCAGGCGCAGCTGGTCCAGTGCCCGGACGAGCTCCCTCGGCTCGGTCGTCGCGGCGAAGAGCACGGCGCTCGTGGCCGCGAGCAGGACCTTGAGCAGCAGGGTCAGTCCCCCGCGCAGGCCCTCGACCGCCAGGCTCACCGCACCGACGTCGATCCGCTCACCCGTGGCGATGAAGGGCAGCAGCATCGCGACGCCCACGAACGGCACGACGGGCCAGAGCCGACCGAGGACGTAGCGCGCCGGGACATGGCTCACCACGACGAGCGCGGCCACGATGACGCCGTATGCGGCGAAGGCCAGGAGGTACCCGCCAGGCGTGAGGACGATGACGGAGACGAACGCCAGGAGCCCGATGAGCTTGGCGTGCACCGGCGTCCGGTGCAGGACCGAGTGCCCGTGGTAGTGGAGTGGATGCCCGTGGGGCGCGCCCATGACGCCCGCGTCCTGCTCAGTCCCGGTCCACGGGACGCCGCGCGAGGAGCCGCATGAGGCCGAAGGCCACCAGACCCGTGATCAGGAGTCCGACGGCTCCCGCGATCGCAGTGGAGAGCCACTCGTTCTCGACGCCGGCCGTCCCGTAGTCGGCCAGCGGTGAGTCGGCGACGGCGGAGTCGGCGGCTGCGTCGGCGAACCCGAGGGTCTCCGCGACGTGCTCGAGGCCATCGGGCGACGCCGAGGCGAAGAGCGAGACGACCACGGCCAGCACCAGGCTCACGGCGAGGCCGATCCCGACGAGGACCCGGAGCGGGACGCGCCGCCCGGGCGCAGTGGGCTTCTCGGTCGTGGTGCTCATGAGGACGCCTCCGCGGTCGTGCGGACCTCGAGGGGTCGCTGCTGGGTGAGGTGGCGGGCAGCGTGGACGATGTCCGGGCGCGCACCGAGGACCGCCGACACAGCGAGGAAGGTGATGACGGCCTCGCCGATGCCGATGAGGGTGTGCCAGCCGATCATGGTCGACGCGAGGAGCCCGAGGTCGATCGGCGCGGCTCCGCCCACCGCCCAGAGGCCGGTGAAGGCGAGCGCGGCAGCGGGGACGCTCACGAGCGCTCCGATCGCCGCGGCAACCGGGATCAGCCGACGCGACTGCGGCCGGGCGGACTGCACGAGCCGGACCACCGCATACCCGATCCACACGGCGACCACGGCGATGAGCGTGATGTTCGTGCCGAGCGCGGTCAGCCCGCCGTCAGCGAAGGCGAGGGCCTGGACGATGAGGACGACCGTCAGCGCCAGCGTCGCTGTCCACGGCCCGACAAGGACAGCGGCGAGCACCCCGCCCATGAGGTGGCCGGACGTCCCCGCACCGACCGGGAAGTTGATCATCTGCGCCGCGAAGACGAAGACGGCGACGAGGCCGGCGAGCGGCGCGGTCCGGTCGTCGAGCTCGCGACGGGCACCTCGCAGGGCGGCCGCGACGGCGACCGCAGCGACACCGGCGGTCGCGACTGACGTGGGTCCATCGAGGAACCCGTCGGGCACGTGCATGACTCTCCTTCATCCGGACCAACCGCGCCGACCCGGCACGGGCGCACACCGTAGGGTGAACGCGTAATCGATGCCATCTTATTGCAAATTATTTGCGATAGCGGACGAGGAGACCTGCGATGACCACCCGCCTCGCGCCCGGCGACCGGGCCCCCGACTTCACCCTGACCGACGACCGGGGCGAGCAGGTGAGCCTGTCCGACCTGCGAGGACAGAAGGTCATCGTCTACGTCTACCCGGCGGCGCTGACCCCGGGCTGCACGAAGCAGGCCTGCGACTTCAGCGACAACCTCGAGACACTCACCGGTCATGGGTATGCGGTGGTCGGCATCTCCCCCGACTCACCGGAGAAGCTCGCGAAGTTCCGCGAGAAGGAGAACCTCACCATCACCCTCCTCTCGGACCCCGACAAGGACGTCCTTCGGGAGTGGGGCGCCTTCGGTGAGAAGAAGCTCTACGGCAAGGTCGTCGAGGGCGTCATCCGCAGCACCTTCGTCGTCGACGAGGACGGCGTCATCGAACATGCCTGGTATAACGTGCGGGCGACCGGCCATGTCGCGAAGCTCATGCGCGACCTCGGCCTCAGCGCCGCCTGAGCACGAGATGGCCTCGACAGCGAGGGACGTGTCGCGCACGCCCGTACGTGCACTAAGTTCGATGTCAGACCTGACCTCCACGCCGTCCTGGGCCCTCAGCACCCGGACCACACCAAGGAGCACGCAGCATGAGTGATCCGTCCATGGCCAAGCTCGAGGCCGACATCGCCGCCCGGCGTGCCCGCCTCGCCGACACGCTGAGCGAGCTGAGCTACCGCAGCCAGCCCAAGGTCATCGTCGAGCGCCAGAAGTCCGCGGCCCAGGCGCGCTTCGCCGAGGCCACGCAGAACGAGGACGGAAGCGTGAAGATCGAGGTCGTCGGCCCCATCGCGCTGGCTGCTGTCGTCCTCATCGTGTGGGGCGTGCGCCGCTCCCGCCGTCGGTGAAGGAGCTCCCCGCGGTACCGGTGCGTCTGCTCGGGGACCGCATCCTGCTGAGCACCGAGGGCGAGGACGGCGAGCGCCGCTCGGGATCCGGCATCGTCATCCCCGCGACGGCGTCGATGGGCCGTCGGCTCGGCTGGGCCACCGTCGTGGCCGTCGGACCGAACGTACGGCACGTCGTCCGCGGTGACCGGGTGCTCTACGACCCCGAGGACCGCGCCGAGGTCGAGGTCGAGTCCCGTACGTACGTCCTGCTCCGCGAGCGTGACCTGCACGGCGTCTCCGAGGCGCCGACCAAGGACGAGGGCACCGGGCTCTACCTGTGAGGC